>Ga0209415_10000367_pt1 | contig 82062 bp, 74 predicted proteins | sample PeaSoiSIISIP2007_FD_187696 | JGI IMG/M metagenome (GOLD analysis project Ga0209415, IMG submission 187696) | Peat soil microbial communities from Weissenstadt, Germany - SII-SIP-2007 (SPAdes) (version 2) | ecosystem: Environmental > Terrestrial > Soil > Wetlands > Peat | place: Germany... | reverse complement strand
GCCGCTGCCGCCCGCGCCGCTCGCGCCGGCGCCCGCGGTGCCGGTCCACGTCGCACCGGCGGCGCCGCCCGCCTTCGTCCCGCTGGCCGCCGCGACCACGCCGCTGCTGGCGTTCGTGCCGCCGCCGCTGCCCACGCCGGCGCGGCCGACGCCGCCGTCGGGCACCTCGGCCGTGACCTCGCCGGTCGAGGTGGCCGAACACGAAGAGGACGAGGAGGCGGCGCCCGAGTCCGTCTCCAATCAGGCGGCCGCCTACCGGGTCCAGGAACAGGAGCCGACGCCGCTGTACGTGCTAGGCATCGTCGTGCTGGCCGCGTTCGCCGGCGCCTCAGTGGTGCGGCGGCGACCCCGTCCCGGTCGGCGCGGCGAACGGATAGCGCCGGCGACGGTCAACACGGCGCGCGCGCAACGGCGATGGAGCCGAGAGCAACGCGAGCGCTGGTGAACCCCGCCTCGTTCACCTCCGGTTCACCGGTTCGCAACATGATCACCTGTGGTGACGGGCAAGCTCTGAGCCGCATGCACCTGGCCGGCAACCGGATCCGCGTGCTCGGGCTGATCCTCGGGCTTTTTGCAGCCACGCTGTTCGCGTGCGGCTCCGCACAAGCCGCGAGCCCATGGGGGAAGCTGAACCACTTCTCGCTGCCGCTGGGCAGCGAACCGGGTCACATCGTGCTGAGCGCGAACCTGTCGCCGGAGTTCGCCGCCGGCACGGATGGAAGCTATTACATCCTCGACTCGCCGAAAGAAGACGAATTCCGCCTGCAGCGATTCACGGGCACCAAAGCCGAAGCGTCGATCTCGTTCTCACCGCCGCTGACGAAAGCCGAAAAGGAAGGCCGAGAAGGCGCGGGGCACGAAGCGATCGGCGCCACACTCGCCGTCGACCCGAGCCGCAACCGCGTGTATGTGCTGACGCATTACGAACGGAAATCGCAGAGCCCGGCAGAACTCAAAGAAGAAGAAAAAACAGGGAAACCCGTCTTCCCGCTGGATTCCGCCATGAACGCGGCGGGCGCGCTGTACGCGTTCGAATACTCAGGCACGCTGACATCGGCCGCCGAAAGGGAAAACGAAAAAGGCGAAAAAGAACCGGGCCCGGTGCTGTCGCGCACGGCCTTCGCGTCGCAGGGCGAAGTGCCCAAGGAAGCGTTGCTCGATCCGCGCGGAATGGCGGTCGACCCGAGCACGGGCGATCTCGTGGTCGCCGGCAACCAGGACAAGGAAAGCAACGAAGCGGTTCGCGGCGGCGCGCAGAAACAGTGCCGTGCGGCGGCGCAGTTCGTGGCGATCGAAGCGACCCCGAAGGTCAAGGCCAAACTGGGCCGCCGCTACGTGGACGGGGAAGCGACGATCCTGAAAGCGAACGCGCAGGAACTCGGGTGCGGCGAAGCCGAACCCGAAGAAGCCGAGGAAAAGGCGCCGCTCGCACCTGCGTTCGCGCCCGACGGCAGCCTGCTCGTGCTCTACGACGAAGAAGCCCAGGGCATCGGCGAGATCTGGGAAATGGCGCCGCCGCAGACCCTCGGCCAGGTCCATGAAGAAGTGCTCGCGACCCCGGCGAAGCTGTTCAGCAGCGAAGCGCTGGAAAACGTCCTGCAGGTGGAAACCGCCGCTGAACAGGGCGACGGGATGATGTCCCTGGTCAGCGAAAGTGCGACCGACGGGACGATCTATCTGGACGAGCAGGGCCGCGGCGGCCTCGAAAACTACATCTCCGGCGAATCGACTCCGCTGGTGCTGCACTACCACCGCGCCTCGGGTGGCAAACCGGCGCTGAGCGAGGTCGGGTGGACGGCCGGCGGCAGGTTCAGCTTCCACGGCGGGCCGGAACCCTGCACGCTGCGCAAACCCGAAGTGGGCTCGGCGGAACTCGCCGGGCTGGGGTCGGGGAAGTACCTCGCATTCACGACCTATGTCGAAGGCGAAGGCCCGAGCAACGAAATCAAGGTGCCGCGCGCCGAAGTGGTCGAGTTCGGCGAAGGCGGCAGCACCACGGGATGCCCTGTGCCAGCGGTCACAACGCCCGTGCAGTCCTTCGCCGGCAAAGAAACCCACACGCTGCCTGCGAGCAGCGAAAAAATCACCGTGTCCTCGTATCTGAACCGGATCGAAGGCGGAGTCGTGAAGTCGCCCGCGCTCGCCAACGCCAAGAGCGTCGAATGGACGATCAAGTTCACCGGTCCCGCCGGCGAACATGAAGAAAAACACTTGCCGACGGTCGAATACCCGCTCGGCGGCGAAGATCCGCTGAAGCTGTCCTTCGCCTTCGAACACGCCGGCACCTACGAAATCACCGACGTCGTGCACACCGACGCCCTCGCCGGCGAAGTCGTGCATCCGGCGATCCCAGACACGGTCACCGTGTTCGGCAAAGAACTGTCGGTCAAATTCGCAGGTCCGCCCGAACCGAAAAGCGTCCGCGCTCACGAAGAAGCAGCCAAATTCACGGCGACCGTCGAAGATCCCACCGTCGAAAAAGGGGTGAAGATCAAGCTCGCGACGGTCACCTGGCAGCTCGGTGAAGAAGCCCCGGTCGTGGAAAGCGAAAAGGAAGTCGAAAACGGCGTCAAAGGCAACCTCACGCTCACGCACGCGCTCGGGCGCTGCAAGACTCCGAACTGCAAGGTCGAGGTGAGCGTCAAAGAGGCGGGCGAAAAAGGTCTCGCTGGCCACAGCGAACAGACCGAAATCACGGTCACCGAAAGCAAGGCCGAAGAAGCCGCCCGGCACGCCAAAGAAGCCGAAGAAGCTGCCCAGCACGCCAAAGAAGCCGAAGAAGCCCAGCACGCCAAAGAAGCCCAGGAAGCCGCCCAGCACGCCAAAGAAGCCCAGGAAGCCGCCCAGCACGCCAAAGAAGCCGAAGAAGCCAGGAACGGTCTGCTCGCCTACCAAGTGAGCGCTGCGGCGCAGTCGTCGATCTCGGTCAACTCGAGCGGGGCGTTCACGCTCAAGCTGACCTGTCCGAGCGGCGCGAGCTGCAGCGGTACCGTCTCGCTGCGGTCCGCCAAGGCGCTCAGCGCGGGCAAGGGCAAGCACAAGTCGATCCTCACCTTCGCGAGCGGACCCTTCTCGCTGTCGGGTGGCCAGACCAAGTCGATCACGCTGCACCTGAGCGCGGCGGCGCGCGCGCTGCTGGCGAAGAGCCACTCGCTCGCCGCGCGCCTGACGCTGGTGGCGAACGGCCCGCACGGCCAGCAACCCCAGGGTCCGCGCAACCTGACGCTGGTCCTGGTCGTCAAGAAGAAACACTGACCCCCCGTCTGCCGGCCCGACTGGCCCGGCGGCCCTCCGCTTGACAGCTTGTCGTCCATGGCCGCACTCCGCACGGCCTCCCGCACGTCGGGCAGAGCCGGCGGTGGCGCGAGGTGAACGAGCCGTATCGAACGTGTGAAGGAGGCACGCTCCGGCCAAGCACCAGTTTATGGACTGGCGGGGGTCGAGTGTAAAGGTCGCGTAGAGCGCCTGTGAAGACTGACTATAGGGAACAGGATCGTAACCCCATCGATGACCGTCGATGGCAGAGTCTCGCTCAGCGGGTTTGACACCTGCACGCGCGGATCGGAAATCCGCGTCGGAGACGTAATACCAACAGGAGGTATCAACGTAATGACGTTTCTATCCGCGCGTCGCGCGGTACCGGCTTTTGTATCGGTGGCGGCGCTCGCGGCGCTCGCGCTGCCGAACGTGGCCGCCGCTAAAGAAGAACCCAAACCCGACATCAACACGCAGTGCTCGGGCCCGGCGATCCAGGGCGAGGGCTCGACCTTCCAGGGGCCGGCCGAGTTCCAGCTGACCGGCTTCAACTGGGAAACCAGCAAAGAACAGGCGACCGGCTACAACAGCTCGGCCAACGAATTCGCCTGTAGCGGCACGCAGGGCACCAAAGAAAAGCCCACGGTCCGCTACAACCAGACCAACCCGCTCGAACGAGGCAGCGGCAGCTGCCTGAAGAGCTTCGGCGTCGGGGTCACGACCTTTGGCGAAGAAAAAGAAGAAAAAGGCGCCAAAGACCATTACCCGCGCGTCCACAAGTTCCCGTACTGCGGAACCGACGAAGCGCCGAGCGCGGCCGCCAAGGCGGAAATGGAAAAATTCGCCGAAAGCCCCTCGCCGATCGAGTCGATCCCGTTCGCCCAGGGCGCGCTGGCGGTCATCATCAACCTGCCCGCGGGCTGCACGGCTTCCAGCGAACCGGTGGTGAAAACCAAACTCACTCCGGTGACACGTCTCTCGCTTGACCAGTCGACGGTCGAGGCGATCTTCCGCGGCACGGACAGGACGTGGAAATCCGTGATCGAAGCGCAGGGAGGCCACGCGAACAACAAACTCACCTGCACGGGTGGCGAAGCAGAAGAAAACCAGAAAATCAAAATCTACCCGCGCGCGGACAAGTCCGGCACGACGCACGTGTTCAAGAAGTTCCTTGAACAGGTCAACGAAGCGCCGTTCGAAGCCGAAAAAGGCACGTTCGCCTGCTCGTCAGAAAAAGGCGTGGAATCCAAGACGTGGGAACAGGTCTCCGAAGGCTGCGAAAACCAGCGCTGGCCGGTGGCGACGGAAATCATCAGGCCCAAAAACAGCGGTAACCAGGGCGTGATCGAAGAAGTGGGCAAAAACCCGAGCTCGCTTTCGTACGCCGACCTCGCGGTCGCGCGCGAATACGAAGGCGGCTACTTCTCCGGCAAAGCCAAAAAAGGCGGAGAAAACAAAAAAGGCGAAGCCAACCACGCGTTTTGGGCGCTGGTCCAGAACAACAAAGAAAAAGTGGAATACCAGGATCCGTCGAGCAACAAAGACGTAGAAAAAAAAGCTAACTCGAACTGTGCGAAAACGGTCTACATCGCCAAAGTAGGCGAAAAAGTTCCGCCGCCCAGCACGCTTAGCGACTGGTCGAAGGTCAAGGGCAGCATCATCTCGGTGACCTACCCGATCTGCGGCCTGACCTACGTCATCGCCCCGCAGCTGTACTTCCCGTACCTGACGAAGTACGCGGGCGAAACAGCAGAAACATCGAAGGCGATCGCCACCTCGGCGCACGACTTCATCCACTGGGCAGTCAACGCCAAAGCAGGCGGCGGCGGGCCCACGCTGAAAAACACCGACTACGAAAAAATCAGCGGCACGGTCCAGAAAGAGGCCGAACTCGGCGCTGAGGAAATCGGCAACACGATCCCGTAAGGACGATTCGCAAGCCGAGCATCCGCTACGGCGGATGTTGGTGAAGTAGTCACGAAAAAGGTGATAGCCGGCCGCCCCAGGGAAGGGGCGGCCGGCTCGCGTTAAGCGGCCTCGGCGTCGGCGTGGGGCAAGGACTGGCAGCCGAGCAGGCGCAGGACGGCGAACTCCGGAATGCAGAAAGCGATCTGCAGACATCGAGTGAGCCGACATACTGTCAATGGAGTATGTTTCGGGCGTGATTGAGACGGTCGCGGTCATCAGCGACATCCACGGCGACCTCCCGGCTTTGGAGGCAACGCTCGTCGCCGATGAGGTCCGGCGGGCCGGTCGGCCCGGCGAGTACGCCGAGAAGTTGGTGCTGGCCGCCTGGGAGAGGGGAGCGCGATGAGGTACGTGCTGTTCGTGTGCAACCACAACGCCGGGCGCTCCCAGATCGCCCAGGCGTTTTCGGAGCAGCTCGCGCCTGTCGATCTGCGCGCCGAGTCGGCCGGAACCGAACCCGCACGGCAGATCTGGCCCGACGTCGTTCAGGTGATGAGCGAGGTCGGGATCGACCTGTCAGGGCGAAAGCCGAAGAAGCTCACGCGGGAGATGCAACTGCACGCCGACTGGGCGATCACGATGGGCTGCGGTGACGCCTGCCCATACGTGCCGACGATCGTCGAGGACTGGGACCTTCCCGACCCCGCCGGCAGAGCGATCGAGGAGATACGCGGGATACGTGACAGCATCGAGCGGCGCGTGAGGACTCTCGTGACCGACCGTATCGAGGAGATCCGAGCGGACAGAACCGCGCATGAGCTCCGCCTGGCAAAGCTGCTCCCGGCGCTCGCACGCGAGTTCGAGGGACGCCGCTCCGCTGGGGAGATCCGCGAGTGCGCCGACGCCGTCCTCGCGCGCTTCGACGACGCCCCCGTCCGCACGCACGTCGTCACGCTCGCGTTGCGCCAGACCAGAGAATGTCTGCGGCAGGACCAATGCGACGCTGTCTCACCCCCAGTGATTTCGGCCTGACAGCAGCCGCGGATGCCGGCGCCGGGCAGCTGCGGCACCGGGACCAGCCAGGGCCGCGTCGCGCGCGAGGAGCCGGCGAACACGTAGTGGTAACACGCTGACCGCCTGATGGTGCGAGGCTTCGTGGAGTGACATCGAGTTGAAGTCCCCGGAGTCGGTCGGAGACGACGGGGCGGATCTGTCCGGCGCCACTCGGCAAGAGGTGGAGGCTGGGCTGTAAGGAACGGGTGCGCGGCTCCGTGTGGAGCCGCTCCTGGCTGTGCGCTCCATGCGGACGGGCGTCGGCAGGACCCGAGCGCAGGGATGCGAGGCGGCCGGCTCCCGTAGCGGACGGGGGCCGGCCGTCGCCTACGGGTTGGCTCAGCGACCGCGCAATCGCGACGCTCCCTGGGACGCCCGCGCCGGCTGGCCACCGGTCCGATGCCGGTCGTTTCACACGATCGTTGCAACGCCGCCCGGCTCGTCAAGTACAAGTGCTCCGGAAGCCTTGTTGCCAACAGGGCTCGGTTCGGCGGGAGCACGGGGGGCCTCAATTCGGTTGCTACACGGGTGCTGGCCCGAATCATCTCTTGCCCTCACAAGGAGGAACGGATTCATGCGTCTTATTCGCGACCGGCGTCTCGCCATAGCACTTGCCGTACCCGCGCTGTGCCTGGCCGGACCGGCCAGCTCGGCGTTGGCCTCGACGCCGGCACCCAGTATCACCCAGATCACGCCGGCCAGCGGGCCTGAGTTCTCGTCGGTTCCGGTCAAGATCCACGGCCGCAACTTCAACACCGCTCCTGGCGAGACGTTGGTGACGCTCGGCGGCACGGAGGCTCTGTCGGTGACCTGCAGCAGCTCGAGGCTGTGCACCGCCACGACGCCTGAGCTGCCGGAAGGATCAGTTCCCGTCACCGTCACCAGCAACGGCATGACGGCGACCTCGCCCGAGGAATTCACGTACGAAAAATACGACCCGCCGCTGGTCAAGATCGAAAAAAGCCAACCGCCGATCTTCTCCACGACGCTGCTGACCGATCGCTACCCGGGCATCTTCGACCCGGGCAACGTGTACCTGCAGATCGAAAACACGACCAACGAAACGCTCTTCTTCGTCGAGGAAGGGCGCTGGACGTTCCTCAAGCACGGTGAAGTCGCGGGCTTGAACATTCCGATCCGCATGCTGCCGTACCGCTTCACGCTGGAGGACGGGTTGTTCGCCCATCAGCATCTGACAGTCTGGGCCAGAACTCCTCTCACGTAGCCTAAACGGACGCGTTTGGCGGGCGCCGAAACAGGAATGCCGGCGCCCGCCGTTCAGCGCTCGGCGACGGTGTTCTCTTGTGCGCCCGAGCGACCGCCGGGCAACAGACCGCCCCGGGGCCGCACGGGCTGGTCAAGCGGATCGAGAGCCCGGACGGGGCGCCGATACCGCAGACGAGCGAGCGCTGAGCGCTCGGAGCGGGTGTCTATCCAGCGCGTGCCAGGGCGGCCGCAGCGCCCGTGCCTAAGCGTGTACCGAAACGCGCTCGGGTTGCTCGGCCGGACGCAGGTCGCGCGCGGCGAGCTCCGGCGCATCGCGCCAGACGAGCACGCCCGGCAGGAACACGCGCCCGCGGTTGACCTCGGTGGACTGCGCGAGCGCCTCGTCGCTGTGGGCGGCGGTGCGGCACAGCATCACGACGAAGGCCGCGACTGCGAGCCAGGCGAGCGCGACGATGCAGAGCAGGAGGACCATGGGCTGATTGCGACGAGGCCCCGGCCGGTGGTACCCCGCCGGTGGCCTCGCGCTCTCACATCTTCGGACGATCGCTCACCCGACTTGAGCGCGCCGCATCTCGCTCCGACGGCCGTCCATGGCGGGCGCATCGGGCCCTCATCGCAGGCGCATCGGACCTGCGCCGTGCCCCGCGAACGCCGCGGGCTTGCCGCTATTCGGCGGCCTCGGGGTGCGGCGTGACGTCGATGCCTTCGACGTCGTCGATCTCGCCCGAGATCGTCCACGGCCGCTTGACGGCCATCCACGCCACGAACGCGGCGAGCAGGGTGGCCACGAGGATCCAGCCGAGGGCGGTGGTGCTCACGCCGACGTACTTCAGGCCGGAGGCGAACACCACGAACGTGATGACCGGCCGGATGTAGCGGTCGGGGGCGGTGGAGGACAGCATCGAGCCGACCAGCACGGCGGGGACCGAGCCGAGGATCAGCGAGACCGTCACGCCGAACTCGATGTGGCCGAAGGCCAGCGCGCCGAGCGCCGCGGCGACCGTCAGCGGCACGGCCTGCGTGAGGTCGGTGCCGACGAGCTGCTTGGCGCCGATCGTGGGGTAGAGGAACAGCAGCAGGATGATCATCAGCGAGCCCGAGCCCACCGAGGTCATGCCCACGATGATCCCGCCGATCAGCCCGATCGCGATCGTGGGGATTGGGCGCGGGACGATCTCGTGGATCGCCCCGGTGCGGCCGTGACCGCCGCGGCGGTCGAGGTAGTAGCGCAGCACCATTGCGCCCGCGCCGATCAGCAGCGCCACGCCGAGCGCGGTCTCGATGTGGCTCTGGGCCGACTTCGCGTGCGCCAGCACGTGCAGCAGGTAGGCGCCGAGGAAGGCGGCCGGGACCGAGCCCAGCACCATCCAGCCGACGAGCCTGCGGTTGACCGTGCCTTTTCGCAGGTGCACGCCCGCGCCGACCGGGCGCATCACGACCGCCGCCACGAGGTCGCTGGAGATCGCCGAGGACGGTTTGACCCCGAACAGCAGGATCAGCATGGGCGTCATCAGCGCGCCCCCGCCGGCCCCGGTCATGCCCACCAGGAAGCCGACCACGGCGCTGCCCAGGACGATGAACGGATCGACGTGCATTTGGCTCTCTCCCTCGAAGAACTGGCGTCCGCGGACTCCCTCAGGCGGACCGGGCCGTGTGGCCGAACGAGGGATCCTAGCGCATTTCTCACGTTATGGGTCCAGTTGACCCGAATTGTGGCACGCCGTGCTGCGGGCGCCCGCAGGCGCATCCCGGCGGTCGCCCCTTGCGCTGCCCCTGCGCGCTGTCTATGATGGCGGGGCTTTATAGGGGTTACCGAATCTCGACATTTGTACGAGTTCGTGGGTGGAGCATTGGGGACGTTGTGGCGAGCAAGGAGGCGACAGGGACGATGAGCGTCGAGACCGGCGGCGGACCGGACACAGGAGCGGGCTGGGCACGCCCGGTGGCGGCGCCATGGGGATTGCTGGGGCGTCGGCGCGGGCTGACGGCCGGAATCTCCGAGGTGCGCGGCCCGGCGGCGTGCATGCGCCGCGACGCGATCTTCCGCCGGCTGCTGGTCGTCGGCGACGTGATCGCGATCGTGACCGCGTTCGTGCTCACGGTCGAGCTCTCGCGACGCTCGCTCGCGCTGACCTGGGCGGGCATCGCGGCGGTCCCGATCCTCGTGATCTGCGCGAAGCTCACGGGCCTCTACGACCGCGACGAGACGCTGCTGCGCAAGACCACGCTCGACGAGGCCCCGAAGCTGTTCCAGCTCGCGACGCTGTGCGCGCTGGTGGCCTGGCTGGCGGGCGGACTGATCGTGCGCGGCGTGCTCGACCGCCACGAGGCGCTGTTCCTGTGGCTGGCCCTGGCCGCGCTGCTGCTCATGGCGCGGGGGCTCGCCCGCGCGCTGGCGCTGCGGGTCTCGCCCGTGGAGCGCTGCCTGTTCATCGGCGATGAGGTCTCCGCGGAGACGATCCGCGCCAAGCTGAGCGGTCACGGCGGGGTCAACGCCAAGGTCGTCGCCCATCTGGACCTCGACAAGGTCGAGCCCTGGTCGACCGACTCCTTCTCCGAACCGCGGCTGGCGGAGATCCGCGACCTCGCGCAGACGCTCGACGTGCACCGCGCGATCATCGCGCCGCGCAGCGCCGACGCGGGGGAGATGCTCAACCTCGTGCGCACGCTAAAGGCGGTCGGCGTGCGGGTCAGCGTGCTGCCGCGGCTGCTCGAGGTGGTGGGCTCCTCGGTCGAGTTCGACGACCTCCACGGTGTCACCGTGATGGGGGTCAGGCGCTTCGACCTGACGCGCTCCTCGGCGGCATTCAAACGCGCCTTCGACCTGTTCGGCGCCTCGCTCGGGCTGCTGGCGATCTCGCCGCTGCTGATCGTGATCGCGATCGCGATCAAGCTCGACAGCCGCGGACCTGTGTTCTTCCGCCAGCTGCGTGTGGGCCGCTACGGGCAGCGCTTCCACATGCTCAAGTTCCGCACGATGGTCCCCGACGCGGAGGCCATGAAGGACGCCCTGCGCCACCGCAACGAGGCCAAGGAGGGGCTCTTCAAGATCGCCAAGGACCCGCGCGTGACGCGCGTCGGGCGCCTGCTGCGCAAGAGCGCCCTCGACGAGCTGCCCCAGCTGCTCAACGTCTTCAAAGGCGAGATGAGCCTCGTCGGCCCGCGCCCGCTCGTGGTCGAGGAGGACCAGCGCGTGGAGGGCTGGCACCGCAGGCGCCTGGAGCTGATGCCGGGCATGACCGGGCCTTGGCAGATCCTCGGGCCCTCGCGCGTACCGCTGAAGGAGATGGTCGCGATCGACTACCTCTACGTGGCCAACTGGTCGCTGTGGACGGACGTGAAGATCCTTCTGCGCACCGTGCCGCACGTGCTCGGACGTCGCGGGCTCTAAGGCCCGCCAGGCCTCGGATATCATCGGCCGGGGTGGCTCGCGCCGACCCGCGGTGAACATCAGCTCGACGCGACCGAACCACCGCCTGCTCCCGATCGGATCGATCATCCAGTGCTCTACATCGCCACGGTGCACTACCGCTCCCCGCGCTGGATCGAGATACAGGCCTCCTACCTGCGCAAGCACCTCTCCGTCCCGTTCCAGACGTGGTCCTCGCTGGAGGACATCGACCCCTCCTACGCGGTCCACTTTGGCCGCGTGGTGCAGCAGCTCGGGCCGCACGCGGGCAAGCTCAACCACCTGGCGATGGAGATCGGCGAGCAGGCCGCCGATGAGGACCTGCTGATGTTCCTCGACGGCGACGCCTTCCCGATCGCCGACCCGATGCCCGTGATCGAGCAGGGGCTCTCCACGGCTCCGCTGATCGCCGTGCGCAGGGCCGAGAACCTCGACGAACCTCAGCCTCATCCCTGCTTCTGCGTGACCACCGTGGGCACTTGGCGCAGCCTCCCCGGCGACTGGTCGGCGGGGCCCACCTGGCTCGGCCCCAAGGGCAGGCCGCGGACCGACGTCGGGGGCGCGCTGATGCGCAGGCTCGAGCTGTCGGGCATGTCGTGGGTGCCGCTGCTGCGCTCCAACCGCGTCAACCTCGACCCGGTGTTCTTCGCGATCTACGGCGACATCGTCTACCACCACGGCTCCGGCTTTCGCAAAGGCGGGCCGAGCGGGATCCACCGCTCCTCGGGAGGCCCGGCGTTGCTGCCGGTTCCGCGCGTGCCGCTGCTCGCCTCGCTGGCCGGAGCCGTGAACAGGCGCAGGTGGGACGCGTGGGAGGGCAGGACCCAGGCCCGGCGCCTGGAGCAGTCGCAGTCGATCTACGACAGGATCAAGGCCGGCGACGAGACGTGGCTGGCGGAGCTGAGATAGGGGACGGCGATGGCCCAGGAGCAACCGCAGCGAACGTATGAGCTGAACCTCGGCGCCGCCAAGACCTACATCCCCGGCTTCGTCAACATCGACATCCACGAGCGTGCCGAGATCAGCCTCGACCTCGGCACCGAGAAGCTCCCGTTTCCCGACAACAGCGTGCGCACGGTCGTCTCCCATCACACGCTGGAGCACGTCCCCGACTACCTGTTCGCGCTGAGCGAGATCTACCGCGTGCTCATGCACGACGGCGAGCTGTTGCTGTCGCTGCCCTACGCCACGCTCACCGAGAACCACATGATCAACCCCTATCACCACCACAACTTCACCGAGCACTCCTTCGACTTCTTCGACCCGCTGGTGCTCAAGGGCTCGGCCGCCGAGGACGGCGAGACCACCTTTCGCCGCGTGGTCGTGCGCTACACCTACATGGGCGCCTTCGGCGTGCTCCCAAGGTGGCTGCGGGTGTGGTCGCGCAGGCACCTCCTCAACGTGGTGCGCCAGTTCGACATCGGGCTCGTCGCGATCAAGGATCCCCAGCGGCCGGTCGAGGTCGGGCAGGCGCGCGCACGTGCGCTCGAGCAGAGGATCGTCGAGCTCAAGCACCGCCGCTCGCCCTATCCGGCAGAGCACGCCGGCGAGCAGGTCGCCGAGCAGGCCCGCAGCGCCCCGGCAGAGCCCCGCCGCACGCCGGCGAGCAGCTCACTGAGGAGCGCGCTGCGCCACCGCAGGGATGCGCTCTTCAGGCGCTGGGAGGTCCGCCGCGAGTAGGCGGGTGCCCGGCCGTCAGCCGGCGGGGGCGCGGGCCGCGGGAGCGCTCTGCGCCTCCCCGGCGAGCAGCCGCTGCAAGGCTGCCGAGACATGCTCGCAGACGACCTCGGCTGCGAACAGGCGCTCGGCCTCCGCGCGCGCCAGCGAGCGGGTCGCGGCGGGGTTGGCGCGCAGGCGCTCGAGCACCGCGACGATCGCGCGCGCCATCGCCTCCGCGTCGCCCGGCGCCACCTCGGCGGCGACCGAGCGGTCGACCCCCTCGATCGCGCCGACCTCGCTGGTGGCGACGACCGGCACGCCCGCGGCCAGCGCCTCGGCGACCGTGAGCGCGAACGGCTCGTAGCGGCTGGCCTGCAGCAGCACGTCGCTGCCCGCCAGCTCCGCCGCGACCTGCGACGCCTCCATGCGGCCGGCATACTCGGAGTTCGCGCTCGGCAGGTCCTCCAGCAGCGGCGTGTAGTCCGACCACAGGCTGGGACCGCCGACGACCCGCAGGCGCACGCCGGGGTCCAGCGCCAGCAGCTCGCCGGCTACCGCTACCACGTCCTCGATGCCCTTGCGCACCGCGATCCGACCGAGCACGAGCACCGTCGGCGGCTCGCCGATTCCTCGCTGCGAGGGCTCGAAGCGATCGAGCCGTATCGGGTTCGGGACGACCGCGGTGCGGGCACGCGGGAACCCGTAGTCGCGCACGATGTGGTCGCGGAACACGCTGCTGATGCACACCAGCAGCCGCGCGCGACGGATCGTCAGGCGCTGCACCAGCGCCCGCGCGCCCATGACCGCAATCACCGCGGCGTAGCGGGGGCGTGGATGGCAGCGCAGCCCGAGGCGGCGCTCGGAGATCAGCGCGCGCAGCTCACCGGCGGCGTGCGTCTCGGGATGGATCACCAGCGGCACCGCGTGCCGCAGCGCGCGCGGCACGGCGGGGGTCTCGATGCTCGAGAACTGGTAGACCACGTCGAACGGGTCCTCGCGGTGGCGGCGCAGTATCTGTTTGCGCAAGCGCACTGAGGAGACGCCGCGGGCGATCATGCCGCTCACCAGCGCGGCGATGCGCGTGCGGCTGTACCAGCGGTCCCACTTCCACTCGCTCGTCCCCCAGGTGAACGTGAGGTTCTGCTCGGCGGTCAGCCGCTGCGGCAGCTTCACCCCGGATGACGGGAAGAAGGAGTCGATGCGATGGCCACGGGCGGCGAGCCCGTGCAACAGGTCGCCGGCGACGCCCGCCACGCCGCCGCCCTCCCCAGGGGCGGGACCCAGCCACGCGATGTGCAGCGACGCCTCGGACATCGCCGCGCACCCTATCCAAACCTCCCTGCGGCTACGCTGCGTTCACTGCTTGGACGCGAGCGCCTCGGCGACCTGGCCCGCCAGGCGCTCCCGGAAGGCGGCCACCGAGAAGCGCTCGGCGTTGGCCACCGCGCGCGCGGGATCGAAGCCGAGCCCCTCGAGGCTCGTGATCGCGCGCGCGAAGGACGCCACGTCGTCGAGCTCCGCCAGCCGCCCGGTCTCCCCGTCGAGCACCGTCTCCAGCGCCCCGCCGGCGGCCGCGGCGACCACCGGCCGGCCCGCCGCCTGCGCCTCGACGGCGGTGATTCCGAACTCCTCCATGCTCGGCACGACCACGGCGCGCGCGCTCGCGTACAGCTCGGCGAGCTGCGTGTCGTCGGCCCGACCGAGGAACTGCGCCTCCGGGAACGCCGCGCTGAGCGTCGCGTGCTCGGGGCCGCTGCCCACGACGCTGATCGGGACGCGCGCGAGCCGTGCCGCCTCGAGCGCGACGTGGACGCGCTTGTGCCTGACCAGCTCGGAGACCACGAGCAGGCGCTCGCCCGGCTCGGCGGGTGTGAAACGGTGTGTTTCCACCGGGGGATGGACGATCGCGGCGTCGCGCCCGTAGAAGCGCCTGATGCGCTCCAGCGTCAGCTTCGAGTTGGCGATGTAGCGATCGACGCGGCGGCTCGCCGCGAGGTCCCATCTGCGCATGAAGCGCAGCTGCGCACGCAGCGCCGGGCGCAACGCAGCGGGCGTCTCGGCAAGCGCCCGCGCTTCCTCATACCAGGCGTAGCGAAACGGCGCATGGCAGTAACACACGTGCACGGCTCCTTCGGGAACGCGGATTCCGTGTGCGAAGGCGCTGCTGCTGCTCAGCACGACCTCGCACGGCGCCGGCCGCAGCCGCTGCACCGCGAGCGGGTAAAGCGGCAGCAGCCGTCGGAAGCCGCGCTGGCCCACGCCGAGCCGCTGCAGCGGCGAGGTTGTGACCGTGCGGCCCGCGAAACGGTGACCCGTACCCTGCTCGTCATAGAGAAGTGTGAAGATCGGCGCTTGCGCGTAGAGGTCGGCCATCGCCGCGAACGTGCGCTCTGCGCCGCGCATCACCAGCAGGTAGTCGTGGGCGAGCGCGACCGTGCCCGGCGGGTGCGATTCGGCCTGGGGAGGTGTTGGCGGAGGCGACATCGGCGGGGCGCGGAGGGCCACGCACCACGCGCGGCCGAGCAAGCGTATCCGTCCCTCGCCCGCCCGCCGGCGGCTGCCCGGCGCCGGCAGCGCGTTGTGTATGTTTGCCCGATGCCGGATGCGACGCTCCGGGCTTTTGGCTGGAGCCCGCTTCTGATCCATGGTGACCCGTGCGTGCTGGACCGCTGGCTGTGGCTGCGCAGGCATCTGCGCGGCGGCGAGCAGCGCACGTTCGACGCCGGCTGCGGCAACGGGGCGTTCAGCATCTACGCCGCCCGTGCGGGCAACTCGGTGCTCGCGGCGTCGTTCTCCCCGCGCGAGCAGGAGGACGCGCGGCGCAGGGCGGGCGTGCTGGGCGTGGGCGGGATCGACTTCCGCACGATCGACCTGCGCGAGATCGAGCAGCACCGCCAGCAGCTCGGCCTCTTCGACCAGATCATCTGCCTGGAGACGATCGAGCATCTCAGCGACGACGAGGGGCTCGTCTCCTCGCTGGCGGCGATGCTCAGACCGGGTGGACGGCTGCTGCTGAGCGCTCCCTTAGAGGGCCACCGCCCCCTCTACACCGAGGAGCGCCATCCGAGCCCGGTGGAGGACGGCTCGCACGTGCGCTTCGGATACTCCCAGCAGCGACTGCGGGAGATCGTGCAGGGCGCCGGGCTGACGGTGCAGAGCGAGGCCTTCGTCAGCGGCGTCGTCTCGCAGAAGCTGACCGACCTGATGCGCTGGCTGACCGCGCGGCTCGGGCGCCTGCCGGCCTGGGCGATCATGCTGCCGCTGCGCGGGCTGGTGGTCCTCGACGCGCCGCTGTCGAGGCTGCTGCGCTATCCGCATCTGAGCGCCGCGCTGGTCGCCGTCAAGCGCGCCTAGGAGTCAGCGTGCGGGTGCTGATCACCGTGCCCTGGGGGCAGCGCCTCGGCGGCGCCGAGACGATGCTCCAGGGGGTGCTCGAAGAGCCCGCCGAGCACGGGCACGAGCTCGAGCCGGTGTTCTTCGAGGACGGTCCATGGCCACAGGAGCTGCGCCGCGCCGGCTTGCGCGTGGAGGTGCTCGACGCGGGTCGTCTGCGCCAGGCTCACCGCTGGGCGGCAAGCGTGATGCGCCTGGCGCGGCTGTTCCGCGCGCGCAGGCCCGACGTGATCCTCAACTGGTCCGCGAAGACCCAGCTCTACGGCGCGCCCGCCGCGATCCTCGCGGGTATGGCCGATCGCGTCGTGTGGTGGCAGCACGCCTTTCCCCGGCGCAGCTGGCTGGACGGCAGCGCGACGCTGCTGCCCGCGGCCGCGATCGGCTGCACCTCGCACGCTGCCGCCCGTGCTCAGGCACGGCTGTTCCCCGCGCGCCCCACGTTCGTCGTCGCAGCCGGCTCGCCCGTCCCGGACCCCGATCGCGCGCCCGCCCGCCTGGAGCTTCCGAGCGACGCCCCGATCGTCGGCCTGGTCGGACGCCTGCAGCCCTGGAAGGGACAGGATCGGCTGCTGCGCGCGCAGGCGATCCTGCGCGATCGCGGGCACCCCATGCACACGCTGATCGTGGGCGGCGACGCCTACGGGCTCTCGCCCGACTACGCCGCCTCGCTGCGCCCGCTGGCCGCCCAGCTCGGCATCGCCGGGGCGGTCACCTGGACCGGCGAGGTACCCGACGCTGGTCCCTTCATCGAGCGCATGGACATCCTCGTCAACGCCTCCGATCGCGAGCCCTTCGGGATCGTGATCCTCGAGGCGATGGCGCGCGGCGTCGCCGTGGTGGCCGTGGACGCGGGTGGGCCTGCGGAGTTCGTGCAGCACGGCCGCACCGGCGTGCTGGCGCGTTCGGGGGAGCCCGAAGCGCTCGCCGACGCGCTCGGACCGCTGCTCGTCTCGGCGGAGCTGCGGCAGCGCATCGGCACCGCGGGCAAGGAGCTGTTCGCCGAGCGCTACACGACCGCCGCGATGCGCCGGCGGATGTTCGAGAGCCTGCAGGCGGTGATCAGCGGCCGCTCGGCGCGCTAGCGGGAGATCAGTCCTGCCGGCGCGGGCGCGCGCGCAGGCTCGCCCACCCGCGTCTGCTCAGGCGGCCGCGCACGCGCTCGGGGTCGCGCGTGGCGAGGAGCGCGGGGGGATCCCACACTTTCCGCGCAAGCGCGTCGGCCGGCGCGCACAGGATCGGCCCCATCAGGCCCTGGCGCACGCTGAAGAGCGTGTAGCCGTGCGCCTCCAGCAGCGAGGTGACCGGGGTCGGCGGCGGCTCGTGCTCCTCGAAGACGACGTCCCGGACCAGGCCGTCGGCGAGCAGCCGCTCCGCGCCCTGCAGCGCGGTGAGCTCGTGGCCCTCCACGTCCAGCTTGAGCACGCCCACCGCGTCCGTGAGCTCCTCGTCCAGGCGGACCGTGGCGACCTCGGTGGAATGGGCCGGGTTCGCGCCGTCGCCCTCCAGCGAGGCGGTGCCCCTGTTGTGGGCGAACGTATCCGGGTCGACCGTCAACGGGAGCTCGCCGGCGGAGGCCGACACCGCGGCCTGGCGCAGCTCGATCACCTCGATCTGCTCCTGCTCGCGCCACAGCGCGACGTTACGCGTCAGGGTCTCGAAGATCAGGGGGTGCGGCTCGAAGGACACCACGCGCCCGGAGGGTCCCACCGCACGCGCGAGCAGGTTGGACATCAGGCCGACGTTGGCCCCGGCGTCGACCACGGTCTCGCCCTCGCCGGCCAGCCGCAGCAGCGTCTCGGCGACGGCGAGGTCGTACACGCCGTTGCGGCTGATCGCCCGTCCGAGCGCATCCGGCCAGCAGTACAGGTGCGAGCCCCACGCCGCCCGCACCAGCCGCAGCTCGCTCCCGGGATCCTCGCGCAGGCGCAGGCGCAGGGCGATCTGAGACGGGCGGTACCAGTAGTACGGACGGTTGACGAATCGATACGCCCGCATCAGGGGCGAGGGTGCTCGGGCGGTGTCACTCGTCACGGGCCTCGTAACTCTAGAGGCTGGACGGCCCGCGCCGGAGGGCAGCTAGACTGGGGCGCCGACCGACCCGAAGGCCCAATGCGATCCGACGCCGCGACCCAGGATGAGCCTCAGCGGGCCAGCTCGGCGCCGCCTGTCACGTTCGTCGCCCACGACATCGGCCCCGTCGGCGGAATGGAGCGCCAGCTGAGCGCCCTGGTGCTGGGGCTGCGAGCGCTCGGACACGAGGTCACGGTGATCGCCCGCACGTGCAAGCTGCCCCCCGGCAGCGGTGTCGTCTTTCACCGCGTGCGTGCGCCCGGACGTCCGTTCCTGCTGGCCTATCCATGGTTCATGATCACCGGCTCGCTCGCGCTGCGCAGATGGCGCCGCGGGGTGGTTCAGGCGACCGGCGCGATCGTGCTGGGGCGCGTGGACGTGGTCGCGGTTCACTACCTTCACCAGGTCGGGCCCGCCAACCCGAGCCGCTCGACGCTCCCCTATCGTGTTCAGGTGAAAGCGGCAGCGGTGCTCAAGCGTGTCGGCGAGCGGCTCTGCATGCGCACCAGCGGAGCCGCCGCGATCGTGTGCGTGTCTGACGGAGTGGCCGAGGAGGTGCGTAGCTGCTTCCCGCGGCTCGCCGACCGCGTGGTGACGATTCACAACGGCGTCGACACCGACACGTTTGCGCCCGCCGCGCACGCCGATCAGGCCCGCGCCCTGCGCGCTTCACTGCAGATACCCGAGCACGAGCTGGTGGCGGCGTTCGTGGGCAGCGAGTGGGAGCGCAAGGGCCTGGAGCCGGCGATACGCGCGATCGCCTGCAGCGGCGGCGCCTGGACGCTCGCGATCGCGGGGAGCGGCGAACGTGAGCGCTACCAGGCGCTCGCCGACTCGCTCGGGGTGGGCGAGCGCCTGCGCTGGCTGGGACTTCGCTCCGACGTGCAGCTCGTCTTCGCAATGGCCGACGCGTTCATCCTGCCCTCGAGCTATGAGACGTTCTCGCTCGTCACATTCGAGGCGGCCGCCACCGCCCTGCCGCTTCTCGCCACGCCCGTCAGCGGCGTGCGCGAGCTGATCGACGACGGTCGCAACGGCTATCTGATCGCCCGCGAGGACGCGCAGGGGATCGGCGAGCGCCTGCGCGGGCTCGCCGCCGACCCCGAGCTACGCCAGCGGCTGGGGGCAGCGGCCCGCGAGTCGGCGCTCGGCTTCTCGGCGGCGCGCATGGTGCGCGAGCACCACGAGCTCTACGCGCGCCTGGCAGAGCGCGCCGGCGGCTAAGGGGGCGAGCCGGGGCCGGTGCCGCCGCGCCGCACTGCGGCCGCGCTCAGGCCTCGGCGTCCGCCGCGGAGACGGTGTGCAGCAGCAGGCGCTCGAGCGCATCCGCGGCCGCCGGCAGCGAGAACATGCGCTCCACCGTGGCGCGGCCGGCGCTCGCGAGCTGCTCGCGCAGGGCGGGCTCCTCGCGCAGCCTGCGCAACTGCGCGGCGAGCGCCTCGCGATCGCCCTCGGGGAACACCAGCCCGCCACCGGTCAGCTCGATCAGCCAGGGGATCTCGCCCGAGTCCGAGCCCACCACGGGCACCCCGCACCACAGCGCCTCGACGATCACGCGCCCGAACTGCTCCTTCCAGGTGGGCGTCGTGTGGGAGGGCAGCACGAGCACGTCGAGCTGGGAGTAGCCGCCGGCCATCTCGGCGTGGGTGAGGCCGTCGAGCACCTTGACCGCCGAGCCGGGCAGCGGCTGGCCCTCGAGCTGTGAGCGGAGCTCGCCGTTGCCGATCATCAACAGCTCGACGGGCGCGCTCAGCATGCGCACCGCTGCGAGCAGGTCGAACAGCCCCTTGCTCTCCACCAGGCGTCCCGCGTAGCCGACCGTGAACGCGCCGTTGGAGGCGTGCGGCGGAACGCTATTCCAGGACGGCACGCCGGGCGGCGCGAGGCCCACCTCGCCTCGCGCGCCCCAGCGGCGTGCGAGCTCCGCCGCCGTCTCCGAGCGGGCGGCCACGAAGGCGGCCCGCCCGAGCACCCACGAGCGCAGCCGGCGGATCGGCGGCGGCAGCGGCCGGTCGATGTTCTCGTAACACTGCACGCCGAAGGGAACTCGCGCGCGTCTGCAGGCCAGGCCCCACTGTCCGGCGGGCAGCGAGAAGGGCTCCGCCTCCAGGAAAGCGACGTCTGGAGCGAGCTCGCGAACCAGCGAGCGGCAGCGCGCCAGGTAGAGGTGACGCTGGGGGCGCCCGGGGAACAGGACCGGCGTCGGGCGCAGGGCGCCCTCCATGCCCTCGAGCGCCTGCGGTGCGACCGTGCCACGGGCGTAGCTGTGCCGCCAGCGGCTCGGCAGCACGATCGTCACTTCCCATTGGCGAGCGGCCAACTCCTTGTACACTTCTTGGTTGACGCTGACGACTGCTGGGTGGCTCACGACCAGCAATCGTCGGCCGGATGCGCGGCTCTCCTGGGGGGGGTCGGTGGGGCTCAGAAGGGGCGCTCCCATCGTCTGGTTCGCTGCATCTGCACTTGCGCTAGGGGGCTCAGGGGACGGTACTCTTTATCCAACGCGAAACCTAGGATGGCTGGCCCCGGCCATGGACGGATCCCTAAGCCGATGAACGAGACGACGAACACCGCCAGCATCTTCGCACCGCTGTGGAAGCGCAAGTGGCTGATCCTGCTGGTCGGGATCGTGGTCGCGGGAGCGACGTACGAGTACTACAAGGGCCAGAAGGCGCAGTACACGGCCAAGACCGGGCTCTACCTGGGCGGGTCCAGCGAACTCGGAACCGCCGGCGCCGGTGCCAAAACGGGCCCCGCCAGCGGACGTGAACTCACCAACCTGGTCGAACTGATCAACTCGAGCATCGTCGGCCTCCCGGCGCGCAAGCGCCTGCGCGCCGAAGGGGACATCGCGGCCGCGCGCGCGAAGGCCAAGGCGGTCGCCAGCGCGACGGCCAGCTTCATCACGATCACCACCGAATCCCCCGCCCCGAAAGCGGCGGTCAACCTCGCGAACAGCTACGCGCAGGTGTTCGTCGCACGTCAGCGCACGATCTACTTCAAAGGGCTCAGAAACCAGATCGCGAACCTGCGCGAACAGCTGCGGCGGATCGAAGCGCCGCCGACCAAAGGCAAAGGCTCGAAAAGCAGCGGCGCCACTTCCGAGATCCAGGCGGCCACCCTCGCCAGCAAAATCTCCGAGCTCGAAACCGGCCTGACGAGCTACACCGGGGTGCAGCAGGTCAGCCCGGCCAAAGCGAATCCTCTGCCGATCGGCTCCTCGCCGAAAAAGAACGCGATCTTCGGGTTCGTGCTCGGCATGCTGCTAGCCGCGATCGCCGCCTACGCCCTCAGCCAGGTGGACCGGCGCCTGTCCTCGCTGTCGGAGATCGAGGGGATCTTCGGCACGCAGATTCTCACCGCGCTGCCCAAGGTGCGCTCGCCCGTCGTGCGCCCCGGCGGCGAACGCGCTCCCGCCAAGCCGCTGTTGGAGCCCCTGCGCCGGCTGCACACCACGCTCCACGTCGCCGAGTCGATCGGCCGCGAGGGGGGACCCCGCACGATCGTGTTCGTCAGCGCCGACTCCGGGGACGGCCGCTCCTCGCTGGTAACGAACCTCGCCCGCGTGCAGCGCGACGCGGGCGCGCGCGTGGTCGTGGTGGAGGCCGACCTGCGCAGGCCCGCGCTCGGCAGGATGCTCGACGTCGAAGGCTCGGGCGGGCTCGCGGAGGTGCTGCTCGGGACGATGCGCCTGGAGGACGTCATGCAGAGCGTCGCGGCGCCGAATCCCTCATCCAGTCCCAACTCGCAGGGATCCGGGGCCGCGGTGACCACGGTCGTGACCTCGCGCGGGACAGGCTCGCTGTCCGCATTGTTGAGCGGGGATTCCGTGGACAACCCGCCCGCGCTGCTGGCGCGCCCGGCGATGGGCGAGCTGCTGCGCTCGCTCGCCGACGATTACGACTACGTGCTGATCGACACGCCGCCGCCGCTGGAGGTGAGCGACGTGATGCCGCTGCTGCCAATCGTCGACGGGATCATCATGGTCGCGCGCGTGGGGCACACGCGCGACCAGTCGGCGCGGCTGCTCGCGCAACTGCTCGGGCGCACCGCGTCCGCCCCCGTGCTCGGTCTGGTGGCCAACTGCGTGGCGAGCAAGGACCTCGAACGCTACGGCTTCGCCCGCGCACCCGCCGGGCCGCGCCGCCGCAAGCTCATCGGCCGATGAGCACCGCCCAGGGACGCATCGCGGGCGCTTCCGGCGGAATCCATCCAGCTGTGTTCAACCGCCGTATGCGCGAGCTCGGGCTACTCGGCCTGATGGTGCTCGTGCCGCTGGTCGCGGCGCTCGCAATCAGCCTGACGGAATCCCAACCCAGCCTTCTGCTCACGGTCGCCCTGATCGTGGGCACCGTCGCGATCGTGGCGTTGCTGACGAACAGGCGCCTGGAGGTCTCGGTCGCGTTGCTGGCGCTGTACCTCGGCCTGTTGGGGGGGCCCGTCAAGCTCGGCAGCGGCGGGCACTCGACCGCCTCCGCGGTCCGCGACATCCTAATCGGCGCGGTCGCGATCGGCGCCATCATGCGCCTGCTCGCCAGCCGCCAGCGCATCAAGCTCCCGCCGCTCTCGGTCTGGGTGTTCGCGTTCGTCACGCTCGTGCTGGTCGAGGCCCTGAACCCGAACACGCACGGTATCCAGAAGGCGCTTGGCGGGTTTCGCCAGCAGCTGGAGTGGGTCCCGTTCTTCTTCTTCGGCTACGCGCTGATGCGCTCCAGGCGGCGCTTTCGCCAGTTCTTCATCCTCCTCGGCGTGCTCGCGCTGGCCAACGGCGTGGTCAGCACCTACCAGACGCGCCTGAGCCCGGCGCAGCTCGCCAGCTGGGGGCCCGGCTACCGGGAACTCGCCTTCGGGACGGTCGGCGCCGGCGGGACGGGCGGCCTCACGGGTCGCGCGTTCTCGGTCGAAGGGCAGGCCCACGTGCGCCCGCCTGGACTCGGCACCGATGCCGGCTTCGGCGCCGGGGTCGGCGTGCTCGCCCTCACCGCCACGCTCGCGCTGCTCGCCTCCACGACCCTGCGAAAACGATGGCCGGTCGTGCTGCTGTGCTTCGGGGCGCTGGTCGCGGTCGCCACCGGCGAGGGACGTCTGCAGGTGGTCGGCGCGGTGCTGGCCGTGTTGATCTTCGCGGCGCTCTCGCTCAGCGCGGGGCGAAGAGCCAGCCGCCCGATCGCGGTGCTGCTCGGCATCGTGCTCATCGCGATCCCGATCGGGGCGGTGTTCGTGTCGGCCGTCGGCAGCGGCACGTTCGGACGCTACGCGAGCCTCTCGCCGGAAAGCGTCACGAAAGGCACCAACGACGGGAAGGTGGCGAGCCTCGGGGAGATCCCCAAACAGCTCTCGCGCTCGCCCTTCGGGATCGGGCTGGGCAGCGTCGGAGCGGCGGCCGGGTTCGGTGGCGTGAACGCCCACGAAGGCCTCGAAGTCGAACACGCCAGCGCCGAGACCCAGTACAACTTCGTCAGCGACGAACTCGGGCTTCCCGGCCTGCTGCTGTGGGCCGGGCTGTCGATCAGGCTGATCACGCTCGCCGTCGCCGGGCTACGGAGGATTCCCGATATCGAGATCCGCATCGACCTGGCCGCGATGTTCGCCACGCTGATCGCCTACACGCTGATGGGCTTTGCGGGGCCGACGATGGCCAGCGCCGCGTTCGGGCCGTTCTTCTGGTTTGCGGCGGGGACCGCCGCATACTGGTTCATCACCAGGCGCTGGCAGGCACCTGAGCCGATCGGCGCGGTGGCCGCGGCATGAGCGCTCCTCAGCCCACGCTGGGCGGCGAGCCCACCGACGACCTGCCTGCCGGCGCCGAGGCGACGGCTGCGGAGCCGGCTGCAACGGCACCCACGGACGCCGTGAGCTCGCTGACCTCCAAGCGAGCGCGGGTGAGCATCGTGATCGGCGACAGGCGTCGCACGATCGTCGCCCTCGCCGCATGCTCGACCGCGTCGGGCATCGTCGAAGTCGGGCTGATCACGCTGATCGCACAGATCGCCACGACGGCGGCGAAAGGACATGCCGCCCACGCCAACCTCGGTGTCGTGCACATCAGCGCCACGCCGAAAACACTGTTCATCGGCGCCTTTGTGCTGGCGATCCTGCGCGCACTGCTGCAGGTACCGCTCGCGGTCCTGCCGGCGCGGATCGCGGCCGGCGTCCAGTCACGGCTGCGCAAGGAACTCTTCGGCGTCTACACGCGCGCCGCCTGGGAGGTGCAGTCCCAAGACCGCGAGGGCCACCTCCAGGAGACGCTGACCGGTCAGGTCAACCAGGCGACGGGTGCCGCCATGCAGGCCACCGCGATCGTGATCTCCGCGTTCAGCTTCGTGGTGCTCATGTTCTCGGCGATCGTGTTCAACTGGCTCGCCGCAGTCGTCATCATCTTCGCGGCGGCTGCGCTGTTCGGCGCGCTGCGGCCGCTCAACGTGATCGCCGTGCGGCTCGCCCGCGAGCTCTCGCGGGCTCAGCTGGAGTACGCGGGCGGCATCAGCGAGACGGGCCGCCTGGCCGAAGAGACGCACGCGTTCGGCGCGGCCGCCGCACAGCGCCAGCGGATCGGTGGCCTGATCGACACTGCGCAGGGGCTGTTCTACCGCTCCGCGTTCGTCAACAGGCTCTCGCCGAGCCTCTATCAGAGCGTGATCTTCCTGATCCTCGTGGGGGGCCTGGCCGCGCTCTACTACGCCGGTCCTGGCCACTTCGCGGCCCTCGGCGCGGTCGTGCTGCTGGTCCTCCGCGCGGGCTCCTTCGGCCAGCAGGTGCAGGGCTCCTACCAGGGCCTGCGCACCTCGTTGCCGTTCGTGGACCGCCTGCAGAGTGCCGCGCGCCGCTACGAGGAGAGCATCCCGCGAGACGGCGAGACGCCGCTACCCGAGGTGAGGAGCATCGCCTTCGAGGACGTCTCCTTCGGCTACCGCCCGGGGCGTCCGGTGCTCAAGGGCATCAGCTTCGAGGTCCCCGTGGGCGAGGCCGTCGGCATCGTCGGGCCCTCCGGCGCGGGCAAGTCCACGCTCATCCAGATTCTGCTGCAGCTGCGCGAGCCCGACTCGGGCCGCTACCTCGTCAACGGCGTGCCGGTGCAGGACTTCATCCGCGCCGACTGGTACCGGCGCGTTTCCTATGTGCCCCAGCAGCCCCGCCTGCTGCACGCCTCGGTCGCCGACAACATCCGCTTCCTGCGCGATCTCGACGACGACGCGGTGCAGCGCGCCGGCCGGCTCGCACGAATCCACGACGAGATCATGAGCTGGCCCGAGGGCTATGCGACGATCGTCGGGCCCCGCATGGACGCGGTCTCGGGCGGTCAGCAGCAGCGGATCTGCCTCGCGCGAGCCCTCGCGGCCCACCCCGAGGTGCTCGTGCTCGACGAGCCCACGAGCGCGCTGGACCCGCACTCCGAGCGCCTGATCCAGGACTCGCTCTCGGGCCTGCGCCACGAGATGACGCTGTTCATCATCGCCCACCGCCTGTCCACGCTCGACATCTGCGACCGGGTGATGGTGATCGTCGACGGCTCGATCGCGGCGTTCGACACGACCGAGCTGCTCCAGCAGAACAGCTCCTACTACCGCTCCGCCTCGCTGCTCGCCACGGCGGCGCCCGGAGGTCAGCTGCCTTGACGGCGCACGACGGCCAGGCCACGGGGCCTGCCGCGGACGTCATGTCGGACGCCGCGCACGTGGACCCCGCGCTCGCGGGTGGGGCGCGCGAGGACCCCGACAGCGCGGGCGCCGCGCAGGGAACTTCGGGCCGGATGCCCGACTTCTTCGTGGTGGGCCAGCCCAAGAGCGGCACCACGGCCCTGTACGAGATGCTGCGCCGCCACCCGCAGATCTACATGCCGCCCGGCAAGGAGCCGTGGTTCTTCGCCGAGGAGCTGCGCGAGCGCACGCCGCCGCGGCCGGGGGGCATCCCGGGGAGCCTGCAGGAGTACCTGCGCCTGTTCGAGGACGCCCGCGCCGAGCAGCGCGCGGGTGAGGCCTCGGTGATGTACCTGTGGTCGCGCACCGCCGCAGGCGCGATCGCGGAGGTCCAGCCGCAGGCCCGCATCATCGCGATCCTGCGCGAGCCGGCGAGCCTGCTGCGCTCGCTGCACCTGCAGTTCCTGGAGAGCTACATAGAGGTCGAGGCCGACTTCCGCAAGGCGATCGCGCTCGAGCGCGACCGGCGCGCGGGCCGCCAGGTGCCGCGTCACACCTACTGGCCACAGGCGCTGCTGTATTCCGATCACGTCCGCTACGTCGAGCAGCTGCAGCGCTACCGGAAGCGCTTCTCGCCCGAGCAGATGCTCGTGCTGATCTACGACGAGTTCCGCGCCGACAACGAGGAGGGTGTGCGTGCGGTGCAGCGTTTCCTCGGCGTGGACGACACGGTGGCGATAGAGGCGGTCGAGGCCAACCCGTCGGTGCAGCCGCGCTCGCACCCACTCGACGGCATCCTCCGCTCGGTGGCGCTGGGCGGCGGGCCCGCCTCCCGCGCGGTCAAGGCGTCGATCAGGACCGTCACCCCTCGGCGGCTGCGTCGCCGACTGCACGCGTCGCGGCGCCACGTGGTCTACCGCAGCCCCGCACCCGTGGACGAGAGCTTCGCGCTCGAGCTCAAGCGCCGCTTCAAGCCCGAGGTGGTGGCGCTGAGCGAGTACCTCGACCGAGACCTCGTGGGCCTGTGGGGGTACGACCGTGTCGGCTGAGCGCGACGCCGACGGCGCGGCGGCCGGCCTGCGGGCGCCCGACTTCTTCATCGTCGGCCACGCCAAGAGCGGCACCACCGCGCTTTACGAAATGCTGCGCGACCATCCGCAGATCTACATGCCCGAGCTCAAGGAGCCGTGGTTCTTCGCCAGCGACATGCGCCCGCGATTTGAGCCGCACCTCGGGGGCATGCCTCCGCAGACGCTCTCGGAGTACTTGGCGCTGTTCGCGGATGCCGGTCCGGAGCAGCGCATCGGCGAGGCGTCCTCCTCCTACCTGTGGTCGCGAACCGCGGCGGCGGCGATCGCGCAGGTGCAGCCGCGCGCGCGGATCATCGCGATCCTGCGCGAGCCGGCCAGCTTCCTGCGTTCGCTGCACTTGCAGCTGCTGCAGACCCACGTGGAGGATCGCAAGGACTTCGCCACCGCGCTCGGCCTCGAGCAGGTCCGCGCCGAGGGCCGGGAGATACCGAGCCGCTCGCATCGGCCGCAGCTGCTGCAGTACTCCGACCACGTGCGCTACGTCGAGCAGCTTCGCCGCTACGAGGAGCTCTTCGGCGCCGAGCAGATGCTGGTGTTGATCTACGACGACTTCCGCGCCGACAACGAGGCGACCGTCCGCAGGGTGACGGAGTTCCTCGGCGTCGACGCCGAGCACCCGGTCGCGGTGCAGGATGCAAACCCTTCGATCCTGCTGCGCTCCCAGCGCCTGGACGGCCTCGTCCACTCGGTATCGGTCGGGCGCGGCGGCCCGGCCTCGCGCGCGGCGCGCGCGACGGTCAAGGCAGTGGTGCCGCGCAGGCTGCGCCGGGACGCCCTGCAGCTGACCAGGCAGCGCATCGTCCATGGCCGGCCACCGGCGAAGGACGAGAGCTTCATGCGCGAGCTTCGCCGCCGCTTCAAGCCGGAGGTGCTCGCCGCCGGCGAGTACCTCGATCGCGACCTCGTCGCGCTCTGGGGCTACGACGAGCTTGACTGAGCCCGAGCGTCCAAGCGCGGGCGAGCCGCCTCTGGACGCCCGCTGGCGAGCCGCCGCGGCCTCCGACCAGGAGGCCGCGATGCCTTCGGGCAGGACGGTCGTGACGTGTCCGGCGCCATTCGGCGGCGGCGGGCTCGGGCGCCACCTGCAGGAGCTCGTGGACGCCGTCGGGCGGCGCAGCGGCCAGCGGGCCGCGCACATCAGCGAAGACGCGGGCCTTCAGATCGCGCGCACGAACGCGCGGCAGCTGAGCGCGCACATCGGTGCGAGGGCGACCGCGCCGCTCGGACGCGGGTCGCCCGCCTGGCGCATCTTCTCGGCCAGCGTCGCCTTCGACGCCCGTGCAGCCGAACGCCTGCCTTCCGCGGAGAACCTGATCGCGTTCAACGGCACCGCGCTAGCGCAGCTGCGCGCCGCACCCGGACTGGGCTACCGCTCGCGCTCGCTGGTGGCCGCCAACTCCCATTACCGCAACGTGCTGCGCCGGCACGCGCTCGCGCATCGACAGTACCCCGTGGAAGCGCCGTGGCCGACGCACCTGCTGCGGCGCAACCTGCACGAGTATGCGCTCGCGCAGCGCGTGCTCGTCGCCTCGCGCTACATCTGGGAGTCGTTCGTAGCGGAGGGGTTTCCCGAGGAGCGCCTCTCGCGCTTTCCGCTGACGCCCGACCCGCGCTTTGAGCCGCGGCCGGCAGGGCTGCCCGCAGACACTTTCGACGTGGTCTACGTGGGCAGCCTCACGGTGCACAAGGGCATACCGCTGCTCGTGGAGGCGTTTCGCAGCCTGGCCCACGAGGACATGCGGCTGGTGCTGGTCGGCGGCTGGAAATCCCCGGGCATGCGCCGCTTCATCCAGCGGACCTGCGCCGAGGACCCACGCGTGCAGGTACGCCCCGGAGACCCCCTGGAGCGCCTGCGCGCGGCCGCGCTGTGCGTGCACCCCGCCTACGAGGACGGCTTCGCCTACGCGCCAGCAGAGGCGCTCGCGTGCGGCGTGCCGCTGCTTGTCAGCGAGGACACCGGCATGAAGGAGCTGATCGGAGCCGGAGCCAGGGCGCTCGTGCTGCCGACCGGCGATCTCGCCGCGCTGACGGACGCGATCGAGGCCGCCTACCGGCGGGAGATCCTCTCCCCTTGAGGCGCGCGGTGGCGCTCCGGGCCGGCGCTCGCCGTGCAGAGCCCCGTTGCTCTCGTGTCCCAGCCGTCAGTTGGCGGCGATGAACGGGTAGACCGCGAAGGCGATGCGCGTCCACAGGCCGAACGAATGGCCTTTTTCGGGCACCACGTCGAGCGTGGCGTTGCAGTGGGCCGCCTGCAGCACGGCGAGGAATTCGCGCTGCTGGGAGATCGGCACGAGGTCTATTTCGGCGCCGATCAGCAGCCAGTTCGGGCACCCGACGGTGGGCGCGTGGTTCACCGGCGAGAACTGTTCGGCGAGCGCCACGTTGGACGGGCCGCAGGGGAGGATTCGTTTCCAGCCGAGCCCTGCCCTGGGACAGCCCAGCGCGATCGAGAGCGAGACCGCAAAGCTTTCTCTGAGTTCCTGTTCCGCGGCCATTTCCATCAGCGGGGGCAGGTTGGTGGGGCCGCTGAGCGAGACCACCGCGCGCACCCCGGGCAGCCCCTGCTCGCCGACCAGGTCCACCAGGTTCCCTCCTGCCGAGCCGCCGACCAGCACGATGTTTGCCGGGTTGCCTCCGTATGCGGCGGTGTTGTCCCTCGCGAACGCGACCGCCGAAGCGATCGCTTCGGGCTCTTTGGGGAAGGCCGGTTCGCCTTCGCCGTCCTGGGGGTAGTTGACGTCGAACACGACGAACCCGTGCGCGCGCAGGTTCTGCGCCACCGTCGGCTGTTCTGTTTCGGCGAACTGCGTGCGCCAGCCGCCCCCGTGCACGAGCACGACGGTGGGCGCGGCCGCCTGGACTGTGGGGCTCTTCGCCAGTGCGAACCCTTCTGTCAGCGGGTAGATCGTCGCGATCTCGCTCGGCACTGGGCCGTATTCCACGCCGTGTACCGGTGTGATCCAGGCCATCGCGGTCGAGCCGGTCACCAGCCCGGCCACGAGCGTTGCCGTCAGGCACACGAGCAGCCGGACAAGCGCCTTGACGGCGGACCTGCCGAAACGCGGCTCGCCGGCTCGAAAAGCGGCTTTGCGTCGTGTGGGCTCAGACCTCATCAGCACGTCCTCCTTGCGCGCATTCGCGGCAGCGTAGCGGTTGACGCGGTCCGAATGCAAGCTCGCACCGCTTCGTCGGGAATAGCGATGGCAGCCTCGGCGCCTCCTCGACGACGAAGCATGACCGACACGCGCGAACAGTATACGGCTCCGGCGAAGGGGTTGTGTACACCTCGTGAGCAGGGTGTCACGCGCACGCACGGCGCCCGAATCGGGCTGGAGCGAGCCCCTATAATCCGGGGCATCATGGCGTCGCCCGAGCCGGTAGCTGCAGAGCGAGCGCAGCAGGGGAGGGTTCCCGACTTCTTCATCGTCGGCCACGCCAAGTGCGGAACGACGGCGCTGTACGAGATGCTCAGGCGCCATCCGCAGATCTTCATGCCGGACTTCAAGGAGCCGATGTTCTTCGCGCGCAACGCGGATGCGCGGGCCACGCGGGGCGGCCCACGGAGGTTCGAGCAGACCGGCCTGCGCAGCGAAACGCTCGAGGACTACATGGCGCTGTTCGCGCCGGCGCGGCCCGGGCAGATCACGGGCGAGGCATCGACCTTCTACCTGTTCACGCCCGAGGCTCCCGCGCGCATCGCGGCGGCCCAGCCCGACGCACGGATCATCGCGATCCTGCGCGAGCCCGCCAGCTTCGTCAATTCGCTGCACATGCAGATGCTCCAGAACCAGGCCGAGTCCGAGCGTGACCTGCTGAAGGCGATCGAGCTCGAGGCGCCGCGCCGCGCCGGCCGCGAGATCCCCCGCCACGCCTACTGGCCGGCCGCGCTGATGTACACCGAGCGCGTGCGCTACGCCGAGCAGCTGCGGCGCCTGCACGCCGCGTTTGCCCGCGAGCAGGTGCTCGTGCTGATCTACGAGGACTTCAGGCGCGACAACGAGGGCACGCTGCGCAGCGTGCTCCGCTTTCTCGGCGTCGATGAGGCGGCGCCGCTGCAGGCGCTCGAGGCGAATCCCAGCGTGAACGTGCGCGGTGGGCGCCTGGACGTGATGATGCGCGAGGTGCGCGAAGGGCGCAGCGCGGGCTCGCGGGCCGTGCGCGGCGCCGTCAGGGGCCTGACCCCGGCACGCCTGCGCAGCGCCCTGCTCTACCCACTGCACCGGCGGCTGCTCTACGGAGCGCCGCGCCCGCCCTCGGAGTCGCTGATGGCCGAGCTGCGCCACCGCTTCAGGCCCGAGGTGGTGGCGATCAGCGACTACCTCGAACGGGACCTCGTGACGTTGTGGGGCTATGAGGATGTGCGGTGAGGACGCGGCCGCGCCGCCGCGGCCGCCGTCGAGCGCTTCGTGAACGCCCCCACCGCCAGCCCGGCGACCGGGGCGCAGCCCGGGCAGGCGGCCGCTGCCGCGGACGCGCTGCGGGTCGCGGTCGTCGGCGTCTCGCTCAGCTCGACCTGCGGGGTGCGTGACCACGCAACGCTGCTCGCGCAGGCGCTGGCGTCCGAGCGGGTGGCCTGCTCGTTTCACTGGCTGCGGCGCGGCGAGGGCTCGTTGGCGAGCGCGCGCGCGGAGATCGACGAGTGGCGCCGGTCGCTGATCGACGAGCTGCAGCGCGAGCGCGCGGACGCGATCCTCGTGCACTACTCGGTCTTCTCCTACGCCCACAAGGGCCTGCCGGTGTTCGTGCGCCCGGTGTTCGCGGCGCTGCGCCGGTTGGGGGTTCCGATCTTCGTGGTGCTGCACGAGTTCGCCTACCCGTGGCGCTACGGCGGCTGGCGCGGCGGCGTTTGGGCCGTCACCCAGCGCGTAGCCCTGATCGGCGTGATGCGCTCGGCGCGCGGGGCGATCGTCACCGCGGACGTGCGCGCGGCGTGGCTGGAGAGCCACCGCTGGCTGCCGCGGCGGCGGGTGCTGGTGGCGCCGGTCTTCTCGAACCTGCCGCCGCCCTCGGCCGCGGCCGACGCGCACGACGGCACCAGCGTCGGTCTGTTCGGCTACTCCTATCAGGGAGCGGCGATCGCGCTGATCGTCGATGCGATCGCCGAGCTGCGGGAGCGCGGGATGCAGCTGGCGCTGACCCTGTTCGGCGCTCCCGGACCCTCCTCGCCGGCCGGTCAGGCGTGGGCCGCGGCGGCGCGCGCCCGCGGCATCGGCGATGCGCTGCGCTTCTCGGGCGCGCTCCCCGCCCAGGAGCTCTCCGACGCGCTCGCCGCGTGCGGCGTGCTGTTGTTCGCGGACACGGCGGGCCCGTCCTCGCGCAAGGGGACGCTCGCCGCCGCGCTGGCGTCCGGCAGCCCCGTGGTCGCACTCGAGGGCCCGATGGCCTGGCGGGCGCTCCTCGACGCCGAAGCCATCCGTGTGGTCAGCCCCGATCCGCGGGCGCTGGCCGACGCGCTGGCCGCGCTGCTGGCCGACGAGAGCGCGCGCGCCGCGCTCGGCGCGCGCGGCCGCTCCTTCTACGAGCGCGAGATGGCTCTGCCGCGCACCGCGCGCGCGGCGAGGACGCTGCTCGGCGAGGCGCCGGGGGGCTCTTGAGCGCGCGCCGCCGGGCTCACGGCTGCGGGCCGCGTTGGCGCCAGGCCGCGGCAGCTTTCTCGTATCCCTCGCGGAGCACCGAGACGTGGCGCTCGCGCGAGAAGCGGCTGGCCACCGTCTCCCTACCTGCGAGGCCCATGCGCCGCTGTCGATCGGGGTCCTCCAGGAGCTCGCCGAGCGCGCGCGCGAGCGCGGGGGCATCGGCGGGCCTGACGGCCAGGCCGCTCGTGCCGTCTGTGAGCCAGTCGCCGATTCCGCCCGTCGCGCTGGCCACCGCGGGCCGGCCGCTGGCGAACGCCTCGATGCCCACGAGCCCGAACGGCTCCGGCCACACCGACGGCACCGCCACGATCGACGCTTCGGCCAGCTCGTGGGCGAGCGAGTCGCCGTCCAGCCAGCCGGTGAAGCGCACACGGTCGTCCACGCCGAGCCGCGCGCTCAGGGCGCGCATCTCCTCCAGCTCGCGTCCGTCACCGCAGAGGACGAACTCGGCCTGCACCTCGCGCGCGGCGTGGATGAGCACGCCGACGCCCTTCGGGCGCACGATCCGCCCGGCGAACACCACCCGCCGTCGCGTGGCGTGCCCGGAGCCCTGCTGGGAGGGCATCGTCGGGAAGTAGGGGACGATCGTGCGGCGCGCTATGCCGTTTGCGGCGAGGTGGCGATCGACGGCGCTTGAGTAGGAGACGACCAGGTCGGCCCGCTGCAGCGCGGTGCGTGCGCGGGTGGTGTTCACGAACTTCCGCGGCAGCGTTTTCGGGTAGCGGGTGTGCGCGCAGCCGCGCGCGAGCAGGTTCGGGACGCAACCGAGGCCGTGCGCGCGGGTGCATTCGTGGCCGGGCTCGAAGTAGTAGACGCCGGAGGTGCAGGCGTTGTAGCCGTGGGCGCTTATCACGACCGGTGCCACGCGGCGCAGGCGCTCCACGACCTGCGGGTCTTCGACCTGATGCAGGTGTGTGACTGCCGGCGGGGAGGACAGCGCCTCGCCGAGCCTGGTGTCGATCGACCGGTTCGCGTCGAACAGCTGCGGCACTTCCACGACGCTCACGCCGGGTGCGTCCATGCCGGGCTCCACCTGCGCCGCGAGCACGCGCACCTGCACGCCGTCGGCGGCCAGCGCGGCCGCGCTCACCTGAACATGCGCGGCGACCCCGCCATCCCGGGTCCACCGCGGTGTCACCATCAGCACCGGGCCGAGCGTCATCTCGCGATCCCACCGCGCCTGCGCGGTGGGGTGGGCGCGCGGGTGGTCCGATCTGAAGCTGTCATCGCGCGCGGCGGGAGTATATCAACGGTGTGCGGAGCTCGGGCGCGGCCGGGTCGGTCCATCTGCGAGACTCAGCGCGCCATGGAGCAGCATGCAGAGAAGTCTCTCTCTCCCACCCCACCTGCGCGACCGCAGGTGTTCTACGTGATGGGCGCAGGGCGCAGCGGCAGCACGGTTCTCGGTGTCACATTGGGTAACTGCGAGAGCGTGTTCTACGCGGGAGAGCTCGACGCGTGGCTCTCGCGCTCGGGCGAGCCGCAGATCGAGGGGGCGGAGCGGACGCGGTTCTGGGCGGCGGTGCGCGGCCGCGTCGAGGGCGCCGCGGAGCTCTACGGCAAGGATTCAGAGCGCGCGATCGAGCGCTCGCTGTCGTTGTTTCGTGTCAAAGAGTGGCCCGTGCGTCGCCGCCTGCGGGCGCCCTATCGCCGCGTGGCGGAGAGTCTCTACAACGCGATCGCCGCGGAGGCGAGCACGCCGTTCATCGTCGACACTTCACACTATCCATTGCGTGCACGTGAGCTGCAGGCGCTGGCAGGCATCGACCTTTACCTCATTTACCTGATGAGAGATCCACAACGGGTTGTCGGGTCGTTCGCTCGCAAGGACGTGCCGCAGTACACCAAGTCCACGCTCACGACCAACGTGTACCTGTGGCTGACCAACGCCCTTGCAATTCTGATGTTTCTCCGGCATGCGCGCCGCAGGCGGCTGTTCGTCCGCTACGAGGATCTGATCGCCGATCCTGCGCGGGTTGTGGGCACGATCCTGGCCACGGCGAACGTGTCGGTTCCGCCGCCGGACTTCTCCGCGCTGCGCACAGGGATTCCCTTCCAGGGCAACCGGCTGATCTCCTCGGAGGTGATCGCGTTGCAGGCGGAGGGCCCCCGCCGCGCGCGACCGTCGCTGGCAACGTCGCTCCTGCAGCTTCCGTGGACGTTCGCGCTGTCGCTTCTGCGGCCCAGGACCTCGAGCTCGGCGGGAGCCCATGCGCGCGCTCACTAGGGTCGTGGGCGCGGTCTCACGGCGCCTGGACCGGCCGGAGTGGCTGGCGGCCGTGGATCGGAGCGCCCGTCTCGCCCAGCGGGAGGCGATCGGGATGAACGCCGTGCTGGCTGCGAGCCTGCGCGGCGATGGCGTCTACGTGGACGTCGGCACCAACCGTGGCCAGGTTCTGCGCGAAGCCGTGCGCATCGCACCTCGCGGTCGCCACATCGCGTTCGAGCCGATCCCCGAACTGGCGCGAGAGGTCGGGCGCGCGTTCCCCTCGGTGGACTGCAGGCAGAAGGCCATCGGCGCGCGCGCGGAATCGGCGGAGTTCTGCCATTTCCGGAACCTCGACGGCTGGAGCGGGCTGCGTCGCAGCCCGGAGGTCAGCGACCGCCAGGGTGACCCGCAGTACATCACCGTCGAGGTCTCCACGCTCGAGCAGGAGCTCGCAGGGGTGACTCCGACGGTGGTGAAGATCGACGTGGAGGGCGCTGAGCTCGCGGTGCTGGAAGGCGGCCGTTCGCTGCTGGCGCGGGCCCGTCCGATCGTCATGTTCGAGCACTTCTCCGATGCCGCAGAGTTGTACGGGGGCTCACTCGGCGCGCCGTGGGATCTGCTGGACGAGCTCGGCTATGAGATCTTCTCGATCACCGGCGCGGGACCGTTCACGCGCGCGGCGTTCGTGGAGGGCAGCGGGATCGTCAACTGGCTGGCCACGCCTGGCGGCCAGGCCGGGGCCTGAGAGACGGCCTAGCCGCCTTCGGCGCGTTCCTGACGTTCTTTGCGCTGCACAGCTGCGACTTCGGCGGCTTCTTCCTTGGCGAACTGGCTGCGCGTGGCCGTTTCGGAGGCGCTTTCAGGCACACCGCTTCCCTTGGAATGTCCCTTGGCGCCCGTCTTCTTCGTCTTGGAGTGGCCTCCCGAGCCCTTCCTGCGCGCGTGCGCGCCCTTGCCCTTGGTCTTGTGTTCGCTTTCTTCCTGGGCTTCACGCTTGACCGCGGCTTCGTGCCTGGCCTTCGCCAGGGCCGCGGAGAGCGCTTCGCGCTTCTTGGTTTCCGCTTCCTGCTTCTTGGCTTCCACTTCGAACGGTTCTTCGTCGTGTTTGGTGGCGCCCGCCGCGGCGGACGGTTCGGCTTCGCTGCCCGACGCCGAACTGCCTCCGCAGCCCGCGATCGCGAGCGCGCCGAGCAGCAGCAGCAGGCTCGCAAGCACGGCCGCGAGGCGTGCACGGGCGTGCGTTGAGGTCGCGCTTGGCATTGTGGACAGTCTAGGGAACGGCCGTTGAGGCCCCGGCGGCTAACGCGCGTCGATCAGCCACCCGGGCTGGGGCTGGTCGTGGTGGCTGAGGTTTGCGGGGGAGCGTTCCCTCGCGCTTGTTCGCGTCGCCTGGTTTCGCTGCGCTTCTTTTCCGCGGCGCGGCGCTTGACGTTGGCTTCCACGGACTGTTCGCGCGCCTTGGCTTCGGCCTTGGACTTTTCTTCGAGCTTCTTGGCTTCTTCCTTGGAGGTCTTTTCGCGCTTCTTGGCCTTGGCTTCGGCGGCGCGTTCGCGCTTCTTGGCCGTCGCTTCGGCCGATTCTTCTCTCTTTTTCGATTCTATGGACGAGAGCAGTTCCCGGTCCTTGGAGATTTCGGCCGTTTCTTCGCGCTTGCGCGCCGCTTCTTCGGCGTGTTCGTTGGCTTCTTCGTTCGATTCGGCGGCCGGCCCCTGTTTCGGGCCGGCGGAGCCTTCCCCGCATCCGGCCAGGCCGGCCACCCCGCCGGCGGCGAGCAGGCAGACGAGTGCCGTGGGCAGCATCCTCGAGGGCGGCATCGTCTCAGCTCCTCGGCGTTTGCGGCTCGCGCGGGCGCGCCGCAGCCCGCGCGGTCCTCGAGCGAGCGCACGCGGCCGGCTGGTCCAGCGTCGTCTCGTGTGAGTTGGCCGGTGACATTCTCGGGTGAGCTCGCGATCGTGTGGACTATCACCAGGGACCCACGCGAACTGGAAAGATCGTAGCCGTAGCCGCTGACGATTCAGGCCCGTGGCGAGGGATCGCTGCGCGGGGAGCCTCGCGGGGTCATCTATCTTGGAGCGATGCACCAGCGCGCCGCAGGCGCCGGTCGCGGCGGCGATCGGATCGATGCCGCCAGCGGCTCCGGCGGGCGCGAACCGCGGCTGCTCGTTCTCTCGCCGGACTTTCCCCCCGCGCGCGGGGGCATCCAGGCGCTCCTGCAGGGCCTGCTCGGCGAGCTCGAGGGCTTCCAGATCCGGGTGGTGACGCTCGCGCAGGCCGACGCGGCCGGATTCGACGCCGCCTTTGGCCTGCCGATCCGCCGCGTGCGCGCACCGCAGGGCATCGGCCCGGCGCGCAACCTCCCGCTGAACGCGGCCGCCCTGCGCGAGGGGTGGAGCTTCCGTCCGGAGCTCGTGCTCAGCGCCCACATCGTGGTGGGCCCGGCAACAGCGGCTATCGGCCGCCTGCTCGGTGCGCGCACCGTCCAGTACTTCCATGCCAACGAGATCGTGGACAAACCGCGCTTGAGCGCGTTCTCGGCACGCACCAGCGACGTGTCGATCGCGGTCAGTACATACACCGCGAGCCTGCTGGAGGCCGCGGGCGTAGCGCCGCAGCGGATCCGGCTGATCCCGCCGGGGGTGACGCTCCCGGCGCCGCTGCCAGCGGAGCCGCCCGGGCGTCCCACCGTCCTGACGGTCGCGCGGATGGCCGGCAGCTACAAGGGCCACGACGTGATGCTGCGCGCGCTCGCGCTCGTGCGTGAGCGGGTTCCCGAGGTGGAGTGGGTGGTGATCGGCGACGGGCCGCTGCGTGACGAGCTCGAACAGAGCGCTGCCAGCCTCGGCGTGGCCGGCTGCGTCCGCTTCCTGGGGGCGACCTCCGACGAGCAGCGCGACCGTTGGCTGCGGCGCGCGGACGTGTTCGCGATGCCCAGCAGGCTGCCGGGAGGACGCCTCGCGGGCGAGGGCTTCGGGATCGTCTACCTCGAGGCGAGCGCATACGGCATGCCCGTCGTCGCCGGCAACGCCGGCGGCGCCGTGGACGCGGTCAGCGACGGCGAGACGGGGTTGCTCGTGGATGCCAGCGACGCCGCCGCGGTCGCCGAGGCTCTCACAAGGCTGCTGCTCGATCGCGAGCTCGCGCGGAGCATGGGGGAGGCCGGGGCGAGGCGGGCGCAGGACTTCGCCTGGCCGGCGATCGCCGAGCGCGTGCGCGTGCTGCTGCTCGAGCTGCTCGCCGCCGGCACGACCGCGGAGGGCGGCCCGCGCGGGCGCAGACCCTCCCGCAGCGCCGCGTGAGGAGACGGCCGACGGGCGCCCGGCGATGAACGTCCTGTATGTCAACCACACAGCCGAGGTCAGCGGCGGAGAGCGCTCCCTGCTCGGCCTGCTGGCCGCGCTGCCCGACGAGGTCCACCCGCTCGTCGCGTGCCCGCCGGGGGCGCTGGCCGAGGCCGTCGCGCGCCTCGGCATCGCCACGACGGAGATCACCGGCACGGCGGGCAGCCTGCGCCTGCACCCGCTGCACACGCCAAAGACGCTGGCCGAGCTGAGCATCGCCGCGCTGCAGGTCCGCCGCGCGGCGCGCCGTCATCGCGCCGACCTCGTGCACGCCAACTCGATTCGCGCGGGCATCGTGCTAGGCCTGGCGCGGCCGGCCGCGGCACGCGTGGTGCACGTGCGCGACTGCCTGCCCGCCGGCTTGCTGAGCACGGCCACGATGCGCCTGATCGCCGCGACCGCCACGATCGTCGTCGCCAACTCGCGCTACACGGCCGAGTCGATGCGGGCGGCCGCCCCTCGCGCCCGCCTGGAGGTGGTGCACAACCCGGTCGACCTGGCGCGCTGGGACCCCGCGCTGATCGACCGGGAGGCCGCCCGGGCGCGGCTCGGCGTGGCCGGCACACGCCGCGTGCTGCTCGGCGTGGTCGCCCAGCTGAGCCCCTGGAAGGGGCAGGACACAGCGATCGAGGTGCTGCGACTGCTTCGGGCCGAGGACCTAGACGCGCACCTGCTGCTGATCGGCTCGGCCAAGTTCGTGGCGCGCTCGACGCGCTTCGACAACGAGGCCTACGTCGCGGGGCTGCGCTCGATGATCGCGCGCGCAGGCCTGCAGGACCGGGTCTCCTGGCTGGGCGAGCGCGAGGACGTGGTGGAGCTCGTGCGGGCGCTCGACGTCCTGCTGCTCCCCTCCCGGGAGGAGCCGTTCGGGCGCGCGGTGATCGAGGCGATGGCGCTCGAAGTGCCGGTGCTCGCGACCAGCGTGGGCGGTCCGGCCGAGATAATCAGCGACGGCCGCGAGGGCTATCTGCTGCCGCCCGACGCCCCCGCCGAGTGGGCGACGGCGATCCGCCGCGTGGCAGAGCAGCCCGAGCGTGCGCGGGAGCTGGGCCGCGCCGGCCGTGCGCGCGCCCAGCAGGCTTTCGGCGTCGAGCACCACACGCGGGCGATGCTCGATGTCTACAGTCGTGCCACTGCTTGACAACCGGTAGGCGCCCCCTAAAGTTCACAAACCCCCCGCCGCAGATCTTCAAGCTTCTCCCGCACGCACGGATGCCCACTACCTACCATCTCACACACCTGCGCACGCTCGAGGCCGAGGCCGTGCACGTCATGCGCGAGGTCGCCGCCGAATTCGAGCGGCCGGTGCTGCTGTTCAGCGGCGGCAAGGACTCGATCGTGCTGCTGCGGCTGGCCGAGAAGGCCTTCCGCCCAGCGCCCTTCCCGTTCCCGATCATGCACGTCGACACGGGGCACAACTTCCCCGAGGCGATCGAGTTCCGCGACCGGCGCGTGGGCGAGATCGGCGAGCGCCTGATCGTGGCATCGGTCGAGGACTCGATTCGCAGCGGTCGCGTGGTGGAGCAGACGGGCCCGCGCGCCTCGCGCAACGCGCTGCAGACCGTGACCCTGCTGGACGCGATCGCCGAGCATGGCTTCGACGCCGCGTTCGGGGGCGCACGCCGCGACGAGGAGCGCGCGCGCGCCAAGGAGCGCATCCTCTCCTTCCGCGACGAGTTCGGGCAGTGGGAGCCCCAGCGCCAGCGTCCAGAGCTCTGGAGCCTTTACAATGGACGTATCCGCAAGGGGGAGCACGCCCGCGTCTTTCCGATCTCCAACTGGACGGAGCTCGACGTGTGGCAGTACATCGCCGAGGAGGAGCTGGAGGTGCCGGGAATCTATTTCGCCCACGAGCGCGAGGTCTTCGCGCGCGACGGGATGCTGTATGCGGTGAGCCCGTTCATCGAGCTGATGGACGGCGAGGAGCCGTTCACGGCGCGCGTCCGCTATCGCACGGTCGGCGACATGAGCTGCACCGGCGCCGTCGAGTCCGACGCCGCCACGCTCGAGCAGGTCGTCGCCGAGATCGCCGCCACCGAGGTCACCGAGCGTGGCCAGACGAGAGCCGACGACCGCGTCACGGAGGCCGCGATGGAGGATCGCAAGCGGCAGGGGTACTTCTAGTGGACGCGCGCGGCCGCCAGGCGGGAGTGGTGAGCAACGGCAACAGCAGCGTTCCGGCCCGCGATGGCGGGGGCTCGGCGCCGGTCATCCACGAGGGCGCGCACGAGGTCTTCAAGCGCCTGACCGAGCGTCCCGCTGACCTGCTTCGCTTCGCGACCGCCGGTTCGGTCGACGACGGCAAGAGCACGCTGATCGGGCGGCTGCTCTACGACAGCAAGCAGGTGCTGAGCGACCAGCTCGCCCACGTCGAGCAGGCCAGCGAGCGCATGGGCCACGACTTCCTGGACCTCTCGCTGCTGACCGACGGGCTGCGCGCGGAGCGCGAGCAGGGCATCACGATCGACGTCGCCTACCGCTACTTCGCCACTGCGCAGCGTCGCTTCATCATCGCCGACACGCCCGGACACGAGCAGTACACGCGCAACATGGTCACCGGCGCCTCCACCGCCGACCTGGCGATCGTGCTCGTCGACGCGCGCAAGGGCGTGATCTCGCAGTCCAAGCGGCACGCGTTCATCAGCTCGATGCTCGGCATCCCGCACGTGGTGGTGTGCGTCAACAAGATGGACCTGGTGGACTTCGACGAGGAGGTATTCGAACGCATCGTCGAGGAGTTCGACAGCTTCGCCGCCCGGCTGGAGATGCCCGACGTGACGTTCATCCCGATCTCCGCGCTGCTCGGCGACAACGTCGTCGAGCGCTCGCAGGAGATGCCCTGGTACCAGGGGCCGCCGCTGCTCTACCACCTGGAGCATGTCCACATCGCCTCCGACCGCAACCTGATCGACGTGCGCTTCCCCGTGCAGTACGTGATCCGCCCGCCGGCGAGCGCGCTCGCCGACTACCGCGCCTACGCCGGCCAGGTCGCCGGCGGCGTCCTGCGGGCCGGTGACGAGGTCGTCGTGCTGCCCAGCGGGCAGCACACCGCGGTCGCCGGCATCGACACCTTCGACGGACCCGTCACGGAGGCCTTTCCGCCGATGTCCGTCGCGCTGAGGCTGGCCGACGACATCGACGTCAGCCGGGGCTCGACGATCGTGCGTCCCCACAACCAGCCGACGGTCTCCAGCAGCTTCGAGTGCCTGCTCTGCTGGATGTCCGAGCAGCCGCTGAGCCGCCAGCGCCGCTACCTGGCCAAGCACACCACCCGCACGGCGACGGTCGGGGGCGTGGACGTGCGCTACCGGATCGACGTGGAGAGCCTGCGCCGCGACGAGGACGTCCACGCGCTCGAGATGAACGACCTCGCGCGCGTGCACCTCCAGTTGAGCGCCCCCTTGGTGTTCGACTCCTACCGGCGCAACCGCGTGACCGGCAGCCTGATCCTGATCGACGAGGCCACCAACGAAACGGTGGCGGCCGGAGTGATCCTCGACACCGAGGTCGAGGAGCCCATCGAGGGCAAGACCGAGCGCAGCCCGAACGTCAGGTGGCAGGGCACCAGGATGACGCGCCAGCGGCGCTGGAGCACGCTCGGCCACACCGGCGCGACGCTGTGGTTCACCGGCCTGCCGGGCGCCGGCAAGTCGACGGTGGCGGCCGGCGTCGAGGAGCGTCTGATCGAGGCCGGGCACCCGGCGTTCCTGCTCGACGGCGACAACCTCCGCCACGGCCTCAACGGCGACCTCGGCTTCGACGAGCACGCGCGCACCGAGAACGTCCGCCGCACGGCCCACGTCGCGCGGCTGCTCGCCGAGTCGGGGACGGTCGCCCTGGTCAGCCTCGTCAGCCCCTACGCTGCGGACCGCGAAGCGGCGGCCGCACTGCACTCGGCCGACGACCTCGCCTTCATCGAGATCTTCGTGGACGCTCCGCTGGAGCTGTGCGAGGAGCGCGATCCCAAGGGGCTATACGCGCGCGCTCGCGCGGGTCAGCTGGAGGGCCTGACCGGCGTGGGCGCGCCGTATGAGCCGCCGAGCAACGCCGACCTCGTGCTGGGCAGCCACCGGGAAACCGTGGAAGGCGAGGTCGAGCGCGTGATGGCGCTGCTCGGCGAGCGCGGCCTGATCTGATCGCGCGCGGGAGCCCGAGCCAGCGCCGGGCTTCTATTTTTTCTTGGCTTTGCCCGTCGGGCTGCCCGCGGCGGCCTTCAGCACGAACGTGGTCGTGCTCGGAGCCGACACCAGCGGGCCCGGTTTGACCTTCACGTATGCGCGGTAGCGACCGCCCTTGCGGATCGTAACGATGATGCTGAAGCGCGAGGAGTTGAGGGCGCCCTTCTTGGCGACGGTGGCGAACTCGCTGACCCACCTGACGGCCGATTCGTTCTTGCCCGGCCGGACCGCTTTCTGCACCTGGAAGGCAACTGTGGCGCCCGTGACCGCCGGGCTGATCGTGCCGTAGAGGCGGACAAGCCCCTGGTGTCCGCTCGAGCGCACGTGCAGCACCACGCGCGGGCCGAGGTCCACGGTGACGATGCGGCTGTACAGCGGCAGGGCGTCGAGCGTGATCACGCGGAACTGGGTGCTGCGGGTGAGGTTCGCGATGCGGAAGGAGAAGCTCCCGGCGGCGTTGGTGACTCCCGGCGTGCCGATGCTCGCGAAGGATTCGAGGTAGGGGAAGGGACTCGCCTGCAGGACGATGCGGTGGTTGGGCGAGCCGAGCCCCGTGAGCGTGCCGGTGAAGATGAACGGGCGTCCGTAGATGGCCGTCGGCGGTCGTTTGACGACGAACGCGAGCGCGTTGCCCTTGGCCTTGAACGTGCGTTCTCTGCCCATCACCGCGATCCCGCTCGGGCTCGGGATGACCACGAGCTTGAAGTGGTAGGTCACGCCGGGCTGCAGCCCGCCGATCGGCGCGCCGACGCGGAGTTTGGCTTCCGGTTTGCCGACGTTGACGGTCGGCGTCTGGGCGCCGAAGGCGGGCGTGGGGCCGTAGGCGAAGTAGAAGCTGTAGCTCGCCTGGACGCCGTTGGGCACGAACGTGCCGGTCAGCAGGGCGGAGTTGCCGCGCACGTGCTGGGCGCCGCCGGTGGTGACGCGAACTTTCCTTTCTTTGGGCGTTTTCGCGCCCTGGGAGACGCCGGGCAGCGCCAACGCGGCGATCGCCACCATCGTTCCGATCAGGGCCGTGAACAAGCCGATCCTGCTGCGCCTCATGTGTGGGTCCCTCCGTGTTCTCGGTCTCGTATTCGCGGTCGTCCGCCGCTGCAGCATGCCCTTCCCGCGCGCGCGGGTTTCGATCCTAAAACCCACAGGCGCCCGGTTCGATGCGGTGTCGCCGAAGCCGATCTGCACCCCTGCAACCGCCGTGCCACGCCCTACGTTGCTGCTACGTAGCGATGATATCGGAGGGCTTGATCGGCGCCGGACGCCTTATATAGCCTGCAGCCGCGCAGACGCGGGGGTTCCTCGCGCGCCGCCGCAGGTTGGGCAGATCGGCGTTCGCGGACCCGGAGGATGACCGAAGACCATGGAGGATGTATGCCTGGGCAGAGCATTTCCAAGAGCGGGTCGGTGCGTGCAAGCGCGGTGGGCTTCACCACGGCGGCGCTGATCCTGCTCTCGATCTGGGCGCCATCCGCTGCCCGGGCGAGCGGCTGCGAAAACACGTTCACAAACAAAGAAGGCGGCAGCTGGTTCACGGCCGCCAACTGGAGCAAGAAAGCGCTCCCGACGTCCTCCGAAGAAGTCTGCATCACCGAACCGGGCACCTACAGCGTCACGCAGACGCAGACGAGCGGCACCGTCACCGTCAAGGCACTGACAATCGGCGCGGCCTCCGGCAAGCAGACGCTTGTGGAGGGCAGCAGCAGCTCGGTCAACGCGATCCTCACGACCACGGCCGGCATCACGATCGGCACTAACGGTGCGCTCACGTTGACCAACGGCGATGGCTCGGCCAACAGCGCGACGGTCGTCGGGCCGGTGCTGAACGCGGGCACGATCACGACCGAAGTCGCCGTCGGCGGGGCGCGCACGCTGCAGGGCAACCTCACGAACACCGGGACGCTCCAGATCAACACGAACACCGCGTTCAGCGGCGAAGGCGACGCGCTGACCAACGAAGGCGCGATCAAGCTCGCCGAAGCAAAGCAGCTCACAGCCTCCAACAAAACGTCGATCACGAACGGTGCGGGCGGGAGCATCCTCGCCACCGGAACCGGTGACGTGTTCATGACGGGCGTGGGGACGAAGTTCGTCGAGGGCGCCGGCACGACCAGCGGCACGCTGCCGGTGTTCGTTGACGACGGCGCGCTCGAATACACCGGCTCGGGGGCGAGCACGATCGCCGCGCGCGGCACGGACTCCCTCGCCGGCAACCTCTCCGCCGGGCAGAAGCTCGTGATCCAGAGCACCTGCAGCGAGAACGCCACGGCGACCGCGGCGGCCGGCTACAGCAACGGCGGCGCGATCGCGCTGACCAACGGCGACGGCTGCGCCAACAACGCGACGCTCGCCACCTCCAGCGGCACGCTCGCCAACAGCGGCTCGATCTCCGTCGAACACGAACACGGCGGGGCGCGCACGCTGCAGGGCAACCTCACCAACACCGGCACGCTGGCCTTCAACCAGTCCACCGCCTACAACGCGGCCGCGGCCGCGCTCCTCAACGAGGGCGCGATCACCGTCGCCGAAGGCGTTCAGGTGTCGGTCTCCAACAGCGGATCGGTCTCCAACGGCACGGGCGGGAGCATCGTCTCCACGGGCAACGGCGACGTGTCCATGGGCAGCGGGACCTCGTTCACGGAGGCCGCGGGCACGACCAGCGGGACGCAGCCGGTGATCGTCGACGACGCCGCGCTCACCTACACGGGCGCCGGGGAAAGCCTGATCCGTTTGCGCGGCACGAGCACGCTGAGCGGCACCTCCTCCACCGGCCAGTCGCTCTCGATCGAGAGCACCTGTGGCGAGAACGCGTCGATCACCGCGAGCCCGAGCTTCGCCAACGGGGGCGCGATCACGCTGACCAACGGCGATGGCTGCGGCAACAACGCCACGCTGGTCGGCCCCGTCAGCAACACGGGCTCGATCACCAGCCAGCCCGAACACGGCGGCACGCGCAACCTCCAGGGCTCCTTCACGAACACCGGCACGATCCAGATCAACACCAACAGCACCTTCAACGGCTCCAAAGGCCTGCTGACCAACGAAGGCGCGATCGACGTCGCCGAAGGCAAGCAGCTGGCGGTGTCCAACAGCAGCTCGGTGACCAACACCACGGGCGGCTCGATCAACGGGACCGGCAGCGGCAACGTGTTCCTGACCGGCGGCACGCTCACGCAGGGCGCCGGCACGACCAGCGGCACGCTCCCGGTGTTCGTCGATGACGGCACGCTCGACTACTCCGGCTCCGGGGCCAGCACGATCGCGTTGCGCGGAACGGACTCGCTCCTAGGCAATCTGGTCGCTGGGCAGAACCTCATGATCCAGAGCACATGCGGCGAGAACGCGGTCGTGACCGCGAGCGCCCCCTACAACAACGGCGGCGCGATCACGCTGACCAACGGCGATGGCTGCGCCAACAACGAGACGCTCGCAACCTCGGGCGCAACGCTCACCAACAGCGGCTCGATCACGACCGAACCGGCGGTCGGCGGCGCGCGCACGCTGCAGGGCAACCTGACGAACACGGGCACGCTGCAGATCAACCGCAACACCTCCTACAACACCGCCACGACGCTGCTGAACAACGGCGCGATCAACATCGCCTCGGGCGTCGCGCTGTCGGTCACCGGCGGCGCCACGGTCACCAACGAAGCGGGCACGATCGCGGGCACCGGCAACGGCGCGCTGACGCAGGTCGAAGGCACCTTCAACCAGGGCGCCGGAACGACCAGCGGCACGTTGCCGGTGATCCTCGACCGCGTCGCGCTGCACTACACCGGCGTCGGTGTCGGCCCGATCGCGTTGCGTGGCGCGAGCACGCTCAGCGGCAACCTGTCGGCCGGTCAGGTGCTCTCGATCCAGAGCACCTGCAGCGAGAACGCAGTCGTGACCGCCGCGGCGGGCATCGGCAACAGCGGCACGATCGCCTTGACGAACGGCGACGGCTGCGGCAACAACGACACGCTGGCGCTGCCCAGCAAAGCCGCGCTGACGAACAAGAAAACCGGGACGATCGCGGCCGAACGGCCGATCGGCGGCAACCGCACGATCGAAGCCATCGTGAAAAACGAAGGCCTCCTCTCGCTGAGCGCGGGGCAGGCCCTCAAACTCACCGGCACCTTCACCCAGACGGGGCTGGGCACGTTCCAGACCGCGATCTCGGGATCCTCGACGTTCGGGAGCCTGGCCGTGACGAGCACGGCCAAACTCGCGGGGGCGCTCGTCGTGATCGAGAACGCGCCGTTCGTCGGCAAAGCCGGCGAAACGTTCGCGGTCCTCTCGAGCTCGGCGCGGAGCGGTACGTTCAGCGACCTCGACGGCGTCATCACGAGCACGCCGGGGCGCTACTACTCGCCGACCTACACCGCCACCGGCGTCACGCTGGTGGACACCCAGGCGACGCTCACGGCGACGCCCACGGAAGGCGCGGCCGGCTCGAAAGTGACGCTCAAAGGCGCCGGCTTCTTCGCCAAAGATAAAGTCAAACTCACGTTCACGGACGCCAAAAAAACCAAAACGACGTTCGCGACCGCCACGGCCAGCGAAACCGGGGAACTCTCCGAGGAAGTCACGCTGTCCAGCAAAGCCCACGCAGGCCTGGGTACGTTCACCGCCACGAGCGGCACCGTCACCGGGCTCGTCGTGACGACGCCGTTCACCGTCAACTGACCCTCTGACGACTGCATCACGCGGGCGCGGCCACGTGGGGGGCCGCGCCCGCGGTGCGGCATTCGAGGCACGTCACGGGACAAAAGCCATAAAGCTGATATGATTGATGAGGAATTAGCCCACCCACCGGATCTCGGAGCGTCAATGGTCCCCATCATCCTCGCCCTCATCTGCTGGATCGTCGTCCTTGCGATCGTCACGGCGCTGTGCGTGGCGGCGCGCAGGGGCGACGTGGAGCAGCCGGCCCGCGGCGAGCCGCGGCAGGCGCCGATGGCCTCGCTGCACGCTCCCGAACCGGCGGCGCTCGGCGCTGGCGAGATCCGGGTCCCGGCGCAGCGTGCTCGAGCAGGCGAACGCGCGCCGCTCGCGGGCGTGGGCGGCGCCGCCGGCTGAGCGCCCTGCCGCAGGCCTTCACAAAATCATCACGCCGGCCCGGCCCGGCCCACCGACGATACATGGGGAGCACCCAGGTCCCACATGTCCGCGCATGGCCGCTCTCACGCATGCCGGTGCGCGGAGCGAGGTAGGCCATCCTGTCCACGGAATCGATCCTCAGCCCATCTCCAGAGGCCGCCTCAGCTCCGCGATGCGCGAGCTGCGGAGCGCCGCTGGCCCAGGACCAGCGCTACTGCCTGGAGTGCGGCGAGCGCCAGACGCCGATGAGCAGCGTGCTGGCGGCAGGTCTGCCGGGCGGTGGAGCTGCCCAGACGCCGGCGCCCGCCGGCCCGCCGGCACCCACCGGGTCGTCCTCGCCGCCGGCAGGCGCTCCTGAGCCGCCGCGCAACGGCACGCTGACGGTGATCGCGGGCGTGGGCGTGCTGCTGCTCGCGATGGGCGTGGGCGTGCTGATCGGCCGCTCGAGCGCGCCCAAGCAGAGCGCGGGGCCGGCTCAGGTGATCAGCGTCGCGGGCGTCGGGTCGGGGACGGGCACGAGCGCATCCGAAGGCACGTTCACCGGCGACTGGCCCAGCGGGACCAAGGGCTTCACCGTGCAGCTGCAGACGCTGCCGCAGGCGGGCACGAGCGCGAGCGCGGTCGAAGCGGCTAAGTCTGCGGCGACCGCCAAGGGAGCCCAATCCGTGGGCGCCCTGAAGTCCGAAGAATTCAGCAGCCTCACGTCCGGCAGCTACGTGATCTACTCGGGCGTCTACCACAAGCGCAGCGAAGCCCAGAAGGCGCTTGCAGGCCTGAAGAAGAGCTTCCCCGCAGCGACCGTCGTGGAAGTCAGCAACGGCTCCTCCAAGTCCTCCTCGAGCACGGAAAGCGCCGGCGGCAGCTCCGGAGGGGCAGGCTCGAACATCAACCACCCGGCGCCACCGTCTGTGCTCGAAGGCCTCAAAGGCGCCAAGGGCAAAAGCTACGTCGAAAAATCCAAGAACCTTCCCGACGTCGTCTCAACCGGCTAGGTCGATGGGCATCCTGCGCGACTCCCCGGGCGCGGGGCGCGACGACCGCACCGCCCCGATGACCCCCGCTCCCGGGCCGCCGCTGCCGGCGCCGGGCGGCGCGCTCACGCCCGTAGCCGCCGAGCCCCCTGTCGCTCCCGGCCAGGCGGCCGAGCCGCGCTCGGACCTTCGCCGCCGCCGTGACTCACTCGCCGAGCAGGTGACCGAGCTGCACTGGGACCTCGGCGGCCTCGCCTACGAGATGGCGATCCGCGATCACTTCAGGCTCGACGTGCTCGTGCGCCGCGCCGCGATCCTGCAGGAACGCGACGCCGAACTCGCCGAGGTGGAGCGCTTGCTGCGCATGCAGGAGGATGGCGTAGCCGGCAGCTGTCCGAGCTGCGCGGCTCCCCACAGCCGCGGGGCGCTCTACTGCTGGCAGTGCGGGACGACGCTGATGGAGCGCCTGCCGAGCAGCACGGCGGGCGCGGGCGCCGAGGAGCAGACGGCCACGACCGAGGCAATGGACGCGCTGCTCGCGCCCGACGCGAGCTCAGCCGATGCGGCGTCGGCCTTCGGCGCGGACGGCGGGCGGCAGCACCGTTGAAAGGCGAGCGCTCCCGGCGCTGCGCGCAATGCGGCTCCCCGCTCGCCGGTGACCAGCGCTACTGCCTGGCCTGCGGCGAGCGCACGGGTGAGCGCGGCGAGCCGCTGGAGCGTCTCATCCACAGCGCGGTGGAGGGCTGGCCGCCCGCCGCTGCCGATCGCGCCCCCATCTCCTCGCCGGTTGGCCCCGCCGCCCCGCTCCCAGCGCCCGCGCGCGGCTCGTGGGTGCCCGTGCTGCGGCCGCCCTCGCCGCTCGTCTCGGCGGCACTCGTGTCGGCCTTCCTCGGCTTCGGGGCGCTGATCGGGGCGGCCGCGGGCAGTCCGGCGAGCGGCACGCCTGCGGCCAGCCGCGCGCCGCTGAAGCTCGTGCTGCCCGCATCGCACCCCGCGGCAGGCACGAGTTCCACGCCGTCCTCGACGGGATCGAGCGCGTCCGGCGAAGCGCCCGCCTCCGAACCCGAACCGACTCCTGCGAGCAGCCCCTCCACGACGGCGTCGGCCGCCAAACCCGCAGCGGCCCCGGCGGAAGGCTCGGGTTCGAGCTCGGGCGAAGGGGGCAATGAATCATCCTCGGGGTCGGCGGCCACGGAGCTCCCGCCGTTCAAGCACGTGTTCCTGATCACGCTCTCCGACGAGCCCTACGCGTCCGCGTTCGGACCCGTGTCGAGCGCCCACTATCTGACCAGCCTGGAGCAGCGCGGCGAGCTGCTGGTCCACTACGACGCGGTCGCCCACGAGGAGCTCGCCAACGGCGTTGCGCTGTTGAGCGGGCAGGGCCCGACGGCGGAAACCGCCGCGAACTGCCCGGCCTACGGCGACATCACACCGGCCACGCCGGCCGCCTCCGAACAGGTCCTCGGCAGCGGCTGCATCTATCCGCGGTCCACCCAGACGCTGCCCGGCGAGCTGTCGGCACGGCACCTCAGCTGGCGGGCGTACGTGGAGGGCATCGACGAACCGGGCGCGCAGGCAGGTGCGTGCGCCCATCCGACCGCGGGGGCGCCCGACCCGACGTCGCTCCAGACGGCGAGCACCGGGCCCTACGCCACGTTCCGTAACCCGTTGGTGTACTTCCACTCGATCCTCGACTCCTCCGCGTGCGCAAGCGGCGACGTCGGGCTGAGCGCGCTGAAGGGGGACCTTGCGAGCGCGTCGCGCACGCCGAGCTTCTCCTACATCGTCCCCGACCGCTGCCACGACGGGAACCCCACGCCGTGCACTCCGGGGGCGCCCGCGGGGATGAGCCCGGCGGACACGTTCCTGAAGACCGTCGTGCCCGAGATCACCTCCTCGAAGGCCTACGCGCAAGGGGGGCTGCTCGTGATCACCGTCGATCAGGCGCCCTCCAGCGGTGAATTCGGCGATTCGAGCTCCTGCTGCGGGCAGCCGAGCTTCCCCAACGCTCCGGCGGGCGCCACCGCCGGACGTTCCCCGCGCGGCGGCGGCGCGGTGGGCGCGCTGCTGCTCTCCCGCTATGTGAAAGGCGCGACGACCAGCCAGGAACCCTTCAACCACTTCTCGCTGCTGCGCACGATCGAGGACATCTTCTCGCTGAAGCATCTCGGCTACGCGGCGCTGGCGGAAGTCAAGCCGCTGGCGCCCGCGCTGTTCACCGCGAGTCCCTCCGGCTGAGCCCCCGTCGTCGCGGGCGCGCCGCGCTCCCAACGGCGCCCGGGCGGCTCAGACGCCGGCGAGGTCGCGGTAGGTGACCGCCGCGCGCCGCGAGCCGTTGCGGCTCAGCACCCACTCCAGCGCGAGCATGTGGCGCGGGTGGCGCAGGTCCGCCGGATGCAGGTCCACGCGCAGCGTGCTCGTCGGCAGCAGCGAGCCCATCCGCACCAGCGCCGGTGAGAACGCGCGGGCGAAGGGACCGCTCGTGGTGAGGCTGAACGCTGGCGCCAGCGGCGCGCGTTCCAGCGGCGTGCTGCTCGACTGGGCGCGGTGCACCCGCAGCAGCCCGGCCCACCAGCGGAACCGGAGGCTCAGCGCCCCCCGCAGCGCAGGGGTGTAGGCGTAGGCGGGGGCGACGAAGCCGTCGGGCTCGATGCCCGCGAGCTTCAGCACACGCCAGCCCGCGTTGACCGCGCGGCGCGTCTCATCGCCGTCGAGCCCGCTGAACTCGCCGGTGCGCCTGCCGTGGGCCAGCGACACGAGGCGCCCGCCGGCTCCCTGCGGATGCAGGCGCACGTGCTGGAAGCCATGCTGGGCGATCGAGTCGCCCGCGCGCCCGCGCTCGCTCAGCCATGCGACCATCTCCGGCGAGCGCTCGCCGATCGGGTGCAGGTCGCGCGCGGGGATCACGAGCAGCGTGACGCGGTCGACCCCGTGATCGTCGAGCCAGTCGCGGATCAGCGCGCAGCGCTCGAACGTCGCGGGCTCGATGCCGTGCAGCGCGACGGCGATCGTCCTGGCTGCGGGACCCTCACGCCGCACGGTCGTCTGCCCCCGCCCCGTCGTGTGCGCCCGGCCGCGCACCGTGCTCGTCGCCGAGCGCGCGCTCGTAGCCATCGGCGAGCCTCTGCAGCGTCCGCTCCCAGGTCCGCCGCTGCGCGAGCGCGAGCGCGGCGCCGGCGAGGCGCCGGCGCAGCAGCGGCGAGCGCACGAGCTCGAGCATCGCGTCTGCCAGCGCGGGCGCGTCGGGCTCGCACAGCCGGCCGCTCACGCGGTCCTCGATCAGCGACAGAGGGCCGCCCCGTGCCACCGCGACGACCGGCAGGCCGCTGGCTTGCGCCTCGAGGATCACCTGGCCAAAGGTGTCGGTGGCGCTCGGGAACAGCAGCAGGTCGGCGCTCGCGTAGGTGCGAGCCAGCTCGCGGCCCTCGAGCCAGCCGAGGAAGCTTGCGGCCTCGCCAAGGCGCTCGCGCACATACTCCTGCTCGGGTCCGCCGCCGGCGAGCACGAGGTGCAAGTCCGGCTGCTGGGCGCGCGCGAGCAGAAACGCCTCCACCAGCAGCTCGGCTCCCTTCTCGCGCGTGATCCGCCCCGAGTACATCACGCTGGTTTCGCCCGGCAGCAGCGACTGCTCGCGCAGGCCGGGGTCGAAACGGGCGGTGTCCACGCCGCGGTCCCAGCGCAGCACCCGCTCACCAGGCAGCCCGATCGCCGCCAACGCCTCGTCTGCGGCCGCGCTGGGGGAGAGCACGACGTCGCACGCGCTGTAGAGCGCGCTGACCGCCATCGCCATCGCCGCGCTCACCCGCCGCTCGCCCGAGCGCAGGTCCGCGTAGGCGGTGAGCTCGGTGTGGTAGCTGCCGATCAGGGGCAGGCCGAGCGCCCGCGCCACGAGCGCCCCGGCGATGCCGGCGGGGCCCGGTGAGCACACGTGAATCGCCTGCAGGCGCCCGCCGTCGAGGCTGGTGAGCGCGTGCACGGCGCCGGGCAGGCTGGGCACGCCGATCCGCAGGCCCGGGTAGTAGGGCACCTCGACCTCGGCCACGGCGGGGAGCCGGCGGTCGACCTCCGGATCGGTGCCGACCACCTCGATCTCGAAGCCCGGGACGCCGCGCGTGCGGATCTCCTCGATCGTGCGGGAGACGCCGTGGCGGGAGCCGATGCCGTCCGCGACGATCGCCACGCGCGGGCGCTCGCCGTCGTCGCGGTGCGCGCCGTAGGGGCGCCTGCGGACGCTGCCTGCGCCCTCGGGGATCGCCGCGATCTTCGCCTGCTCGCTGGCCAGGAAGGCGGCGGCCGGCGCATAGGGGATCGCGGCCGTGCATGCCTCGAACAGCCCGTAGGCGGCCGCCGCCAGCTCGGCCCGGCCGGTGGCGGCCGCGACGGCCACGTCCACCGCAGCGCCGAGCTTGCGCTCGTGCAGGCGGCATGCGCGGCGGTGCAGGTCGGCGTGGCTGAAGCCATCCTGCTGCATGTAGGAGATCAGCCCGCGCTCGTCGAGGTGGTCGAGCTCGACCGCGCCCAGCCACGCTGCCAGCAGGCAGCGGGCGTCCGCGGGCGTGAGGTCGCCGGCGACGGCGCCCTGGCGCGCGTCGGCCTCGCGCAGCAGCCGCTGCATCATCGCGAGCACGCGCGCGGGGTCGGGTCGCGCGGTCGACCGCTCCGCGGCGTCGCGGCCGAGCGAGCGCGCGGCGAGCGCGATCGCGGCGTGCGCCCACTTGGCCGCGCTGCCCTGGGCGCCGCGCGCCAGCACCCTGCCGGTGCGCACGTGCGCGAGGAAGTCCTCGGGGCCTTCCGCGGCCGGCGCTTCGGTGAAGGTGCGTCCGACGTCCACGCCGGCGTGGTCGTCGCTGCCGCCGATGCCGATCCCGTCGCGCGTGGCCACGTAGGTCGCGGCGGGCCGATTGAGCTCGGGTGCGCGGGCGCCGTTGCGAACCTCCCACACGCCGAACAGCTCCGCCAGGCGCCGCCGGTGACGGGCGGTCAGCGGCGCCGCCACCGTGTAGTAGGGGTGTGCGAGCGCGCACGCGATGTCGCGCTCGTACATGTAGGCGGCACATAGCTCGACGTCGTTGCGGTGCGCGCACAGCCACTCGTGGTCCTCCGGCGTGATGCCGTAGCAGAGGACGTGTACGGCCTGGGGCTCGCCGCGGAAGTGCGCGGTCAGCTCCACCGAGACGAACACGTCGGGGCGGTCCGCGATCGCCATCACCCCCGCGATCGTGTCGTGGTCGGTGATCGTGACGAAGTCCATGCCCCGCCGCTTGGCGAGCTCGTAGACCTCCTCAGGTGGCGTGGCGCACTCGGGCAGGCCCATCGCCCGCTGCACTCCCAGGCGCGATTCCTGCGACGCCGTGGAGTGGCAATGCATGTCCACCCTCGTCGCCTGCTCCCAGCCCTCGAACGTCGATCCCTGACGGTCCATGCGATGAAGAATTCCCTGCAAAGCGGGGTTTTTTGTGACCAAGCGGCAACGATCGTGTGAACCGCCGGTGAAGTTGGGCCGGCCGGCTTCCCTCGCCGCCGCGCGGCACGAGGATGCGCTGCGCTCAGTGGGGCAGGGGGCCGCCGAGCAGCGCCACGGCCGCGCCCGCACAGCCGGCGAGCAGCAGCGTCGAGACGACCCCGCGGCGCAGGCCGAGCAGCGCGACGCCGGCGAGCGCGAGGATCGCCAGCTGCCAGCTCTCGCCGAGACCGCTCGCAAGCGGCACGGCCGCACCGATGATCGCGCCCGCGGCCGCGGGGGCCGCGCCGCCGAGGAACGCGAGCACGCGCTCGTTGACGAGCAGCCGCTCGAAGCGGGCGGCACCGATCAGGATGAAGGAGAACGACGGCAGGAACGCCACGAACGCCGCCAGCAGGCCGCCGCCGAGCCCGCCGGCCGCGTAGCCGACCACGGCGACCGTGTGGGTGACCGGTCCCGGCGTGACCTGCCCGAGGGCCACGGCGTTGAGGAACTGGGAGTGGGTCATCCAGTGGTAGGTGTTGACCGCGTCCGCCTGCATCAGCGGCACGATCACGAAGCCGCCGCCGAAGGCCAGCGCGCCGACCTTGAAGGCCGTCCACACGAGTGCCGGCGTGCCGCCAGGCTCGGCCGCGGCGCCCAGCAGCGCGGCCGTGGCGCTCCAGCGGCCGGTCACGCCGCGGCCGTGTGCGAGCTGCCACAGGAGCGCCGACCAGGCGCCCGCACGCGGGCCGCCGCGCGCGAGCGTGCGCCGGGTCAGCTCGGCGGCGCCGCAGGCGAGCAGCACGAGCACGAGCCAGCTGCCTGCCAACGCGGCCGCGAGCCCGCCGATCCCTGCGTAGGCGAGCGCCCGTCTGCGGCCCGCGCCGGTCTCGCGTGCCAAGCCCGGGCGCGCAACGTCCAGGCCGGCGCGCACCGCGACGGCGGCGACGGCGGCCCCCGCGCCCGCCCCCGCACCGCGCAGCCAGGATGGCGGCGAGCCGGCGAGGAACAGGGCGGACAGCGCGAGGATCGCCACCAGCCCGGGCAGGATGAAGCAGACGCCGCCGACGATCGCGCCCGCGGTCCCCCGCAGGCGCCATGCGCAGTAGATCGCCAGCTGCGTGGAGGCCGGGCCGGGCAGCAGGTTGGTGGCGGCGATCGCACGCTCGAACTGCGGCTCGGTCAGCCAGCGCCGGCGCTGCACGCAGAGCTCGCGCAGCAGGGCAATGTGGGCGGGCGGGCCGCCGAAGCCGACGCAGCCGATGCGGCCCCACTCGCGCACGATCTCCGCGAGAGAGGGCTCCATCCGGGTCTCGCTGTGGACCGCCGCGGGCCGCATGGCAGCTGAGACTATGCTCGCGCCCGCCCGCGGCGTCGCCAGCCGGCGGCTGCGCACCGGCACCCCCGGCCGGCGCGGCCGCGGACCGGCGGGCGATCGTGGCAGGCCCTAAGCTTGCGCGTTCGTGCAGCCGATCTCCTACTTCCAGGCGGTGATCCTCGGGCTCACCCAGGGCATCGCCGAGCCGTTCCCGATCTCGAGCCTCGGCCACGCCGTGGTGCTGCCGCGGCTGGCCGGCTGGAACATCCACCAGAACGACAAGTACTTCCTAACGTTCCTGATCGCCACCCACCTGGCGACGGCGATCGTGCTGCTGCTGTTCTTCCTGCGGGACTGGGTGGAGATCGTCAAGGGCCTGTGGCGCTCGTTGCAGATGCGAGAGATCCGTGCGGATGACACCTACGCGCGGCTGGGATGGCTGCTAGTGGCGGCGACCATCCCGGTGGGCGTCATCGGCCTGCTGCTGCAGGAATCGTTGCGCAAACTGTTCGCCTCGCCGGAACTCGCGGCGGCCTTCCTGATCGTCAACGGCATCGCGCTGCTGCTGTTCGAGCGCCTGCGCAGGCGCCCGCCGCGCCCGGGCGACTACCTCGGCGACGTCGACGGCCGTCTGGCCAAGCTCAGCTGGCGCCAGGCGATCGGCGTCGGCACCTCCCAGGTGTGCGCGCTGATCCCCGGCATCTCGCGCTCGGGGTTCACGATGGGCGGCGGGCTGATCGTGGGCCTCTCCAACGACGACGCTGCTCGCTTCGGATTCCTGCTCGCCACGCCGGTGATCTTCGCGGCGGCCGCGCTGAAGCTGCCCGAACTGCTCGGGTCTCAGGGCAACGGCGTGCGCGGCCCGGCGCTGGTGGCGGGCCTGTGTGCGGCGGCCACCACCTTCTTCGCCGTCAAGTTCCTGCTGCGCTTCTTCCAGACCAACCGGCTGACGCCGTTCGGCATCTACTGCATCGCGCTCGGCGGGATCAGCACGCTGGTGTTCGCGCTCGGCGGCTAGGCGCTGGCCGCGCCGGTCTTGGGCCCGGTCTGAAACCAGGCGAACGCGAAGCAGGCGAGCGCCACAACCAGCGCGGCGATGCCGTGCTTGGTGTGGTGGTGGTTGGCTTCGGAGCTGGTCGCCGAGCTGTGACCGGGGAAGAACGACGGCAGCGAATGCTCAGGGGTGACGAAGTAGATGACCGCCACCACGATCAGGACGATTCCGAGCACAACCGCGGGGATCACCAGTTTGCGCAGGTTGGGGTTCATCGACGGCGGATAGTAGAGCAAGCGCCCGCCCGCGACCCGCTCGGCGGGCGATAGTCGCCATCATGGAGGATGCCGATGCCGAGAACGCCGCCGAAGATGTTCGAGACCCGCAGCCAGTCCTGGAAGGAGGTGGGCCTCCTGCGCCAGATCAACCCGCGCGTGGTCAAGCGGGCGCGCCTGGATCTGCTGATCCTCGTGCCGCTGTTCGTGGCAGTGGTCGTGCTCTACGACAACCGGCTGTCGCTGCTCGGCGCTGCCGGCAGGTCGGGCCAGGCGGCCAAGGAACTGGAACCGCCGCTGGAGACGCTCGTGACGGTGGCGACGGTGATCGCGCTGATGATCCTTGGCTGGGCGATCGCACGCGACGTCGGCCGCGGGCTCGGGCCCGTCCTGTTCAGGCGCCTGGACCCCGCGACGGCTGGCACGGTGGGCTTCCTGATACGCCTGCTCACGGTCGTGGTGGCAGCGTTCGTGGCCCTCCGCGTGGCGGGCATCGAAACGCGCACGCTCGCGCTTGGCGGCGCGTTCACCGCGGTGATCCTTGGCCTCGCCGCCCAGCAGACGCTGGGCAACCTGATCGCGGGCACCGTGCTGCTGAGCGCGCGCCCGTTTCGCGTGGGCGAGCGCGTGCGCCTTCAGGGCGGACCGCTGGCGGGCCAGATCGAGGGAACCGTCAGCTCGCTGGGGCTGCTCTACACGACGTTCGCCACCGGCGACGACTCGATCATGGTCCCCAACAGCGTGGTGCTCAACGTGGCCGTGCTGCCGCTGCGCGAGCCCGAGGCGGTGAACCTGCGCGCGCGGCTGCGCGCGGGCATGAGCCCCGGCGACCTGCAGGAGGTGCTCGAGCGCTCGCTGCAGACGCCGCTGCGCGAGGCGCCGCGCATCACGCTCGAGGAGCTCGACGGCGAGGAGGTCGTGGTCCGGATCGCGGCCACCCCGTTGGTGGCCTCACAGGGCCGTCACCTGGCCAGCGAGCTGCTCAGCGTCGTCTCGCGGGAGACGCGCTCGGGCGCGACCACGCCGTAGCGCAGAAACAGGTGGGAGTCGCTCTCGAGCACGCCCAGCAGCGTCAGCTCGACGGGCGGCTGTAGCTCCTCGCCGGCGATGATTCCCAGCGCCCGCCCGCCGTGCTCGAGCCCGCCGGCCAGCTTCGGCGAGAGCGACAGGAACAGCTCGTCGAGCAGGCCGGCCGCGAGCAGTTCGCCGGCGAGGTGCGGGCCACCCTCGCACAGCACCAGGCGCACGGCGTAGTGCTCGCTGAGGCGCGCGAGTGCGGCGGGCAGGTCGAGCACGCCGTCGCGTGCGGCACGCACGTAGCCGACCTCGGCCGCGGTCGGCGGCAGCTCGCCGGGTGAAGGCGTGAGCACGAGCACGCGGGCGCCGGGCTCGGCGAGCAGCGGCGTGTCGGGATCGAGATCGAGACTGCGCGAGACGATGCAGGCGAGCGGCTCCGCCGACATGCCGCGCTCCTGGCGCAGGCTACGGCGGGCGGGCTCGCGTATCAGGCGCCCGTAGTGCTCCGCTCGTACCGTGCCGGCGCCGACGAGCACGGCGTCGGCGGGCGTGCGCAGGGCGTGGAAGAGCTCGCGGTCGGCGCGCGCGCCGATCGGGCCCGAGCGACCGGCCAGGGTGGCGCGGCCGTCGAGCGTGCTGATCATGTTGAGCAGCACCCGCGGGCGAGCGGGAACGGCCGCGGATGAGCGCTCCCACAGGCCGAGGTCCTCGACGATCTGCGCGGCGGTGGCCGGGGTCGCGGCCGGCTGCAGGCGCCTGAGGCGCACGTCTGACCGCTGCCCGCGCTCGCCGTGGCTGTCCTGCTGGGCGCCCACGGCAGCACACTAGCCGCCGCGGGCGCCGGGCGCTGCGCGTCAGTGGCTGCGGGCCGATCCGCGGCAGCGGACACATCTGCACAACATGGCCGCCCGGCGACGTGCTACCGTCGTGCTTGTCTGGCCGGCCCAAAAAAACCGGCGAAAGCAGTGCAAGCGCTCGCAGGTCGAAGCTCTGAGCAGCATCCTCCGCGTAGCAGCACGCACATACCGTGGAGGAGCAAATGCCTACTGGCACAGTGAAGTGGTTCAGCGACGACAAGGGGTTCGGATTCATCACCCCCGACGACGGTGACAAGGACCTCTTCGTCCATCACACCGGGATCAACGGCGAGGGCTATCGCTCTCTGCAGGAGGGGGCCAAGGTCTCCTACGACCCGGAGCAGGGCGAGAAGGGCCCCAAGGCCGTGAACGTCCAGGCTATCTAGGCCGCGTCACCCATTCGACCTGCGAGGGCTCGCTACGGCGAGCCCTCGTCGTTTTCCGGCGGCTATTGTGGCGACGCTGACGATGCCGGGCGACGCCACAACCCTCCCGCTGCGCGGAAGTCCGCTGGACGATCGGAAGGCCGGTCCTGGCCGCTCCTCGCTGCGCGGCCGCGCAGGTGCGCTCGCGCAGGCGCCGGCCGCGGTATGGATCGGCGCATTCGCGCTCGGCGCGATCCTGCTGCTCAGCCTGTTCCTCGTGGTGATGGCCGCCGACCGGCCGAGCGGGCTCTCGCCGACCACCCACGCCAACTTCTTCCCGGGCTGGATGGCCGGGCCGCTCGGTGGCCTGTGGCCGGGCATGCCCAGCGACGGCAACACGGTCAGGTACATGTTCACGGGCGGGCTGGTGCTCATGTTCGCGAGCTACCTGCTCGTGCTGCGCACCGTCGCCACGTTGCCGGCGCGCTGGATCATCGCCACGATCCTCGGGGCGCACGCGATCTTCGTGCTGGCTCCGCCGATGGCGCTGACGGACGTCTTCAACTACATCAACTACGGGCGCATGGAGGTGGTCCACCACCTCAACCCCTACACCACGATCCCGATCGTGGAGCCACACAACGACCCGAGCTTCGTGCTGAGCAACTGGCACGAGCTGCTGAGCCCCTACGGGCCGCTGTTCACGCTGCTGACCTTCGCCGTGGTCCCGCTCGGCGTGGCCGGCTCGTTCTGGGCGTTGAAGGGACTGCTCGTGTTGAGCAGCCTGGGGACGCTGTTCCTGGTCTGGCGCTGCGCGCGCCTGCTGGGCCGCGACCCGCGCGCGGCGATCGCGCTGGTGGGGTTGAACCCGATCGTGCTCGTGTGGGGGCTGGGGGGCGACCACAACGACTTCCTGATGCTGTTCTGCATCATGCTCGGCTTCTACCTGCTGCTGCTGGGCCGCGAGCGCGCGGGCGCCGGCGAGCGCACGGCGTCGCATCCGCGCGAATGGCTGCTGCCGCTGTCGGCGCTCCAGATCGGTGCGGGCGCGGCGTTCGTGACCGCCGCGGCCTTCAAGGCCTCGGGGGGGATCCTGATCCCGGTCATCCTCGCCGGCGTGCTGCGCTCGCGCAGAACGCTGCTGCAGGTCTCGCTCGGGATGCTCGCCGCGGGGGCCGTGCTCGGCGTGGCGAGCCTCGTGGCCTTCGGGCTGCACATCCCAGACCTGAGCACGCAGAGCCGGCTCGTGACCAACGAGAGCATCCCCAACCTGATCGGCCTCGCGGTCGGCGCCGGCGGCGAGACCGAAACCCTGCACGCGCTGCTCAGCGCGGGGCTGATCGTGGCGGTCGTGCTGTGCTGCCGGCTCGCCTACCGCCGGCAGGACCCGATCACCGCCTGCGGCTGGGCGAGCGTCGCGCTGCTCGTGTCGCTGAGCTGGGTGCTTCCGTGGTATGTGCTGTGGGCGCTGCCGCTGGCAGCGCTCTCGACCTCGCGCAGGCTGCGCAACGCGACGATCGTGCTGGGCGTCTACCTGATCATCGCGTGGTCCCCCGCATCGGGCCTGCTGTGGCAGGCGATCGGCTTCCACCCCGAGCGCACGGCGCTCGGAAAGCTGCACCAGCGCTACGTGCGGGAGCTGCTGAACTAGCCCCGCGGGGGCTTTGGGTTCAGCTACGCTGGGTGCGATGAAGGGGGCCGCCGAGCTTGGGAGGGTGCTTCCGCGCCCCGTCGTCAAGGTCCTGCGACGCATCCTCGGCTGGTTCTACCGGGGCCGTGCGGCGCTCCTGGTGGCGCTGCCGGGAGACCACGCGCCGCTGCCGGCCGGGGCGCTCGACTGCACGGTCGCGCGCAACGAGCACGGTCTCTACTGCGTGCCGCGATCGAGCCGCGACAAACACGAGGCGGAGAAGATCCTGCAGTCGCGCGTGTGGGAGCCCGAGACGATCGAGCTGCTGCGCGGCCGCGACTCCGCGGGGGACATCGTCCACGCGGGCACGTTCTTCGGCGACTTCCTGCCCGCACTCGCGCGCTCGCGCACCGGCGGCGCGCTGGTGTGGGGCTTCGAGCCGAACCGCGAGAGCTTTCGCTGCGCGCAGATCACCATGCTGCTCAACGACCTCACGAACGTGGTGCTCACGCACGCCGCGCTCGACGCGCAGGGCGGCAAGGCGCTGCTGGCGACCAGCTATCGGGGCGGCGCGGTCAGCGGCGGCGGCAGCCACATCGTGCGGGACCCCCAGAAGGCGGGGGGGAGGGACACCGAGGAGGTCGAGCTCGTGAGCATCGACGAGATGATCGGCCCCGAGCGATCGGTGGCGGTCATCCAGCTCGACGTGGAGGGTCACGAGGAGCAGGCGCTGACGGGGGCGATGGCGACGATCGGGCGCTGCCGCCCGCTGATCGTGGTGGAGCGCATGCCGAGCCCGGAGTGGTTTCAGGAGAACCTCGCACCGCTCGGCTACACGCGCGGCGGCACCGTGTGCGTGAACACGGTGCTCGAGCCGCGCTGAACGCTATTCGCCGTCCGCCGGGGGCGGGCGCCGCTGCAGCTTGCGCAGCCCCGCGCGGCGCTTGGCCTCGAGGCGGCGCCGGCGGGCTGCGGCGCTGGGTCGCGTGGCGCGTCGCGGGGTCGCGACGGCGAGCGCGGCGGCGATGCGCTCGGCGAGCCGTCGCAGCGCGAGCTCGCGGTTTCGCACCTGCGAGCGCTCGTCCTGGGCGACCGCCACCAGGCGCGGCCCGGCACGGGTGAGGATGCGCTCGCGCTGGGCGTCGCTGAGCGCGGTCGAGGCGAGCACGTCGAAGGCCGCCTCCACGCGGCTGGCGGTGACGTTCGCGTGCTGGCCGCCCGGGCCGGAGGAGCGGCTGGTGCGCAGCGTGATCTCGGCCAGCGGGATCGTCAGGCGCTCGTCGATGCGCAGCCCGCGCTGGCCCTCGGCCTCGCTCACGGCAGGCGCGTCGCGGGCCTCAGCGACGCTGCTCGGCGGAGAGGTCGTGAAGCGCCCTGACGCGCTGCTCCTCGCCCTCGGGCAGCTGGCCGTCGCGACCGATGTAGCCGTCCTTGCCGCCGGCGCACAGGTACACCGCGTCGCCCTCGCCGACGTTGCGGATCTTGCGCACCGTCGCGGCGTCCACGCGCGCGAGGCTGCCGCTGTCCATGCGCTGCACCGAGCCGTCCCCGAACTCCATCTCGACGACGCCGCGGTGGACGAAATAGAGCTCCTCCTGCAGGTCGTGGAAGTGGAACCCCGTTTCGACGCCGGCAGGCAGCACGATCGCGTTGACGCCGAAGGCGGTCACGTTCAGCGCCTTGCGCACCTTGCGGAAGCCAGGGCCCTGTCCGAGGTCGTCGAGGTGGCCCACCGACCAGCCCTCGCCGCGCTTGATCCCGGGGTACTCGCTGGAAGCCTCCATCTGTGTGCTCTCCTCTCTAATGGTCGGCCACGTGTCCGCCCTCCGGTGAGAGCGGACGGCCCTCGCGCGCCCAGCGCGCGAGGCCGCCGGTCATGGAGTATGCCTCGTAGCCGGCCGCGCGGAACGCCTGGGCGGCCATCTGTGAGCGCGCGCCGACGCGGCAGTAGAACACGACGGGCCGCGCCTTCGCCACCGAGTCCGCCTGGGCCGAGAGGCCGACGAGCTCGACGTGGCGCGTGCCGGCGATGTGTCCGGCCTCGCGCTCGTAGAGCTCGCGCACGTCGATCACCTGCAGGTCGGGTTCCTCCGCCAGCCAGCGCTGCACGCGCTCGGGCTCGAGCTCCATCTCCGCGGTTCGCTGCTCGCCGCTCATCGGCATGAGCCTAGCGGGCGCTCTCTCGCGCGAGGCCGACCCCGCGCACGGTCCGGCCCGCCACAGGCGCCCGCCACCCCCATCCGCGGCGGCAACCCGCACGGGCGCTGCGACGGCGCGCAGAGGCCGCTCATCACCTAGGATCAGCGGACATGCAGGCCGTCGGCGACGTCTACACGATCCCGCAGGAGCACCTCGACCTGTGCGCCACGATCGGGCAGATCGCGCGGGAGCGCATCGCGCCACGCTCGGCGGAGATCGACGAGCGTGCGGAATACCCCTGGGACGTGCGCAAGCTGCTGTCCGAGCAGGACATCCTGGGCCTTCCCTTCCCGGTCGAGTACGGCGGCACGGGCACCGGCACGCTGATGCTGAACATGGCGGTCGAGGAGATCGCCAAGGTGGACGCCGCGTGCGCGCTGATCCTGATGGTCCAGGAGCTGGGAACGTTGCCGATCCAGCTGTACGGCAGCGACGAGCTCAAGGAGCGGTTCCTGCCCAAGTGCGCCACGGGCGAGTGCTCGCCGGCGTTCGCGCTGTCCGAGCCCGCGGCCGGCTCTGACCCGGCAGGGATGCAGACGACCGCGGTGCAGGACGGCGAGGACTGGGTGATCAACGGCACCAAGAACTGGATCAGCAACCTCGGGGTCGCCGACTTCTACGTGACCTTCGCGGTGACCGACCGCGAGAGCCGGCGCATGACCGCGTTCGTCGTCGAGGCCGACCGCCCCGGCTTCAGCGTGGGCAAGCTCGAGCACAAGCTTGGCATCCGCGCCTCGCCAACCGGGCAGCCGATCTTCGAGGACGTGCGCGTGCCGCAGGAGAACGTGATCGGCGAGGTCGGCAAGGGCCTGTCGGTGGCGCTGGGCACGCTCGAGCGCACGCGCCTGGGCGCTGCGGCGCAGGCCGTGGGCATCGCCCAGGGTGCGACCGACTACGCCGTCGCCTACGCACGCGAACGCATCCAGTTCGGCAAGCCGATCAACGAGTTCCAGGCGATCCAGTTCAAGCTCGCGGACATGGAAACGTCCACGGCCGCCGCGCGGGAGCTGCTGTACAAGGCCTGCGCGATGGCCGATCAGGGCCATCCCCAGCGCGCGAAGTACTCCTCGATGGCCAAGGTGTTCTGCTCCGACACAGCGATGGCGGTCACCGTGGAGGCCGTGCAGGTGCTCGGCGGCTACGGTTACGTCAAGGAGTACCCGGTGGAGCGCATGATGCGAGACGCGAAGATCACCCAGATCTACGAGGGCACGAACGAGATTCAGCGACTCGTGATCGCCCGCACACTGAAGTAGGCCGGCACTCACATGCGCTGGTCATCCTCATCGAGCGCCTCCAACCAGCTTCGGCGCGCCGGCGTGGCCGCGATCGTGGCGATGTCCCTCGGCCTCGTGGTGCTCGTCGTCGGGCAGGGCTTCAGCTCGGTCGGGGTGGTCAGGGCGCTCGAGGACGTGGCGCTGGGAGTGATCGTGGCGGCCGCGCTGATGGGCAGCGTCGCGTTCGTCGCGGTGCGCATGGCCGACTGGCGCGACCCGGAGTCCGAGACCGAGTTCGAAGAGATCGTCCGCCACTCCGAACGGCTCGCGCGCGAAGGGCTCGCGCCGCCGCCGCACGAAAGCGAGTTCATGGAGCTCGACCCGCTCGACGACCACGATTTCGAAGAGCTCGTGCGGGACGCCCTCGACGACCTGCCCGATCTGCTGCGCAACGCGCTCGCCCACGTCGCCGTGGTGATCTCCGACGGCGGCCGCAAGGCCGGCGCCTATGGTCTGTACCAGGGCGACGGCGCCACCCGCGAGAACGCGCACGACCGCATCGTGATCTTCCGCGACACGCTGCGCCGCGACTTCGGCCACGACGCCGACCTGTTGCGCGACCAGGTGACCCGCACGGTGCGCCACGAGCTCGCCCACCACGTCGGGTTCGATGAGCTGGGCGTCTCCCGCCTGGACCTCTGATCTGATGCCCGTGGATGCGGCGCGAGGCTACGTCCTCGATCGCTCGTGTGCGGAGCACACTTCGCTCACTGCGTCCTTGCCTCGCTTGATCCACGAGCGTCAGAGGGTGGCATCGCGACGGCGCCGCCCGGCGTTCTCGATCGCTCGCGTGCGCCGGTTGCGGGCTTTCACATAGGATTCGGGCCTCGCGCCGCATCGCCCGAGCTCCGCTGGCGCGCCAAACGACCAAGGAGAGAGCCCCGTCATGCCCGAAGCAGTGATCGTCGACGCAATCCGCACGCCCATCGGGCGCGCCGGCAAGGGATCGCTGAAGAGCGTCCGCGCCGATGACCTCGCGGCGATCCCGCTGAAGGCGCTGATCGAGCGCAACCCCGAGGTCGACCAGGGCTCGATCGTGGACATCCTGATGGGCTGCGGCTTCTGCGAGGGGGAGCAGGGCTACAACGTGGGCCGCGTGGCGGGCCTGCTGGCCGGCATCGACCATCACGTGCCCGCGTGCACGGTCAACCGCTTCTGTGCGTCCTCGCTGCAGACCACGCGCATGGCCTTCCATGCGATCAAGGCCGGCGAGGGCGACACGTACATCGCGGCGGGCGTGGAGGCCGTCTCGCGCGCGGGTGGTGGCGCGCAGTTCGAGTTCAACCACGCGGTGGACGGCTCGGAGGGCTCGGCCTACAACGTGTACATCCCGATGGGCATGACCGCCGAGAACGTGGCCGAACGCTGCAACGTCAGCCGCGAGGCCCAGGACGAATGGGCGGTCGTGTCGCAGTCGCGGGCGGTCGAGGCGGTCACCAACGGGCACTTCGACAGGGAGATCGTGCCGGTGACCGTTCCCGCCCACAAGGACCGGGACAAGGAGGGCAACGAGGTCGACGTGCCGGAGACCGTGGTCAGCAAGGACGACGGCCCGCGGCCAGGCACGACGCTCGAGAAGCTCGGCGCGCTGGCGCCCGCCTTCAAAGAGGGCGGCACGGTCACGGCGGGCAACGCATGTCCCCTCAACGACGGCGCGGCGGCGCTGTTGATCATGTCGCAGGAGAAGGCCAACGCGCTCGGCTGCAAGCCGCGCGCGCGGATCATGGCCTCGACGGTCGCGGCGATCCGCCCCGAGATCATGGGCCTCGGCCCGATCCCCGCGATCCAGGCCCTGCTGAAGGAGACGGGCATGACGATCGACGACATCGACGTGGTCGAGATCAACGAGGCGTTCGCCGCGCAGATCGTGCCCTGCAAGCAGGAGCTCGGTATCGACGACGAGAAGCTCAACCCGTTCGGCGGCGCGATCGCCCTCGGCCACCCCTTCGGGATGACCGGCGCGCGGATCATGACCACGCTGCTCAACGACCTCGACACGCTGGACAAGACCTACGGCATCGAGTCGATGTGCGTGGCCGGCGGCATGGGCATGGCGATGCTCGTCGAGCGGCTCAGCTAGAGACGCGGCGACGTGTTCGTAAGGCGCCGCCGTCGGGCGGCCCGCGCGGTCGCGCGGGATCTCCGCGCGGGCAAGTCTTGGGCCCGCCGGCGCCGGCCCGCGCGGGGTGACTTCCTATCGATGCTGTCCTAGGATCAGGCGCGTGGACAGGGAGGAGCTCAAGAGCCTGCAGGCGCCGCTGAAGCGGCGCTACAGCGAGCAGCCCGAGAGCGCCGTGGTGACGCTCAGCGCGACGGGCACGCTGGGCGACGGCGTTTCCTGCTCGGTTCGCACGGGACGTGCGCTGGCCCAGGCCGGGCTGCACCCGGCCAGCGGCGGCGACGGCACGCTGCTTTGCTCGGGCGACATGCTCCTGGAGGCGCTCGCGGCCTGCGCGGGCGTGACCCTGCGCGCGGTCGCGACGTCGCTGGGCATCCCGGTCTCCTCGGGGAGCGTGTTCGCCGAGGGCGATCTTGACTTCCGCGGCACGCTGGCGGTCGACCGCGACGCACCGGTCGGCTTCTCCTCGATCCGCCTGTCGTTTGAACTCGACAGTGACGCCGACGAGGAGCAGCTGGCAACTTTGCTGCGGCTCACCGAGCGTTACTGCGTGGTCCTGCAGACGCTAGCCGGCAGCCCGTCGCTGTCGACCTCGCTTGCGAGGGTCCGCACGGCGCGCGGGGTGGGCACTGCGGGCGACTAGCGCGGCGGCATCCGCAGCGCCCCGTCGAGGCGGATCGTCTCGCCGTTGAGCATCGCGTTCTCGACGATCTGGCAAGCGAGCTGGGCGTATTCAGCGGGGCGTCCCAGACGCTGGGGAAAGGGGATGCCCGCGCCGAGCGCCTGGCGGGCCTCCTCGGGAAGCGCGGCCAGCAGCGGCGTGTCGAACAGGCCCGGGGCGATCGTGTTGACCCTGATCCCGTACTGGGCGAGATCCCGCGCGGCCGGCAGGGTCATGCCGACGACGCCTCCCTTGGAGGCGGAGTAGGCGATCTGCCCGACCTGCCCGTCGAAGGCGGCGATCGATGCCGTGTTGACGCACACGCCGCGTTCGCCGTCCTGCAGTGGCTCGGCAGCGATCATCGCGGCGGCCGCGAAGCGCAACACGTTGAACGTGCCGATCAGGTTGATCGAGATGATCGTCTCGAACGGGAGCAGCGGGTGCGGCCCCTTGGAGCCGGCGACCTTCTGCGCCCAGCCGGTGCCGGCGCAGCAGACGGCGATCCGCAGGCCGCCGGCGGCCTCGGCGGCTGCCTGCACGGCTGCCTGGACCTGATCCTCCTCGCGCACGTCGCAGGGCTTGAGCTCCAGGCCCAGCTCGGTCGCCAGCGCTTGTCCCTTCTCGAGGTTGACGTCGGCGATCGTGACGAGCGCACCGCGCGCGTGCAGCGCGCGGACGGTAGCCTCGCCGAGCCCGGAGGCGCCGCCGGCGACGATCGCGGATGAGCCCTCGATGTCCATCGCGCCGGGAGCCTACAGGGCCTGCGGGCGGGACAACGTGAGCGCGAAGAACTCCTCGGGGTCCGTCAGCCACCGCACCAGCTGCAGGCCGGCGGCCGCGAGATCGCCCTCGACGCGCTCGGGGGTGAACTTCGCGCTGATCTCCGTGCGCAGTTCCTCGCCCGCGTGGAAGTGCACGAGCAGGTCGAGCTCGCGCACGAGCGTGGTGTGCTCGCGCCGCGCGCGCAGGCGCATCTCGATCCACTCGTGGTCGGGGTCGAACAGCGCGACGTGGTCGAAGTCCTCCGGGTCGAAGTCGGCGCCGAGCTCGCGGTTGAGCACGCGCAGGACGTTGCGGTTGAACTCCGCGGTGACACCCTGCGCGTCGTCGTAGGCGGCCTGCAGCACGGTCGGGTCCTTGACGAGGTCGGTTCCCATCAGCAGATGGTCCTGCGGTCCGAGCAGGCGCGCGATCTGGCGCAGGAAGCAGCGCCGGCTGCCCGGGGGGAAGTTGCCGATCGTCCCGCCGAGGAAGGCGACGATCCGCGGTCCGGCGGCGGGCGGCACGCGGTCGAGGTGGCGCTCGAAGTCGCCGATCACCCCGTGCACGCGCAGGCCGGGGTACTCGCGGGCGAGATCCTCGGCGCTTTCGCGGACCATGCTCTCGGTGACGTCCATCGGGATGTAGCGGTAGAGCGTGCCGGCGGCGTGCAGCGCGTCGAGCAGCACGCGCGTCTTCGCGGCCGTGCCCGAGCCGAGCTCCACCAGCTCGACCGCGCCGGTGAGCCGCGCGATCTCCCCGGCGCGTTCTTCGAGGATCGCGCGCTCGGCGCGGGTGGGGTAGTACTCGGGGAGCTCGCAGATCTGATCGAACAGGTCTGCGCCGCGGGCGTCGTAGAAGTGCTTGGGCGGAAGCTCCTTGAACGGGCGCGTGAGGCCGTCCAGCGCGTCGTCGGCGAGCGAGCGCTCCTGCGAGCCGTCGAGGTGCGACTCGATGCGGATCGTCCCCTCAGCGGCGGCCTCGGGCGGAGTCGGCTCCATCACGCATCCCTCGCGAGGCGCAGGCCGGAGAAGATCTGTCGCCGCACCGGCAGATCCCAGTTGCGGAAGGTGAGGGTGGCCACGCGCGGATCGGTGGCCCAGGAGCCGCCCCGCAGCACGCGATAGTCCCCGCCGAAGAAGACCTCGGAGTACTCGCGGTAGGGGTAGGCGCGGAACCCGGGGTAGCCGGCGAAGCGCGACTGCGTCCACTCCCACACCTGGCCCACGCCGGCGACCGCGCTTGTCCGGGCTGCGGGCTCGCCGCGTCGGTCTGTCGGTCCCTGCTCCGAGGTCGCCGCCCTCTCCCACTCCTGCTCGGTTGGCAGACGCGCGTCGTGCGCTCTGGCGAAGGCGTCGGCCTCGAACCAGGAGACGTGACATACCGCAGCCTCCGGGTGGCCGGCGGCGATCGCCGGATGATGGGTGATGTCGTGCTGCTCCTTCCACGCCCAGCCCTCGCGCGACCACCACTCGCGCCGCTCGTAGCCGCCTCCCTCGCTGAAGTGCAGCCAGCTCGCGTTGCTGACCGGCCGGCGCGCGATGCGGTATGCGCCCACCTGCACGTCGTGGCGGGGGCGCTCGTTGTCGTAGGCGAAGCCTTCCGCGGGCGCGCCGACGGGGACGCTCTCGGCGGGGAGCGCCACCCACCCCTCCGCGCCGGGGAGCGGTCCGAGCGCGGGCTCTCCGGCGGGCAGCAGTCCTGCGATCGCCATCGTCTGGCGCATCGTCTCGCTGTGCTGGAGCTCGTGGCGAAGCACCATCTCACACACCACACCGTTTCCGCAGCCCCGCTCGGCGAGCACGCCGGCGGTGCGCGCGCGCACCTCCTCGAGATAGCCGAGCGCGTCCTCGGGGCCAAGCGCTTGCACCTCGCCGCGTACCGCCCGCGGTGTCTCAAACGCGTCGTAGAGGCCGGCGAGCTCGGGGTGCAGCAGCTCCGTGCCGCCGTGGCGGTGGGACAGCCACAGGTCCTCATAGGCGGCGATGTGGCCGAGGTCCCACACGAGCGGGCTCATGATCGGCGAGTGCACCCGTTGCAGGTCGTCCTCGCCGACGCCCGCGATCAGCGCGAGCGTGCGCTCGCGCACGCCACCCATGTCGAGGAGCACCTGCCGGATGTCGGGGGAAAGCTCGGTGGTGGTCACGGGGTCCGCCGCCACGGTTGTACGGCGTCACTCTAGAACGTCTGATGAGAGCGATCACATAGCCGGCGCCAGCGCGTCCGGCGTGCCCGGCTGCGGGGCAGCCGGATCAGCTCGCCAGCGCGAGGTTCCAGCTGGCGAGGATCGCGCTGCCGCGCTCGTAGCCGAGCACCGAGATCGACCCGGTCGCGAGGCCCAGGTGCGCGCCGGCCGCGGGGTCGAGCCCGATCCAACGCGCGCCCAGCACGCGCAGCATGTGCCCGTGCGAGAAGACGGCGACGCTCGCGCCGGCGGCGGAGCACAGCTCGGCGATCACGCGGTCGGCGCGCGCGCCGACCTGCGCGGCGTGCTCGCCCCCCGGGCAGCCGTCGCGCCACAGGCTCCACCCCGGGCGCCGGGCCTGGATCTGCGCGGTCGTGAGGCCCTCGTAGTCGCCGTAGTCCCACTCCATCAGGTCCTCGCGTTCGCCGGCCATCGCTCCGAGCCCGCACAGCTCGCAGGTTTCGCGCGCGCGCAGCAGCGGGCTGACGAGCACCAGCTCGAAGTGCCTGCCCGCGAGCCGGGGCGCGAGCGCGAGTGCCGCCCGGCGGCCGGCGTCGGTCAGCGGGATGTCGCTGCGGCCGGTGTGCCGCCCCGCGCGGCTCCAGTCCGTCTCGGCGTGGCGGACGAGCACGGCCTCGCCCTCGGCGCCGCGCGCGGGCTCGCTCATCCGAGCGGGGCGTGTGGCGCGGCCGCGTCGTCGACCATGACCGTCAGGCGCTCTCGCGCGAGCAAGCTCGCGGGGACGTGGCGGCTGGGCGGGGCGAGCATCGCGCTGACAGCGTCCGCCTTGCTCGCCCCGGTTGCCAGCAGCAGGCAGCTGCGCGCGGCGCGCAGCACGGCGAGGCTGAGCGTTATCCGCTGCGGCGGAGGCTTCGGCGAGTCGCTTACGCCGAGGCAGACCGCATCCTCGCCCGCGTCGAGCGTGGCTGCCCCGGGGAACAGGGACGCGACGTGCCCGTCGGGTCCGATGCCGAGCACGATCAGATCGAGCACCGGCGGTCCTGCGTGCGAGGCAGCCACACCTTCCATCAGCTCCTGGCTGTAGCGGCGGGCGCCCTCCTCGGGTCCCAGCTCGCCGAGCATGCGATGCACGCTCGTGGCTGCGATCGCCGCTGGCCCCAGCAGCGTCTCGGCGGCGAGCCGGTAGTTGCTCTGCTCGTCCTCGGGACCGACGCAGCGCTCGTCGGCGAACCACACCTGCACTCCCTCCCAGCCGGCCTGCTCGGCGCCGAGCAGCTCGTAGGTCGCGCCGGGGGTGCTGCCGCCGCTGAGCGCGATGTGCGCCTCGCCGCGCTCCTTCAGCGCACGCGCCATCTGCCGCTGCACGGACGCGGCGGCGCGCACCGCCACCGTGTCGGGGTCGGGGCATGTGGTCAGGCGCGTCACTGTGCCATCGCGTGCGCGGCCGTCAGCGCGGGGATGTAGGTGGGGTCGCGCAGCAGGGCCTGCCGGATGCCCTCGCCGAGCACTCCGCTCTCGCCGCGCGACGCGCCGGGAATCGTCCACTCGCGCTCCTGTGCGCCGCCCCCGCTGCTGTGCGCGCGCAGGCCGCCGCGACCCCGGTTCAGGCGCAGCCGGCGGCCGCCGGCGGTCTCCAGCGTGACCCCCTCCAGGCCGCGCACGAGCAGCTCGGGCGCGGCCTCCAGACGCAGCGCGACGTCCTGGGCGCCGGTCGAAGATCGGCCGGCCTCGGCCGAGCCGACGAGGGCGCCGCCGCTGGCCACCAGCGGGCTGGGCGACCATCCGAGCCGTGAGGCCAGCCAGCCGACCATCAGCATCGCCGCGACCGTGGACTCGGGGTGGTGGCGGACGGTGACGCTGCTGAGCGTGCTCAGCTCGCGCCGCAGCGGGGCCGGGTCGAACGCCGCGGCCACGCGCTCGCGCCACGGCGTCGAGCGCAGCCACGCGAGGTCGACCACGTACACCCGCTCGGCGAGCGAGGATGCGCGCTCCAGGGCCTCGCGGGCCACCGGCTCATCCACGGAGTCGAGCAGCACCGACTGGGAGAGCGCGAGCAGCGCGGCGACAACGTCGTGGTGGCCGTGCGGCGACCACAGCAGCGTGGGAAGATCGGTCACCACGAGCGGGTCCGCGATCGTGGTCAGGTCATCGAGATGGCGATCGCCGAGGTCCACGACCACGGTCTCGCGCAGCAGGGCCAGCTGTCCGGGTGCGGGCTCGTCCTCGGAGGCGATCATCACGCGTGCGTCAAGGCTCGTGCGGCGCGGCTCGTAGGCGAGCACGACCAGCCGCGAGGCGTGGTAGCGGCCGACCCCGCGCAGGCGGTTGGCGATCTCCCCGGTCCATTCGCGGTCCACGAACACGATCATGTTGAGCACGCGCGCGGGCACGTAGTTGTCGTCTTCGGCGTGACGCTCGATCAGCAGCCGGCGCAACGCGGCTTCGATCGCGTCGGGGGTCGTGCCCTGCTCGCTCCAGACGGCGTCGCTGACCGCCATCAGATCGCGCGCCAGCGATCGTCCCCGCGGAGCAGCCGCTCGGCCTCCTGCGGCCCCTGCGAGCCCGCCTGATAGGTGGGCAGCGGCCCGGGCGTCTGCTCCCAGGCCGCGACGATCGGGTCGCAGATGAGCCACTGCGCCTCGACCTCGTCGTTGCGCGTGAACAGCGTGGCGTCGCCGCGCATCGCGTCGGTGATCAGCCGCTCGTAGGCCTCGGGCGACTGCGACAGGAAGGCGGTCCCGTAGAGGAACTCCATGTTGACCGGCCGGATGATCATGCGCGTACCGGGGATCTTCGCGCCGAGGCGCAGCGAGACGCCCTCGTTGGGCTGCAGGGTCAGCACGAGCTGGTTGGGCTGCACGCCGAGCGAGCCGTCCTGGCTGAAGGCGAGGTGGGGGACCGGCTTCAACGTGACCGCGATCTCGGTCACCTTGCGCGCAAGGCGCTTGCCCGTGCGCAGGTAGAAGGGCACGCCCGCCCAACGCCAGTTGTCCACCTCCAGCCGCAGCGCGGCGTAGGTCTCGGTGTTCGAGTCCGGGGGCACGCCCTCCTCGTCGAGATAGCCGGGCGCGTCCTCGCCGCCGGCGTGGCCCGCGAGATACTGGGCGCGGACCGCCATCTCGGGGATCTGCTCCAGCAGCGGCTGGGGGATCGCCTGCAGGACCTTGACCTTCTCGTTGCGCACCTCTTCGGCCGTGAAGCTCACCGGCGGCTCCATTGCGACGTGGCAGAGGAGCTGCAGCATGTGGTTCTGGATCAGGTCGCGCAACGCGCCCGCGTTGTCGTAGTAGTCCGCGCGCGAGCCGATGCCGAGATCCTCGGCGGCCGTGATCTGGACGCTGTCGATGAAGTTGCGGTTCCACAGCGGCTCGAACATCCCGTTGGCAAAACGGAACGCCATCATGTTCTGGACGGTCTCCTTGCCCAGGTAGTGGTCGATGCGGAAGATCTGCGTCTCGTCGAAGATCGCGAGCACGCTGCGGTTGAGCTCGCGCGCCTCCGCGAGCGTGGTGCCGAACGGCTTCTCGATGATCAGCCGCACCTCGGCTCCCTCATGCGTGGCCAGGTCGCACTTGCCCAGCTCGCCGACGATCACCGGGAAGAAGCCGGGGGCGGTGGACAGGTAGAAGGCGCGGTTCAGCGGCTCGCCTGCCTGCTGCTCGAACTCCTCGAGCAGCTCGCTCAGCCTCGTGTAGACGGAGTCCTCGTCGAACGTGCCGGGAACGTACTTGACGTTTTCCAGCAGCGCCTTGAGCACAGCCTCGTCGGGCGTGCGCCGGGAGAAGCGACGGATCGCCTCCTCGCACTCCGCGCGGTAGTCCTCGTGCGCTTTCTCTTTGCGCGACACGCCGATCAGGTGGAAGCGCTCGGGCAAGGCACCCTCGTGGGCGAGGTTGTAGAGGGCGGGCAGCAGTTTGCGCCTGGCCAGATCGCCGGTCGCGCCGAAGATCACCAGCGTGGTGGGCGCAACCGGCAGGCGCTCGAGGCCGGCCGTGAGCGGGTTCTCCGGCTCGGTCACGCCGGTAGGGCGACCCGCTGCAACGGCCACCGTCAGCGCCCTCCGCGCTTGGCGCCGGAGCGAGGCGCGCTCTTGACCGCGTGCCCGCCGAACTGATTCCGCAGTGCGGCGAGCACCCGGTCGGCGAAGTCGCCGTTGCCGCGCGAGCGGAAGCGCGCGTACAGCGAGGCGGTGATCACAGGCGTGGGAACGTCGTTGGCGGTTGCGTCTTCGATCGTCCAGCGACCCTCGCCGGAGTCCTCGGTGTACCCCTCGATCGCGCCGAGGTCGTTGCCGTCGGCCTCGAACGCCCTGGCGGCGAGTTCGCACAGCCACGAGCGCACCACCGAACCCTGGCCCCAGAGGTGGGCGATCTTGGCATTGTCGAGCTCATACTCGCACTTGTCGAAGACGTCGAAGCCCTCTGCGTAGGCCTGCATGAGGCCGTACTCGACGCCGTTGTGGACCATCTTGACGTAGTGCCCGGCGCCGGAGGGGCCGAATCGAAGCCAGCCCCGCTCGCCGATCGCCGCGCGGCTCTGCGCGTTCGTCTCCGGTGCCAGCACGTCCAGGATCGGCGCCAGGCGCCGCACCGCCTTCTGCGGCCCGCCGACCATCATGCAGTAGCCCACTTCGAGCCCCCACACGCCCCCGGAGACGCCGACGTCGACGTATTCGATGCCGCTGCGCCGCAGCGCCTCCGAGCGGCGCTTGTCGTCGGACCACCTGGAGTTGCCGCCGTCGACGATCATGTCGCCGCGCTGCAAGAGGCCGGCCAGCTTTGCAACCGTCTCCTCGGTGGGGCCGCCGGCGGGCACCATGATCCACACGATCCGCGGCGCCTGCAGCTGGCGGACGAGGTCCTTCAGCGTGCGCGCGCCCGCCGCACCGCTCCTGACGGCCTGCCGGACGGCCTTCTCGTCGAAGTCGAAGGCGACCACCTCGTGGTCGGAGTCGCGGCGGATGCGACGCACCATGTTGCCGCCCATCTTCCCCAGCCCGACGAAGCCGATCTGCGTCATTGTCTCGTCTCCTCGAGCCTCCGCCCGGGCGGCTCTGTCGATTGCACGGTCGTCATGCGGAGGACTTCGCGATGCTCGCGGTCAGGGCGCCGATCGCGCCGACGGGGTCAGCGGCGGGGAGTCGAACGCGGTCGGCGGGCAGTCCGAGCTCGCGTAGCGTGCTCAGGTCGCCGATCGCCTGGGCTTCCTTGAGCGTGGTGAAGCCGTAAGGCGCGTTCGGAATCTCGACGTCCGCGGCGCCGTCGTGCAGCAGCTGTAGGAAGCGTCCCGTGTGCGGGCCGCCCTTGTGGAACTGGCCCGTGGAGTGCAGGAAGCGCGGGCCGTAGCCGAACGTGGTCGTGGCCCGGGTCGCCCGCCTGATCTGCGCGCGCAGCTCGGCGACGGCCACGTCGAGCTCGGGCGAGGGCTGTGCGTAGGCCATGATCGCGACATACTCCGGCGGCGCCGCGTCGAGCAGCAACGAACGCAGCGCGGCCTCGTCGGCGGGTGCGGGCGCCGGCAGCTCGTGCGTGGATTCGAACTCGTCGAGCACGCGCTTGGTCGCGTCCTTGGCCTGCTGCACGTTGGGTTGGTCGAAGGGGTTGATCTCAAGCCCCCAGCCGGCGACCGCCACGGCGATCTCCGCCAGCAGGAAGAGGCGCCCGAGGTCGGCTGGGCCCGTCGTGGGGATCGTGATCACCGGGTGGCCCGCATCGCCCAGCGCGAGCACGCGCTCCCGCTGGGCGGCGTCGGGAGCGCCGATGTCCGGCAGGAAGGCAAACACCCGGTCATCCCCGTATTCCCGGGGCTCCCCGAGCGGCTCCTCGGCGACCGGGAGGATGCCGGTGGAGCGCTTGCCGGTGGACTCCGCCACGAGCTGCTCCAGCCACAGCCCGAGGCCCGGCAGCGTGTCGGAGATCACGAACGTGAGCTTGTCGCGCCCACCGCGCGCCAGCGCAGAGAGAGCCGCTCCGAGCCACACGCCGGCGCTCGCCCGCGACCCGGCCGCGCTGCCGCCCTGCTCGAGTTGCGTGTGCCACGCCGCCCCGGCGCCGCCCAGCAGCGCGCGCACGTCGATGCCGGCCAGCGCCGCGGGCACGATCCCGAACGCCGACAGCGCGCTGTAGCGCCCGCCGATGTCGGGGTCGCCGGCGAACGTGCGCCGGAAGCGGTGCTCCGCGGCGAGCGCCTGCAGGCCGGAGCCCGGATCGGTGATCGCGGCGAAGTTGCGTCCGTCGCCGACCAGCGACCAGAAGTGCGCGAACAGGGACAGCGGCTCGATCGTTCCGCCGGACTTCGACGAGACCAGGAACAGCGTGCGCGCGGGGTCGACCGCGGCCTGCACACCCGCGATCGTGTCGGCGTCGGTGGAGTCCAGCACGTGCAGGCGCAGCGCCTCTGGGCGCTGGCCGAAGGATCGGCGCAGGACCTCTGGCGCCAGCGAGGAGCCGCCCATGCCGAGCAGCACGACGTCTCGCAGTCCGTCGGCCTGTACCTCCGCGGTGAACGCCTCGATGCCGCCGAGCTCGCCGCCCATGCGCTCGGCGATCGTCAGCCAGCCGAGCCGGTCGCCCACCTCGGGCGTGCCGACCGGCGCCCACAGGGTCGCGTCGCCGGCCGCCAGCCGGTCTTCCACGCCGGCCTGCGCCGCGCGGCCGAGCATGTCCTGCACGTGTCCTTCCAGCGACGGGGGTATGCGAGCCTCGACAGCTGGTGTGTGATCGCCCACGGCACGATCCTAGTCGCCGCGTAGGCGTCGCAGGATCTCGAAGGCACGCACGCGCGGCCGGGCACGCGCGGGTGGTGCGGCGGGGGTGGCCGCGGCCCGGCCGGGGGCCTTTGGTCGGCTACGATCCGCCGATGGGCGCGGCGCGGATCGCACGGATGCCGGGGATGGCGGTCCGCGGCCGGGGCCGTCGGGGGCGACGGACCCGTTGAGCACGGAGCGGCTTCAGCTGCTCAAGCGCCGGGTGAGCAGACTCTGGCTGCTGAGCCCGGAAAGGCTGTGGCTGCTCTCGATCGCCCTGCGAACGCGCGGCCACTGGATGCTCGCGTTCTGGTGCAAGCAGCTGAACACGCTGATCTACTCCAACTCGCTGGGCCCTGGAGCGACGGTGAGCCCCGACATCTACCTCGGCCACAACAGCATCGGGATCGTCGTGACGAGCAACGTGGAAATCGGGAGGCGTGTGGTGATCTGGCAGAACGTCACGCTCGCCGCTGGACGCCCGCCCGTGCGGCCTGCGCCCGGGGGCGTCGCCGGACGCGACGACCAGGCGCGGGCAGGCGCGGCGCCAGAAGTCCCCGGCGCGGGCTCGAAGATCATCCTCGAGGACGACGTGATGATCGGCGCGAACGCTGTTCTGATCGGACCGCGCGGTGGCGTCCTGCGCATCGGTCGCGGCGCCCGGATCGGCGCGGGAACCGTCATCACCGAGGATGTCCCTGCGGGGGCGACCGTCGTGAACGCGCCCGTGCGCGTGCTGCCCAGGGAGGCGACCGGCAGGCACCCGCACGGGGAGCTGCCGGAGCCCGACCGCTCCCAGTAGCATCGTGGCCGCGCGGGCGCCCCGAGGGGTTGCGGGGCCTGGCCCCGGCGGTAATCCTGGGCGCAGGGTCGCGTGAGCGCCAAGCAGACACAGTGAACTCCGGAACATCACCCCAACTGCCCGACCGCAACCTCGCCCTGGAGCTCGTCCGGGTGACAGAGGCGGCCGCGCTGGCGGCCGCGCCGCTCGTCGGTCGCGGCGACAAGGAGGCCGCCGACCAGGCGGCGGTGGACGGCATGCGCTACATGCTGCACTCGATCCAGATGGACGGCACGGTCGTTATCGGTGAGGGCGAGAAGGACGAGGCGCCGATGCTCTACAACGGCGAGCAGATCGGCGACGGCTCACCACCCGAGGTGGACATCGCGGTCGATCCGCTCGAGGGCACCACGCTTGCCGCACACGGCATGCCGAGCGCGCTGGCCGTGATCGCCCTCTCGGCACGGGGCACGATGTTCGACCCGGGACCGTGTGTGTACATGGAGAAGATGGCCGGCGCGCCGGAGATCGCCGACCTGCTGGACCTCGACCGGCCGCTCGGCGAGACGGTGAAGCTCGTGGCCGAGCGCAAGGGCTCGCCGGTGGCCGACGTGATGGTCGTCGTGCTCGACCGGCCCCGCCACGAGCAGGGCATCTCGGCGATTCGAAAGGCCGGTGCGCGCGTACGCCTGATCGCCCACGGCGATGTGTCGGCGGCGCTACTGGCGGTCACCGAGCGCTCACCGGTGGATCTCCTGTGGGGTATCGGCGGCACCCCCGAGGGTGTGATATCGGCGGCGGCCGTGAAGTGCATCGGCGGGCAACTGCTCGGGCGCCTGTGGCCGCGCGACGAGCAGGAAAGCGCCGCCGCCCGCGAGGCCGGCTACGACCTGCAGCGGGTGCTCGACCGCGACGACCTGGTGGCCGGCGAGGACGTGTTCTTCTCGGCCACGGGGATCACCGACGGCGACGTGCTGCAGGGCGTGCGCTACCCGAGCGCCGGCGGCGCCACGACCGAGTCGCTGGTCATGCGCACGCGTTCGGGGACGATCAGGCGCATCCGCGCAACGCACGACCGTGCCAAGCTCCGCGCAGTGGCCGGCGAGCGCTTCTCGGCCCCCGAGTCCTGATTCGAGGAGGAGGCTGGCGATGAGTCCGGAACGGCTCTGGCGCCTGTCCGCGGCGCTGCGCAGGCGGGGTCATCTGCGGCTCGCGCTGCTCGTCAAGAAACTCAACTCGGTCATCTACCACAACTCGCTGGCGCCGGGCGCGAACTTCAACCCGGACATCAGGTTCGGCCACCACGGGTTCGGGACGGTCATCCACAGCAACGTGGAGATCGGTCGAGGGGTTCGGATCTACCACAACGTGACGATCGCGGTGCATGCCGCCACCGAGTCCTCGCAGCGCATCGTGATCGAGGACGACGTCCGCATCGGAGCCAACTCGGTGGTGATCGCACCCGCCAACAAGAGCCTGCGCATCGGCCGCGGAGCGCGAATCGGCGCGGGCTCGGTGGTGGCCGGCGACATCCCCGCGGGCGCGACCGTGATCTCGGCGCCGTCGCGGATCATCAAGCCGGGCGAGCCGGACGGCGAAGTGCCCGCCCTGGGCGGCGAGGAGGGCTCCGGGGACTGAGCGCCGACAGCGCCGCCGCGCGCGGGCCTAGCTGAGAGCGGCCAGGCGTCCCACGCGCGACTCGGCGAGGTCCAGCCGGGCCAGCGAGCGCAGGAAGCCGTAGGTGACGAACACGTGGATACGGGACTGCGTGGCGTTGTAGAGCCGCAGGCCCAGGCCGGAGGCGATCGCGGGATAGAAGTTGGCGACCTCGACCTCCACGTGCAGATGCTCGCGAGCGGGGTCGGCGCTGGGGCTGCGGCGCACTTCGATCTGGAGGTGGCCGTGCGCGTCGTGTCCTCGGCGGGCGACGAGCAGCCCCCGCGCGATGCGCCAGCGCACGAGCCCGCGGGACCGATCCATCTCGTATTCGGGCGCCTGGAAGGTGAGCAGGCGCAACGGGCGGAACAGCAGCACCACCGAGCGCTCGGTCTCGCTGTAGCTAACGCGGATCAGGCCGAGCGTGATGCGGGTGAGAAAGCGCCAGTAGGTGCGGGCTAGGCGCTCCAGGTGCGCCGGGCTCCAGATCTCGCCGAGCGCGCGGGACTCGATCAGCAGGTCGGCGCTCTGCACCGAGCGCACCGCCCCCGTGTCGGCGTCGACCGAGGTGGAGTCCTCGAGGCTCGCGACGTGTGCCTCCGGCGCCCGCCTTGCCCGCGAGCGCATGCCGAGGACCGCCGCGAGCGCCAGCGCGGCGGCCAGCAGCGTCGCGCCGCCCGCGACCCTCGCGCCACTCGCTCTGGGCTGTCGGCCCCCCACTGCCATGGCAGGCTATCCCGCGCCGCAAGCGGCCGTGGCGTCCCCCGTTGCTGCTATTCAACGTGTGGTGAGCGAAGCATTCAGCACGCCCGCGGCCGCGCGCGCGCGACCCTTGGCCGATCTCCCGGTGGACGCGCTGGCGGCGCGCGCGGGCGAGCTGGCGCAGGCCTGGGCGCTGGCGCTCGTGCTCAGCCGCTCGCCCGAGCGGATCGGGGATATCCCGCTCCCGGACATCGCGCTCGACGGACCGCCGCTGTGCGCGGCGGTGGTACGGGCGCTGGGGTCCGATGCCGAGCTCGGCCGGCTCGCGGGCGGCCCGGCGGCTGCCGCGCGCGAGGGCTCTGCGCCCGCCCGCCGGCTCGCGGTGTTGGCCGGCGCCGCGGATGCGGCGAGCGTGGTCGAGGCCGCGGAGGCCCTGCGCGGTGTGGTGTGGCAGGCGCTGGTGGGGGAGCTGCGCGCCCCAGCGGCACGCGAGCTCGCCGACGCCGGTGACCGGCTCGCCCACGTCTGCGCGGTCGCGTCGGCGGCGGCGCTCGATGCGATCGCCGCGGACGCGCCGGCGGCCGACGCTCAGAGCGGACCGTCCGTCGGGGTTGGCCCCGGCGCTCGGCAGGCGGTGCGCGCGGGCGGTGCGGTGATAGTGGACGAGCGCGACGCGGGCGCCGAGGGCCGCGCGCCCGAGGTGGTCGCCACATCCCCTGAGGCGCCCGCGCCGGTGATCGAGATTCGCGACGAACGCGGCGGCGAGGGGCCGGCCGCGTGGATCGGCGCGATCGGCGACCGCCTGGATCGCTTCCGTCTCGACGGAGTCCCGTTTGCGGTGCTGCTCGTCGAGCTGACCGACCTGGAGCGGGCAGGCGAGCCAGACGGGGTCGCGGAGGCGGACCGCCTCGCGTATGCCGTCGAGCGGCTGCTGGCGGCCGAGCTGCATGCGGACGTGCGTGCGAGCGGCGCCCCCGCGCTACCCGATCCCACGACGCTCACCTGCGAGCGACCGGGCAGGTATTGGCTGCTCGCGCCACGAGTCGACCGGGCGGGCGCCGAGCGCCTGGCGGAGCGTCTAACGCTGGCGGTCGAGTCGATCGACGCCGCGCACGGTCACCGCGTCTCGCTCGCGATCGGCACCGCGTCCTGCCCGCAGGACGGGCGCGAGGCGTCCGCGCTGGCCGCGCACGCAGACGTCGGTCTCTACGCGGCGCGTGCGGCCTCACGTATGGCCGCGGCGCAGCCCTCGCGCGCTGATCGTCGCGCCTAGCCGAGTCAGCCGGCGAGCGCGCCGCCAGAGCGTGTGGCGCTCTGGGCGACGGCCGGCAGGCCGAGCGTCGGGGTGTTGGGGGCGCTCCCCACCACGCGGGTCGCGATGCGAACCGTTTCGGTGATGCCCAGCGCTTCAGCTGCGCCGGCGGTCAGGTCCCAGTCGGCGCCGATGTGGCTGTAGGGCCCGCGATCGAGCACCGGCAGGATCAGCGTGTGCCCGGCGTAGCCGACCTTCACGAGCGTGCCGCATGGGAGGGTGCGGTTGGCCACGCCGACCACGTTCGGCGTGAGCGTCTGCCCGCAGGCGGTCTTGTTGCCGTAGAAGCCCGGGCCGAACCAGGTGGCGATGCCGCTGTTATGCACCCGCGCCTTCGCGCGCGAGCCCGCGCCGACGCTGGTCGGCGCGGCGGCGCCACCGGGGGACGTGGCCGTGGCCGCGCCCGCGAGCGGGCCCGCGACGAGTGCCGCGGCGGCGGTCAGGGCGAGCAGGGTCGTAGGCGTGCGGGGACGGAATCTCATCGGGTTTCGCGCCTACGGGGTGAGCTGACGGGCTCGCGCGGCACCTGGGTGCGGCGCTACGGCTCTGCCGGGCCGATTCGCCCCAGCGAATCGAAGTGATCCGCATTGGGTCCCCCGCCCGCTGCGGCCTGGGCCGCGACGGTTCGGCGTGGGCGACAGTATACAGACGCCGCTCAGGAGAGCGGCAGGCGCGAGAAGGCGTCTTTGACGAGGCGCTCGCCCGCCGACACGCCGGCCTTGGTGAGCTCGCTGACGATCTCGGCGGCCGTGGCGAGGAACTCGGCGCCCCCGGGCGGCTGCACGGGCCCGCTGACGCGCTCTCCCTCGCTCGCGAAGCCCTGGCGGGGAACCGGCTCGGCCGCCGTTCGCGGGCGTGCCGGACGCCGTGTGGCGGCTGCGGCGCGTGGCTTGGTCGCCGTGGCGCGGGTGCTCTTGGCCTTGCGGGGCCTGGCCGCGCCGGCGCCCTGCGTGCGGGTCCCCGCAGCGACCGGCCGCGGAGCCGTCTCGGCCGCCGCCGACGTGGTCGCGGCGTTGCGTGCGGCCGTCCTGCGGGGCGTGGATCGCTGGGGCCGTGTGCGCGGCAGGTTGGCGAGCACGCCCTTGCCGTCGCCGGCCGATCCCGACCCGTTCTCGCCGTCTGGCGGAGTCCCCATCGGCACATCATTGCTTAAGGCGGGCGCGTCAAGCAGATCGCCAACCCGTCCGATATCGACGACGACGCGTTAGCATGGGAAACAGGAGGACAGCTACCTGAGTTGTAACGTCGGCAGGGCTGCGGCCGTATGTCTCACGGAGCAGCCGTTCTCAGCCATAGACCGTGCGGATCTCAGCGACCGCCTCGGGTTTGTCGATCGACCGAAGAAATGGAAACGCGAATGTCAGTAGTCGAGCTTCAGGAGCTGGATGAGGTAAAGGGTCTGCTGGCCAAGGGGCAGCAGGTCGGGGTCCTCTCCTACGCGGAGATAACCAAGGCGATGTCCGAGCTCGACCTAGACGAGGCGGACGTCGAAGAGCTGCACGGCTTCCTCGAGCGTTCGGAGATCGAGCTCGTGGAGGACATCGACCCGGCGATCGCCGCCTCCGCTCAGCTCGAGCGCGCGCCCGACAAGCGCGGCAGGCGCAAAGCCAAAGCCGCGCTCGACCTCAAGCCGGACATGACGACCGACTCGCTGCAGCTGTTCCTCAAGGACATCGGCAAGGTGCGCCTGCTGACC
>Ga0209415_10000366_pt1 | contig 82066 bp, 70 predicted proteins | sample PeaSoiSIISIP2007_FD_187696 | JGI IMG/M metagenome (GOLD analysis project Ga0209415, IMG submission 187696) | Peat soil microbial communities from Weissenstadt, Germany - SII-SIP-2007 (SPAdes) (version 2) | ecosystem: Environmental > Terrestrial > Soil > Wetlands > Peat | place: Germany... | reverse complement strand
TCAGCATCTACCGCGGCTTCTTTCATTTCGCTTGCTTACTCATCACCATCAGGTATTTATGAAACCACTTCTAGTTCGGACCAACATTTACGCACGAATTTAGGCGATACCAAGCCTTCTTAGCATCGACTGGCCGTAAAAGCCGGAAGTAGTGATCAGATAGCGTTCTCCGGTGTATTGATCGATCCAGAACATCTCAAGCCAACGGTCCAAGTTCGGTTCATACGGCCCAACGAGGTGGAAGCGTTCTAGGTCGACACCCGGCGGATGTCCGAACTGCTTCACGTGGCACGAAAGCAAAAGGTCGAACGGCTTGAGTCGATCACGATGCTTCTTGCCGACATTGACCTTTTTCAAAAACCCCATGATGACAGGACTAGTAATGGTTATGCGACCGATCGCGGGCAAATGCTCGAAGCCGAGTGGCTGTCTCGCCAGGTTCAAAGCTCCGCGAACGATGTTGGTCCAGACTTGCCGAATCCAATCGCGATCTTCACTTTCGAGGTCGGTGGGGTTTCTCAGATGGCCTAGCCCATGCTGGGACCAGCGGTCTTCGTGATTGTTCAAACCTTTCTGAAGCAGGATGGGGTCACCGTTGTCATCCGTCAAGAATAGTGCATAGCGCTTAGCCGAAATCGCGAAGCAGCGGAGATGACGCTGCTGGCCAGTGACGGGATCAAAATTATCCTTCTCGATCTTTAGAATTGACTCCGATTTGTTGGCGTAGGGACTGAGTCTGGCAAAACGAGCTGACACCTCTTGTACTTGTTTCCACGAAAGGGCTCTAACTGCAGATCGACCATCCTGAAGTTTCAGCAGACCGCCTGAGCAGGGCACGATGCCGCCGTCTTCGGTTGCCACGATAGCCATCGAATCCGTGTCCTCCATGACATACGTACCCTCAAGCTCGGAGACGGAGTGTTCTAGCAGCGCCAGCATGAGTCGGGCACCGCCCGTAATGAGAGAAGCGAGTGGCGGAAATGCGTATTCGCTAGGTAAGTCTGGGTGGACTACGCTGCATGTGAACGGTTCAGGGTCGATGCCGTAGCACGTTACCTTGACTTTATGGTCGTCGTCCTGCCGATCCATCTGCGCGTAAATTCCGTAGGCAGTCGCACTGGCAAGAATCTTGAGGCTCTTGTCCAGCTTTTTTCTTTCTATGTCAGAAAGGTCACGATGTGAGGAACGCCGCTTACGTTCCTCAACGATCACCTTATAGAAGTCCTCCGTTCGGGGGTCGATTGCGACCTCGCCCCGCAGCTTTGTAGGAGCGAGGCCCGGCAGTGTTCCAGACGCCTCTATCCAGAAAGCGTCTACGATCTGCGGAATGCGGCCAGTCATGAGCACGGAAGCGACCACATCCGGAATTGGGAACCACAGCGCATCCGCAGGTTCTCCGTAGAGATGATTTATCCCCATCTGCCAGTCATTCGTCGCCGTGCTGTACTTGCTGCGGCTTGGCAGAATGTCACCGTTGGGCACCACCTTGACGAAGCCGGCCATCTGCTTCCAGGTTTGTGGGTCAAATAGGGCGTCAGGAGTTAATCTTCGGAGGTATTCGTCGACTTCTTGTTTGCAACACAAACAATGGGAGAAGCGTGGGAGTGCGCGTGAGCTTCACAAGAACCTCCGGGGAGCAAAAACTACCGGCATCAGAATTGCCGTGCGGTTGGCGGGAACCGCGTTAAACAGTCTGCATCACATTTGCCGCAGAAGCAACCGAATTGCGCGTTGCGCCTTGACAGCCCCGGCTGGCCGGAACATACTTCCACTGCTTGGCCTGCCGCATCCCCCTTGCGGTTTGGGTACAAGCAGTACCGTCTCCGCGTGAATTGGCCGCGACTCCAAATTCCGCACCGTGGAGGTTCCCCATGACGAAATTGAGTGGATGGATGATCCTCTTACTCTTCTCCGTCGCGTCTATTTCATCACCGGCGCAGACCTACAGTCGACTAACGAGTTTCAACTGGACTGACGGCGGCAATCCTATGTACGGAGCTCTGATCCAGGGCCAGGATGGCGATTTCTACGGGACTAGCTCCGGGGGCGGCTCCCACAATGCGGGCACGATCTTTAAGGTGGGAGCGGAGGGTAAACTGACTACCCTGTACAACTTTTGCTCGCAGCCAAACTGCGCCGACGGATCTACACCTACGGCAGGGCTAGTTCTCGCCGAAAACGGCAGCTTCTTTGGAACCGCTTCTTTGGGAGGCACCTACGGCGGCGGCACGATCTTCAAAATAACTCCACACGGGCAGTACACAACGCTATACAGTTTCTGCTCGCAGCCAGCGTGCGCTGACGGTAGCCAACCGCTTGCGAGTCTTGTCCAGGCTACCAACGGGGACCTATACGGAACCGCTTCAGAGGGCAACGGAGGAACAAGCTGCATCTATGGTTGCGGGACAGTTTTCAGGATCACTCAAGGCGGCACTTTCACAACGCTGTACACTTTCTGCTCGCTACCTAACTGCATCGACGGCGGAGATCCCATAGGAAGCCTGATTCAGGGCACTGACGGCAGTTTTTACGGGACTACTTTAGGGGGCGGAGCCGGTGGAGGTTATGGCACCGTATTCAAGCTGTCTCCCGGAGGCAAGCTTACGACGCTGCACAGCTTTAGCGGGCCTGACGGAATGCATCCGGCGGCCGCGCTTGTCGAAGCTTTAGACGGCAATTTCTACGGGACAACCTTCCAGGGAGGAGCAGGCGTAAACGACGTTGGCACGGTATTCAAGCTCAGCCCCAGTGGCACGTTTGCTACTTTATATAATTTCTGCTCCGGATGCGCGGGTGGCACAAATCCCGATGCAGGCCTGTGGCAGGCCACTGACGGCAATCTTTACGGAACGGCTTATGTGGGCGGAGCCTATTACAATGGCACCATCTACGAAATCACCCCCGATGGAGCATTCACGACGCTTTACAACTTCTGCACCTCCAGCGGTTGCCCTGACGGCGGTGGGCCGTTGGGCGGAGTGCTTCAGTCCACGAGCGGGCTCTTCTACGGGACTACGAACTGGGGTGGGGCGAAGTATTATGGTACGGTTTTTGAACTGAACAACGGCCTCGGCCCGTTTGTGGCATTCGTGCTACCACAAGGCAAGGTTGGGCAGGTTGCACGCATTCTCGGGCAAGGATTCACGGGAACCACCAACGTTTCGTTCAATGGAGTGCCAGCAACCTTCACAGTAGTATTCGGTACGTTCCTTGAAGCTACCGTTCCAAGTGGTGCAACGACCGGGTACGTGACCGTGACCACGCCCAGCGGCACGCTGACCAGCAACGTGCAGTTTCATGTGCTGCCGTAGTTGAATCGGTTATTTATGGCTTTTGAACTGTAGAGACTGAAAATGGATTTCGCAGCATTCGCTAGGAAAGCGACGTCGAGACTGATCTTTCTCTCGCTTGCCTATCCCAGTAGTGGTCAGTCTGTTCACGCACGAAGCGGTTCAATCGTGACTGCTTTTTTTTCTAGAAATGGGGACTATTTCGTTATTGCTGGTGACAGCCGCGAGACTATTACGGATAACGGGCAGAAGGACGATCGCGGATGCAAAATTATCTCTCTTGGCAATTCGACTATATTCTTCTCAACCGGGAATGCTGAGTTCTATGACGATCTTAACGTGAAAAGCGTTGGCAAGTTCAATACCTACAATGACGCGCGATCCGTTTATAAATCTTCGCCAACTTCGGATGCCAAGGATCTTGCTTCCGCTTGGACTAGAACTCCTATGCAGGTTTATGGTGCAGAGTCGCCGCAGATGCTGAGATTACTATCCGACCAATATGGTACCGGAGGCGACAACGGTCTCGTTACTGGATGTTTTGTTACCTACAAATCAACAATCCTCAGACCAATTGGGGTGTGCGCCGAAATTAGGTTCACGCCAAATACCTCAAGAATGTTCCCGCGCTATGACGAGATGACGACAGCGGGCGGCTACGTCTTGCTTGGGATGGGCAAGGAACTGACAAAAGAATTTTTCCAATTTCGATCCAAACGGGTCATGGATGCTTTGATGGCTTGCTGTAACGGCAGAAAATTCGGGGTAGACGCCGAGAACGACGCAAAAGTCGTCGGAGCTAGCGTGCAATTTGCTATCGACAACTCTTCCGCTCGCGAAAAGGCCGAGATTCATGGCCCAATAGACTTCGGCATATTAACTGGTGCGGGGATGAGCTGGCTGCGCAGAAAAAAGAATTGCTACGCCGAGGATGTGCAAGACAAAAACCTGCCCACGAAGTCCCTGACACTGCCAAGGAAGACAGGATAGAGACTCGCGCCGATTGAGGCAGAACTTTACTGCACAATTCACTGCACAATGAATGCCGACTAGGAAGGAAATACCCCGACTTGCACGCCGTTTCAGCCCTGTATCCGACTGAAAATGCGTGACCCGCGTATAAAGCCTTGAATTAGGAAACCGCTGCTCTATCCACTGGTTGAGTTCCCCATAGCGCTAACGCGGGCCTTCCGACACACCCCCCACGAGTCGCGCCAGGCCCAGCCAATGCCGGGGATGTGGTCGCCGTCTCCCTGCACGGATGTCAGCTGCGTAAGATTCTGAAACGCCGAGGACCGAAGACAGACGAGAGATCGTGACTGCCGCGAGGCGCGGCTGGATCTCGCGAACGTAAGCTTGCTCATGGGGCCAACCTGGTTTCGGGGAGGAACTCCAAGCTCGCTTTGCCGCTTCGTGTCGCCGTTGCGTTTCCGAAACCTTCCTTCGGGATTCCGGGCTTTGCGCAACCGTTCGCCCAACTTTGGCGAGTTCGACGAGTTTTTCTCTCGATATTTCCCGTCCACACCTGGGGCAGTGCCGACCGAACCGGGTTGTAGCGCCACAGCCCTGACAAATCCTTGAAGGGTGCGGGGCTCTTTGCGGTGACGTTGAAGGTCGCTGCGGCCGCCTTCAACGTCACCGCTTGTTCGACCACGTGTTGGACCAAAATCTCTCGACTGCGGAAGCTGAGTCGGGCATTCTTGTGAATGTCCATTCGATGGCACCTCGGAAACTGGATTGCTCGTCACAATCAGCTTCTCCGGTTCCCTTCGAATGGACAACCTCTTGAAAGATCACAGGTGGCCCACTCAAGCCCGGTTTTGGCTTGTGTGGGGATTGCACAGGCTACCCCACTCTTCGCACCCCTCGAATCCGACTTTTTCCTGGTGGGTGGCCGCGTCCGCAAATCAGTTTCTGAAAGAACCCTCGCTCGAAGAGGCGGCGCATGAGGAAGCGGATTTCTTCCATCCCTTTTTGCGCGTCGGTCAGCAAGTGAAATTCTATCGGCAGGTCGCACAGCGGTTCGTTACATCCGGTTTCGATACACCAGCAAATTGCGCCCAGGCCTGAAATCTGGTCCGCGGCAACCTGGTCCCAGTGGACGTCTTTGGTCGCATACAAAGCCGCGCTGCCACATTCCACACAAGCCACTTCGCGAGACAGGAAATCCTTCGGTGACCACGCTGATTGACTCGGCTTGATTTCAGGAAAACTGAGATAGGGCAGGCGCATGGAGTGTCCGCAGGTGCATTTCAGCGATGGGTGAACCATGCGTTGGTCCTCACGATGTCGGCGCTACTTGCACAAATTATCGGCAATCCTCACAGGAAAAGACAGCGGTCGGGGGGGAAGGTTGCTAACTGTTGTGGTTCTCTGGTCTATCATTCTCGCAGGCGCGCGCCTCCATGCAGATTGAAATCGTCCAAGGCGACATCACGCAGCAACCTGACATCGACGCGATCGTCAACGCCGCCAACACAGATCTGGCGTTGGGCGCCGGCGTTGCGGGCGCAATCCGGCGGCGCGGCGGAGACGAAATCGACCGGGAGGCTCGCGCCCAAGGCCCGATCCGGATGGGCGAAGCTGTGGCCACAAGCGCCGGCCGGCTGCCCAACAAATATGTGATCCACGCCGCGGCGATGGGATATCGACGGGAGGATGAACTCGTCCCTAAGCGATCCGGCTCGCTTTCCAGCGCAGCGATCATCGCCGACGCAACCCGCAACAGCCTGGCTCGCGCCGACGAACTGGGACTGAGAAGCGTAGCATTCCCCGCCCTGGCCACGGGTGTGGCCGCGTTTCCGGTGGATGAGTGTGCGGAGACCATGATTGCGGCCGTCAACGAATATGCGGGTGCCCAACCGCAGAGCAGCGTGAAGCGTGTGAGATTTGTTTTGTTCGGTGAGGCGGATTGCAAGGTCTTTGAGGCAAAGCTGCGGAATGGATGAGGTGATTTAGCTGACGGGCGAGGATGCCCGTCCTCCATCACTGCGCTTCAATATCCACGACGTGAATCATGTCGCCCTTCGAATCGAGGATACCGTGCAGCTTCACTTTTTCGCCCACGAATTTGCGTGGCATGTCCTGGTTGTCCAGATGGTAGACGTGCCCGCCCTTGGCGGTGAGTACAAACTGGCCTCCCAGGTAAGTGACGCAATAGATCGAGCACGTGGCTCGGGTTGTGCCCGCAGCTCCCGACTTCGATTTCAGCATTTCCTCGTGCGACTTGGTGAGAGAATGCACGTTCAACGCGCACTGGCTGTCGGAAATCTCGCCATGAAATGTAGCCGGCTGCTGCGCGAATGTGAACAGACTAAACAGGCCCAACGCACCTGCTAACTTCCAGGCAGTGACTCTCTTCATAAACTCACCTCAAGAACTACGGCGTGACGACGAACTTCATGAACATGCCTTCGTGGTCCTCACTGCAAATGACAGTACAAACCACCACGTACTCCCCCGGTTCGTCGGGAGCGGTCATGCGGAACTCCTGCTTGCCGGGCTTGAGCAACAGATCCCAGTCCGGCACTTTCGATCGATCCTTGGCGTGCAGCAGCGAGAATCCGTGGATCGAGCCATCGCGGTTCCACGACTTGCCTTTGCGTGCCGTGATGCGCAGCAGAATCGTCTCGCCCACCTTCACCGTAATTTCCGGCGTTTTCTGCCCGGCAATCTTGTAGCGGCTGTCCTTGTCCGCCAGAACTTCAACCACTCGCACGGGGCCTTGACCCGGAACCTGCGCCACGCAGGTGGCACAGGCCGCCAAGATCGCAAACCACAATGTCACGCGCGCCATGGGGTGTGCGCCCAACTCTACTGCGTCATGTAATAGAGGACCAGCCGCATGTCCTCGTCGGTGATGGTTGCCCGCACTCGCATGTGGCGAACAATCGTCGCCATCATACGCGGAGGAAACTTGTGGGGCGCGGCGTGGCAGCGGCCGCAGTTCGCCCGGAATCGCTTTTCACCCTCCAAACGCATGGCATCGGAATCCGCTTTGCTCTGGGCCACCGGTATAGTGGCAGCGTTCCCCAGCCGTGGGCCTCATGACGCTCCACGTCGAGACCGGTGGTCCAGCCGATCAGGCTGGAATCGTTCTGGGCGATGTGATCGTCGAATTAGCAGGTAAGCCGGCCCTGGATTTACGTCAGATTCGGGACTTGCTGGCTTCCGGACGAGTCAATGAGAAGATCAGCGTGGCCGTGTTGCGAGGAGGTTCGGCGGTTGAGCTTTCGGTCACCCTGGGAGAGCGTCCGGCGAGGTAACGGTTGATGACAAAAAGAAACGGAGGCAGTGTGATTCGGGTATTGCTGGCGGCTGCCTCCGCCGTGCGTCGAGCCGGACTGGAAGCCTTGATCAAAAGCAGTCCGTCATTGAAACTCGTTGCCAGCTTGCAGACCACGAAGGCAATCTCCACGCAGTTGGATCCGGATGTCGTACTTTTGGATCGGGACAGTCCATCCGGGGATATGGGTCTACCGCTGGGGACTGACATACCGGTTGTCATTCTGGTAGACGAACCTTCCTCGCATTCGATCGCGCACGCACTGCGCAGTGGCGTCAGGGCAATTCTTCCGAGGGATGCGGACGTCGATGATATCCTCAGCGGAATTCAGGCTGCCCACGCCGGCATGGTTCTGCTCGATGCTGACGTGACTCTCGCACTCGCCTCTCGTGTTCCAGAGCTTTCCCCCGACATGTTGCCGCCGCTGAACGAACTCACTCCCCGCGAGCTTGAAGTCCTCCGCATGTTGGCCGAGGGCCTGGGAAACCGTCAGATGGCGTCCCGGCTTGGCATCTCCGACCACACGGTTAAGTTCCACATCAGCTCCATCCTCGACAAACTCGGAGCCTCCAGCCGGACCGAAGCCGTGACCCTCGGGATCCGGGCTGGGATGATCTTGCTATAGGCGCTCACGAAAACAGGGCTGTCCCGTCTAAGCTGTGTCGAAACGGAGGAGCCCATGAACCGCCAACACCGACGCACCACCTGGATGGGAGCCATTTTGGGTTCTCTGTGTGCCCTGCTGTTCGTTGCTCAGGCCCAGGCCTGGCCGGGCAAGGTGACCGAAGAGTTTCATCACACGTATCCGCTGGCTGCCGGAGGACGGATCGACCTGGACAATATCAATGGCGCCGTGCACATCACCGCCTGGGACCAGAACGAAGTCAAGGTGGACGCGGTGAAATACGCCAACAGCAAAGAGCGGCTGGATGAAGCCAAGATCGAGGTGGAGGCTGGCAGCGACTACATCTCCATCCGCACCAAATACCGCGATCACGATCTCACCTTCAGCGACAGCTGGGACAACCCGCCCAGCGTCGAATATACGTTGATGGTCCCACGCAACGCGCGGCTGGACGAAATCAAGCTGGTCAACGGCCCTCTGGATCTCCACGGAGTCACCGGCGAAGTGCGCGCTTCCTGCGTCAACGGAAAACTCCTGGCGCAGGGGTTGCAAGGCCGGGTTGAGCTTTCTGCCGTCAATGGTCGTATGGATGTGCAGTTCGATCGCCTGGGAGATTCGATCGAATTGTCAGCCGTGAACGGCACACTTGAGCTGACACTGCCCTCCGACGCACAGGCCGAACTTGAGGCGTCCACGGTGAGTGGCGGGATCGACGACGATTTTGGATTGCACGTGAACCATCATCGCTTTGTCGGCCATGACCTGCATGGCGAGCTCGGCAGCGGCGGAGCGCACATCAGGCTCTCGAATGTAAATGGACATATCGAAATTCGCCACGCCAATGACGGCCGCGCAATGAGTCCGGTGAAAGACCTTAGCGGTCGGGATAAAGATGATGATGACGAAATCTAGGTAAGACACTGGCTCTGTCATTTCGAGCGGAACAAGAATTGCAGGTTTAAGTGCAATTCTTGTGGAGTCGGGAAACCTGCTTTCTTGCTCGGATAGTTGTAGAGTGTTGCTTGTTTAGAATTTTCTCGAGTGCTCTTTGGCCCAGCGCTCGATGACAACTTTCTTTTCCGTGTAGAACTCAACCGAATCGCGGCCCTGTCCGTGCATGATGCCGAAGAAGCTGTCCTTCCAGCCGCTGAACGGGAAATATGCCATGGGCGCAGCTACGCCAATGTTAATGCCGATATTTCCCGCCGGCGCTTCGTAGCGAAAGCGCCGCGCTGCTGCACCGCTCGACGTGAACAACGAAGCCTGATTGCCGTAAGGACTGCGCTCGAGAAACGCCAACGCTTCGTCCATGTCATTGGCGTGAACCAGGCTGAGGACGGGGCCGAAAATTTCCGTGTCGGCAAGGTCGCTGGTCTTTGGCAGGCCGTCAAGAATCGTCGGCTTCACAAAACTCCCAGCTTCGTACTTCGGAATTTTCGCGCTGCGGCCATCGAGCACAACTTTCGCGCCCTGCTTTTCGCCCACACCGATCAGTGACTCGATCCGCATCTTGCTTTGCGCCGAAATCACGGGTCCCATCTGTATGCCGTCATCAAGACCATTGCCGACGCGCAGTTTGGCAGCGGCGTCCGTGATGGCATCGCGAAAAGTTTTCTGGGCTTCACCAATGGTTACGGCAACCGAAACCGCGAGGCACCGCTGGCCCGCGCAGCCAAATGCGCTGTCGCTAATGATCTGGGTCGCCATGGCCATGTCGGCGTCCGGCAAAATGATGACAGGATTTTTCGCTCCGCCCTGGCATTGTGCGCGCTTGCCATTGGCGCCGGCCCGCGCATACACGTGCTTAGCGACAGGTGTCGAACCAACAAAGCTGATGGCGCGAACCTTGGGATGATCGATCAGCGCGTTCACCGCGTCCTTGCCGCCATTGACCAGACTGACCACACCCTTCGGCAGGCCAGTTTGCTCCAGCAACTCGAAGATGCGACGCATGGTCAGCGGCACACGTTCGGACGGCTTGATGACGAACGTATTACCACAGGCAATCGCATACGGCAGGAACCAGAATGCGATCATGCCGGGAAAATTGAACGGCACGATGGCAGCCACGACGCCCAGCGGCTGGCGGATCATGATTTCGTCGATGCCGCGGGCGACATCTTCCAGGTTGTAGCCTTGCATCATCGTAGGAATGCCGCAGGCGACTTCCACGTTTTCGATGGCGCGGCGCAACTCAGCCTTAGCTTCCGCAAAGGTCTTGCCGTTTTCCGCGGTGATGATACGGCTCAACTCGTCAATGTGATCTTCCAGAAGCTGCTTGAGCTTGAACAAAGGCTGGATGCGATCTTCCGGCGGCGTGCGTCGCCATTCCGGAAATGCCGCAGCCGCAGCTTCGACGGCGGCGGCGACTTCGGCTGCGTTCGACAGAGGGGTTCGGGCGATGGCCTCGCCGGTCGCGGGATTGGTGACGTCAACCCATGCCGAGGCGGTTGACTCGACCCATCGGCCATTGATGTAGTTCGGGACTTTCGTGATTGGTGGTGCCGCAACTGACATCGTGGAAAACCTCAGCGATCGCGAAGAATGAGAATCCTTACACTGGTTGCGCGACGACTCCGGCCTTTTCGCAAACTACTTTCAACGCGGATTCCAGCACGTCGAGCGCTTCATCCATTTGCTCGTCGGTCACGACCAGCGGCACAAGCACGCGGATCACATTGGAATACGATCCGGCTGTGATTGTGATCAGACCGTGCTCATAGCAATACTGCGTGATCTGCTTGGTCTCATCGGCGGCGGGTTCCCGGGTTGCGCTCGATTTCACAAGCTCGATTGCCTGCATGCCGCCAAGCCCACGAACATCGCCGATGATCGGAAAACGTTTCTGCCACTGTTTCGCCCGCTTCTGGAAGCGATCGCCGATTTCGTTGGCCCGTGCCAACAGATTCTCACGATCGAACATCTCTAAAACAGCCAGCGCGGCCGCGCAGGAAACCGGATTCCCTGCAAACGTTCCGCCCAGCCCGCCGGGGCCGGGGGCATCCATAATTTCAGCGCGCCCGGTGATGGCCGCGAGCGGCAATCCTCCACCAATCGACTTGGCAGATACCAAAATGTCCGGCTCAATCCCGTAGTGTTCGCTGGCAAATAAAGTCCCTGTGCGCCCGAAGCCGCTTTGCACTTCGTCGGCAATGAACAGGACGCCATGCTTGTGGCAGATGTCAATCAGCGCACGGAAATAATCAGGTGGTGGAACAACAAATCCTCCTTCGCCCAACACCGGCTCGGCAATCACTGCGGCCACATCCTCGGATGCGACCACTCGCTTGAAAGTGTCCTCCAGGTGGCGTGCGCAATAGAGATCGCACGACGGGTATTTGAGCGAATACGAACAACGATAGCAGTACGCATAGGGAATGCGGTACACATCGCCAGGGAACGGCGCGAAGCCCGCCTTATAAGGATGCGTCTTGCTGGTAAGCGCCAGCGTCATCATCGTGCGTCCGTGGAAAGCGTCTTCGAAGGCGATAATTCCTGGCCGTCCGGTGTGGGCACGCGCGATCTTGACAGCGTTCTCAACCGCTTCGGCGCCGCTGTTCACGAACAAAGTTTTCTTGGGAAACTTACCCGGTGTGAGCTCGTTCATGCGCTCAGCCAGCCGGACATACACTTCGTACGGCGTTACCTGAACGCAAGTATGCAAGAAATGATCCAACTGTTCGCGAATCGCCTGCAGGACAGGTTCCTGTCGATGTCCCACATTGTTGCATCCGATCCCGCCAGCAAAATCGATGTAGCGATTTCCGTCCACGTCTTCGAGCCAGGCATCTGCTGCTTTCGCGACGTAGATCGGAGTTCCGTGCGAAAGACCGCGCGGAACCGCCGCTGCGCGGCGCTCAGCCAGTGCTTTCGACTTTGGCCCCGGAATCGCAGTTCGAAGTTGGATGGTTTTCATCTTAAATACCAATTCTCAAGAGTTTTTCTCCGTGTTCTCTGTGACCTCTGTGTTTTGTATTTTTCTTAAACACAGGGGTGCACAGAAAAGCTCTCAGTACCAGCCAATCGGCTGTTCATTGAGATTGATGTGCACTGTCTTGGTCTCCAGATATTCTTCAATTCCCCACGGACCAAGCTCGCGTCCGAAGCCCGACTGTTTGTAACCGCCCCACGGCGCTTCGACGTAGGTCGGCTGCATGTGGTTCACCCAGACGACGCCTGCACGCAACGCCTTCACTGCGCGAAATGCTTTGAAGATGTCGCGAGTCCAAACCGCAGCGGCAAGCCCGTAGGGAGAGTCGTTCGCAATTTTCACTGCGTCTTTCTCGTCTTCGAATGGAATCACCGCGGCCACTGGCCCGAAGATCTCTTCGCGCGCGATGCGAGCGCTATTAGCGACGTCATAGAAGATCGTCGGCTCGAGATAAAATCCTTTGGCAAATTTCTCTGCACGCCCGCCGCCGATCGCCAGCTTCGCTTCTTTTTTCCCAACTTCCTGATACGAGCGTACGCGGTCGTATTGCTCTTTGCTGACCACGGGTCCCATCTTGGTGTCGCGATCAAGTGGCGCACCCAGCTTAATCTGCTTCGCTTTCTCGGTCATGGCATCTACAAACTTCTTATAGATCGCCTTCTGCACGAGAATTCGGCTGCCCGCAGAACAAACCTCGCCCTGATTAATGAAGACGCCGAAAAGCGCGCCGTCGATGGCCGCCTCGAAATCGGCGTCGGCAAAGAAAATGTTGGGCGATTTGCCGCCGAGTTCCAGGGTCACGCGCTTCACCGTGTCTGCCGCCTGCTTGACGATGATCTTCCCCACCGCAGCGCTGCCGGTGAAGGCAATCTTGTTGACATCAGGATGCTGTACCAATGGTGCACCACAAGTCTCACCAAAACCTGTGATGATGTTGACAACGCCGGGCGGAAGGCCGATATCTGCGAACCAATTCGCCATCTCCAACGCAGTGATGGGCGTTTGCTCGGCGGGTTTCAAAACGCACGTGCACCCTCCGGCCAGCGCCGGCGCCAGCTTCCACGCAGCCATCAGTAACGGATAGTTCCACGGAATGATCTGTCCGGCTACGCCGACCGGCTCCTTCAGCGTCAGACTCACGGCGTTGTCGGGCACCGGATTAACGAACCCAAGGATTTTTGTAGCCAGCCCGCCATAGTACTCAAAGCACGTGGCCACATCAGCAATGTCGAATTCGGCTTCGACGATGGGCTTGCCGCAATTGCGGGCTTCGAGTTCAGCCAGCATGGCTGCGTTCTGGCGGATCTTTTCGGCAAGGCGAAACAAGACACGTCCGCGCTCTTGCGCGGTTGTGGAACTCCAGGGCCCCTGCTCGAACGCGGCTTTGGCCGCGGCAACCGCTCGGTTGACGTCATCCGCATTGGCGTCCGGAACCTGCGCAATCACTTCTTCCGTGGCGGGATCGTAAACGGGAAAGGTCTTGCTCGACTTGCCGTCGACCCATTCGCCATTTATGTACATCTGATAAGTGCGGACTTCGGCTTTCACCCCACTTGGCATGAGACCTCCTATTTAATGCGAGCTTCGCTCGCAGCCCGGACGAGAGCGTCCGGGCCTACACCAACGGTTTGCGCCTTCCGGCGGCCATACACAAAAAAGAAAAATGCGGCGAGGGCGATGAAAAACAATGTGAGCCCAAACATGGTCACTTCGTATCGCCAAAGCGACGTGATCTGCTTGGCGGGAGAAAACGCCAACACAATCCCGAGAATCGTAGTCAGCAAACCGCTGCCCCCGGCGAGCGCGAGAACACCTTTGCTGTAGTGACCGTCTCCGATGGAATCGCGAAAAGCAAACTTCAGCAACGCCGCAAAAACATAAACAAACGGCACCAACTGAAGCACGACCGCGAGCGACAGCATGGTTTGGAACGCCTCCTGCACTCCGCCCGACGCAGCAAAATTAATGACGCACAGGCCAAGCGACACGACAAACTGCACAATCAGCGCGGCGTACGGCGTGGCATACCGCGGATGAATCTTGCCCAGCCACGACGGCATGTACGAATCCAAGCCGGCCACGAAAGGAATCCGCGCAGAACCACCCATCCAGGCAGATCCAATACCGGCAATCGACAAGCTGAGCATCAGCGCAAACGGCGCGACAATCCAGCCGAATCCGACTTTGACCGCCATGTGACTCACGGCTTGCACAATGCCCTGCAGCACGCTGATATCGTTCTTGCCGACCGCGATGAGCAGCGTCAGGGTCACTCCGACATACAGCACGCCTGAGATCACGCCTCCCCACGCGACGGCGCCTGGCAAAGTACGCTGCGGATCACGGATTTCATCGCCCATGACCGAAGCCAGTTCCAGGCCCACCAGCCCGAAGCAGATCACTCCGAAAGAATTCAGCACGAACCGCGGGTTCGCGGGAATACTGAAGTCACGAGCGGTGACGTTGATGCCATGTCGCAGGCAAATGACGATGCCCAGCCCGATCAGCGTAGCCGCAGCAATCCCGGTACCGATGCCGCCCAGATTGTTCAGCCACTTTCCTACGCTCAGCCCAACGATGTTCAAAATCGTCAGCAACGCCAGCAAGACTACTGAGGCGATCAGCGCGAACGCCTTGCTGTCCGCCAGCACCGCGTGGCCGGAACCGAGAACAAACACTGAAACACCGACGAAGTAGAGCATCACCGTCGGCACGTACAACATGTTGTTGGTCCAATAGCACCAACCCGAGAGAAATCCGTGGAAGTCGCCGAAGACTTCCTTGGCCCACAAATACACGCCGCCTTCGCCGGGATAACGATGCGCCAGTTCGATGACCGCGATACCCTGCGGCCAGAAAAACAGCAGCAACGAAATGATCCACAACCAGATCGTTACTCCGCCGTTGGCCGCGATCGACGGCACTACATTCAGGTTGAATACTGCGACCACAAACAGCAGAACCAGGTCCCAGCGCCCGAGAACGCGCTTCAGATGAGGCTGGTTGGCCTCATTTTCTTTGGCTGACAAATCGTTCTCCTTGGTCCTGGTCTGCGGACATTCCCTCCGCCGGGTGGACCCTTCGACTTCGCTCAGGCCAGGCTCCGCGGTTGGCCCAACGTAATCGTTAATGTGCTACTGCCTCTGCCGTCCGCTCCTGCTGCGCTTTCGCCAGCGCAGGCGCAACATCCTCGAATGCCGCAATGTGTTTGTCGATGTCGGCTTCGGTGTGCTGCACGGAAATCGTCCACTGCTCATCCCACCAATACGGTTGCGCCATCACGCCGCGGTTCACCATGGCAAACCAGTAATGGCGCCAAAGATCGGTATCAATGGTCGTCCAGTCGCGGTAGTTGCGAATCTCCTTCGGTAAAAGCATCAGCGCTCCATTGGCGCCGGCGCTGCCCACATACCCTTGCAGCCCAACTTTCGCGATGATCTTGCGATAGCCCTCGTTCAGTTTCTTGCTGAGCTTCTCCACATGCTCGTAGTTCTGTTGAGTGAGAACTTCGCGGAACGTTGCCAGACCGGCCGCCATCGAAACCGGATTGGTATTGTAAGTGCCACCGTGAAAAACTTTGTGCTGCGAGATCAAGTCCATGACCGACTTGTACGTTCCAAACGCAGCCAGAGGAAATCCGCCACCAATCGATTTGGCCAGGCAAATCATGTCGGGCTTCACGCCAAAATATTCAGACGCGCCGCCCCAGCAGAGTTTCGCGCCAGTCTTCACTTCGTCAAAGATAAGCAACGCACCGTCCTTGGTTGTGATGTCGCGCAAACCCTGGAGGAACCCAGGCTGTGGCAGGCACACTCCTACGTTCATCATGATGGGTTCGAGAATGATGGCGGCGATCTGGCCGGGATTTTCCTTGAAGCGCCGCTCGACGCTGGCCAGATCGTTGAAGGTTGCGACCGGCACGTTGGCAATGGCAGCCTGGGGTACGCCGAGCCCGCCGGGCACCGAAATCGGAGCATTCACATCGCCGAATTCGGGAGCGTGAGGTTTCACGCTTACCAGGGCGGTGTCGTGCAAGCCGTGATAGCCACCTTCGAACTTGAGAATCTTGTCGCGGCCGGTGGCGGCCCGCGCCAGGCGGCAAGCGTGCATCGTGGCTTCAGTGCCACTGGAACCGAAGCGGACCATCTCAACGGGAAAGCGGCCAGCGATTTCCTCGGCGAGTTGCCATTCCATATCATGCGGCATGCCAAACATGGTCCCGAGACTCAAACGCGCCTCGACCGCCTTCATGACTGCTGGATGGCAGTGCCCCGCCATGAGAGCGCCGAAACAAAGGTTGTGATCGATGTAATCGTTGCCGTCCAGATCGCGGAAATGCGAGCCGTTGGCTTCCTTCACAAAGATGGGATACGGCTCATAGGCGCGGTAGTTGCTGGCCACGCCCAGCGGGATTCGTTTCAAGTTACGTTTGTGGGATTCGGCGGACTTCGGTGTGCGCCGCTCGAAGGCGGTAATCTCTTTCTGCAATTCGGGATACATCCAGGTCTCCAGAAGATCTCAAGCCGCATTGGCGGCCATTAGAATGTGCGCCGGGCAGCCTGAGCTGCCCGGTTTCAGGCTAGAAGTAGAATTTTAGCGCAAACTGCACCAGGCGCGGGTCCTGCGCCTGCGTGATCTTTCCGAAAGCGGTCGGGCCATCCGAGAAATTTCCGTCCGGGTTGTAGAAATTCGTGTGATTGAAGAGGTTGAAGATCTCGCCCCGGAACTGGAAATACTTGCTTTCCGTAATCGCGATTTTCTTGTGGACCGCAAAGTCCCAGTCTTCGAGCCCGGGGCCGCAGCAAATAGTGCGCTGCGTGCCGTTGTTGAAATGGCCGAGAGGCGGGTCTTGAAAATCGTTGGAGTTGAACCAGAAGCTGCCACTGGTCCTGGGATTCAGTTTCTGGAACGGCGCCACCTGAGACGGCGCCTCCGTCCCGAGGAAGAAGATGCTGGCAATGAGTTCGCTGTCGTCCGCGGTATTCAAGCGAATCGGGAATCCCGACTGGAACTGTGTGATTCCCGATATCGCCCAGTCATTCAGCAGCTTTCCCTTGAAGCCGTCGTGCTTCGGGAGCGGCAGCTCCCAGTCATAGCTGATGACAAACCGCTGCTTGGAATTAAACAGAGACAGCCCACGGCTGGCATTGAAATTGAAGGGATCGAGGGTCTCCTCGAACGTGGATCCGTCATCCAGGGACTTGCTGAACGTGTATGCCGCCTGGAACTGCAGGCCATGCGAGAAGCGCTTTTCCAGCATCGCTTCCAATGCGTTGTACGCCGAATTGGCGATCGTGTCCTCTGCAAAAATGTCGCTAAATACTGGGACTCCGTCCGCCGGACAGCCAACGCCGGTAAAGGAATTGCAGCTCGGCGAAGAATAAGGACGAAGGCCGACAAATTGCAGGTTCTGCCCCGTCCCGTTGACGATTTGGCCATTGGGCATGTGAAAACGGAACCCGTTTGGGACGGTTACAGTCCATTGTGTGTCCTCCAGGAATGGACCGCACTGGGTTGGCGTTCCGAACGAGGTCACATTGTTCGGATTCATGTTGTAGAGGCTGATCATGTCCAGACAGGTTTGCGGATTCGAATAGTTAATATCGTGGGTCGCCAGCAGTCGATGGCCTTCCGAACCTACGTAGCCTATTTGGAGCATCATGTCTCTGGCCAATTCCCGTTGTATGGTCAAGTTGTACTGCGTGGTGTACTGCGTGCGCAGATGGGGTTCAAACTCGCCATAAAGGAGAATCGGGCGGAACAAAGACAAATCGACAGGCTTTCCAGGAGTCGGAGTAATGATGCCGTTGAAGGGATTGGGCGCTGCGGGTACACCCGCGCCCCCGGCTTGATAAACAAAAGGAGTGTTGAAGAAAGTATTGAAGATGGAGGAGCTACCCCCGAAGGGCGGTTCCGCGCCGAACTGTGCCATCACCAGTTCTTCGATCGGGTTGTAGAAGATGCCCCAACCGGTGCGGATGCTGGTTTTGCCGTTGTTTCCAAAAAGCTTTCCCAGGATGCCGCTGTCGAAATTCGGACTATAGGCAAGTCCGATTCGAGGTGCAAATGCCTTGTAATAGGTGCTGGTCATGCCCGGGGGAACGCCTTTGTCCCCGGGAACCACCAGCCCAGTGGGTGTAACCCCAGTGTTTGAGCAATTCGGACTGCCGACCCCTAACGATTGGAAATAGGTGATGCTCAGGGGTGTGAGCTGACACGGATAGACGGTAGAGTTCTGTCCCGGCCGGAACGTCTCCACGTGACCGGCGATGTCCGTGGGCGGAGTGTTAAGTTCCCAACGGAACCCGTAATTCAAGGTAATGTTGGGTTTGATTTTCCAGCTATCCTGAGCAAACGGATAAACGGAGGTGCCGCGAACTTCCTCACGCTGGCCCGAGCCTTCCAGAAAAGTGTCGTTTAGACCGAGAAGAAATTCTGCATAATTGTCCCCGTCCCCCGGAAGGATTGAGTTTGGCCCACTGTTGTTGAAAGTGTATTCACCGTTGACGTCGAAGTAATAGTACTGGTCGAAGCGCATCCGGCGAACATCTCCGCCGAATTTGAAGGTGTGGTTGCCTTTGACCCAGGTCAGACTGTCCGCCCACTGGAAAGAGTTTCCGACTTGAGGAAGCGTACCCTCCCAGTTGTTTCCGATGCTGGCTCCGCCGCTTATGCCGATGAACGGGACGCCCGTCTGTGTGGCCGGCAAACCGGGCGTGATCCCAAGTTTTGGGTTTGTGCCATACACGCTCGTGATGGCCGAGGAATCCGACATACCGGTAAAGCAAAAGGCTCCCGCCGCGCCGCTGCAGGAAGCTGTGACCGCGTTGGTTACCTGCGGCTTGATGAATCCAATCTGCCCTTCGCGCATGTAGGTAAAGCGGGCCTCATTCACTACAGAACTGGTGATGGTCCAGATGTGGCTCAGGTTCCACTGTTGATTCCGGCTGTTATTCAAACTGCCGAAGCCGGGTACATTGGCGCCGGCGTTCTCAAATTCGTTGTAGGGCTGAATTTGCCGGAGATCCGTGAAGTAATAGTAAGCGGTAAAATCCTGGCGGTCCGTGATCTTGTGATCGAAACGCACCGTGAATTGATCGGCATTGTCAGTGCTTACCGGCACGGACTGATTCTGGCCGGTGCCGACGTTTGGGGTCGGAATAAATTGCTGCATGAGATTCGCGGCGACGGGATCCTGGCAGGCCGTTGGAATGGCTCCGGTGGGGAAAATAGACGACCAGTTTGCCCCTGCAACCGGCATCGTTCCGTGTAAGGCTCCTATCGCAGCAGTGCATCCGCTGCGGCCATTTAAAACATCCGCCACAAATTGGTTGGTGATCCCTCCACCATTGGCGAAGCCACCAACCCCCGAGAAGTCTCCGCCTCTTTGAGCGAGTGTCGGGACGTTTACCACTTCACCGGGAATCCCCTGGCGGACACGCCGTCCTTCATACGACAGAAAAAAGAAAGTCCGATCTTTCTTGATTGGGCCACCAAGAGTCCCGCCGTACTGGTTTTGGTTCCACTGTGGCCTGGTAGTGTTGTAGTAGCCTTGCGCATCCAGGACGGTGTTGCGGAAATATTCGTAGATGTCGCCATGAAACGCGTTGGTGCCCGACTTGGTGATTACGTTCACCACCGAGCCGGAATTGCGCCCGTATTCGGCGTCGAACGTGTTGGTAATGACGCGAAATTCCGCGACACTGTCGGGAGTCGGCTGCACGGTGGGTAGATTGACGAACTGGTCGTTGGCATCGCCGCCATTCACGCTAAAATTGTTGGCACGGGTGCGCCCGCCATTCACAGAGACGGCGCCCGCATCTTGCGATCCAAAGAAGAGACTGCCATTGCCATTTCCTAATTGGGCCTGCACGCCCGGTTGCAATTGGAGAAACTGATAGGTGTCGCGCGTGTTGAGCGGCAACTCATTCACTGAGCGGTCGTTGATCACGGCGCCAAGCTGGGTGCTGGTGGTATCCACCTGCGGCGCCTGAGAAGTCACCTCTACCACTTCCTGGGTCTGGCCCAGTTGCAAGGTGGAATTCAGCGTGACCACCGCATTGATGTCAACAATGACATCTTTTTGAACATTTTTCTTGAAGCCGGACATTTCGAAACTGACCGTATACGTGCCCGCCTGCACTTCCACGAAGTTGAAGTCGCCGCTGGCGTTGGTCTCCCCGCTTCGACTCACGGCGGTGGCTTGATTGGTCAACGTGATTTTGACACCCGCCAGCAAGGCGCCGGTAGGATCGGCGACGCGGCCCACGACCCTGCCGCTGGTGCTCTGGCCGTGCGCCGGAGAGAGAAGGAGTGTAAGCGTGATTGCCAGCGCCAGAGATATCGACGTGAGCCGACTAAGAGACGGGTGCGTTTTCACTGTGTCCTCCCACCGAGGCAAGAGAATCGATTCTAAACAGGTGCTTGTGTGAAGATGAAAGCTTGCTATAATCGCGCAAGGTTAGAGAACCTGCCACGGGCTGTCAAGTAAAAAATAACGCTTGGGTTGGGGCGGGAAGACATCCAGGAAACAGTTTTGCTCATGGACCGGGCTGATTCAAAATCATACTTGAAAATCGGGGACGTCGCCCGCCTGGTTGGAGTGTCTCCCTCCGTCATTCGCTCCTGGGAAAGCCTGGGGCTCACCCGTCCGCGACGCACCGCCAGCAGGTATCGCTTGTACTCGCCTGCAGATGTGAAAGTCTTAAAGCGAGCGCGCTTTCTGCGAAGGATGCGCGGCTTGAACGCGCCCGCGATCGTTCAGTTGCTCAAGCGGGACGGTCTGGTACGCTCTCCCCAGAACGGGAGCCACAGCGCCATTGGAACTCATTTGCGGCATTTGCGGCAGCAGCGCGGCCTGGCGCTGGCCCACGTCGCCCAGGCAGTCGGCATTTCAGTGGGTTTTCTCAGTGCCCTGGAACGTTCGCACATGAGCGCCTCGGTGAGCACTCTGCGTAAGCTTGCACGTTTCTATAAGACCAACATCCTGGATTTTTTCGATACGGCAGACTCCAATAGCCGGCTGGTGTCGCCGGCACAGCGCAAGATTCTGGAGGCCGGGCCTGGCGTGCGCATGGAACTGCTGGCCTGGGGCAACACCGTGATGGAGCCGCATCTGTTCCGCATCGCGCCGAACTCTGGCAGCGGAGAGTCCTACACCCACGAGGGCGAGGAATTTCTGTACGTCCTGCGGGGAGAATTCCAGATCTCGGTCGAGCAGCAGGAGTATCGCCTGAAGGCCGGAGACAGCTTTTACTTTGAAAGCAGCACACCCCATCGCTGGTTGAACCCGGGCCGCAGCGAAAGTTGGGTGCTCTGGGTCAACACGCCGCCAACGTTCTAGGGTGCGGCGGGAGTTAAATGGCAACATGATCAAGCGCATTGCGTTCCTGATATCGCTGGCAGTTACGTTAGCGCTTCTCGCTTCCTGCGCAAAGAAAACTCCAACCTTAAATCTATTAGTGTGGGAAGGCTACGCCGACCCCTCCTACGTTCACGCCTTCGAGGAGCAGAACCACTGCAAGATTTCTGCTTCCTACATGGGATCGAGCGACGAGTTGGTGGCCAAGTTGCGTGGCGGAAGCGCAGGGACTTACGACGTGATTTCACCGTCGAGCGACGTTGCAACCTCCATCGCTTCTGCCGGCCTGGCTGCGCCCCTGGATCTTTCCCGACTTCCCTCGTATGGCCAGCTTTCACCTCAGCTCACTTCCCTGCCGTTGGTCCGCGTAAACGGCCAGGTGTTCGGTGCTCCCTTCATGTGGGGTCCAGACCCCATGATCTATGACACGACCGCATTCACGAAGTCGCCTGACAGTTGGAACCTGTTTTGGGACCCAAAGCTGCGTGGCAAGATTTCAGTCTGGGACGATCTGTCAACCGTCTACATGGCGGCGCAGATTCTGGGCTTTGACCAGCCTGATCCGAGCCAACTCTACAACCTCAGTGATGAACAATTAGAAGCAGTCAAGAAAAAGCTGCTGGAGTTGAAGCCGAACATTCGCAAAATGTGGTCGACCGGCGGTGAGTTGACCAACCTGTTCCAGAACCATGAAGTGGTGGCGGCCATGGGCTGGCCGCTGATGACCAACCAGCTTCGCAAAATCAATTTTCCTGTCGGCGAGGTCATCCCGAAAGAAAACACCACGGGGTGGATCGATCACCTGATGATTACCGCCGGCAGCGAGAATAAAGACCTGGCGTACAAATTTATGGAGTTCATGATCGAGGCGCAAACCCAGAAGCAGGTCACGGACGTGACCGGCTACACGCCGGCCAATCCGCAGGCAGCAACTTTCATGTCGGCGGACCAGGTGAAGAACCTGCATTTGGATGATGTGGACAACTATCAGAAGCACATCTATTTCTGGCAGAACGTTCCACGGCGGGCGAAGTACAACGAAATCTGGAATGAGGTGAAAGCAGCGCAGTAGAAAGACTCACGTCTGGGCCTATGTGGTTTCAACATGGCCACCACCACCAGCCAACCCGCGACCAGAAACGAGCGGCCTCCAGCCGCGCAATCCTTGCTCTCCATCCGCAACGTTGCCAAATCGTTTGGCAAGAACGCTGTGCTGCGCGACATTTCTCTGGAGATCGCCGAGGGTGAATTCCTGACCATTCTCGGGGAAAGCGGCTCCGGCAAAACGACGCTGCTGCGCATCATTGCCGGATTTGAAAACGCCAGTTCCGGCGAAATCTGGATGGAAGGTGAAAGGCTCGATGCGCTGCCGCCTTACCGTCGGCGCGTGAACACGGTTTTCCAGCACTACGCTTTGTTCCCGCACTTGACGGTCGAAGAAAACGTCGGCTACGGGCTGCGCGTGGCCAAACTGCCGAAAGACGAAGTCGCCACACGGGTCGAGCAGGCGCTTGCGATGGTAAAGATGGCTGCCTTCGCCAAGTCGAAACCTGCCAAGATCAGCGGCGGACAACAGCAGCGCATCGCCCTTGCGCGTGCGCTGGTCAACCGGCCTCGCTTGCTGTTGCTGGATGAGCCGCTTTCGGCGCTGGACGCCAATCTCCGCCGCCAGATGCAGGTCGAACTAAAATCGCTTCAACGTGAGGTTGGCATTTCCTTCGTGTTCGTCACCCACGATCAGGAAGAAGCCATGGTCATGTCGGACCGGATTGCGCTGCTTCGCATGGGCGAACTGGAGCAGGTGGCTTCTCCGCGCGACATCTACAGCCGGCCCGCAACCGCTTACACCGCGCAATTTATCGGGCATACGAACCTTCTACGCGGCGAGGTGAAAGCCGGCGTGGCTCGTTGCGGTTTTCTAGACTGGCCCGTCGGGCTGGCGGATGGCTCGATTCTTTTCTCGCTTCGGCCTGAGAATGTGCGACTGGTGAACGCTACCGCCGGAGGTCCCGCTGTAAATGTCGTCCGTTTTCGTGGCCAGATCCGTCACCGCGCTTTCCACGGGTCAACCGAGTTGCTGCAGATCGAATGTCCCGATGGTCTGAAGCTCTCGGTACGCACCGCAACTCGTGAACATTGGCAAGACGAACTGGAACTGGAATTCTCTCCGGAGGATGCCGTGCCGGTTCGCGAATCTCCAGAAAGGATCTGATGTTTTCCCGCGCCTATCGAGCTGCGATCACCGTGCCTCCGCTGGCGTGGGTCGCCGTGTTTCTGCTCGTTCCCTACGCGCTGCTGTTCTGCTACAGCTTCTGGTCAGTTTCGGCTTCGCAGACAATTGTGCATTCGTGGTCGCTCGATAACTATCGCGAGCTGTTGCGAGTCGATGTTTACTTGCAGACCCTGTTCCGCTCAATGTGGATCGCCGGCCGGGTGATGATCTTCTCTCTGCTGCTCGGCTACCCACTGGCCTACTATCTCTCGTTCCATGCGGGTCCAAGAAAAGATCTCCTCTACCAATTAGTGATCATTCCGCTGTGGGTGAGCTATCTGGTGCGCGCCTATGCCTGGAAGACGATCCTGGGCAGCGACGGCGTGCTCAACACGCTCTTGCAGTATGTCCACCTCACAAGACATCCGCTGGAATTTCTGCTGTACAGTCCGTTTGCGGTGGTGCTGACGCTCACTCACATCTATACGCCGTTTGCGTTTTTGCCGATCTATGCCTCGCTCGAGCACATCCCGCGCAATCTGGTGGAAGCGTCGCATGATCTGGGCGCATCGCCGATGCAAACGTTCTGGAGAGTGATTTTTCCTCTCTCCATTCCCGGCGTGCTGGCGGGTGCGACTTTCGCCTTCGTGCTCAGTCTGGGAGATTTCCTGGCGCCGTTGCTGCTCGGCGGACCCAGCGGAATCATGATCTCGAACATCGTGGTCAGCCTGTTCGGCGCTGCCTATAACTGGCCGTTGGGAGCGGCCATTTCTCTTTGCATGTTGCTGCTGGTCATGGCGCTGCTCTTTCTCTCCGAGCACCTGGAAAAGAAATGGAGCTTCCGATGAACCGCGCACGAGATACCTCTCGCTGGTTGCCGTGGCATGCCATCGTTGTCTTCGGATTCCTCTATCTGCCCATCGTCACGCTGATCGTATATTCGTTCAATGGCACGGGCGTCGGGGGATTCCCGCCGCGCAACTTGACTCTCGATTGGTATCGCATGTTGTTTGCCGACGACGCCATCTGGGCATCGGTGCTGAACAGCGTAGTGGTTGCGTTCGCCGCAATGGCGATTTCGCTGGCCTTCGGCATTCCGGCGGCGCTGGCTTTGGATCGCGCCAACTTTCCCGGCAAAGCTCTGTTTCGCCGATTGGTGCTGTTGCCGCTGATTTTGCCGGGCATCATTACCGGACTTTCACTGCTCATGCTGTTTCGCGAAGCTGATATGAAACTCAGCCTGGTGACGATCGCCCTCGGGCACGGCACCGCTTTAATTTCGGTCGCGACGACAGAGGTGTTCGCCGGGCTACAAAAGCTAGACCGCGCACAGGAGGAAGCGTCGCTCGACCTCGGCGCAAACTACTGGCAGACGTTCTGGCGAGTGACGATTCCGAATCTGCGTCTGTCGATCATCGGGGCGGCGCTGTTGATTTTTACGCTCTCCATGGACGAGATCGCGGTCAGCTTTTTCCTGATTGGCCGCGACAACACCTTGCCGCTGGAAATCTGGGGCCGGCTGCGCCGCGGCATCACGCCGGAGATCAACGCAATCTCCAGCATTATCTTTGTCTTCTCACTGATTGCCATCGTGGCATGGTATCGCCTGCGCGTGGGCGCGGAAGGAAGATCGGAAATCTCTGCTGAGGTTGTACCAGCGGTAGCACAGGAGTCCCGCGCATGAGTACAAATCGGCGCGACTTCATCAAGTTCGTGGTGGCGGGCTCGATTGCCGCCGGCTGCCCCGTTGATCTTTCTCTCCTCGCAGCCACACCGCCGAGCCAGCCCAGCATCGAGGGCGAGGAGAACCGCATTTGCCACGAGGTGCGCGATGGAAAGATTTTCGCGCGGCCTCCGGTTTCAGCGCGGCACGATTTTGTCATCGTCGGCGGAGGTATCAGCGGTCTTGCGGCTGCTTACCTGTTTCGCGACCACGATTTCCTTCTCCTCGAAAAAGAACCGCATTGGGGCGGCAATGCCTACGCCATGGAATTTCAGGGCAACGCATACGCCACCGGGTCGGCGTTCATCTATCGAGAGGATTATTCCTACACGTTTGCGAAAGAGATCGGACTGGAACCGCTGCCCGTCAACAGTCCGGACGGCACCATCGTCAAAGGCGAATTCATTCGCGATACCTGGGGCGATGGCCTCGACAAGCTTCCTTATCCCGCCAGCGTGCGCGCCGGCTTCAGGAAGTTCAAGAAAGAACTGCTCGCGATTGATCTGAAAAAACGGAAGACAGAAGCGTACGGCGCGCGGCTCTCCGACATGTTGAAGCCTTATCCGGCGGAAATAGCGCATTGGTGGGATGCATACGGCGCTTCGAACTATGGAGCAACTACAGAAAATGCCGCCGTCGGAGCGGCGGTCATCGAAATGCAGGATTTGGCGAAGCAAGGCACGGATGACGATCGCAACACCTGGCCGGGCGGCAATGGCGCCGTGACTGCGAAGCTGGTCGGAATCCTGCAGCCCACTCACGGCGCCCGAATGTTGACCGGCGCGACCACGGTTGCCGTCGTTTCCAACGCAAAGGAAGTTCACGTCACTTACGTGCTGGGCGCAGAATTAAAGACCGTCGCGGCACGAGCGGTCATTATGGCTACGCCGAAGTTCATTACGCGGCGCATTGTCGAAGGCTTGCCTGAGAAGCAGAGCGAGGCCATGCACAAGATCCGCTACGCCCCGGTTGCGGTGGTCAATCTGATTTTTGACAAGCCGGTTTTCAACCAGGGCTACGACACATGGTGTCCGCAAAGTACGTTTACCGACATCACGGTTGCGGACTGGGTAATCCGCAACCAGCCCGGCTACACGCAGAAATACAACATCCTCACTTGCTACACTCCGATGAAAGAAGATGACCGCGGATATTTGCTGACCGAAATCAGCGCGCGCAAGATCGCGGTCAAAGTCCTGCACGACTTCCAGAAACTTTTCCCCGGCTCCAACGTCGACCCGGTGGAAGTGCACTTGTACCGTCGCGGCCATCCTCTGTATATGTCCACGCCGGGCTTGTTCACCGAAGTGCAACCGCTGGTGCGGCAGCCGATGGATCGCGTGTTCTTCGCCAACACCGATGCCGAAGGGCCGGAGTCCGACTTCAACGACGGCATCAGTGCCGCGCGCCGTGCGGTGAAGGAAGCGGAGCGTCGCCTGGCAGGAAAACCGATGCCGAAGGCGAGCTAGTGGAGGACGGCGTCTCGCCCGCCCAGTCGGCTCAGCTACCCACACGCATATTCCAGTTTGCCCGCCAGGCGGGGACGCCCGGCCTCCATCACCACACATACCCTCCGCATAGTAGAGTAGTAGATAGGCATCTCCGAAAGGATTCTCTTGGCTTCCGGTATTCGCAACATCGCTATCATTGCCCACGTCGATCACGGCAAAACCACGCTGTTGGACGCGATGCTCCGCCAGAGCGGCACGTTTCGCTCGAACGAGACAGTCCTGGAGCGCGTGATGGACTCGAACGAACTGGAGCGTGAGCGCGGCATCACGATTCTCGCCAAGAACACCGCCGTCTTTTATGAAGGCGTAAAGATCAACATTGTCGACACGCCCGGCCACAGCGACTTTGGCGGCGAAGTGGAACGCGCGCTCAAGATGGTCGATGGCGTAATGCTGCTGGTCGATGCCAGCGAAGGCCCGTTGCCGCAAACCCGCTACGTGTTGGGCAAAGCGCTCGAGGCGCATCTCCCGCCGATTCTCGTGATCAACAAGATTGACCGTTCCGATGCCCGCCCGCAGGAAGTTCTGAACGAGGTCTATGACTTGTTCATCGATCTCGACGCCAAAGAAGAGCTGCTTGATTTCCCCGTGCTTTATACGAATGCCAAAGCCGGTACCGCCTCGCGGGAGATAAACGGCGGCGGCGAGACCCTGCAACCGCTGTTCGACGCGATCCTCGAAACGATTCCCGAACCGTCGGGTGATCCCGGCGGTACGCTGCAAATTCTGGTGGCAAACCTTGGCTACAGTGACTATCTCGGGCGATTGGCCATTGCCCGCGTGTTCAACGGCACCATGCGGACTGGCGAAGAAGTCGGGATCGCCAAGCTCGACGGCTCGGTGCAGAAAACAAAAATTACCAAGCTGTTCTCTTTCTCCGGCCTGAAGCGGACCGACGTCACGGAGACTACGCTGGGTGATATTGTCGCCGTGGCCGGAGTGGAAGGCATCAACATCGGCGAAACCATCGTCGACGCCGAGAATCCCTCGCCGCTGCCGCCCATCACCATTGATGAGCCCACCATCGCCATGCTGTTTACGGTGAATACCTCTCCGTTTTCCGGACGCGATGGCACGTTCGTCACCTCGCGCCACTTGCGCGAGCGTCTGCAGAAAGAGCTGCTGACCAACGTCGCGTTGCGCATCGAAGACACCGACAGCACCGATGCCTTCAAAGTCATGGGACGCGGCGAACTGCAGCTTTCGATCCTCATCGAGATGATGCGCCGCGAAGGTTATGAGCTGATGGTTGGCAAGCCGGAGATCGTCACCAAGCGCAAGGACGGCAAGCTGATGGAACCGGTGGAGCGGCTCACCGTAGATGTTCCTGAGGAATTTGTTGGCGTGGTCATGGAGCAGCTCGGCGCGCGCAAGAGCGAAGTCGTCAACATGCATAACCACGGCTATGGCCGAGTGCGCATCGAGTTCCGCGTGCCCAGCCGCGGCCTGATCGGACTGCGCAGCCAGATGCTCACCGACACGCGCGGCACCGCGGTCATGAACTCGCTGTTTGACGGATACACCGAGTGGCAAGGAGAGATCCCGCACCGGCTGACGGGTGCATTGGTCGCCGACCGGCCGGGACTTTCTACCGCCTATGCCCTGTGGAACCTGCAGGAGCGCGGCGAACTGTTTGTCGAGCCAGGTGTGGATGTGTACGAAGGCATGGTCATCGGCGAGAACGCCAAAGACAACGATCTCGACGTGAACGTGGTGCGGGAGAAAAAGCTGACCAACATGCGGGCTTCGACCGCCGATGAAGCCATCCGACTGGTGCCATTCCGCCGCTTGAATCTCGAGCAGGCGATCGAATTCATCGCCGAGGATGAATTTGTTGAGGTCACGCCGAAATCGCTGCGGCTGCGTAAGAAGATCCTGCCGGTCGAAAAGCGAAAGAAGAGCGCGACTGCCATGGCGCAGGAAGAGCGTTGAGCCTTTGTTGATCAGCCGTCGCTGCGGCTGTCGCCCTTCGAGGAACGGGTCCTCGCAACACGAGGCGCGGCGCCAGGATGGCGGTTGTAGGTGTAAATCCAGCAGGTCGCTTTCCTTTTGCCTTTCTCCAGGACCACCGGCCATTCCTGCCGGATGAAAAGGCTGCTTTCAGGATCATGAGGATTGAAGCCTTCGTATTCATCGAGTCGAGCCAAAATCTCCGGGTCATCGGCCAGTTGGAAGACCTGACCGTGAATCAGCGAACCCTTGTTGCTGAGCACGGCGGCAGGGTACTTTCCCATGCGGTAAAGCCGGCCACGCACAAAACCCGGCCCGATCAGGCGTAAACGGCCTGCTGCGTGGGCAACTTTAGGCGGGCCCTGACCCGGCTGGAGGGTGCCGTAGGCAAACAGGTATCGCTTCATGGCGGCTCGAATATGCAGCGCAATTGTATACTCGACGATGAGCGGATTCCGTGACGCAAAACGCGAACGAACCTTGTCTTCGAATGTTTCTGGTTCCCTGCAGTTGTGGGAAGACGTTTGCGGTTGCAGAAGACCATGACCGTCATGGAACGGCGTGGAGCCGCTATCTCAAGTGCCCTCACTGCGGCAAGCGGCACGATCCCAGGAACCGCCTGTTACGAGTCGGCTACCAGCGCCAGGGATACTGGAAAGTGGAAGAGTGCTAGGCGAATTCAGCGGCGAGCCGGTTCTCGATCGCAGCCCGAAATAGGGCATCAATATACCTGACCCACCCACGATGGCGTTATCCCGAGACCCGCGTTCTTTCCAGCGGGGCGAGGGATCTGGCGCGTTGCGCCTGCGAGCCTACGGCTGGTCAACACTCCGCGCGAGATCCCTCACTTCGGCTGAAATGCGCCGAGCTTCGGGATGACCCGCCAGATTTGCCGAGGATGAGTCAAGTAAGTTCTCGCCAAAATGGGGGTCACGAACCTCTTCCCCTTTACAGAACTGCTATACTTCCCATCGCGTTTGACTGTTCGTGAACTCCGGCTGCCTGGCCAACCAGCCTTTTCTGTGATGCCGAAGGCGACGCATTCAAATAGCTCACACAAAGGCAAGTCCCATGAAGAACATTTTCGTTGGGAACCTCGACTTCAACACATCGGAAGACGAACTGCGCAAACTTTTCGAGGCCTATGGGCAGGTGGAGCGCCTCAGCATTCTGACCGACCGGGAAACCGGACGGTCGCGCGGCTTCGGCTTCGTAGAAATGGCCAATGCCGAAGAGGGAGAAAAAGCCATTGCGGCGCTGAATGGCTCAGAGGTCGGCGGAAGAAAGATCAACGTCAACGAAGCCCGGCCCAAGACCGAGCGCGGCGGCGGTGGTGGTGGCGGCGGACGGGGTCGCCGATAGCTTTCCTGACCACCGGACAATTGAAGGGGCAAATGCCGGGCATGTACACTGGAACCATGGCAGCGCGCCCGTAGCTCAATTGGATAGAGCGCCGGCCTCCGGAGCCGTAGGTTAGGGGTTCGAGTCCCTTCGGGCGCGCCATTCTCTTTCTCATTCGCCCTGGCTCGCTCTGGCAAGAGATCGCGTCAAAATTGCTGGCACTACGACAGGCCGCCAAGGAGGCTGCCCGTGGAAATGAAAATCAGCACCCGCGAAGTGGAAGGTGTCACCATCGTGGACATCAGCGGCCGAATTATGCTCGGCGAAGAGACGGGGACTTTGCGCAACACGGTGCGCGACCTGGTCAGCAAGGGCAAAAAGAAAATCGTGCTGAACCTCGCCAACGTCAGTTACATCGATAGCTCCGGTGTCGGCGAGCTGGTCGGAGCCTTTACCACGGTTCGCGGCCAGGGCGGCGAACTGAAACTGCTGAACCTGACCAAGAAGGTCCACGACCTGCTTCAAATCACCAAGCTTTACACCGTGTTCGACATTAAGGACGATGAGTTCACAGCCGTGAAGTCTTTCGACTGGTTTTTCGCGAAGTAGTGTGCCTGCCAGAAACTGGGCCCTTCCGGGAGCGAACATGACAAAAGAGCTGACGTGGAACGATGCGCAAAAGCTTGCGGTGCTGCTTTCCTCGGCCCACCCGCAACTGGAACCGCTGGCGGTGCGCTTGACGGATTTGCACAAATACGTGACGCAATTGCCGGAGTTCCGGGACGATCCAAATCGCTCCGATGAAGACAAGTTGGAAGCCATCCGAACCGCCTGGCATGACGAATTCCTGGACCGCACGCAAGCATGAAACCCTACCACCTAAGCTCGCCCTCCGGTTGGGCAAGTAGCCATCCGATACCACACTTGAAGTTGCGTCTGGAAACCTGAAGAACCCGCCCTCGCAACCGCGCCGTGTTCCGTCCGGAGGTTTCCGCGACGCGGCCCTAGTCCATCACCGCACATCAAGATGTTGACAGGATGTGATCCTGAGCACACAATTCGTGGGAGGACCCTCTCGCCTCCCCGAAGCGCGGCTCCCCCACGGGACTCAGCACCCCAGAGGCGACTGGCAGAAGCTTTCTTGCTAGCCAAACGGCTTCTGCGCCTACCTAAGGCTCTGGCTTCCGAACAGGAGGTACATTACAGCGCAGCCCCAACGAGCAGGAGGATTTATGAAATCCGGAAGAACTACGTCAAACCTTTCCGATGCAGTCCACCGTCCACCTGTACGCACTTCCGGCAAACCTGGCGGGAGCAGCCGGTTGCTTCTGGCTTTGATCCTGACCCTGGTCCCAACGGCCCTGGCCAGCAGCACATGGTATGTCAATGGCGTGACCGGTAATGACGGCAATAATTGCACGTCACCCACGACGGCCTGCCAGACCATCGGGCACGCCATTTCGCTGGCTTCTTCGGGCGATTCCATCCAGGTGGCCCCAGCGACCTACACGGAGAATCTCACTATCGCCTTCAACTTAGGGATTACCGGCTCTGCTGCCAAGACGACGATTATTGATGGCGGACAGAGCGGTTCCGTGGTCTCAATCCCCGCTACCAAGGCCAATGTCACTCTTTCACAGTTCACCATCCGAAATGGCCACGGGAGCCCGGGAGGTGGTATCTCCAATTTTGGCACGCTGACGGTAAGCAACAGCACGATCAGCGGGAATAACGCTTATTGCCCGTCGGAACCGTGCCACAACCACGGCAGTGGCGGCGGCATCTTCAACGTCGGCACCTTGACGGTCAACAACAGTACCGTCAGCGGGAATACCGCGCAAGACAGCGGCGGCGGCATCGACAGCTACGCCGCCGCGACGGTCACCAACAGCACCATCACGGGGAACAGTTCAAGTTTCGATGGCGGTGGCATCGCCAACTGTGCGGGCCCGCTCCTGGTCAACAACAGCACCGTCGTCGGGAACAGCACGCCCGTCCTGGGCGGTGGCATTTACCACGACGACCGGTTCGGCGGTACGACGACCATCCAGAACAGCATCGTGGCGAATAGCACGTCGGGAGGAAGTTGTTCCGGCACCATGATCTCGAATGGCTACAACCTGAGCAGCGACGACACTTGCAGCTTCAGCGGCCCCGGCGATCTGAACAACACCAACGCCATGCTCGGCCCGCTGCAGAACAACGGCGGCCCGACGCAGACCATGAGTCTGCTATCCGGAAGCCCGGCGATTGATGCGGGAAACCCGAATGGCTGCACTGATGGTCTGGGCCATCTGCTGAAGACCGACCAGCGCGGTGCGCCGCGTCCTGACAAGGAGGACACCGGCGGCTGCGACATGGGCGCGTACGAGCGTCAGAGCGATTAATGCGGTTGCCGACGGAATGAGGCGAGACAATTCTCCGTGAACCACGAGCCGCTCTCCCCGGGGCGGCCTTTCTTTTGTCTGACGCCGATGGGCTGCATCGTAACTTTTGAAATCGGCGTTTACACTCAGAACCAAGTCGATCATAAATCCAGGGTGCCTAAACCACCATTTCCCACTCAATGGAAAAATCCGGTTTAACGCGGAAGAGGGAAGTTGCCAGAGCGTACCGGCATCCGGCCCCGAAACTCCAGGTCGTGGCGGCCTCGGTCTCACCTGCCCTACGGTGGATTCATGTTCTCCAGCCAGATTGGCGAATAAGCGACCATCACCTGGTGGTTGACGATGGGATACACATTGCCGAGCAGGTCCCGATACTGCACGAACTGCGTTGGCACCGACACCGGGATAATTCTTGAAGCCAGTCCGGTATTCCAGATCGCCTCGGCCTCATAGCCTCCCAGCCGCGTGAAAGTACAACTCCAGACAAGACTGCCCGCCGTTTGCGGTCCACATGGCTGGGTCATGGTCGCGCCCACCAGCCAGGTATAGAACAACTGGTAGGCGGTGCCGGCAGGCGTGATGTGGCCTTGTGGCGAATTCCAGATATTGCCTTCACTGTTGGAATCATAGGCGAACAGATAAAAGCTGCTGACCGGCGTCGAGAGCGCGGCGAGGTATTGGCGGAAGGTAAATCCTCCCTGTTGCGAAGCCGTCGGTATGTGGTTGTAACAGGGAGAGGCCATGCACCAACTGGCTTCGGTAACGTAAATCGGCTTTCCGGTCTGCTGATATTGCTGCATCACCGTGATGGTGTTGCGGATGCGCGGAATGATTTTTTCCGGCTGCTTCACGTAGCCGTGCAGGCCGATCGCGTCCACATAGGGGCCTCCGCCCGCCCCCAGATACGCGGCCAGGTATGCCATCTGCGAGGAGTCTGGGCCGTCGCCGGTTTCCGGTGGTGAGATGATGGAAATATTCGGATCGTAGAACCTGGCAATTTGCCGCACATCGCGGGCCATGGACACCAACTGCTGCACGGTGCCCATATACTCGCTGGGAATGTTGGGTTCGTTCCAGACCTCGATGTATTTGACCTTGCCCGGCCCCACGTGCTGCATCAGGGCAGTCACGAAGTCCTTCACATACTGGTCGGTTCCGCTGCCATCAGCATTCAGGTCGTTGGGGGGATAGCAGCCGCCGGGGGCCTCAAATCCAGAATTACAGACGCAGGTCGGACACTGTGATGCCCAACCGGGCGTGTAATAAAAAGTGTAGAGCACGCTCTGACCGTTCGCAGCGGCGTAGGCGAGCCAGCTATCCAGGTTGGTCCAGTTGTAGATTCCGGGCGCGGTGTTGATGTCGGACCACTTCACCTGGCTGCCCACCGACCGCCACGAAGAGAACTCGACTCCCACTGTCGTCGGCCAGGGATCGGACAGGGCGATGTCATGCATACCGAAAAACTGGGGCGAGATCTGCGCTGCGGCGGCTGCTGTGAGCAGCACGATGAGCGCACTCCACCATCGCTTCATGCATCGTCCCTCAGTCAGGAAATGGCCCAGGCACACAGCGGCGCACGCGGAAAACGGCACTGGGCGCGGCGTCCGGGACCTGGGGGAGACTAACCTAGCGGTGGTCTCGGAACGCCCGAAAGATTATGGGCGGGAGTCTTGCGGCTGTCAATGTGCAAAGAATTGCAGACGGGAGATCGTGCTTTGATTCAGGAACTATGCTGGTGCGCCCGAAGTCGAGGCAAAACAAAGGCGCGCCGTCCGCATTCGTTGCCGAACGGCGCGCCAGCCGGAGCAAATCGTTACTGGAAGAGATTCAGAGCGTTTTCGTCGTCATCGACGAAGTAGGTCTTCCCCCCCACTGTCACCAAGCCGAACAACGCGCCGACTCCAGGCGGACTGCCGTTGTTATCCAACAGCACCTTGCCGATTTGCTGGCCGGCCGGCGTGGTTTCGACCACAAAACCGTCGTTCCCGTCCGTGGTAAGGATGTTGCCGCTGGGTGTTACGGTAAGGCCGAGCGGATCGTTGAGGCTGCCGCCCTGGGAAACCGTGGTTCCCGGCCCGTCGGAGGTCGTGCGGATCAAGGCATTGGAGATGGCAGCGATGCGATTGTTGAGGCTATCGGCTACATACAGCGTTTTGTTGTCGGGGCTTAGTCCCACGCCTGTAGGCCCAATCACCAGGGCAACTGGGTCCGTCCGCTCGGAGAATCCGGAGCCGACGACGGTCATAGACTCCAGGTTGGGCATTGCACCGTTAGGGATGGCTAGATTCAGGCGCACCACAGTTCCCTGGTTTACGATGTTGCCGCCGCCAGCGACCGTACCGTTGAGTACGTTGCTGACGAACAAGGCGGCAACGCTGCCGCCGTCGGCTGCGGTCATGTCCCACGGCCCGTTGATCAGAGAACCGTAGAATGTCTCTACTACATTGCCGTTGCTGTCCAGAACCAAAAGGCATCCGGCTTGAGCAGTAGCCGATGTGCCATCGGTGGTCGGCAGGCTACCGACGATCACCCAACCGCTCTTCAGGGCAACCAGTGCGGTGGTCAAACCGACGCCGCCGGGGCACGGTCCGGGCAAGTTGTTGGGATTGATTTGCGCAAATAAGCTGAAGGAACCGCTAGGCGAAATCTGTACGATGGTTGTGCCTGTGCCCTGCAGATTGCTGCTGTTGTTAAAGTTGCTGATCAGAAGATTTCCCGCGGTGAGTGATCCGGTGGTGGTTGGCACGACCACGAGCCCGTAAGGGTTGACATCGCCGTTGCTGGGAATTGTGCTGGAAATGGTGCTGATTGAGTGGGCCTGCGCGCTAGCTACAGCCACGATTACAGTCAGAATTGCAGCCGCCAGCCGCACACCGCGACCGGTTGTCCTGGGAGATAAATATTTCAATTGCATCCGAGTTGCCCTCCTGAGATTGGGCGGAGAACGCCCCTGGAGGAGAAATGGTATGGCGGTTGACCGGCGGGTCTGTCAGGAAATTGTCAAATTTATGTCACTTTTCATGCAGCGCAGAGGCCATCTGCCGATCCGCCACGCCGCGCAGAAACAACGAGGCGCAAGCCCGATGATAGGCCTGCGCCTCGAAACCGCTATCCAGCTTGAAATCAACGCCCGTAGTACTTGGCGTTGCGCTCCGTGAAGGCCTTCCATTTCTCCGGCAGGTCGTCGAGCGCAAAAATTGCTGAGACCGGGCACACCGGCACGCACGCACCGCAGTCGATACACTCCACGGGATCGATGTACAACATCTCTTCTTCGGCGAACGCCGGTTCATCCTTCTTGGGATGAATGCAGTCCACCGGACAAGCGTCCACGCAAGCGGTGTCCTTGGTGTTGATGCACGGTTCCGCAATCACGTATGCCATAAGGTCTGTGTCTCCCTCAGCGATGCCACTCTAAATGGAAAACGACATTCTAGCAAGAATGAAGGGCTTGCGGTAGTGGCTCAGTTTGCCTTGTCATCCCGAGCCGCCTCTGTGGCGAGCGAGGGACCTGGGCGCGCCGTGCGAATGCTTCGCGTTCTTTGCGAAGCACCATAATCGGACGTCTTGGCGCGCATCCGTATTGGCAGACTCGACCTCTTGACAACGCTATACTATGTATTGCATAGTATCATGCGTGACCGCAACTCGTGCCGAGATTTCCGATTCTGTCGACCGCTGGGAAGTCCAACTCCGCAAGGGATGCCTGGAACTCGCCATTCTGGCCAGCCTTTGGGGCGGACGGCTCTACGGGCTGGAAGTTCTGCGCGTGCTGGAAAAGGAATCCGACCTGGTGATCACCGAGGGCACGGTTTATCCCCTGCTGAGCCGCTTGCGGGCGGAAGGTTTGCTGGATGCCGAGTGGGTAGAGGCCGAACTCGGACATCCCCGGAAATACTACCGCCTCACCGCCTCCGGCCGCAGGCGAGCCATTGCCATGGCAGAGATATGGTCGCGGTTCTCCGCCAATTTGGACGGTCTGCTGAAACCTCTGTTTAAAGAGGAGCGTTAAGAATGGTTACACCAAACGAGAAGATCGATGCGTATCTGAGACGGGTCCGCGCTGGGCTGCGCGATCTTCCGCAGCCAGAAATCACGGACATTCTGAACGAGCTGCGTGTGCATATCGTGGAGCGTGGCGGAGGCACTGGATCGGACGACGCCGCCATCGAATCCGTCCTGCAATCGCTCGGAAGTCCGGAGCAGATTGCTGCATTGTACGTCGCGGAGAACCTGGTTGTGCGCGCAGAGAGCAGCCGCAGTCCATGGACGATTCTTCGCAGCCTGTTCTACTGGGCCACACTCAGCGTGAAAGGCTTTGTCGTCTTCTTGGTGTGCCTCACTGGATACGCCTTCGGCGCGTGCTTCCTGATTTCTGCTTTGATGAAACCGATTCACCCGCAAGGCGTGGGCCCTCTGGACGTCAAATGTTCCCGGCTCCTACTCCTTGCATGTGGGAGGCTCCTCTGGCCCGGTTGGTCAGGAGCGCGAATTGCTGGGCTGGTGGCTGGTCCCTATCGGTTGCTCGCTAGGCGGCGGGACGATCCTGCTGACCACACATTTCGCCCTGTGGAGCCTGCGCCGTTTGCGCCGTTTGTGGCAAGGACAACTCCCGTGAGGCAGCGTCACTGGGGCCGATAGATCCACGTCTGTGCGGTGGCCTGATCGTTGTCGGGATAGCCGCCTGCCAGGAGCACGCTGCCATCTTCGAGCTTGGTCTCACTCATGAAGTGGCGAGCATCGCTCATCTGCCCCGTAGCCACAAAGAATTTACCGGCCTCAGGATCGTAGATCTCCACCTGCGTGCTGCCTCCGGCAATCAGCAATTGCCCGGAGTCAAGCTGTACCGCCTCGTCCGGAAGTTTGAAACGGCTATCGTGCAGTGGAGATGCAGACGTAAATTTGCCGGTGCGCGGATCGTAGATCTCCACGCTGTTCATGGTTCCATGCCAATCGCGTTCATCAGAGCCTCCGGCTATGAGCACTCGACCGTCGGGCAACAACCCCGCAGTGTGCTTATAGCGGGCAGTGGACAAGCTCCCGGTCAGCGCGAACCGTTTCGTCTTCGGATCATAAAGCTCCGCGCTGGCCGTGAGGTTCTCCCCACGGCCGCCTGCAATCAGCACGCGCCCGTCGTTGAGCAAAGTCGCTGTGTGCGCAATGCGCGCCTCATGCATCGGGCCAATCGCCTCGAACGTGAGCGTGGAGGCATGGAAAAGCTCGGCTGTGGCGATACCACCGGGTGAGTCATGGTCGCCGCCGCCGGTGATCAGCACGTCTCCGTCGGCGAGCAAAGTCGCAGCGGGCCTTCCTCTACGTCCGTTCATTTTGGAAATTGCAGCGAATTTGCCGGTAGCCGGATCGTACAACTCCGCCGCATCTGTAGGCCCGTGACCGATCCATCCGCCCGCAATCAGCACTTTGCCCGACCGAAGCAGGACCGCCGCGTGGCCGACGCGGGCGATCGTCATCTCGCTGGTCGGATGAAAGATGCGCGTCGCGGGATCATAGAGCTCGGCAGAACGGTAGAAATCCTGGTTGCGTCGCATGCCTCCGGCGATGAGAACTTTGCCGTCAGGCAGCAAAGTCGCAGTATGCCCTGACCGGGGCTGCAGCATCTGCGCGCCGGATGCGACCGAGCCAACACGGATCGTAGGTTGCTCACGGGAGACACCTGATGCAACAGCGAGAGCAGTAGCGGCGGCGAAAATAATGAGGAAGAGACGCGCCCGGCTCATGATGCCCTCCAATAAGGACTAAGACGCGCTAAGCCCGGCAAGGTAAGCAGCCGAAGACAGATTATCGGCTGCCAACAGGTTCTGGCTGCTCGCTCGGCTGGTATTCGACGATGTATCCGGCGACTGCACTGGCCGCCACCGTTAGCGGGCTGGCCAGGTACATCTGTCCGGGCCCGCTGCGGCCGGGGAAATTGCGGTTCTGCGCGCTGATCACAACCTGCTCAGGCCGAGTGGTTACGCCAGGGCCAGCGTTGATGCAGGCGCCGCAACTTGGCTCGATCACATGCGCTCCAGCTTTCTCGAAAACCTCGAGATAGCCTTTGCGCACGCAGTAGTCGCGCGTCTCCTGCGATCCAAACTGGATATAGAACTTCACCGAGTCGGCCACCCGCTTGCCATGCCTCAGGGCGTCGGCCAGCACGGCGGCGTACATATCCATGTCTTCGTTCTTGCCGGCCGTGCAGGTGCCGCCGTAGGCCAACTCCACCGGCACAGGCGTGTTCAACTCGCGAATGTATTTGCCGTTTCCAGGATCCCCGGGAGTGGCAACCATCGGCGTAATCTCAGCTGCATCCAGTTCGATGACATGCGCGTACTGCGCGTCGGGATCACTGTACAAGCCTTCAATCATGGCTTCGGCCTGCTTGCGATCGATGCCGCGGCGCTCGACGAGAAAATCAACCGCCTTGCGGTCCGGAGCGACGATACCGGTGAAGCCGCCGATTTCCGCCGCCATGTTGGTCATGGTGGCGCGCTCGTCCACGCCGAGCTCTTCGATGGCTTCGCCCGCGTACTCCATGACTTTGGCCAGCGCCTTGCCGCTGCGGACGTAATCCAGGCTGAGAATTTTTAGAATGAAATCCTTGGCCGTGACGTTGGGGTGTTTCTTGCCTCGGATAACAATTTTCACCGACTCCGGCACGCGCACCCGAACATCCTTCGTGATCCAACTGTTGAAAACGTCGGTTGTGCCGATGCCGAAGGCGACACAGCCGATGGCGCCCACGTGCGGCGTGTGCGAATCCGAGCCGATGTTGAGCTGGCCCGGCAGGGCGTAGCTTTCGAGCACAATCGAATGACAAATTCCTTCCGATCCCTTTCGATCTTTCAGTTCTCCGTGCAGCTTGATGCCTTGCTTCGCCGCGAAATCCTGCTGCTTGAGTTTGAGCTGGGTGGCAAGATCGAGCAGTCCGAGCTTCTTTTTCTCCTCGGAGATCACTTCATCGAGAAAAGTCAGGTGATCGCGGAAGAAGAGAATGGTCGAGGGATCGTTGACTCTGGCATCCTTGCCGACGTAGTGCTCGAAGAAAATGGCCGCCATCGGAGTAACGTATTCGTGGCTGAAACGCAGGTCGGCACCCGCAAAGCCGGTGTCACCGGGCTTGACGTAGGGAACCCCAATCTCTCCCGTCTCGTTGATCATATGCCGCGCGAAAATCTTCTCGGCCAGCGTCATGGACGGCGTCTTAAAGCGTCGTACGTTTCCAGCCAAACCAAGAAACTGGAATTCCGTTTTGATCGGCGGCAGAAAACCTTTCTTCTGCATGCGGGCCACGTTGAAGGGGAACAGACCGCCGTATTCAATCACCTGACGCGTGATTTCGTCCTCGCCCGCAGTAAATTCGCTCAGCGGAATTTCTGCGCCGGCCCGAATCCTGTCGATCAGAGAAAAATTTGTTGAAGTGAGCACGCCGAGGTTCTGGCAGTTCTGTTTGTAGATGCGCTCAATGTTTTCGGCGATGACCACGCGAATGCCGGCGCACATCTCAGCATAAGGGGACTGCTCGCGGCTGGAGCCCTTGCCGCGCCGCTTGCCGCTTACCGAACAAACGAAGCCGCCCTTCTTCACGTCAGCGCGCCCGATCGGCAGCACGCCGCCGCACTTCAGGCCCAGGTATGGGATTTCACCCAAGGTCTCGTCAAAATAAAAGCAGTAGTGCGCGGGAGTGATTTCGTCGGTCGAGATGTCGTCGCGCAGCTTGGGATTGTTGGCGGGATTCTTCGTGTCCCAGGGCAGATCTTCGCCCGCCAGTTGCCGCTTTATGAACTCAGGATCTTCGGTAAGAAAGAGAATGCGGCCGCTGAGGCGGACTTTATCAGACCGCTTTTCGATTTTGCGTTGGAGTAGTGAATCAATCACAAGATACGAACCTCACCCCTATTTTTATTGTAGCGCGACCCGAAAAAACCTACCCACAAACACAGAGGCCACGTGGTTCACAGGGGACGGCGCAAGGCTCAGTGATGCCCGTGGGCGTGATCGTACTTTTCCCCGGCCGGAATCGCCACCGTCAGCCGATTTTCTTTCGGCGCCAAGGGACAGGTGGCATAGGGCGTCACTGCGCAGGGTGGATTGTAAGCGCGGTTGAAGTCGACCACGACCGTGCCGTTCGCCACCGGATCGGTCTCCAGAAAGCGGCCGCCGGGGTAAGTATCGCTTTTTGCAGTCAGATCGTTGAAGACAATGAAGAGACCCTTGGCCGGATCGCCGCCCAAGTCGGTCAGTCGCATTTCCTGACCATTGATCTTGAACACTACCGTTCCCGAGACCGGAGTCGGGGTTACGTCGCCCAAGACGTTGGGGACGTCGACTGTCTTGTTGCCATCCGCCGGAACCCAAGTTGCGGTTACACGATAGTTCATATCCAGAGGAAAGAAGACGGGGCCGCGATAGTTCTTTACCTCGTCACTCTCCAGGTCTTTCAGACGAATGCCCACGCGCTGGCCGCGCACGATCACGTGAAATCGGAGGCTTCCCATCTCAACCACGGTCCGATGGCCGGAAATATCAGGCTCCAACTTGGCCGTGGTCGTGGGTTTGCCATCGATCACGGCATGAGCGTCGGCGGAAAACTTAACGGTTACATCTTTGTCTTGCAGAGTGAAGACTCCGGCGTGGGCCGGACCTTTGGGAAAAACAATGGCGCTGCTCGCATCGCTGCCGAAGCTGTTTTCTCCCGATTTCAACCAGAAAAGGCCGGCCAACACCAGCCAGTTCTGCTTGAGATCGTCCACCAGTTCGACTTTCCACTTGTCGAACGCTTGCTGATACGCGGCATCCGGTGCGTGCGGTGGATTGTCAGCCGCCGAAAGTGGATAAGCCAGCAGCGCAGAAATGAGCGCCAGGCCAGCAACGATTCGATTCAATCTCATCTTTTGTACTCCTGCACACTGGGCAACGGTTCCAAGCCGCGTCCGGAGAGAATCTTAGCAAACTCGCTGATCACTGCTTCGTGCAACAGGCCATTGGAAGCCAAGGTCTCGCGACTGTTCAGTTGAAACGGCCCACCGCTGAAATCGGTCACCTTGCCTCCCGCTTCTTCTACCAGCAGCACACCGGCGGCGGTGTCCCAGGGATTCAAATTGAATTCCCAGAATCCATCGAAACGTCCGCAGGCCACGCAGCAAAGATCCAGCGCCGCCGATCCCGCGCGGCGGACACCGTGGGTATGCAATGTGATCTGATGATAGAACAAGATATTCGGATTCTTGTGCCGTTTGTGGCTGGGAAAGCCGGTCGCCACCAGGCTCTCCGCCAGATTGGCCGTCTTCGAAACCTGGATGCGCTGGTCATTCAGGTAGGCTCCGCTTCCCTTTTCGGCGGCGAACAATTCATCACGCGTCGGATCGTACACGGTCCCGGCAATCATTTGTCCGCGGTATTCCAATGCCAGGGAAACGCAAAATACCGGAAAGCCGTGAGCGAAGTTGGTGGTTCCATCCAGCGGATCGACGTACCAGCGATAGTCGCTGCCCGCGTCTTGCAGGCCGCCTTCCTCGCCGAGAACGTCATGCGTGGGCCAGTGCTGACGAATCCGCTCGCGAATCAGAAGTTCCGAATTGCGGTCTGCAACCGTGACCAGGTCAGCTTCGCCCTTGTACTCGACCTTGACGTGGCGGCGGAAATGCTCCATCAGCAACGCGCCGGCTTCGCGGGCAATTTCGGCCATCGCGGGAACGAAACTGTCGGGCTGCGGCCAGGTCACTTGCGCTTGCCGCCATCTTCGGAGATGTACATGATTTCGTGCTTATAGATGAAGAGATTGGGCTGGCTCTCGCGCGTCAGCCGCACCATGTTCTTGTCGTAATATTCGATCCAGCCCTGGACGACCTCGCCGCTGGCCAGCTTGATGCTGACCGGTTTCTGTTTTTCTCCTAAGGATTTTAGATAAGCGGCCTCTTCCGAGGTCTCTTCCGGAGGGCTTGATCTTGGCTTGCGCGGACCGCCTGGTCCCTGAAATGACATAGAGGTTATTTTACACGTGGCGCGGGAACGGGAGGGCCGAGGACCCGCGCGCGGAGGCGCCGATACTTGACCGAGGAAAGCCTTCAACAGCAGGTCCCTCGACTGCGCATGACGATTGGCGTTGCCAATCTTCATGCTTCGCTCGGGATGACAATAGTTTGTACGGTTATCGCGACGCTAAAAGCTGCTCCACCTGAAATCCAACTCGCTGGCCGCAGAAACGCCCTGTCCGCTAGAACGACGCCTTCAACGAGAACTCGATCACGCGCGGCGATCCCAGCGCGAACACGCCCGAGCCCAGACCGAGACGGTTGCTGTTCGGCTGTTGTCCCGCTGTGCCGTTGACGGTACCCAGCGTTGGCGAACAGGTGTTGGCAGCAAGTGGAAAGAAACACGTACTGAGAGAACCGCTCAACGGACTGGTGGGGCCGTCGAAGTTGGCAAAGTTCATCAGATTGAAAAAGGAAACCCCCGGCTGGACTTCAACCCGGTCTTTGATCTTGTAAACCCAGTTCAAGCTGAGATCGAGTGCCTTGAGCCAAGCCATGTTGGCCTCGTTTGCCGGTGCGGTCAGCACCATGGGCGCGACTGCTCCCAGCGACTGAAGTTGTCCCACAGAAAACAACCCGTTCTGGACCAGCGTCTGGCCGGCCGGCGTAAGTTTGCCGGCGATGTTCTGGTTGTAATTCTGAATCGCGTTGTTAATGTTGCTCGCGTTGACGCCGCGCGCGAACGAGCCGATGTTGGTCCCGGGGAGAACATCGCCAAACGATCCGTTCACCGCGAAGCTTCCGTCTCCGGTGCCATCACCCGTCAGGTCCGTCTGGAAGATTCCGCCGGCGCTGCCGGAGGGAGTCAGCGTCATCGTCGCCGGAAGTGGGCTGTAAAAATGCCCGATCATGCCCAGGCGGAAGGAATACGGCAACTCCATGGTGCCGCCGAACGAGACTTGATTTCTTCGGTCGAGCGCATTGGGCCCGAAGTAGTGCAGAGGATTGTTAAAGTCAGTGGCGATGTTGATGAAATCGCTGTCCGCCGCCAGGGCGCCGTATCTTGAGAACGAGTAGGAAACCTGCAGGCTCATGGCGCGAACGTGCTTGAAAGGATTCTGCACATCCTGTTTGAGTGAAAGCTGCAACCCGTTGTACTCCGCGCGCCCGATGGGGAACAGCATCTGGTTCGCGCCTATGTTTGCGTTGATACCGGGGAAGGCCGCGGTTGGGCAGGGGCTGCCTCCGCAGAATGAATAGCCGGAGTCCAGGCCGTTGGAGGCGAAATCGGCAATGGTTGCTCCCCCGCCGCCGGGATGAAGTCCTGGGCAGGCGCTGATGGCTGCATTGACCGACGTCACGCCGCATTGCGCCACCGTTGCATTAATCGCGTTCATCGCGTTTGTCTTATTGAAAAATCGTGCGTCGCCCACATGATTCGTATCTACCGCAAGCAGGGTGTGGGTCTCGATGTTCCGCAGATAATCTGCTGTGAAGATCATGCCCTTGCGCAGTTCGTGCTGGATGCCAAAGTTCATCTGCACCGAACGCGGGCTTACGTAATTCGGCGCAAGCAGGTCGGTTCCGGTGGCGTCGAATCCGTCCGCGAGCGCCGTACCGATGTACGAAGGGTTGGGCGCCTTCGTGCCGAGCGCGATGGTGTTCGCCTGGTATGCGGCTTGATATGCCAGAATCGCCGGGACTGCTTGCCCAATCGTTTCCCCACAAAAAGTAATCGGTGGCGTGGGTCCGGACGGAAAGGTGAACCCTGAACTGGGAGTGCCACCCGAGCAGATCGTGGGATTGGCCAGGAACAGCCCGGTTGTGAGACGTGCCGGGCGATCAAATAGGATGTTGTTCCAGATGGAATTTTCGTAAAACAGGCCGATCCCTCCGCGGATCACTGTCTTCCCGCTGCTATGAGGGTCCCAGGCAACGCCCAGTTGCGGAGCAAAATTCAGGTTTGGCTGGTGCACACGATTGCCGAGGTTCGAATAGTACTGGTTGTTGAACTGGTTCAGCGCCGCGATTGGCCCCAGATCGCTGTCTGTACGTCCGCTGTCGCGCACGTAGCGCAGGCCGTAAGTCAAGGTAAGGTTAGGCTTGATTTTCCACGAATCTCCGAAATAAAACGAGATTCGATTGTCCGGCCCGCTGCCACCGGCAGGAAATCCGAAAGCCGGTATTTCCGAGGAGAAACCCTGGCCATTACCCAATTGCACGGTGCTGGCGGGGTAATTCAACGGATTGCTCGCTCCGCCCGGTAACGCCATGCAGGTCGCATTGCAGTCGCTGGTGTTTGCGCCCACCGCGGGCCCTAATGCAAGGAAGCTGGCGAATCCGCCGCCGAAGATGTGATTGAAGCCGCCGCCATAGCGCAGGATGTGCGCACCCAGGGCTCGGCTGCCGTCGTACTTAATCTGGTGGTCGGTCTGATAGGTCTGCTGCGGCGCAAGAAAGCTGGGCCCGGAGCAGAAGAAATCGGCGCCCGAGGTCAGGCAGTCGGGATCACTTCCAATGGCCAGTTCAATGCCAGGCGCGGGATTGAAAATATTTGACCCGGCCACGGCATCGACGATGCCATTGCGAAACTTCGTATATCCGAATCGGATGCTGTGGGTGTACGGCCCGGTGTTGAAGTCAAGACCCGCCGCATGAACTGGCGTATGGTTCACATTTCCAAACGGCTGAAATGCGTTGGGAATGATCGCCAGCACGCTTTTATTTTCATCATAGGAAAAGCGATAGAACATCTTGTAGTTGTTGTTAATCTGCCAGTCCAACCGCCCGACTGCTTCCGCTTCGCGGAAAGGCGAATCGTAGTTTCCGGTGATCGCAGTAAACGGACCACTGGACAACACAGGATTGAGCAGATCCTGTTTGGTGCGCTCGCCGTCCATGAAGAAAAACAGCTTGTCTTTGATGATGGCGCCGCCAAAGTTCCCGCCAAATTGATTGCGCTGAAAGTAATTGTCAGAGGAGCCGGGAAGATTGGCATCGAGTGCCTGATCGCGAAAATAATAGTATCCTTCGCCGTGATACGCGTTGGTGCCCGACTTCGTGGTCACGTTGACCGATCCCGAAGATGTCAGCTCAGTAGAAAGATCGAGCGATGACTGCTGAATTTGAAATTCCTGAATGGCGCCTTCCGGAACGTTCTGGGTGGTGGTGCCGACGGTTTCGTCGCTGATGTCGAGGCCATCCACTTCGATGCGGGCCGTGCGCCCGAAGCGGCCGCCGAAGGAGATGGAAGAAAAGCCGTTCTTGGTGGGATCAAAATTGCCGCCATCCTGAATTTGCACTCCCGGCTCAAGCTGGGCAAGGTCCAAGAAATTGCGCCCGTTGATGGGAAGGTTCTCGATCTGCTCGGTGGTTAAAACGCCTTGCACCGTAGCTTGCTCTGTGTTTACGCGGACTTCGGACGCCTGCACTTCGACCACCTGACTGGCTTGACCTACCTGCAATTTCACGCTGCCGGAAGCCGTAACTCCTACTTGTACGGTGATTGGCTCCTCGGAGGTCTTGAAGCCCTTCGCTTCCACCCGCACCACATAATTGCCGGGAGTCAGAGCGCCTGAAGTGTAGGTGCCCGCAGAGGTGGTCGTGACGTTGATCACGCGGCCGGTCGATTTGTGGGTGATGGTCACTTTGGACCCGGCGACTACGGCACCGCTCTGATCGGTCACGGTGCCCTGAATACTTCCGGTGGAGATCGTGGTCTGCGCGTGGAGATACACTGCGCCAGCGAAGGCAAATACTGACAGCAATAGTGCAGAAACCAGGAGACGGGAACCCGGGGTTGATCGCATAACTTTCCTTTCGCAATCCTGGAAGACAGGGTGTTCGATACTTATAGCACGAAAATATCTGACTTGAGCGTGATCTGGGACGAACTGCTTTAGAAGTGAGCCTTGCTGGTGTAATAGCCGGTGCGGTGACGGACGGTGAGAGGCTGCCCGGCTGCGTCAACTTTCACCTGAATGCGGCGGAAGTCGGAGTTGGCCAGGCGTTGAGCAGGATAATATGCGAGCAGGTATTGTGTCCGCAATTCATCACTGATTTTGCGGAAAGCGTCGTCGAGTTGCGGTACCGAAGTCGCGTAGTAATATTTGCCGCCGGTGTCCTCGGAGAGTTGGATCAGGGCATGCTCCCCGCCGGTATCGCGGCCGGCGCTGGCTTCAATCGGCACCACGATGATGCTGTACAAAATGGCTTCTGCCTGCTGGGCGGCCCGCAAGGCCTCCTTGTAGTCCACGCGGCTGACGGTGTCTCCGCCATCGGTGATGACCACGATCACTTTTCTGCCCTGCCGCGTTTCCAGCGCCTGTGATCCCAGATAAAGCGCGTCGTAGAGGGCAGTAGCAGCGCCCAGCCGAGGATGATCGATGCCGTGGTCGATGACGCGAAGATCCGATGTAAATGGAGTGATCTCGCTCACCACTTCGCTGAATTCGTAAAGACTGAGCGCGTCCACCGGGCGCAGGATGGCGTGGGCAAAATGACGCGCGGAGTTCAGTTCCAGGGTCAGGTCCTTGCGCGTGCTCAGGCTGGTGTCGATGTCCATGACGATGGACAGCGGCAACGCGGATTCTTTGTCGAAGATCGCCACCTTCTGCGGCTGGCCGTCTTCCAGCAGCTCGAAGTTCTCCTTCTGCAGTCCGGGCACCGGTGCGCCGTGCTCGTCCGTGACCGTGACGAACACGTTCACCAGTTTGACTTCAACTTTTAACGTGGGGGCGGCAGGTTGTTGGTCAGTCGCAGTGGCTGGGTCGGGGGCCGGTTTTGCCGGCTTGGCCCCGCCCGCCCACGGCGGCTTCGGCACCTGCGCTGAGCAGAGGGTAACGGCGACCAGGACGACGGCCAGCAAGGAAAAAAGATGTCGCATGGAGAGGTCGAGATTTTTCTTCGCGACCGCGGCGAATTCTCTTCCGCGAACTATTGGATGCACACGAAACGCATGGCACCACCAAGAACTTTCGCCCACCTCGCGAGAACACAAGCTGCTCATTTAGATGCCGGCTTGTCCGAATGGCTGCCTCCGGCGGTCGCGATCTCCGCCGGGAAAGGCTCGCCGTTGGCCCACACCGCGCCATCCACAAAGTGCTCTTTCTTCCAGATCGGCACCGTGCTCTTGAGGCGGTCAATCAGCCAACGACAGGCCTCAAACGCCGCCGAGCGGTGGGCTGAGGCGACTACAATGGCGACGCTGACTTCGCCGATCTCCAACCGCCCGACGCGATGCACCATCGCCAGGTCCCGTATCGGAAAGTCAGCGAGGGCTTGTTCTGCCAGCGCCTCCATCTGCTTGAGCGCCATTTCTTCGTAAGCTTCGTAGTCAAGAAACAACGTCCGGCGCCCGAGCGTGTGATTGCGCACCACACCTTCAAACAGGACCGCAGCACCGTCCTCCGGCTGCTTGATTCTGTCGAGCAACGCCTGGCTGTCGATCTTTTCTCTAACAATGGCTGCGAAATGGCGATGCTGGATTTCAGTGGTCGCGCCGAGTGAGCCTCCGCTGACCGGCGGCAACAGAGCAATCTCATCTCCCGTCTTCAGCCTGGACTCCGGCCAGGCATATTCCTGGTTGATGGACATCGCGATGGACGGCATCATGGCCTGCAAACGTGGCATTCGCTCTTCATAGTGACGGAGAACATCACGCAGGGTCGCATGTTCCGGCAAGCTAAGTGAGTCGCTGCTGCGCCCGGCCAGATCCTTCAACATCCCGAAGAATAGGACCCGAATCTGCATGAGAAACCAGTGGCCAGTTCTTGCCTCCAGTAGTGTATCGCGGGACGCTGACAAGAAAAATGCCAGTTCCCTTGCGAGAACTGGCAGGTCTCACGCGGACGGATTACTTATGCGGTTTCTCCTGGTGCGACGGCTGCTGACGTGCAGGCGGACGAGAAGGCGCTGCGGGCTTCGGCGGCGTGTAATTTCGCTGCCAGTTGTTGAACTTCTGCTCCTCGCTCTTTTGCTGCTCCGGTTTCTGCTGAACCGGCGGAGCCGGTTTCACCAGCGGATGCGTCTGTGCAGGCGCAGGCGGACGCGGGACATTGTATTGCGGCCGCGCCGGTTCCTGTGTTCGCGCAGCCTCGGGCCGCGCGGTTTCCGGCTCAACGTTCGCCGGTCGCGAAGGCTCCGGACGCGAAGGAGCGGGTTCCGCTCGATTGGCCGTTGCCGGCTCCTGCGGCCTTGCAGGCTGGTTTTCAGGGCGTGTCGCAGGCTGTGCCGGCCCGGGTTTTTCGGTGCGCACGTTCGTCGCAGCCTGCCGCTGCTCAAAAGATGCCCGCGGTGGGGTTGGAGTGTGCGTGGCGACCACCTGCCGATTCACTACCGCCGCCGGCGGTTTGGCCATCGCTGGCCGCCCCGCACCCATTACGCTGGCTCGCGCCGCCTGCACCGGGACTGTGCGGGCGACTGGAGCATTCGCGATTTTCGCCTCATCGACCTTGACCAAATTGGCGCCCACCGGCCGTGCATTCGCGAAGGTCTCATGCGACACGGCGGTCACAGCGCCGGAGACATGCTGGTTGGCGTAGGTGATGCGGTTCACGGTTGTGTTGTTGACGGCGGTATTGTTGTTGATGATGGTGGTGTTGTAAACATTCGTTACTTGCGTGACGCTCACCCGTGTATTCGTGATGTTTACATTTTGTACGTAGGCCGGACTGGTCCGATACCAGGGGACGAAGACCTCGCGGGGAGCCAGCGGGAACCAGGCCACAGCCGGGCCTACGCCGACACCAACGGCGAAGCCGCCGCCGCCCACGAAAGCCACAAAGGCCGGAGCATAGACCGGACGCACTACCATCGGGCCGGGAACCCACGACCATCCGGCACCGATGAACGCCCAGCGGCCGTAGTGGAAAGGCGCGAAGCCCCAGGGTTCGTCGTCAACCCAGGTCCAACCCCATGGTTCAACAAATACCCAGTGGCCGAAGCGGTAAGGCGCCCAGCCGGGAGCGATCCCGACGGGCGTCCACACCGGCCCGTAATCGGCTGCGTAATGCCAGGTGCCGTTTTCGTCCAGATCCTCATATCCGGTCATTTCCGGAGAGATGTAGTTCGCCGACTCGGAGCGGTCTTCACGCGAATCGCGGTCGAATGCGAATTGGGTGAAATCATCGGGATCCGGGATTTGATCGATTTCATGATTGAGTTCGTTGGTTCCGGTGAAGCGGGCCCTCTGGCCAGCAATGACTGTGTATGAGGCTCCCCCGCCGGTGACCTCGGCGCGGCCCTGCCACACAGTGGTGTCCGTTTCATCGCCGCCGGCGTTCACGTCGACCCGGTATTCGCCGGCTCGCTGAATGACAAATGCCGAGTTAGGCGTGTCGACTTCAAATTGGTCATCATCGTCCAGGTGACGCACACGGAAGATGACCGACCCCTGCGAAAGCCGGAACTGAGTAGTGCGGTCGTCCAGTTGCAGGAAGGTCACACTGGTTTCCGAATCCATGCGGAATGACGTCGAGCCGATTTGAAATTCGGCGCGGGAGTCCTTGTCTGCCCAAAGATTGTCACCCGTGGTCATGGGACGATTGCGAGTTGCCTCAACCCAATCGCCTTCGCCGCCGGGCTGGAAAGAAACCGAACCCACCGTATAACTCAGGCGCGCCACGCGGCCCGGCGGATCATTCTGCGGCGCTGGGGGCCCTTGATCGGGAGGACCTTGATCCTGTGGAGGTGGAGGCGCCTGATCCTGATCCTGATCCTGCGCTATCACAGACGGTTGCAGCATGAGCAAAATTCCTGCCAGTACCAAACTCAATGCCAGGACTTTGTGTTTCTTCATGTCAGTTTCCTCGTGGTCGCCATGCGACCGGCGTGCAATCTCGTAAAAATCGATCCAAGGAATTAAACCCGTGTGGACTTGAGAAGTTCCATGCGTCCAATTGCGTCTTAACTACTGTAAACCAAGGGAAAGATTGCCTGTGCAGATTTCCGCTGCAGGAGCAACTAATTGGATAATGCAGTGTTGCCTTAGCTTACAGGCTGTTCGCTGAGAACTTTTTCCCGCTCTTCCGCATCCTGCTTTTCCTCGCCCGGCGAGGAGGGCAAAGCGAGTTGCAGCACTTCGTCAATGGTCTTCACGTAGTGAATGTTCAGGTTCTCCAGTTGTTCAGGCGTGAGATCTTCCTCCACGTTGGTCTTGTTCTCCGCTGGGAGGATGACGTCATGCACACCCGCACGTTTGGCGGCCAGGACCTTTTCCTTGACGCCGCCGATGGGAAGCACATTCCCGCTCAAAGTGATCTCGCCCGTCATGGCGGTGAGCGGCCGCACTGGCCGGCCAGTCAGAAGCGAGACCAGTGCCGTCGTCATGGTGACGCCGGCAGAGGGACCGTCCTTGGGAATCGCGCCCGCCGGCACGTGAATGTGAATATCGTGCTCGGCAAAGAAATTTTCCGGAATGCCGATCTCGGCGCTGTTCGATCGTACCCAGGTCAGGGCCGCTTGCATCGACTCCTGCATGACCTGGCCGATTTGTCCGGTCATGGTGAAGCCGCCTTTGCCCTTCATGGTGTTGGCTTCGACGAACAGAATATCGCCGCCGGAGGGCGTCCAGGCCAGGCCCACGACCACGCCGGCGCGTTTTGTGCGCTCGGCAATTTCGCCTTCGCTGCGGATCTTGATTCCGCCGAGAAATTCCTGCACCACCTCCTGCGTGACCACCAGCTTCTCGGACTTACCCTCGGCCAGCCGCCGCGCCTGCTTTCGGCAGATGGTACCGATGTTCCGTTCCAGATTGCGTACGCCGGCTTCCCGCGTGTAATGCCGGACGATGTTGCTGATGGCTTCCTGCGGAAACTCGATTTGTTCAGGCGTGATGCCGTTCTCCTCGATCTGCCGCGGGACCAGGTACTGGAAGGCAATGTGCAGCTTTTCTTCTTCCGTATAGCCCTGAAGCTCGATGATCTCCATGCGGTCACGCAGCGGCTCGGAGATGGTATCGAGTTGGTTGGCCGTGGTGATGAAAAGCACCTTGGAGAGATCAAACGGTACATCCAGGTAGTTGTCGCGAAAAGTGGAGTTCTGCTCGGGATCAAGCGCTTCCAGCAGGGCTGACCCGGGATCGCCGCGGAAGTCGCGTCCAACTTTATCGATCTCATCCAGCATGAACACCGGGTCTTTGGTCTCGGCCCGGCGAATACCCTGAATAATCTGCCCTGGCAAGGCTCCGATATAAGTACGCCGGTGGCCGCGAATCTCAGCCTCGTCGTGCACGCCGCCCAATGAAATTCGCACGAACTTCCGTCCTAACGAGCGGGCGATGGATTTCCCCAGCGAAGTCTTGCCCACACCCGGTGGCCCGACAAAGCACAGGATCGGGCCTTTCATAGTGGGTTTCAAACGGCGCACGGAAAGGTAGTCCAGAATGCGGTCCTTGACCTTTTTCAGATCGTAATGGTCCGTATCCAGAACTTCTTTGGCTTTCACGATGTCAACATCTCCGCCGGAAGCCTTGGCCCAGGGAAGCACCGCCAGCCACTCGATGTAATTGCGCGTCACGGAATAATCGGCGGCCATGGGTGACATGCGCGAAAGCCGGCCCAGTTCCTTGAGCGCCTCTTTCTTCACTTCATCGGGCATGCCGGCAGATTCGATTTTTTGCCGGAGGTCTTCGGTATCGCGCTGGCCCTCATCCTGCTCACCCAGTTCCTTCTGAATGGCCTTCATCTGCTCGCGCAGATAATATTCGCGCTGCGTCTGCTGCACCCGGTCCTGCACTTCCGACTGGATCTTGTTGCGCAGTTGCTGAACTTCCAGTTCCTTGGCGAGGTGCTGGTTGATCTTTTCCAAACGAATGCGAACGTCGGTGGTCTCGAGCGTATCTTGCTTGTCCGCCGTCGAGAGCGAAGGCAGCGATGAGGCGATGAAGTCCACCAGCCGCCCCGGTTCTTCAATGTTCATCGCCACAGTGGAGAGTTCGTCGGACAAAGTCGGCGATCCCGCCACAATCTGTTGAAACAAGGTAAGAACGTTTCGCTGGAGAGCCTCGATTTCCGAACTCTTGGGTGGAATCGCTTCCGGGATCGTGTCCACCTTCGCCCGCATGAAGGGCTGCAATTGGGCAAACTCTCCCAGTCTGACCCGCTCCAAGCCTTCGGCAAAAACGAAAAGGCTCTGGTTGGGCATCTTGACTACCTTGTGCACAATGGCCAGTGTGCCCACGGCGTATAAATCGGCCGGCTGCGGAGTGTCCACGCGTGCTTCGCGCTGCGCCACTACAACGATGGTTTTGTCTTCGCCCAGCGAATTGATCAATTGGACCGAGCCTTCGCGGCCCACCGTCAGGGGTAGAACAGCGTGGGGAAATAAAACCGTGTCCCTTACGGGAAGGATGGGAAGCGCCCGATCCTGTTCGCTGACCTTTGTATCTTCTTGATTATTATCGCGCTCTGCTCGTACCGCCTGTGCCATAGCTCACCTTGAGTGTTCTCTGCTCAAGTTTTGATGACTTGATTGCCTCGTAGGATGCAATCGGCTTTATAGAAAGTGTTTTGTCGGCGGTTGGATTCTAAACCTTCTCGCCGGAGTTTGCACCACTCCAACGGTCGCCCTAGAACCAAGGTCACTGCCCTGTCTGCAAAATAGACGGTGCGGAAGGCATGTCTTTTTCCAACACAAAGGCATCCACCCCATTGGGGTAGTAGCGCTGGGCAACTTTCACCACACTGTATCCGTGCCGCTTGTAGAACGCCAAAGCTGCCGAGTTGTCTACAGCAGTCTCCAGAAAAATCGCGTGGCAGTTCGCGCTCCGCAGGCGATCCTCTGCCGCGGCCAGCAGCTTTGAGCCCAGGCCGGAGCGCTGCATGGCCGGCAAAACATCGATGGTGATGATGTGTCCGACGCCGCGGCGGTTTGCTTCGGTCACGATAAAGCCCACAGTCCCTGAGGGACGGTTGACCGCCGGTTCCGCAGCAGAAGCCTCGGCCACAATGGTGAAAGACCCGCGCCGCCGCATATAAACTGCGAGTTCTCGCCGGGAATACGCAATTCCGGGAGGGAAACATTTCTGGTCGATGCCCCACAGGACCTCGAAGTCCTCGTCAGCCCGGAAGTCGCGCAGAATGAATTGCATTGCGCCATTGTAGCCCGAGGGCTCGCGGCTTCCCGTCGGACTGCTGGAGATGGAGGCCGGCGTCCTCGCCCGGCGGAAGGAAATCAACCTAAGGACAGCCCTGACGAAAAAATCACAGCCAAAAAGGTTGCCTGAACCGCACCTTCGGACGTAACATTTGCATCTGAGGATGTTGTGGGGATCTTTATCCTCATTGACGCGGCCGGCGCGGCCCTTCTAGTCGGCCTGTGGTACTTCTGTTTCTCCCGCTATAACCGCCGCAAGGGCAAGCAGGCACTGCTCTGGGTAGAAGCAGCGTGCTCGAATCGCGCTCGCCTGGTGGAAGCCCGCTGGATTGGTTCGTCCCAGCTGCAGGCGAATCTGCGTTTCGCGGCGCACTGGTTTGAAAACGCCCGTGTCACCATCCGGTTGTTGCCTCGTCCGCTGCCGCTGCAGTGGCTGTTGAGCCGCTGGCACAAGCAAAGAGACACGCTGACTTTCGAGGCCGATCTGGATTACGTGCCCGGAATCCATCTCGAAGTTCTGCGACACCATTGGCTGACGCACAGTGACCGCAAGATGCTCCGTCCCAGCCGCAACTGGACGGTCTCTCGGCCTGGCCCGGTTGTACTTACCACTTCCAATCAGTGGCAGCAGGAACTCCCGCCAATCATGAGTACGCTGATGACTTCGCGAGGCCACAACCTGCTGGACGTTCGACTGAATCCCGAATCTCCGCATCTGGCCGCTACCGTCGATCTGGAAACGCTCTCCGACAAAGAGGCCGCTGCAGGCTTTCTGGGTGTGTTAAGAGAATTGGCGGCGGGCGCGTCGACGTCAAGGCAGTAGGCGCTGTTTCTTCAGCTCTTTTCCGGCTCCCCCAGGAAACGGTATCCCACACCCCGCACTGTCAACAAATGTTTCGGATCGGCGGGATCATCCTCGATGTAGCGGCGCAATCGAACGATGAAGTTGTCGATGGCGCGCGTGTCCGTGTCTTCGTGCAATCCCCAAACTTCTTCGAGAATCGACTTGCGGGAAACGACGCGCCCGCCGTTGCGGATCAGGTAGCGCAACAACTCGGCTTCCATCAACGTCAGTTGGACGGTGTTGCCATCGACGCGCAGCTCGAGGGTGCCGAAATCGACAGTCCTGCCGTCAAAGGAGTAGGCATCGTATCCCGGCGCAGCCGCCCTTCTTTCTGAGCCTGCTGTCTCCGCGCCCGCGCTGGCAACTTGCTGGCGCATCCATTCGCGACGCCGCAGCAGCCCCTGCAGCCGGGCGATCAGGATCGGCAACTCGAATGGCTTGGGCAGATAATCGTCGGCGCCCGAGGCGAATCCTTTCAGCACGTCTTGCGGCTGGCTGCGCGCCGTGAGCATGAGCACGGGAACGAAGTTTTTCGCTGCTCGCAACTCCGCCGCCACCGCAAAACCGTCTTTCCCGGGAAGCATCACGTCGAGGACCACGGCGTCGAAGTCTTCGCGTTTGGCGGCCTCCCGCTTACCGTTCTTGGGCTTGCGATTCCGTGGAGCGCCCAGCAGCCGCTCCAGAGCGCTTTCGCCATCGCTGACGACTTCGACATTGTGCCCCTCGGCTTCGAGGTTGAACCTTAGGCCTTTGGCGAGATTGGCCTCGTCCTCGACGATCAGCACGCGGCTCATGCGCGTTTCTCCGAGACGCCCCGGGGAAGTTCCATCACCACTGTAGTCCCGTGTCCTTCTCCCTGACTCTCAGCAAAGACGCGGCCTCCGTGCTTCTTGGCAATGGCGCGAACAATGAACAGGCCCAGCCCGGTGCCTTTGACCTGGCCCATCGATCGGCCGGGAACGCGGTAAAAGCGGCGAAAAATGCGTTTCAATTCTGATGGAGGGACTCCGACTCCGTGGTCACTCACACTCAGAGCGATGCGCTTCTCGTCCAGAGTTTCGACCCGGACGGAAACATCCACTTTTTCACCGCTGTACTTGATGGCGTTATCCAGCACGTTAGAAACCGCGGTCCGCAATTCTTCGGGGTCGCCGCTGACGTTCATGGCGCCGTTGTTGGCAGGCTCGAAGCGCAAGTTTTCCGCCTGCAGGTGACGGCCGTTGCGAGCGGCCTCCACACACTCCCGCACCAGATCGCTAAAATCCACCGGCACACGCGCGCGCGCGCCGCGTTTGTGTCCGGCTTCGCCGGCTTTCAGCACCTGTTCCACCGTACTCAGCAGGCGGTCGGCGTCGTCCAGCATGAGGCGGTAGAACTCGCGCCTCTGGGCCTCCTCGACTTCACGGTGCTGGAGGGTCTGCAGGTAAAGGCGAATGGAGGTGATCGGAGTCTTGAGCTCGTGCGTGACGGCGTTAATGAAGCTGTCGTGCTGTTCGTTGCGGCGAATCTCGCGCAACAGAAAGATGGTATTGAGCACCAGGCCGGTGGTGATCGCGCCGAAGAAGATCACGCCCAGGAAAACTTTGATGCCCTCGCGCCAGTTGACGATGATCCAGCCCATGCCGACGGCGACCGCGATCCCGGCCAAAGTGACACCCAGGACGAGGAATGTGATCGTCGCCTTCCGCCGGCTGGTGATGCGCATAGCAGGATTGTAGCGCGGAGTAGTGGGATGAAGCGTGACTGCGGCAGCACCGGGGGCGGGGTTAAGGCCTTCAGGCCTTTGTCATTCCGAGGAGCGGAGCGACGAGGAATCTGCTGTTCTGTGAAACTGCAGTTCCCTCGCTTCGCTCGGGATGACAACAAAAAAGCGGGATGACAACAATTATGCTAGTCGGCGGATGCGGAGGACGAGGTGGTCCTTCCCAAATTGAGGGTTGTGATCGGGCTGAGGAGGGGCGGGTTGGCCGGCAGCTTCTCCAACCGCACACGGTATACATGCCGGGCCAGTCCCAGCTTCTTCAATGCCCAGATGCCATACCAGTTGATATCGATCTCGTACCAGGCGATACCGTGCCGCGCCGAAACCGGATGCGCGTGATGGTTATTGTGCCAGCCTTCGCCGAAGGTCAACAGACTTCCCAACAGCCAGTTGTTGGTCGACAGATCTTTGGTTGCGAAACGGCGCGAGCCCCAGGTATGGGTGACTGAGTTGACCATCCAGGTAGTATGCAGACCGAGCGTCGTACGCAGGAAAATGCCCCACAGGAGAAATGGCAGCCCGCCGATGGCAAACAGGACCAGACCGAGAACGATGATGGGAACATAGTGGTACTTGGTGATCCAGACATGAAATTTGTCCTGGACCAGATCGGGAACATAACGCGCGAGAGTTGTGGTGTCATGGTGCATGGATTTTCCGGTCAAAATCCAACCCATGTGCGCCCACCATTTGCCGTCGATCGGCGAGTGCGGATCGCCCTCGTGATCAGAAAACTGGTGATGAATGCGATGCGTTGCTACCCAGAAGATCGGGCCGCCTTCGAGGGCCAAAGTGGCGCACACGGTGAGGAAATATTCGACCCACTTTGGGGTTCGATAGCCGCGATGCGTCAGCAGCCGATGGTAGCCCATGCCAACCCCTAGGCTTCCCGACACCCACCACAGGAAGCAGGCCAGAAAAAAAGCCTTCCAGGTGAAGAAGAACAGGGCGGCAATTGCCCCGATATGAAATGCGGCCATGAAGCCGGCAGTGACCCAGTTGATCTCGTTGTCGGCAGCAGCTTTGCGATTGAGAGCTTCGAGTTCCATATGATTTTGTCCGCTTAAATACGGTAACAGGAGGAGCACGGGTCTCTTTGTAATAGTTGTGTAATAGGGGAGTTACGGCTAGTTACGGCAGTACAGGGGCACGGCATAGCACGGGTAGGCGGTGACGAGGCGTCGGCCCGCTTGTGACCGTTGCCCTCGACACTCGCCCAGAAATCGACGACCATTGCACCAGCAATGCCGGACCAGCACTTTGACGTGATCGTCATCGGCGGTGGCATCGTGGGTCTCTCCACGGCGATGCATTTCTGCGGCTCTTTCCCTCAACTGCGCCTGCTTCTCGTCGAGAAAGAAGACCGCGTCGGCAGCCATCAGAGCGGCCACAACAGCGGCGTAATTCACTCCGGGATTTATTACAAGCCGGGTTCGCTCAAGGCCAAGCTGTGCGTGGAGGGCGCTGCGGCCATGGTGGAGTTCTGCCGCGAGCACAGCATTCCGCACCGGATTTGCGGAAAGGTGATTGCGGCAATTAGCGATGACGAGGTCCCACGCCTTCATTCTCTAGTGGAACGCGGCCAGGCGAACGGCATTGCTGGACTGAGACTGCTCGACCGCGGCCAGGTGCGTGAGATTGAACCCCATTGTGGCGGCGTGGCTTGGTTGTTCGTGCCTGCCACAGGCATCACCGATTATGCCGCGGTGTGCGCAAAATATGCGGAAATCGTCGCCGCGCGGGCTGGGACCGTCAGCACATCAACAAAAGTCACAGCAATCGTGCGGCAAGCGGGAGAAACCGTGGTGGAAACCAGCCGCGGTCCCTTTGGCGCCAGGTTCGTGATCAACTGCGCCGGTCTGCATAGTGATCGCGTGAGTCGCATGGCGCAGGCGAAGCCGGAAGTCCTGATCGTGCCCTTCCGCGGCGAGTATTACGATCTGCTTCCTACCAGCGCGCACCTGGTTCGAAACCTCATCTATCCCGTCCCCGACCTGCGATTTCCCTTCCTTGGAGTCCATTTCACGCGCCGCATCACCGGCGGCGTGGACGCTGGACCGAATGCCGTGCTGGCATTCAAACGGGAGGGCTATCGCTGGACTGACTTCAGCCTGCGAGACACTGCCGGAACGCTCTCCTATCCCGGCTTTTGGCGCATGGCCGCGAAATACTGGCGCAGCGGTACAGCCGAATTTTACCGGTCGATGCGCAAGCCAGCCTTTGTCCGGGCGCTGCAAAAACTGTTGCCAGAGATTCGCAGCTCTGATCTTGTGGCCGATGGCTCAGGCGTCCGCGCACAGGCGTTGCGGCCCGATGGATCCCTGGTCGACGATTTCCAGTTTGTCTGCTCGGAAAGCATGCTACACGTCTGGAATGTCCCTTCACCGGCGGCCACTGCCTCACTTCCTATCGGGCGGGAGATCGTCCGTATGGCCTGCCAGGGGTTCGGACTAGAGTCAAAACTCCAGTCGCCGTAGCACTTTGTGCTTCATCATTTCTTGGTAAAACCACCCTACGACTAATGAGATTCCTGCTGGAGCCAATGATGCACCTTTGAGTTTGTGCTTTTAATTTCAGCATGTTAGTCTCGGATCAAGATTTCAGGAGCGGGAGAAGTTATCCACCAAAGTGCCAGTCCCTTAGCACTAAAGTGCCATTTACAACCCTGTACTGTGAGAATAAAGTTCCAACACGATAGTCGCTCGGGGTTAAGCGACCGACTGGGGTGGGCGTTCTCCTCCCGAATTTTTTTGGCCCGTCTCGCCGTACTCACGTGTTTCTAACTAAGTAAAACCATTTTCCCTTGGAGAGGCCCAGTGGCACACGCAATTGCCTTACCTGAAGTTTCGGAAATGATTCGAGTCCTGGCGGCTGACAGCACCAGAATGAACAGCCAGCTTCTGGCGACCGCGCTGGAACGCGACAAGCGTTTTCAAGTGCTGGAAACAGCGCCGGACGCTCGCAGCATCGTCGCCTCCGTACTAAAAGAAAAACCGGCGGTGGTGGTGATCAGCGCCGAACTTGACGGCAATCCGCGGCGCGGCTTTGAAGTGGCGCGGGAAGTCCGTGCCGCCCACGGCGAAATCCGCATCATCATGCTGCTGGATACTTCCGAGCGCAGCCAGGTGGTGGAAGCTTTCCGCGCCGGCGCGCGCGGCGTTTTCTCCCGCGCCGAATCCCTGAAGTCGCTGGCCAAGTGTATCTGCTGCGTGCATGAGGGTCAGGTTTGGGCCGATAGTAAAGAACTGCGCTACCTGCTTGAAGCGCTGGGCGAAGCGTTGCCGCTGCGGGTGATCGACGCTCGCGGGACGGAACTGCTTTCCCGCCGTGAGCAGGAAGTGGTCCGGTGCGTGGCTGAGGGCCTGTCCAATCGCGAAATTGCCCAGCGGCTCGGGCTGACCGAACACACGGTAAAGAATTATCTCTTCCGCATCTTTGACAAGCTGGGCGTTTCGAAGCGCGTGGAAGTCGTGCTTTACGCCTACAGTTTGAGCAGCGCGCCGGAGGTGGTTCCGTCGACTTCTCACAGTGGCAACGGCAAGGCGAAAGCGTTCCCGCCCGCGGCCACGGCTGCAACTGCCGGTCCGCGCTTGTCGTCTGCAACCAATTAGATCGTCTGCTCTGTGGCAGGGCACGGCCTCGGCCGTGCCTTTTTTGCTTCCAATCAGGATTTGGCTAGGCTATGGGGCTTCGCTCTGCGTACTCTGCGAAAATCCTCAGCGTTCTCAGCGTTTCAAGATTCTTTGTAATGAAAGATTGCAACGCAGAGTTCGCGGAGAAAAGCCGCAGAGAACGCAGGGTTGAAATGACGGCTGATTTTCGGAGATAAGCTCCCGCAATTCTAGTGCGGTTCAACGTCGGTCTCGTGACGGGTGCGTGGCGAGCGCCGCATCGCACTCAGAGACTTGTCCAACGACTGCTGCCAGTTCCTCAATTTCAGCGCGACCTCCTGCATGTACGCCGCAGCCTCGGCGGGGTTCAGGATTTCGCGGTGATTGTTTGGCTTAGAGCTGGGACCAGCGGCCGCCACCGGAGCCGCTTTCAGAAACTCCTCCGGCGTTGGAATGCGTGCCTCGCTCCGGCTGGTGAGCCGGGTGATGTCGAGGTCGGCAATCACTTCTTTCAGGATGTCCACATCGACAACTTTTTTCTGCAGCGCGTAGGCCAGCGAAAGCGCATTGAAACAAAGATTGTTCACATTCCGCGGAATGCCCTCGCTGAAGTCCACGATGGATTCGTAGGCCTCGGGGGTGAACAGCGGTTCGCCTTCGTATCCGGCGATGTTCAGCCGGTGTTCGATGTAACTTTTAATTTCCCAGGAAGGCAGCGGCTCCAGCCCATGCAGAATCGAAACTCGCTGCCGCAATTGCGATAGCTTTGGACTGGCGAGCTTGTCCGCCAATTCCGGCTGTCCCGAGAGGATGATGTGCATCAGCTTGGCCCGCGGCGTTTCGAAGTCGGAGAGCAGGCGCACCGTCTCCAGCACCTCCGGCTCCAGGTTTTGCGCCTCGTCAATGACCACAATCAGGCGGTTGCCGGCGCGCGCTTCCTGCAGCAGGAGCCGGTTGAACTGATCGTGCAGGCGCACAAAATCCTGGGTGTCGCTTTCTTCGCCGAGTTCCGCCAGCAGAAAGCGCATGAACTCGCGTGAGTTGCACTGCGTCTGGAAAATGAATGCGGTCCGCGCCGAGGTACGAAACTTCTCCAGCAGATGGAACAGAATCGTGGTCTTGCCCATCCCCGGTTTGGCAATCAGCCCGAGGAATCCGCGATTTGCTTCAATTCCGTAATAGAGGGAAGCAAACGCCTCGCGATGAGCGGCGCTCAGATAGAGGTAGCGTGGATCGGGCGTGACCCCAAATGGCTGCTCCTTCAAGCCGAAATAACTCAGAAACATGCCCGCTCCTCAACTCCTCGCATCCGCCAAACTACGGTTGCAGCGCTTATAAACCCCAAAGCGATTTTCCCCTTTTACACTGTGCCCCGAGGGCAGATTCCCCAACAAGTGGATAAAAGTCATGGGGTCTAGTGTTTAACGCGCAGGGCAAGCGATCGCGGCGCGTCACAGTGCGTTGTCTATGATTCTACGGAATTTATTGAGCTTTGGCCAACATGACTTTAGAAACCGTCGAACATCTACAGTCGCAGGACTCCTTGCCACTGCGCAAGTTCCCACATAGAATTACCAAGGTTTGTGACCCTCGTTGGTCCTCCTGGTTCTCTTGCTACCACTCCCAAACTCGGAATCCAGCATCAGAGTGCTCGTGGCCGACACCATCACCATGAGTTGTCACCTGCTGGCCGACGCCTTGCGGCGCAATGAAGGTTACCAGGCAACCGCAGCGGCCACGCCCGGCGCGGCTTTGCAGGCATTGGAGCGGGAGCGATTTGATGTGGCGCTGGTCGGCATCGGGATCTCCGACCACCCCCTGGACAGCATCCGTTTCCTCCGTCGCATCGCCGGCAACTATCCCGAAATGAATCTTGTGATCCTGCTCGACGCGCCCGATCGCACCATCGTGGTCGAAGCTTTCCGCGCAGGCGCGCGCGGCATCTTCTGCCGATCGGACTCTTTCGAATCGCTACGCAAGTGCATTCGCTGCGTGTGCGATGGCCAGGTATGGGCCAAGTCGGAAGAACTTCAATTTGTATTGGAAGCCGTCGAAGAACATGGACCGCACACTTCTCGACCGCTGGGATCGCGTCAGCTCAGCAAACGTGAAGAGCAAATTACCACGCTCGTGGCCGAAGGCTACAGCAACCGGGAGATTTCCGAGCGTCTGGGGCTGAGCGAGCACACCATCAAGAATTATCTCTTCCGGGTGTTTGAGAAATTGGGAGTCTCCACTCGCGTAGGTCTTACGCTTTTCGCCCTGCGGCGTGGTGGCGCTTCGCGGGCGAAGCCGCACTCGGTGCGGCGGCCGCCTGCCACGGTGTCGCAGATGGCCCGCAGCCGGCCCTCGGACACATCCAACTAACCTCGCCTATATGGCTACTGCTGCGACGCCAGCTTGAAGTCCACCGTGATGCGAGTTTGAAATTCCTGCGGACGGCCATTTTGCATAAACGGGCGAAAACGCCATTGCCGCACCGCAGTCGCCGCGGCAGCCGCTAATTGCGGATCGCCACGGATGGCGGCGAACTTCTGCACGGCCCCGTCTTCGCCGACCAGCGCATCCAGCACCACCGGGCCCTGGATTCCGCGTTCCCGCGCGTCGGCCGGATACTCCGGCTCAACCCGCTGCGTGATGTATTGCTTGGCAGTGTCGGGCGAAATGCGCAGCGGAGGAGTTCTTAGCTGCGATCGTTCTGCAGCCGGCTGAATTGCGGCAGCGGTCGCGGATTGACGCGTCGTTGCCGGCGACGGCTTCGGATAAATCATCTTGTCGTTTTGGTAGACAACCAGACCGGCGCTGGTCGGTTGGGATTCGCCCGTGTGGGGTTGATCTGCCTGAGAGCGACCCACGCTGGCATCGCCCGGCTCCGTGCCGGATGGCTGCTCTTGCGGTTGCGCACTGGATTGCGTTAAAGAACGCTGGCGCCCAGAGCGTCCAACCACCCAGCCCAAACTCAGAGCCAGGGCAATCACTGCGACCATCAGCACAGTTGTCCAAACATCTCGCGGTGCGGCCTGCGCCTCCGCTGCGGCCAGCGTCGAGCTGAACGTAGGCGCTGGAACTGCCACGCGCTCTGACAGCGCGACCTTTTGATCATGCTCAGCCGTTTCCTCGGGTGCAGGCATCTTCTCCGGTATCTTCGCCGGCATCGCCTCCGGAATTTTGGCGGCGCGATCGAGGGTCGCGACCACCTCCTGGGCGCAGCCCTGCAAAGTCTGCGTCTCGCGCTCACTGAATGCGTTTGGATTGGACGAAAAGATCTCAATCACTCCCAGCAGATCTTCCTTCTTCAACACCGGAACAACCAGGATGGAACGCATGCCCAACTTCCGGCACAGCTCGCGATCCACGCGGCCGTCGGTTTCGGTGTCGTCGCAGCGCTGCCAGCGCTTGCTCTGGACGCAGGCGCCGGAAAGACCCGACCGGGTGTTCAGGGGCACTCCGAGGCCGGGAGCGTTTTCACCCGTGGTCGCGCGGCAGACAATTTCTTCCTCGCGCAGCAAGGCAATCGCGGCGGCCGTAGCCGCAGTGGCCGCACGCGCCCGCTCCACGATTTCATTCAGCACCAGATCGAGGGCCAGATCGGTGGAAAGCGTTCCCCCGCCGTGCTCCGATAGGGCGTTCACCCAGTCGGTAAGCGAGAGTCCCTTGCCGCGGGCGTCCGTCTCCAGAGAAGTGGGGCCGGCGGCCGAGTCGGGATCGAAGGGATCAGGCCGAAAAATCGGACTCTGAGACATGAAACCACCCAACACGAAAAACCCGGAGGATTAGGCTTTCGTGACGCAATCTGGCCTTAGAGAGCCAGTTCTGCGGAGTTTCCCGCGAAAACCGCCAGTTGTCAACAAGAAAGGGCTGCCGCTCGTAGAGCGGAGACTGCCCCGGCGGTGGCCCGCTCAAGCCCGGTTTTGGCTTGAGTGAGGATTTGCGGTTCCGTCTTGTTGTGCTCCTTCGATTCGCTGTCCACGGAGTTGCCTCCCGCCCTAGCGCACAGAACGCGCTAGAACGGGGGCACCCTCAGTTGGGGTGGTGCATACAAGCGCCGAACACTACTTCTTCGCCTGCGTCTTCATTCCCTCCGGCGGGCCGACATTCGGCGGCATCTCTCCGGTCAGCGAGTTCAAGAATGCCTGCAAATCGGCGCGCTCCTGCCCAGTGAGGAAATCCAGCACGTGAATTTCCTTGTCCAGGTTGGGGTTGGAATTCCCTGCCCCAATGTAGAAGTCGATGACTTGTTTCAGGTCCTTCAGGCTGCCGTCGCTCATATAAGGCGCAGTTGCCCCGATGTTGCGCAGGCCAGGCGTCTTGAATTTTCCCTTATCAGCTTCGTTGTGGGTCACGGCATAGAGGCCAACGTCGGTGAACTGGCCCATGTCCGTCCCGATGCCTATGTTGTGAAACTTGTTGTCGGTAAACAACGCGTACTGTTCGCCAACGGTGTGGCACGCGGCGCAGTTGCCCTTTTTGGGGGAAGTGAAAACCACAAAGCCGCGCTTGACCGAGTCGTCGACCGCCTTCTCGTCGTGGCCGTATTTCCAGCGGTCAAAAGGCGAGTTGCCATTGAGCACGGTGCGCTCAAACGAGGCAATGCTCTTCTCCACCATCTCGTAGGTGATCGGACCGGGCCCCCACGCTTTGGCAAATTCCGCCTGGTAGCTTGGGTCAGCATTCAATCTCTGTTCAACCGTGGCCAGCGTGTTCGCCATCTCCACCGGATTCTGCACCGGCCCTTCGGCCTGCTTTTCGAGGCTGGGCGCGCGGCCGTCCCAGAACTGCACTGTGAAGTAAGCCGAGTTGGTCACCGGCGGCGAATTGCGCCCGCCCAGCTTCTTCCCTACGCCTTCAGAAAACTGCCGGGGATCGGCGAAGCCAAACTGCGGACCGTGGCAGGAGGCGCAGGAGATCGAGTTGTCGCCGGAAAGAATTGGATCGTAGTAAAGACGCCGTCCCAGCGCGATGGTCTCGGCGGTCGGCGGATTATCGGCCGGGATCGGCACCGGCGGCAGGCCGAGCGGAGCTTTGATCTGCACCGGCTGGCCGAGCGGCATCAGCAGTTTCGTGGTCTGACTCTGCAGGAGCACTCCGCCCGCCAGCACTGTGACCAGAAGAAGAATGAAGAAAAAGAATTTGTGAGAATGCATTGGGCCCTCCCGGAAATCTTGAACTCTCGGCCGCAGACCGACCCTCGCAACGAGGCGGGCCATTGCAGTAACAATGGTTAACTGCGATATCCGGGAGCAATCGAATTCTACTGCAATGACGGCGCAGGAAGCAGCGACAAAGCACCCAGCGTCGGGTGATGGAAATCACGCCGTCCGGTGACTGAGCCAGAAAGATTAACGGCGCGGCTGAAGCCGCGCCCTTTCAAATCCCAGCTTTGCTGAGCGTACAATTGCTCTCATCTTACCAGGGAGCCTCACCATGCCACGACGAACTATTGCTCACATCTGTCTCCTCGGTTTGGTCCTGTCCGCTGCGGCGTCCGCTCAGACCAAGCAGCCCAAAGCTGATTCCGATGCCGCCATCTCGCAAACCTTGCAGGCCACGGAACAGGCCTGGCTCGATGCCGAGAAAAATCACGATGCGGCCGCATTCGACAAAATCGTGGCCGATGACTGGATCGCCATCAGCCCTGACGGCAACAGCCAGACCAAGGCCGAGAGAGCGGCTGAGATCATGACCACTCACATAGACTCCGCCACGATGGGCGACATGAAAGTCCGCGTCTTCGGCGACACTGCCGTGGTCACCGGCACCGACGATGAAATCGCCATGGAAGATGGCAAGAAATCTACCGGCCATTACGTCTGGACTGATGTTTTTGTGAAGCGCAATGGCAGGTGGCTGGCGGTGGCTTCGCAGACCGCGCAGATCAAGTAGTTCGTGGCTTCCACAGGCCGACGGTCTAATTTCATTCTAGGGAAAAGCAGATTCCTCGACTCGTCCTCGCCACGCCAGCGTGGCTGCGGGCGGCTCGGAATAACAAGGGTAAGGGGCTAAGGAGATGTGGTGGCGCAAATTCGGGCCACCCGTTCCCAAGAACTGGTTGATTACCTCACCTCCGACCACCATACTTAAGTCCCATTGTCGGCACGGTTCCTCCTGGGTTACTCTAATGTCCGCGTTGTCAAGACGTTAGGTCTCCTTCCCGGCTGGCTGGTTCGTTTTGAAACAGCGCCGGCCGGGCGAGGCCAATGTCTTCCTCCCCGGCTTGGAAAGCTGATAAAGTGTCTTTAATCTTTGCTGGAACCGGAAACCGTTTCCTGGCTCCCCTTTTGAGGAGATGAGATGCACATCGCAGTCGTCGGATCGGGATATGTAGGACTGGTAGCAGGGGCGTGTTTCGCTGACCTCGGGCACACCGTCATTCTGGTGGATAACGACCAGCAGAAGCTGAACGAACTGAAACAGGGCCGCGTTCCCATCCACGAAAAGTTTCTTCCTGAGCTGCTGGAGCGCCACCGCGGCCAGCGGTTGACGTTTTCCGACGACCTGCACGCGGCCGTCGCAGCCAGCGACGCCATCTTCATCGCCGTAGGCACTCCGCCGACCGAGCAGGGTCACGCCGACCTTTCCTATGTAGAGTCCGTCGCCAGCAGCATTTCCGGTGCGATCAACGGCTACAAAGTCGTCGTGGAAAAAAGCACGGTGCCGGTCTACACCAGCGAGTGGGTGCGGAAGATCATCCTGCGCAACGCCGCTCCGCCCGATAGTTTTGACGTCGCCTCCAATCCCGAGTTCCTGCGCGAAGGCACGGCCGTCACCGATTTTCTCTATCCCGACCGCATCGTGGTTGGCGCCGACAGCGATCGCTGTGCCGAAGTGTTGCGCAAGATCTATGCTCCGCTGACAGACGGCAGCTACTACGAACGCCAGGACGCGATTCCCGGCCCCGATGGCGCGCAGGTTCCGCCGCCGTTGATTGTCACCAGCACCAAGAGCGCGGAGTTGATCAAGCACGCTTCCAACGCGTTTCTCGCGATGAAAATTTCGTTCATCAATGCGGTGGCCACGATTTGTGAATCGGTGGGCGCCAATGTAAGCCAGGTGCGCCAGGGCATCGGCACCGACAGCCGCATCGGGCCTCGTTTTTTGAATCCCGGAATCGGCTACGGCGGTTCCTGTTTTCCCAAAGACCTGAAGGCGTTCCGCGCGGTTGCGCACGAATGCGGATACGAATTCCGCCTGCTCGATGAAGTCATGCTGATCAACGAAGAGCAGCGCTTCCGCTTCCTGCGCAAAGTCCGCAGCGCGCTGTGGACGCTGCGCGGCAAACGCCTGGCGGTGCTGGGCCTGGCTTTCAAAGGCGGCACCGACGACATTCGCGAATCGCCTGCAATTCTTCTCGTCCAGACCCTGCTGCAGGAAGGCTGCCGAATTTCGGCGTACGATCCAGCGGCCGAGGGGCGCGCCAAAGAGGTGTTGAATTCGAGCGTCGAGTTCGCCGACAGCCCTTATGCTGCGGCCCGCGGCGCCGACGCGCTGCTCATTCTCACGGAATGGGATGAGTTCGCAACGCTGGACCTCGCTCGCCTGCACGGCCAGTTGAAATATCCTATCGTGATCGATGGCCGCAATCTTTACGATCCCGAGGACATGGCCGAGCACGGTTTCACCTATTACAGCGTCGGACGCGCAGCGGTGACCCCGGAGCATTCCGCTGCCGCGGCCGCTGTCTCTTCACGGAAACTGAAGACTTCATGAGCCGACCACGCGCCCTGGTGACCGGTGGGGCCGGTTTTCTCGGCTCTCACCTTTGCGATGCACTGCTCGCAGAAGGCTATTCGGTCATTGCCGTTGATAACCTTCTGACCGGACGGGCCGCCAATCTTGACCATCTTCGCAACGACGCTCGCTTCGATTTCCGCCCGCTTGATATCAACGCCCCGTTCGACTGTGGCAAAGTCGACTACGTCTTTCACTTCGCTTGCCCGGCGAGCCCGGTCGACTACATGCAGCATGGGATCGAGACGCTGAAGGTCGGCTCGCTCGGCACGTTGCACGCGCTGGAAGTTGCGCGCAAATACAGCGCCAAGTATTTCATCTCGTCTACTTCCGAGTGCTACGGCGATCCGCTGGAGCATCCGCAGAAAGAAACCTACTGGGGACACGTCAATCCCATTGGCCCGCGCTCGGTGTATGACGAGGCCAAGCGCTTCAGCGAAGCATTGACCATGGCCTATTGCCGCTACCACAAGGTAGACACGCGCATCGTGCGCATCTTCAATACCTATGGCCCTCGCATGCAACTGAACGACGGCCGGGTTGTCCCGAACTTCATGAAGCAAGCGCTGCGCGGAGAGGATTTGACGGTTTACGGCGACGGCAGCCAGACCCGCAGCTTCTGCTACGTGAGCGATGAAGTTGACGGCTTCATTCGCCTGTCGAAAGCCAGCGAGCATTTGCCAGTCAACATCGGAAATCCCACGGAGTTCACTATTCTTGAGTGCGCCAAACGCGTGTTGGCGGTGACGGGATCGAAGAGCAGCATCCGCTACGAACCGCTGCCGCAGGACGATCCCAAGCAGCGGCGTCCCGACATCACCAAGGCGAAGGCTCTTCTGGGCTGGGAGCCAAAGATTGATTTGGAAACGGGATTAAAGATGTCGCTGGACTACTTCCGCGAGGCAGCGTTCGAGGGAGCAGCGACTCGCGCCTGAGGCAGCCTATTCGCGCCTGCTCCTGTTTCATCTCATCGGACCAGTGAAGCATGTTCCTCTCGCTCTACCCGATCAGCTTCGGTTCGGCCTTGGCGCAGGCGATCAATTGCTCCACCTGCTTTTGCTGCTCTTCATTTTTCAGGCTGAACTGGACGCCCATGCCGAAGCCGCGGTCCACGCTTCTCACTCTTCCGGAGATGCAGAGCTTCAGGTTTTCGGTCCGCGCCACAATTTCTACCGCCGTCCCTTCCGGAAAAGGCTCGGTCGTCTCCACATAACAACCACCGCTGCCGATATCGCTCAGATTGCAGCGCACCGGCACATTGTTTTCGGGGCGGTAGACTTCCGCGCCCAAACAGCAGGCCAGGCGCGTCGGATCACGCCGATCAGCAGTTGAGCCCGAGAGCAATCCCAAACTGGCGGAGAGTCGCACGCTAGCATCGTCGGCTTGCGCCGGCGGGGCCGTCAGCTTTTCGGCTTCCGATGAAACCTTGCCTCCCACCCAGGCCTGCAATACCCGCCGGCTGGTTTGCGGCACCTGGGCAAAGCGGATTCCCACGCGCCCCGAAGAATCCTTCCACATCACTTCTCCGGAAAGGCGCAGCACGGACCGGTCTCCCGGCAGAGTGAACTGAAAATAAACCCGGCAGCGCGGCGGCAATTGCTCGCTGGAAAGCATGCCCAGGCCACTCTCGTTCAAGTCCACCAGCGTTGCGGGAGCGTTTTCGTTGCCGGCGTAAGCCACGGCAATCTCGGAGCGCACTGCGATTCGTGGCTGTACCCGGCGCTCCTGGCGGATCAGGCTGCGCGCGGCCCGAATGCTGTGGGCGGCGCGCTCCTGCGAGATAGGTTTGTAGAGCACAAAATTGGCGCCTTGAGCGAATATTTCGCGAACCCGATTCTGACTACCGGCGATGGCAATCACGATGGACTCACGGTTGAGCGAGTTGCGCCGCACCTCGGCGATGAACTTGGTGGCCGCCAGTTCGTCCACGCAATCGATCAGCAGCGCGTCGAAATGCAGGCTGGCTGCCCGGGACTGGGCCGCGGCCGGATCACCGCACACCTCAACCTCGATCCCCAGGTTTTCAAGAATCCGGCTGAGCACCTGGACCGATTCGGCGTCCGCGCACACCAGTAAGGATGTGAGCGCCATGGTGAGAGCATGGTAAGGGCCTATTTGAGGTGACGACAAGTTACCACGGTCACGAAGGTGGCAAGGAGGGCTTCCCGCGGAATCGCCTGCCCGCAATGCACCGGGAGTATGCGGTTGACAAGAAACGTCAATGTTTCCGACAAGATTGGCGCAACCCCGCGTGCCAAAGTGACCCCAGTCACGCCGTCAAATTACCTTACGAAGGTGCATTGTGCGCATTGTTCCTCGGTGCTTTGACGCTCCATTCCCTCCTCCTTACGATGAAGGTGGACTGGGGTCAGTCAGCGGCATGTTTGCCGGTGGCGAACCGCCCTGTTTCTCGAAGTTGCGGTTAAAGTCGTGCCCCACACGGCAGGGACGGTTCAGGCAGTGAGGGCCGACAGTAAATGGCGGACCTCATCCCCAGACGAAAAGAAGGGCACATGCGACAACGCCGAATGCGTGGTTTTTCGCTGCTGGAGATGATGGCGGTGCTAGGAATCGCCATGATCGCCGCGGCTATTTCCTTTATGACCTTGCAGCCCACGCTGAAGGGCAGCCGCGTGACCAACGCCTATAACATCACCTTGTCCGCATTGCGGCAGGCGCGTGACATCTCGGTTGCCCAGCGGCAGGACTATTACGTGACCTTCAGCAATGCGGTGGTGCCCAATACCATCACCATCACGCAAGGCGGCACCGGCACCGTAGTCAGGAGCTACACCATCCCCACCGACGTGGCTTACACCATCGTCACAGGAATCCCGACTGCTGCGGGAACAACTCCGGATGGTTTTGGTCTTGGAAACCTGGCGATCGACTTCGACGTGGGAGTCGCAGGCGGCAACAATAACGTGATCTATTTTTACCCCGATGGTTCGTCCAAAGACGCCCTCGGTTACACAAACAACGGCGTGATTTACATCGCACGCGCCAATGATCTCTACAGTTCGCACGCCATCACCGTGTGGGGAGCCACCGGACGGATACGCGGGTGGCGACTCTACAACAACGCGGGCACACCGTATTGGAGGCAGATGTGATGTCAGCCAAAGCAGCCAGCATCCGCGTACGCGCCGTTGAGGCGGAAGGCTTCACGCTCATTGAAGTCATGATCTCCATGGCGATCCTGATGATTGCCTTGCTGGCCCTGCTGGGGGTGTTTGGTCTGACCATGGCCTCGACCCAAACCTCGCAGCAAAACGCCATGGCCAAACAGTTGGCGGACGAGGCGATTGAGGGAATCCTGACCGCGCGCGAAACTTCCAATGTCTCCTGGAATTCGATCGCGAATACTCCGACCGGCATCTTTCTCTCCGGCGCCCAGCCCATCGATTGTGCCGGAGCCGATGGCATCATCGGCACCGCAGACGACGCTGCCTGCGGCCCGCAGATTTTGGACATGCCTGGGCCGAGCGGAGTGGTCCAGTCGACCGGCGGAGTTTGCGCTGCTCCCGATGTGTGTATGCCACTGACGAACTACACGCGCACCATCGCGATTACACCGGCGCTCGATCAAAACAACAATCCTATCCCCACGCTGAACGTGGTCACGATCACCATCACGTACACCAATCCCCAGTTGAAGGTTCCCCAGAATTACGTGCTTAACACTTACATTTCGCAGTACCGCTAGAGGGAAACTATGGGAAACGCACCGGCATCTTCGAAACGCGGCTTCACTTTTATAGAACTCATGGTGGCTCTCTGCCTGGGCCTGATTGTCATGGCCGCGGCCGTGAAGCTGTTCAGCAATGGCGTGGATGCGACCTGGGTGGTTTCGCAACGCGCTGAGATGCAGCAAGACCTGCGCGCCACGCAGAACATGCTGTTCAAGGACATCAGTCTGGCGGGCGCTGGACTGCCCATGGGGCAAGGCGTCGCGCTGCCCTCGGCCACCAGGCCGATTTATGGCTGCGACCAGACCGGCACTGCCGCCGGGTGCCCTCCGAACGGAGGCGTCAAATATCCCTGTTCGTCACTGACTCCTCCCTGCATCCCGACCATGTATGGCGTCATGCCGGGCTTTCAGTTGGGCATCAAGCCGCCGGGCAGCCCAAGCACCAGCGATCTAATCACGGTGACTTACAGTGACAACATCCTGGCGCTGAATTGCTATCAGGTCACGGTGATCAGCGGCACTCAGGTCAACTTCGTCGGTCCCGCCAATCCGATCCCGGCCGGCTGGATTCCGAACTGTGTCCTGCCTGCCGGACTTACACAGCCCCAGAACCTCAACGATCCAACTGTGGGATTACAGGCGGGAGATCTGATTCTGTTTCAGGGCAAGATCGGCGCCAATACGGCGTATGCCGTCGGAGAAGTTTCGACCGTCGCCGGGGCCTACCCCAATTTCACCGTCACCTTCAACGCTACCGATGTGTTGCACATGAATCAGCCGGGCCAGGCCAACGATTTGTCGGCCTTCGTGGTGGGAGTCCCCATCGGCAATCCCGGGTCCCCGACGGTGAGCAACGTCTCCAATCGGCTGCTGGTGTACACCTACTACCTCAAGAACATCCCCGATCCCACTGGTGTGACAAATGGGACCACGATTCTCTACCGGCAGCTCAATGGGCTAACGGCGGTTCCGGTCGCCGACAATGTCGCCATGATGCAGTTCACCTACGACACTTACGACACCAGCGGCAATTTGCTGAACCAACTGGGAGATGGCGGCGAGTCCCTGGGCGTGTCCCTCAATTTGATTCGCAAAATCAACATTGCCCATTTGACCGTTCACAGCCAGTTGAACGGGTCGCGAACCACTTTGATGGCCACACAGGGCTTTCAGGGATATGACATACAGAGTTCGATTAGCGCGCGCAATCTGAACTACCAGAACCGCTACCAAGTGACCGGGCCATAAGTGGAAAGGGCAGAGATTCGCAGGGTAAGGGTTAAAGAGATGAGATCGGAAATGAGGAGTGACGCGATGCAGAGCAGGAAACTTGATTCCAAAGGCTTCACGCTGATTGCGACCCTATTGCTGTTGTTGTTGCTGTCAGGAATCGCCATCGGCATGCTCATGATGGTCAACACCGAAGGCAAGGTCGGCAACAACGATGTGCAGAACAATGCGACCTATCATGCTGCCGAAGGTGCGATCGAGAAGATGACCTCCGACCTCGCCAACGCCTTCAACAACATCGAAGCTCCCAGCGTCAGCGATATTGAAGCGTTGAGCGCTCTTGCTCCCGCAACCAACTCCAAGACCGGCGTCGGCTATCCCGTTTACACGCTGATCCCGGCGACTCAGCCCGGCAATGCCAACGTCCTGAACGGCACCTATGGACCGATCGCCGCTGGACCGAACGAAGGCTTGTACGCCCAGCTGATCCCGGTGACTCTGACCGCTACCGCGCAAGGGGCGATGGGAGACGAAGTCAACATGTCGCGCACGGTGGAAGAGGCCCTTATCCCCGTGTTTCAGTTCGGTGTTTTCTCTCAGGGCGATCTCGGCTTCTTCAGCAGCCCGAACTTGAACTTCGCCGGCCGCGTGCATACCAACGGCGACCTCTATCTGGGTGTCGCCGACTGCTGCACCCTGACTTTCCATGACAAGCTGACTTCATGGGGCAACGTGATCCGGGCCGTGCTTCCCAACGGGCTGGCAGCCACCGGTTTCAACGATAGTGGCACGGTCCTGATCCCCACCGCCAGCGGTGGTTGCGATGGGGCGCAGCCCGCATGTTTGGCGATGTCCGTCGGCGCCAATCGCTGGGGCAGTGTCACCGGCGGGGGCGGAAATCCGCCACTTTCCGGTTATAACAGCGGCCCGCCTTCATGGCAGACCGTCTCTCTGACCAACTACAACGGATACGTCATCGATGGCGACTACGGCAACACCAAGTTTGGGACCGGGGCCACCAACCTGTCACTGCCCTTTGTGAATGGCACCAACGGGACGAACGCCGGGCCGCAATCCTTTGAAATCATCCGTCGGCCGCCTCCAGGTGAAGTGACGACTTCGCCGCTGGGCGCATCGCGCCTCTACAACGAAGCCGCCATTCGCATTCTGTTGTCGGACGACCCGAATGATCTGCCCTGCGGCAGCCCCAGTGTGCCTCCGCCTTGCGGTGGCCGCAATGATACACAGAACGTTCGCCTGGCAAATTACAAGGATCCTGACAACGCTGTCGATTACAGCCACGGAGTGCCGCAAACTTATATGGCAAAATTGGGCAGCGGCGGCTACCCGTCGGTCTATTTTGCGACCGCCTCTACGGCCGTCCCGGATCCCACCAACTGGAACAATAGCTGGATGACCACCGCCATCGATGCGGATTGGCTGTTCGGTCCTTTGAAGCCTCCGCCGGTCATTACGCTCTATGACCAGGGCCAGAACATTGCGCCCTACATGGTGGCGGACCCGAATAACAACGGCATCACCAAGGCGCCGCTGGTGCCAAACCTGACGTTGTGCAATCCGTCGGGGCCGGTGAACAGCCCCAATCCGCCTCCGGTTTGCCCCGGCGTGGTCGCCTACCCCTACTACAGTCCGATCGCAACGCCCGCGGGACCGCCCACAGTTCCGCCCAACACCAGCACCTGGAATCTGCTGGATGGCTATTTGCGAGTCGAGTATTTGAACGCGGCGAACGGACAATACATTCCGGTGACGCAGGAGTGGCTGGCCCTGGGATTCGCGCGTGGCCTCACTCCTCCGGCAGCGCCGGGAACCAACCCGGTCAATCCCAACGCTATTCTGCTCTTTCAGCAGCCGGCTGATCGCAACGCGAATGGAGTTGTTGATACTCTCGGCGCTCCTCCGGGATACACGAGCACGTGTACGGCCCACAACATCCATGGCGTCTGCACCGCGTGGACGTATACGCCGTACCCGGGCAAACCGCCTGAGGTCACAACCGATCCGGCCACCAACAGCGCCTATTTTGGCGACAGCTCGCAGGCCGTCGGCTCGCAGAGTCCGTCGCAATACAACTGGTATCCCATCAACTTCTACGATGCCCGTGAGGGCGAACCGCGGGACGCCATCACCGGCAACAATTCCTGCACGCCCAGCGGCATCATGAACGCTGTCGAACTTGACGTGGGCAATCTGCAGCACTGGCTGGCGGGCAAGATCGGCAGCAGCGGTGGGAACGTGAATTTCATCACCCAGAACGGCTACGTGCTGTACTTCTCCGACCGCCGGGGTATGATACCCAACCCCTACGGCACCCAAGTGGACGCCGCGGGCACCAAAACCGGCGACTCTGGCCTGGAAGACGTCGTCAACAGTGCCACTGCAAACGGAACTCCGGACGGAGTCCTCGATCCGGTTCCGCCTAGCCAGCCGATCTCTCCAGAAGATGTCAACCTGAACAACAAGCTGGACAATTGGGGAGCACAAAACCTGGGCCTAGGAATGGGTTACATTCCCGCCATCCCTGCGAACGTTGCGGCAGGGACGGCGTACACCGCGGTGAACCAGGTGAACTCGAAAGTCCTGGCGGGCGCTGTGCCCGACGCTTACGTGGTGGGAAACCGCATCCCGAACTGTTCGGTCGCACAGGAAAACTGGGTGAGCGGCGCGCGCCATGTGCTCAAGCTGGTGGATGGCTCGCTGGGCAGCCTGCCGCTGCGGCCGGACAACGGCCAGGGCGGCTTCACCGTCGGCTCCGAGAATCCCGTCTACATTTTCGGAAACTACAACACCAATGCGGCTGATCCGATCTGGGCGGGCGGGGCCAACCAGCCGGGCGAGTCGGCCGCCGGCATTATCGCCGACGCCGTCACTGTGCTATCGGTCAACTGGTCGGACTGGAACAGCATCCTGACCGCAGCCACCCAGCCGAATCCCAACCGTACGGGAGCGAACACCTACTATCGCGTCGCTGTCGCGGGAGGGAAGAACGTAAACTTCCCGTTCCCGGGCTGGGAGAATGCGGGTGACTACGGCTTCGGCACCGATGGCGGTGTCCACAACTTCCTGCGCTTCCTGGAAGACTGGCAGACTCCGGGCGCAACCCTCAATTACATGGGTTCGCTGGTCAGCCTCTATTACGCCAGCTACAACACCGGGACCTTCAAGTGTTGCGCGTACTCGGTGTATCAGCCTCCGACTCGAAACTACGTTTTCGATCCCAACTTCACGCAGCCGCAGAATTTGCCGCCGGGGACACCGTTCTTCCGCGACATCGACAACCTGAGCTACCGGCAGAATTTCACCGCCTGCACGGTGCAGGCGAACGGATACTGCTCGAACTAGCTCGAAGTTTGAGTTGTGCCTCCAGACGAAGCCCGGAACCTGTGATGCAGGTTCCGGGTTTTCGCTTTACCAGCACACTCACGCAGGGGCGGATGTCCTCGTTCGCCTGGCGGAGCAGCTCCGTGGTTGTCGGGCCCGCAACCTGATTCAGCTTGGCGCATCTTGTATCATGGCTGCGCCCGCGCGGCAAACCGCCGACGCTGAGGAGGAGACTTGCCCAAAATCACCGCCATCTTCTGGGACGTGGGCGGCGTGCTGCTCACCAATGCATGGGACCGCGCCCAGCGCCAGCGCGCGCTCAAGCAGTTCGCGCTCGATGAGGTCGAATTCGACGATCGTCACGACATGCTGATTTCTTCTTTCGAACGCGGCAAGATCGGCCTGCAGGAATATCTGGAACGCACCATCTTTTATCGCCCCCGTCCCTTCACGCCGAAAGCGTTCACCGACTTTATGTTCTCCCTGTCGCAACCTGACGCGGAAACGCTTCGACTGGCCAAGGAACTCGACCGCTCCTGCCGCTACTTGATGGCAACGATCAATAACGAATCCACCGAGTTGAATCTGTATCGCATTCAGACGTTTGGTCTGCGCGAGATTTTTGATTTGTTCGTGAGTTCGTGTTTTGTCGGCCTGCGCAAACCCGAGGAAGGAATTTACCGGCTCGCCCTGGAGATAACGCAACGGCTGCCGGAAGAATGCTGCTTTGTGGATGACCGCCCGCTGAATCTGGACGCTGCCGCACGATTAGGCATGAACGTCATTCGCATGGAGAATGCAAAGCAACTCAGGCACGAGTTGCAAAAGCTGGGAGTGGGTTCGTAGGCAAGGTCGATACTGCAACAAGGAAGCGATCCAAACGCGCGATTTTTGTGTCGCAAAGAGCGCGACGCTTCGCGCGGCTCGCCCAGATCCTTCGCCACGCAAAAAGCGCTCGCTCAGGATGACAATCACATTAACTCACACGCCTTTGGCGGGCGGCCGCGGAGCAGATGCTCCGGGGTTGGGCGGTTTCACGATCCCTGCCTCGGTACCCAGACTCAGATCGCTCGACCAGCAATCGATAAGAATCTTCCACTCTCCGGCCTGGCGCGTGGCCAAGATCACGTACTTGCCGCGCTCCTCGCGGCGTTTGCCGGCAGGCGTAGGCGCGAGCAGGGTGTAGCGGCCGACATCGCAAGCCAAATCTCCGAACACCTCTACCCGCAGCGGTTCCATCTCGACATCGCCCAAGCCCGCTTCGAGCGCGCTGAAGAACAACTCCCGGATGGCGGCCGTGCTCCGCACCGGCGGCACGTTGGACCGCAGCACCATCGCATCTGAAGTGTAGAGGTCCACCAGGTCATCCAGATGTTTTGTGTTGCAGGCCAGCGCCCAATCTTGCGTCACCTTTCGCACTGCGGCTTCCGCCCGGCTGAAGCCGGTTCCACCCGGGGTTCGCGCGCGCGCTGCATCGCGAGTGCCAGCGACGGTGTTGGCCGCGCGCGGTTCGGGAGCACCAACTGAGCCCGCCCCATCCGACGACGCGAAATAATGATGGTGATAGTGGTGATGGTAGTGATGCTGTCCGGTCGCAGGCGCGAGCGGATTGAGGAGCTGCACCGCCGCCGGCGATGGCGCTTCACCTTCCGGCGCCTCTTGCTGAGGAACTCCGCAGCGGGCACAAAAACGGTTGGCCCGCGGATTCAGGTTGCCGCAGGCGTGGCAGGCGCGTCGCTCCTCGGCCTCCGCCACGGCGCCGGCAGCGTCGGTATCCATTTGCAGTGCGACGCGCTGGGCTGCGGCGAGCGCGGCCGCCACCTTCTCCTGGCCCGGCTTTGGCTGACTCATTTCCGACCTCAACCGCCGAATGAACTCCTCGATACCGCGGTCCTGAACTGGCTCTCGTTTTTGCCCGTCGGCGGCCAAATTTTTCAGCTGAGCTGACTTCTCCTGCTCCATCTGCTGGTCCACTGCCCCGGCTGGATTCGTTTCAATTTTAGTCGAAAATCAGCTCAGTGAATGGAAAACTCCACCCGGCTCTCGGTCTCGGTGGGTGTGGCGTTGCAGGTTGCGGGACGGTAACGCCAGGCCAGCACGGCATCCAGCACACCCTGGTCTTCGACCAAGCCCGCGCTCTCCAGAATGACCGGCGAATGCACGCGCCCGTCCGCACCGATAACGAAGCTGATCGCTACTTTCGTTCCGGAAACAGTCCCAACCAATAGGGGATCGGGCGTTGCCAACGCCTGCGGCGGCTGCGACGTCTCACAACTGGGGCGGGCCTGCGCCGACAACTGCGTGCCGGTGTCTGCGCGATACAATGTCATCGAAGTAAATTGCGGCTCGGGCAGAAGCGTCGCCGCGCCAGGACCCATCCCGCTGGGACGGTTAGGGGACGCCATGCAGAGCGGCGCCAAAGTGATCAACATCAGCAACCAGAATTTGCAATGGTCGATCATGGGCCTGCCTGCTGGTGTTCAAGGGCAATCAACATGCCAGCGGAGAGCTCTATACCCTGTTGATAATACGCGCCTTGCATGGTTACCATACTCGATCGAGCCGTCCCCAGATGAAAACCCTTGCAGCTCTCGGCATGGCGGATTACTGACAACTCAGCCCGCTCGCATCCACCGGAGTTTTCCCAGAATATTCGCGGTGTGACGAAGCGAACACCGCTCGGTGAGTTGCGTCACATCCTGCTATGAGGCTTTCTTTGACAATGAGAGACGAGAGTTACTCCGGCACTCATCGATGATGTTCTTGGCGAAGCCGGCGGGCCTCAGGAGGGACGGCCATGTTTGAACAAGAATTGGAGATGGAAAAACGGGAAAACTCGATCGTGCCGCTGCTGCTGATCGTTGCGCTCATCCTCTGCATCGTGGGTGTGGCTGGCTACTATGTGATTCAAAATCGAAAAGTGCTCACCATGCAGGAAGCCACCAATGTGGCCACATCAATCCTGGAACAACAGGGACCGGCGACCGTGCGCTTCCACACCGGATTCGTGAAGTCTTCGGTGGATGACAATCCGCAGGGCGTTCACTATCGCCTGCTGGAAAAGGCTGGGCTGGTCAGGCTGGGAAAAGCTCAGGGAACTTACGGAACGACTTATCCGATCGAACTCACACCGGCGGGGCAGGAAATTCTTAAGCGCATTCAGGGAGTGACCACCGCGCAGGAAAAAGACGGCACCGAACTCTACCTGGTCCCGCTGGCGGAGCGCAGACTGGTTACGGTTTCGAAAATCAACATGATTACTCCGACGCGTGCCACCATCACCATATCGTGGAACTGGAAGACCAACCCCTTGGGCGAGCTGTTTGATGCTGCCGGGCCCGAGGTGAAGAGTTTCAATACCTGGGACCGGGCCACGCTGATCCAGAAGTACGGCGCGGACTTCTATCATGCGCCGCCAACCGAGGTCACAATCGCGTTGATGAAGACGGACCAAAACGTTTGGCAGGTCGCAACCGAGTAAACGCAGTGGAGTAATGGGCGTCCTCGCCCGTCAAGATGAGATGCGGTGCAGAGACGGGGCCCTCCCCCGTCTCTTCTTAGTTTTTCGTCAGCAAGAACTACTCGAATTTTCCCGCTTCGTGGAAAGACACGCCCTGCGCGTCTTTCGGTGAGAGCACTGGTTCCTCATCCAGTTGCCAATCGATGCCGACCTCTGGATCGTTCCACGCCAGCGTGCGCTCACACTCCGGATGATAAAAGTCCGTCGCCTTGTAGAACACGTGCGCACCCTCCGACAGCACGCGGAACCCATGCGCCAGTCCGGCGGGAATCCACAGCATGAGCTGGTTCTCACCCGAAAGAATCTCTCCGTGCCACTTGCCGAAGGTCGGTGAGCTGCGCCGCAGATCGACCGCAATATCCAGAATCACCCCAGCCGGCACTCGCAACAATTTCCCCTGGGGATGGGAAATCTGATAGTGCATTCCGCGCAACACGTTCCGCCTGGAATACGAATGATTGTCCTGCACGAAGCGCGCCCGGATTCCGAGCTCGGCCATCAGGCTTTCGTTGTAGCTCTCGAGGAAGAATCCGCGATCGTCCCGAAACACTTTCGGTTCCAGGACGAGGACACCAAGGAGCGAAGTTTCTGTGACTTTCATGGTGGCAAGCGGACTGCGGGCCAGCGCTGTCATTCTAGAACACCGGCTCCCGAACCAACTGCAGCAGGTAGCGGCCGTAGCCGTTGTTCTTCATCGCGGCGGCCATGGTCTCAAGTTGCGAGGCGCCAATGTAGCCCAGCCGGTACGCAATCTCTTCCGGACACGAGACCATGAGTCCCTGCCGGGTCTCAATCGTCTGAATGAACATCGACGCTTCCAGCATCGCCTCGTGCGTGCCCGTATCCAGCCACGCCATACCGCGTCCCATCACCACGACGTCCAACTGGCCACGCCGCAGGTACTCCGCGTTGAGATCAGTGATTTCCAACTCGCCGCGAGCCGAGGGCTTCAACGACCGCGCGATCTCCACCACCTGGTTGTCGTAAAAATAGAGCCCGGTCACGGCGTAGCGCGACTTCGGCGTCTTGGGTTTTTCTTCCAGGCTCAGAGCGCGGCCTTTTGCGTCAAACTCCACCACGCCGTAGCGTTGCGGGTCCTGCACCGCGTACGCAAAGATCTGTGCTCCCGTGTTTTTCTCGGCTGCCTGCTTCACGCACTTGACCAGATCGTGGCCGTAAAAAATGTTGTCGCCGAGCACCAGGGCGCAGCAGGAGCTGCCAATGAATTCTTTGCCGATCAGAAACGCCTGCGCAATGCCCTCCGGCTTGGGCTGGGCTTTGTATTGAAAGCTCAACCCGAAGCGCGAGCCATCTCCCATGAATTGCTGGAACCGGGGCAGGTCTTCCGGCGTGGAAATGATGAGAATGTCGCGGATGCCCGCCAGCATCAGGGTTGCCAGCGGATAGTAGATCATGGGCTTGTCGTAAATCGGCAGCAGACTCTTGCACACCGCATGGGTTACCGGATAGAGGCGCGTCCCCGACCCTCCCGCCAGGATGATGCCTTTATAGCTTGCTTTTGATGTTTCAGGCATGCTCTTTGTCAGCACTTAGCACTCAGCCTTTAGCATTTAGCCGTTAAGGTTTGAGGTGATCCCTTTACAGGCCGCGACGGCCAAATGCTAAATGCTAAGTGCTAATTGCTGCTTTCCTCACATCGAATATTGTTTCGCCATCCACTGGCGATAACCGCCGCTGGTCACTTCCTGAATCCAGGCGGGATGCGCCAGGTACCACTCGATGGTCTTGCGAATGCCGCTTTCGAACGTCTCCCGCGGCCGCCATCCCAGTTCGCGCTCGATCTTGCGCGCGTCCATGGCATAGCGCCGGTCGTGCCCTGGGCGATCTTGCACGAATGTGATCAGCTGACTGTGCGGCGTGACTGGATCGTTCGGCCGCAATTCGTCCAGCACCGCGCAAATCATTCGCACGATCTCCAGGTTCTGCTTTTCGTTTCGTCCGCCGATGTTGTAGGTCTCACCCACTCGCCCCCGTGCCAGCACCGTGCGGATGGCCTCGCAGTGATCTTCCACGAAGAGCCAGTCGCGGACGTTTTGCCCATCGCCATAGACCGGGATCGGCTTGCCTTGCAGCGCGTGCAGGATCACCAGTGGAATGAGCTTCTCCGGAAACTGATACGGCCCGTAATTGTTCGAGCAGTTGGTGGTGAGAGTGGGCAATCCGTACGTGTGATGATAGGCCCGAACCAGATGGTCAGACGCAGCCTTGGAGGCTGCGTACGGGCTGTTCGGAGCGTAGGCTGTCGTCTCGGCAAAAGGCGGATCGTCGGGTCCGAGCGACCCGTACACCTCGTCGGTCGAAACGTGCAGGAAACGAAACGCCGGTTTGTCGGCCGCTTCCATCTGAGACCAGAACGCCCGCGCGGCTTCGAGCAGCGTGAAAGTGCCGTCCACGTTGGTGCGCACAAAATCGTCCGGCCCATGAATCGAGCGGTCCACGTGGCTTTCAGCGGCAAAGTGGACGATGGCCCGCGGACGATGACGCTGCAGCAGGCCGCCCACCAGTTCGCGATCGCAGATGTCTCCATGGACGAAACGATACTGAGGATGGTTTGCAACGCTCTCCAGATTGGCGGGGTTGCCGGCATAGGTCAGCTTGTCCAGATTCACCACGCCCGAATCCTGGTGCGCCAG
>Ga0209415_10000364_pt1 | contig 82205 bp, 84 predicted proteins | sample PeaSoiSIISIP2007_FD_187696 | JGI IMG/M metagenome (GOLD analysis project Ga0209415, IMG submission 187696) | Peat soil microbial communities from Weissenstadt, Germany - SII-SIP-2007 (SPAdes) (version 2) | ecosystem: Environmental > Terrestrial > Soil > Wetlands > Peat | place: Germany... | reverse complement strand
TTTCATCCGGTATCCGGAGGCGCCCCAGGGAGGAGAATCGGCGTGCGCAAGCTCGAGCGTTCCGCTGACCCAGAACGCATCCATGGTCTGGGCGTTTTTCAGCGGTTTTGAAGGAATAACGTAAATAATCTGATTGGCGGGCGGAGGCGGCACATGAATGCAGGCGCCGAAATAGGGGACAAGAAGAAACTCTCGGATTTCGTCTCCTTGCCGTTCGAGCGGCACCACGAAACCGGCAATGCGTATGCGCGCACCATTTAACGAGGCCTGGACGGGTGCGTTGTTCCAGATCTCGCGCACGCGATCGAGGGCTTCCATTGCCCGAGGGTCGGAGTCCTTGAGCTGCCCGAGATTGAGGCCCTTGAACGCCCGCATCGGATTCCAGTCCTCCGGAATCAGCATGTCCCAACTCGTCTCCTTGTAGGCGGTTTGCGAGGAAACGCCTGGCGCAGGCTGCGCAAGCCGTTCGCCGACGCGGTAGTCGTCCTTGGTTTCCGCGGCGTTCACGCCGCTGCCGCCACCCGACAAAAAGCCGGTCAACAAAACGAGGGCGAATAATGGGCGCATACTTTCTTTATATTCGAGGGGTGAGACCGTCTGCCAGCGTCTGCCGATAGGCCTTGATCGCGGGTATCGCACTCGCGATTGCGGCAGCGATCAGGATGGCGGCGAGCAACATCAGCTCGTTTGCGGAAACCGGATCACTGGAAAGCGTCAGTCCGTAGTGCGACTGTATCCATGGGCTGCTGATCCACGTCAGGACATCGAGCGCAAGCAACCCCGCAATACAGGCGGCAAGCGTCACGAAAACGCTTTCTCCGAGTATCAGCAGCAGGATCTGCCACGGCCCGGCGCCCACCGACCGCAAGATTGCCAGTTCGCGGCGCCGCTCGCCAAGCCCCGCCAGCAAGACCGCCACCAGTCCGGCGAGACTCGCGGCGACCACCATCGCCGACGTAAAAAACAGGGATTGCTCGGCGACGCTCATGACATCCCACAACTGATCGAGCGCGACGCCGGGCAATGCGGCCATGAGTGGCTCGGCTTTGAAGTCATTGATGAAGCGCTGCATGCGGAATACGGCAATTCTGCTTTTGAGTCCGAGCAGGGCCGCAGTGATGGTCTTGGGCGTCAGATCAAACTTGGTTACGTAGCGTTCGGGGATGGACACGCCCGGAATAGGCGCGCCGCCCGCCCAGTCCAGGTGGATGGCCTCGATAGCGGCGAGACTCACATGCACGGCCCTGTCGACGGGAGTGCCGGTTTCCGCGAGTATGCCGACTACGGTGAATGGCTTATCGGAGTGGCTGAGCAGGCCCACGCCCGAAGTGCCGTGGCTCAGGATTATTGTGCCGCCGAGGTGATAGTTGAGCTTTTTCGCGACGCTGGCGCCGATCACAGCGTCGAATATGCCGTCGAACTGGCGACCCTGCGTAAACGCCAGCGGCTGCTTGTTGCCGTAGCGGAAGAATTTGAAGTAATCCGGCGTAGTCCCGATTACCGGAAAGCCCTGATGCGAGTCCCCCAGCGATATCGGTATGGCCCACGCGACATCGGGGTGGCTGGCGATCGCCTGAAAGCTCTTCCAGTCGACGTTGTTCGTCGCCTCGCCCAGATGAAACACGGAGTAAAGCAACAGTTGGATCGCGCTCGTTCGCGCGCCGACGATCAAATCCGTTCCCGAAACGGTCTGTGAGAAGCTTTGCCTCGCGCTGGTGCGGGCGCGGTCCACACCCAGCAGCAGCATTGTGCTCAGCGCCACGGAAATTAAAATCAGGCTCAGCGTGAAGCGCCGGTTCCAGGCGCTTTTGACCGCGAGTACTGGAAGATAAGGCATCAGGCCGCTTCCTCCTGCGGGGCGCGATTGAGTTCGGACATGGAAACACAGCGCGTAAAGTGATGCATCAGCGACAGGTCGTGGCTTACGTAAAGCAAGGTGCTGCCCAGCGCTTCGCATTTGCCCAGCAGAAGATCCAGGAACCGCCCGCGCCGGTCGGCGTCGAGCGCCGAAGTCGGCTCATCGGCGATGATCAGTTCGGGCTTACCGATCAGGGCGCGTGCGACGGCCACCCGTTGCTGTTGACCCACCGACAATCGGGTGACCGCTCGCGCCCCGATTTTTCCGGCAAGTCCCAAGTGGTCCAGCAACTGCCGTGCATCCTTCGCGGCCGATCCACTGGCATCGGCATTATCGCGGCGCCGCGCGGAAAAGTGGCAAGGCAGCAGCACGTTTTCCAGCACCGAAAGGTAAGGCACGAGATTAAACTGCTGGAATATCATTCCCACGTGATCGGCGCGAAACCGATCGCGCTCATGGTTGCCCAGCTTGTTGATCTCCCGGCCCAGGCATTGCACCGTGCCGGATTCCGGGAGGAGGACCCCGGCCAGGATGTTGAGCAGCGTGCTTTTGCCGCTGCCGCTGGGTCCATGCAGAAACAGCCGCTCGCCGCTTCCGACCTCAAACGCCTCGATATCGAGCGTAAGTGGTTGCCTGGGCTGCCACCGATACTTGACGCTATTCAGCGAGATGATCGTCATGCGCAATGCATCAGAACTTGATCACGCGGCGGTTCGGGGACAAGGTCGCGGCCGATTGGCCACGGGGACCGATAATTTCCGCCTTGATGATCTTGGTGCCCGGGAACGCGCCGAATATCGCGACTTCGATCGAGTCGAGCTTGTCCATGTTGGCGCAGACGAAGCCGAAGGTTGCGGTCAAATCGGCATGATCGTCATCGACGCCGTCTTTAGGCGCGGCCTTGACGGACTTTGACGGCGTTACCGGTGCCTCGTTGAGCGCCGAATCGATATGCGTGGGCCCGGCCGTACAGGATGCCGCCTTCGGCAACTTGAATAGCGTTTCCGGTTTGTTGAGCTTGGCCGTCATGGCTGTGACGGCCGCGCGCTGCGGGTCGGTCTTGGGCGAGCGCTCGAACCCAAGCAGGTTATGCAAGGGGCTGTGGAATTCGATATCGAGATTGCTGTTCTCAACCGCAACGTGCAGCTCTCCGGTGCCGTGGACGTGGGGCCCGTGCGCAAGCGCATGGGCGGATGCTGCCGCAAGGCAAACACCGAGCAGCTGGAAAAATTTCCGCTTCATCATATCTCTCCATCAGCAAATGCCGATCAAAAACCGCGAGCCTGCTTGCAGCGGGCGTACGCCGGCGCAATCAGTCGTGCGCGTCAGAAGCAAAAGCAGTTGATGCCGTGACTACTTACGACTGCAGGGATGAAGAGTAAGGGGGGCCGCGCGAGGCGGGAATGACTGGTGCAGTGGGAAAGTAACGGGGAAATGCAGCGGAGAACTGTTCGAAAGCGATGCTGGAAAGATGCAACCCCGGCGAAGCCGCATCGACAGCGCTGAGCAGGGACTTGAAGTCTCCATGAAATGCACACAGCTCCGAGTGAAAGTTGCCGTTGTCGCCGGCATGCAGTGATGCCAACGGCCGTTGATCGAGCGCATGATGAACCTGATGCGCGAGTGCCACGTGCTGCGCGTAAAGCAGCAGCGCGGCAAGCGCCAGCCGGAAAAACTTGCCTTGCGAACGGTTCATGGCTTGTTCATGTGGCAAGCATGCGTTCCTTATTTACAGCCATGATAACCATTCACGTCTCCCTCGCGCAAACAATCTTTCGACAGCGGACCCATGAATATGTTCCCGTTATTCTTCGGGTTGCAACATCATTGCGCGAGGCGCGCGGCAACATAAATGAACACCGCCCCCAGGCAGGTGAGGCTAATCAGGCCGAGCGCGGTGCCCGAGCGGTTCTGCGAGTGCGCCTCGGGCAGGATGTCGGACGCGCCGATGTACAGCAGGAAGCCGGCGAAAAACCCGAGATAGAGCATCAGGAAGAATGGCGGGACCGTAAAGAGCAGAGTGGAAGCCGCGCCCAATACCGGGGCCAGCGCATCAAGCGCCAGCATCCCGAACGAACGCAGCGTCGTGTTGCGGTGAACGAGCATCAGGCTCACGGTGTTGAGGCCGTCACAGAAGTCGTGCGCGATGACGGCCAGCGCCACCGTGATCCCGACCGCCTGCGAGACCTGGAACGCAAGGCCGATCGCGACGCCGTCCATGAAGCTGTGGGCGGCGAGCGCCAAGGCGGAAAGGACCCCGACCTGCGGGTGGTGATGCGCCGCATACTCGCCCTCGTGCGCGTGGTGCAGCAGCAGGAATTTCTCGAGACTGTGGAATACGAGAAACCCGACGACGAGCGCAATCATCGCGTTCATGCCTTCGAGCTCGTGTTCGCGGGCGAGCTCGAATATCTCGGGCAGGAGGTCGAAACACACCACGCCCAGCAGCACGCCGGCGGTGAAACTCAGCACGAGGTGGAGCCGGTCGCGGAACTTGAGCGCGAACAGTCCGCCGGCGGAAGTGGAAATAAATGTAGCGAGTGACAGCAATACGGCGCTCATGGTTCCGCCCTCTCCTCAAGCGACAGCAGGCGCGCGATTGCGGCAAGTGCGTCCGGATCGGCCTTGCCCTGCGCGCGCGCGAGATCTACCGCGACTGCACCGAGCTCTTTGTAGATCGCCACGATGCGGGGCTCCCACGCGGCAAGCGCCTCGACCTGGCGCGCCACCACAGCGTGGTCACCGCGTGCAATCGGTCCGGTCAGCGCCTTGACCGTGCCAAGCTTGAACACATTGTCGAGCGTCTCGCGCACCAATGGCTCCATCATGCGCAGCGCATCGTCGCGCTTGAACCCCGCCTTCTCGTAACAGCGCACCCCGGTCTCGAGCAGCGCCGTCAGGTAATTGCACACGATCACGCTCGCCGCGTGATAGATCGTTTTCGACCGCGGGTCGATCGCGGACAGCGTGGCGCCGATCGCCGCGAACGCCGGGCGCAGCACCGCGAGCGCCGCCGCATCGCCTTCTATCGCGCACGAGGTGCCTCTGAATGTCTCAATCGCAGCAGCGGGATCGGCGAAGCTCTTGAGCGGATGCACGCTGGCTATATTCGCGCCGCGCGCCGCGGCCGAGGCAAGCTCGCTCGACGGCAGCGCGCCGCTACAGTGAAACACGATAGTGCCCGGCTTGAGCAGATCGCCGCCGGCGAGCGCCGCGCATGCCGCGCCGATCTGATCGTCGGTAGGCGTCAGCATCCAGACGTCGGCGCTGCGCATGTCCGCAAGGTTTTCCACCGCGCGCCCGCTGCCGATGAACGCGACCGCGTCGGCGCTTTTCTCGAGCGCGCGGTCGAGCACGTCGCCGATTTCAAACGCGCGGCTTCGCGCCCACAGCGTCGCGAGCGTGCGGCCCGCCCGGCCGCAGCCGATGATGTTGAGTGTCTTCGCCATGCGTGCCTTTTCCATCGCCAGCGCGACAGTGTAGCGGGATTACGTTCCGTTTGCGCATGCCTGCCGCAGGTTCCCGCTATCTTGACCCGCGTTCCGTTCCGCGCCTATTATCGGATCCCGTCCCGCCACAATACCCGAAAGCCTCCCATGGACCGCACCGCCACCCCGCAAACCGACCGCTACGGCAACCCGCTCGACCCGATCGTGCGCTATGCGCGCGGCACCATTCTCAAGAGCACCGATGAAGAGGTCGCGCGCATGCTGCGCGCACGAAACATCGTCGGCGAGCGCGTAAGAACCAAAGGCAAGGACAGCGTGTACGATCTCTCGGGCATGAACCGCGGCAGCGGGATCACAACCGAGGATGTGCCGCACCTCACGAGCCACGTGCCGTTCTTCGAGCGCTTCGAGGGCAAGACCGAGCCGTACGCGCTGAAGCACATGGGCGCGGACCCCGCCAGGCACAGCGCGCTCATACTCAATCGCGTATCGGCCGCCAACTTCATCGCGCTGACGACGATCCTCAAATCCGGCGACCGCGTGCTCGCTCTCGCGCCCGCGAACGGAGTATCGCATCCGTCCACGGTGCGGCCGATCGCGATGGTCGGGGCCACGCTTCAGGAATTCCATTCCTACGCCGAACTCGAACAGGAATGGCGCGCCGGGGGCGCCCCGCGGCTGCTGCTCATCACGCCGATCAGCGCGTCGAAACGGCACCTCCCGTTCGAGGACTTCACGAAGGCGCTCGCGCTGCCGCGCAAGCCGGACACGCTCGCTTTCGTCGACGACGCGCACATGGCGTCGCGCGTTGCGTTCTTCGAGGAGCCGCGCACTTTCCAGGTCGGCGCCATCGACCTCGCCGGCTGCTCGGCGGACAAGCACGTCGCCGGCCCGCGCGCGGGCGTGCTCGTCGGCCGCAGGGATCTCATCACCGAAATCGGCTCGCGCGCCTACGAGCTCGGGCTCGAAGCCCAGGCCGGGCAGTACGTGGGCGTCGCCAACGCGCTCAAGAACTTCGACCCGCGCGTGGTCAAGCAGGCGGGCGAGCTCGCCAAGCAGCTGGTCGAGGTGCTCGCGCAGCAGTACGGGGCGAAGCGCGCTTACCTCGGCGGGCCGGGCGTGTCGATTGCCGGCGACGACGTGATCGACATCGCGCTCGAGCAACGCGGCGGCAAGGCCAAACCGAAACTGGTGGCGGTGGAAGCGGCGGGCCTGGTGGCGATGCAAATGCTCGAGCGGGACGGCGTCCTCACCATCGGTGCGGTGTCCATGCCCGGCAGTGCGCCGGTGATGCGGCTGATGATGTATCCGGACGGCCAGCGGCTCGGCATCGAGCGCATCGTCGCTTCGCTCGACAGCGGCTTCGAGCGCCTCGCCAAAGTGATCGACGACGTCGATGCGGCGCGCGAACAACTGCTCGGAGCCTGACGCCATGAACGCACGCTGGATTGTGTTGCTCGCTTGCGCCGTCGCGGCACCCGCGTTCGCGCAAAGCTTCCCGAACAAACCGGTGCGGCTGATCGTGCCGTTCCCGAAAGGGGGGCGCACCGGCTCCCGGCGAAGGTGTTGCTTTGGGGGCGGAGACGGGGCGCGCCCGCCCGCAGGATGGCACCGCGTTCTGCAGCGAATCGCCATCGCGCTGATGCTCGTAGCTTCGTTCGACGCGATACCAGTGCTTGCACAACCATTTCCATCGAAACCGGTACGTCTCATCGTTCCATTTCCGGCGGGCGGGGGCTCGGATGTGATCGGCCGCATCATGGCGCAGAAACTCACCGAGCGCTTCGGGCAGCAGGTGGTGGTCGACAACCGCGCGGGGGCGGGCGGCTCGATCGGCACCGAGGTCGCGGTCAGGTCGGCGCCCGACGGCTACACCATGGTGCTCGCTTCGACCTCCGAAATCGCGATCAACCCGTTCCTTTACAGCAAGCTCGGCTACGATACGGTGAAGGACCTCGCGCCGATCGCGATGATTGCCTCGACGCCGATGGTCGTCATCATCCATCCCACGTTTCCAGTGAAGACAGTTAAGGACCTGATCGCGCTCGCCAAGGCGAAGCCCGGTGCGATCAACGTGGCCTCCGCCGGCAGCGGCACCATCACGCACCTCTCGGGCGAGCTGTTCCGTTCGATGACCGGCGTGACGTGGACGCACGTGCCGTACAAGGGCGCGCCGCCGGCGATGACCGACCTCGCGAGCGGCGAAGTGCAGGTGATGTTCTCGTCGCTGCCCGCGGCGATGGCCTTCATCAAGGCCGGGCACGTCAGGCCGATCGCCGTCTCGACCAGAACGCGCGCCGCGTCGCTGCCCGACGTGCCGACGGTGATGGAAAGCGGCGTACCGGGCTACGACGTCGAGTACTGGTACGGGACGTTCGCGCCGGCGGCGACGCCGAAAGACATCGTGACCAAGCTCTCGGATGAAACTGCGCAGGCGCTCAGGCAGCAGGATGTGATCAACAATCTCGCCAACCAGGGCGCGTCGCCGGGAACTCTCTCGCAAGCGCAGTTCGCGGACTTCGTCAAAGCGGAAGCCGCGAAGTGGGGCAAAGTGGTCAAGGCCTCCGGCGCGAAAGCCGATTGATCGAGTGATTGGGAAGCGGTTTCAAAAAAACCCAAAAAACGTGTAACCGCAGATAAACGCCGATCATAATGGTGATGGGTTATGAGTGATGAGTGATGGGTGAAGAGTTAAGAACGAAATTACCCATTCCCCATCGCCCATTCCCCATTACCGATTTACTGGTCTTATCCGCGTTCATCGGCGGTTGCTTGTGATTTTTGAATTGGCTTCCGAGTAACGACTTACTACCCAATCACCGAATTACTGAATCGCTTAATCACTGAATCACTTACGCAGCAGCTCGTTAACGAGCGCTTCCCACTCCTTTGCCAGCGGAACTTTCGGCATTTTGGTGCCGGCGCGGTCGTGCCAATAATTCGCGTTGTCGAGATCGCCTTCCTTGCGATGGAGGTAAGCGTGCACCCGCGCGCTCGCCTTGCCTTTCACCGACTGCACGATTTCGTGGGCGCGCTGCCAGTCGCCTTTGGCGTCGTGCCACAAAGCCTGCAGCACTTTGCCGGCGCTCGACGGGGGCGCCTTTGCCGCAAGCGATTGCCTGAATTCGTCGATGTTCATCGCGATCAACCCGCGCGTCCGCCCGCCCGGGTTACATCCATCCGCCCTGCCCCCAGTGCCAATAATGCCAATGATCTCCAAACACCATGCCGAGCGCGGCGGATACCAGCGCGGCAAGGAAAAACAGGATGATCACCGCCGGTATCGCGGCAACCGCCCATTTGACCAGCAGCACCACCATCGACCAGAAAGGTATTTTGATGTCGGTGACCACGACTTCGCGTCTATCGTCAGCCATGAGCGTACTCCTGTAGGTGTCCCGATCGGAAGCCTGCGTCCTGTGCGTGCGCGGGTAGCCAGAACAGGCAGCCGAGAATAATCCAGCCGGATAAATCAGCTTTTCTTGGCCGCGTCGGTTTCGGCGCCCGTGTCGATGCCGAACGGCAGGTAAGCCGGGCACCATTGCACGATCGCGGTGGCGAGCAGCGGCACGCCGAGGAACCCCCACCAGCGCGCGCCCCCTTCCAGGATGAAAATCAGGCTCAGCAGGCCTATGCCCGCGATAGCGCGCACCGCCCGATCAAGATTGCCGACATTGGATTTCATATGCTTCTCCTTCGATTAGTTTTAATTCGACAGCAAAACCCGGCACACAATCTACAGCGGGGGAGCCGGGGAAGGTATTGATATACATCAAGAGGACACGCGGTGTCTTGCTTGCGTTTTTGCCAGCTACCCGCGGAAAACCCGCAAGCCACGCTTATTGCTCAACTAATCGCGTCATCTCTGGTACGATCCCCTTATTGCATTGGGTGACGAGGCTACCATGGCGCAACCGCAAAACGGCAAAAGCATGAATCTGACGATGGACGCGGCGAGTGTTTACCGCGAAGACGTATACACCGACCGCAAGGTCGGCACGATCCGCTGCCTGACCCCGGTCAAGAGCGATGGCACACCCGACGCGAGCCGCCAGCCGCATTACGTCGGCGAAGCGCAGATCCTCACGCCGATGGGCGCAATTCCGGTCAGCTTCGAGATCGCGGGCGCCTCGCTTGACGAAGCGATTGCGAATTACGCGGCCGCCGCGAAGGAAGGCGTCGAGCGCACCGTGAAGGAGATTCAGGAGATACGCCGCCAGGCCGCCTCCGGCATCGTCATCCCGCAAGGCGGCGCCGGCGGCCTGCCCGGCCTCGGGGGGGGCGGCGGCAAGATCCAGTTGCCTTAATCGGCCGGAAGCTGCGCTCTATTGAGGTGGCGCCGGCTGCGCGCTATGCGCTGCGCGCCTTGATCGTCGCGACCAGATCCAGCACGTTGCGCGCGGTCTTTGCCATCGCCACGTCGACGAGCTTGCCGTCCACCGTCGTGCTCGCGGTGCCGCGCGCGAGCGCTTCATCGAACGCCTTGATGACGCGATGCGCGTAGTCGATCTCGGCGGCAGTCGGCATGTAAATCTCGTTGGCCGCCTCGATCTGCGAGGGATGGATGACCGTGCGGCCGCGGAAGCCGAGGCGTTTCGACAGCACGGTATCGCGCCGGAAGCCGTCGTGATCGCGGATGTTCGAGAACACGCCGTCGAGCGGGTACTTGATGCCGGCCGCGCGCGCTGCCACGAAAGTGAATTGCCGCACGAACATCATCTCGGGGCCATCGCTCGTCCAGGTAGCGCCCAGCGACACGTTCATGTCGCCGTCCTCGCCGCCGGCGTAGACCACCGACTCGACGCGTTTGGCGCCCGCGATGATCTCACGCGAGAACAGCACTCCCGACGCGCTCTCGATCATCACGATGATCGGCGTGCTGCCCGCTGCGAGGCCCTTGCGGACCTCGACGCTCGCGAGCATGCGGTCGACCGCGGCGACGTCACCGGGGGTGTCCTGTTTCGGCACGACGAACCCGGCGAGCCCGGGCGTGCCGACGAACGCCTCGAAATCCTCATGCAGGAAACCGCTCGGCACCCCGTTGACGCGCACCCAGCTTTTGTTGCCGGGCGTCTTCGCGATGTATTCCGCGGACATGGCCCGCGCGTTGGCTTTCTCGGCGGCGGGGACCGTATCTTCGAGGTCGAAGATGAAGCCGTCGGCCGGAAGCGAACCGAGCTTGTCGAGCATCCGCCTCTGATTGGCCGGCACGAATAACAATGTTCGCCACAAACGCATGAGGTGATCTCCAGTAAAGTGTGCGGCCGGCCCGGCAACGCGGCGGGCTAGGTCCCTGCCCGGTTCGCCAGCATCACGATGCCCGCCCGGGCGAATTCGGCGATCCGGGCGTCGTCGTATCCGAGTTCGCGCAGAATCTCCGCGGAATGCTCGCCGAGCAGCGGTGCCGGCCGCCGGATGCTCGGGCTGTCGCGGTCGAACAGCACCGGATTACGGACGCTGCGCATCGATCCCATGCGCGGATGCTGCACATCCTGCAGCACGTTCCGCGCGCGGATGTGCGGATTGTCGAACACTTCCTGAAAATTATTGACATGCGAGCACGGGACTCCCGCTTCGACCAGCGTTGCTTCCAGGTCATCGGCGTTTTTCGCGCGCACCGCCGGCGTGACGATGGCGAGGAGGTCACGCTCGTTCTGTTTTCTGAGCACGTACGTCGCAAAACGCGCGTCCGCGATATGCTTTTCCAGTCCCACCGCTTGCATGAACCGGCGGAACAGCTCGTCGTTGGGCGTGCCGATCGCGAGGTACTGGCGGTCGCGGGTTTCGAACAGCTGATAGGGCGTATTCAGCCGGTGCTGGTGGCCCACCCGTTCCGGCACTACACCGGTGGCCAGGTAGAAGGCCGTTTCCCACGCCGCCGCCGCGATGGAGCTTTCCACGAGCGACACGTCCGCGGTGCGCCCGCTCTTGTCGCGCAGCACGCCGATCAGTCCCGACAGCACCGCGTATGTCGCGAACAGCGCGCCGAAAATGTCCGCGCTCTGGATGCCGGTGCGCATCGGCATGTCATCCGGGGAACCAGTCACCGACAGCGCGCCGGAGAACGCCTCGATGATCAGGTTGACGCCCGCGCGCCGCCGGTACGGCCCCGTCTGGCCGAAACCGGAAGCCGATACGTACACGATCTTCGGATTCGCCGCGCGCACCCGCTCGGGGCCGAGGCCGATGCCTTCGAGCGCGCCGGGCCGGTTGTTTTCGAGAAAGACGTCGCTTTGCTTCACCAGCGCGAGCACGACGTCGCACGCCTGCTGCTGCTTGAGGTCGAGCACGAGACTGCGCTTGTTGCGGTTCAACGCGGCGAAGCTCGCGCTCTCGCCGTTGACGAGCGGCGGCATGGCGCGCGTCTGGTCGCCGCGTGCCGGTCGCTCGATCTTGATTACGTCCGCGCCCATGTCGCCCAGCAGCATGCCGCAGAACGGGCCGGCAATGAAATTACCGAGCTCGAGCACTTTGATTCCTGCCAAGGGTTGAGTCACCGCTTTTAAACTCCAGACCTGATTTTCAACTGCGCCCGTCGCTGCGGCGTCACTCCGGCGTGAGCCCGATCTTCGCGGCAAGCCGCTTGTTCGCGTCGATTTCCGCGGCGATCGTCTGCGCGAACTCAGCGGAGGTGGTGCCGGCGGGAACGAACCCCTGTTCGGCGAAGGCGCGCCTGATTGCCGGGTCTTCCAGCGCCTTCACCATCTCGTTGCGGACCCAGTTCACGTAAGCGCCGGGCGTGCGGGCCGGGAACCAGAAGCCGTACCACGGTACGAACACATAGCCCTTGACGCCGGCCTCGTCGATGGTCGGCACGTCGGGCAGCTCGTTCCAGCGGTTGATTGCGGTGATGCCGAGCACTTTCAGCTTGCCCGCCCTGATCTGGGGCAACAGCGCCGTCGGCGGGCCGAAGCAAGCGTCGATGCGCCCGCCCAGTAGGTCGGTGATGGCCTGCCCGACGCCCTTGTAAGGCACGTGGGTGATCTGCGTGCCGGCCATGACGTTGAAAATCTCGGCCGCAAACTGCATGACGTTGCCGACGCCGCCGGAACCGTACGTGAATTTTCCGGGCTGGGCTTTCGCGGCCGCGATGAATTCCTGCACCGTGTGCGCCGGCACGCTCTGGTGCACGACGAACAGAAAGCCGACGCTGTTGACGATGAGCGTGATGGGCGTGAAGTCCTTGATCGGATCGTATGGCAGGTTCTTGGTGATGACCGGCAGGCTCGCGTGACTCGACGAGGTGTGCAGCATCGTGTAGCCGTCCGGCGCCGACTTCGCCACGATGTCGGTGCCGAGCGCGCCGCCCGCGCCGGGGCGGTTGTCGATCACGAGGACCACCAGGCTCTGCATTTTGCGCCCCAGCATGCGTGCGATGTAATCCATTGGCCCGCCGGCGGCGTACGGCACCACCACGCGGATGGGTTTCGATGGATAGTCGCGCTGCACGGGCTGCGGATCGGCAGCGCAAGCCGGCCATGACGCGATCAGCGTCGCCAAGCAAAACATTCTCATGAGCAATAGCATGTCTCCTCCTCGCGCCGCGATTATGCGGCGGTTTTCTGACCGGCCAGTCAGATGTGGCCGCCGGGAAATCCGACTTCAGGCGCGGACGGCTTTTCCCAAAGTTGGCTGCGAACGACGCAGCTTCACTTTTTGCGAATATCGTCTTTGTTCAACGCGCTGATCGGCGGAGTCGGCATGGTAGCGCCAACCGCGTTGAGCGAGTACCCCTTCGCTTGCCAGTACGCAAGCGCATACGGGCCTGCCGGGACCACGTTGATGAAGCCATGGAAATCTTCGGGCGTGAATCCCTGGGCAGCAGCGGCATTGCGGCAGGCTTCGAATCTGACGCCCTGCTGCGCAAAACTCGCCGCACGGTCGACAATCTCCTTGTACTTCGAATAGTTCACCTTCGCGAACAAGGCGAGTTCCGGACCATGCGTAACTATGACCACCTTCACCGGATCGATATCATGCGGCCCGAAATCCGCGGTTGCCTTGAGCAGCGCGCCGATGTTATTGAGTACGACGCCGACTGCCTTGGGGTCGACAAAATTGAAGTCCCATACCGTTCTGAGCTGTTTGATACTGTCGATGTCCGCGTACGAGCTGAACTTCGATGTGCCATAGGGCGATTCCTGACCCAGCACGCAAGACGCGGCAAGCGCGAATACGACGCCGGCAATAACATGCTTGAACATGGTGTGCTCCGGGATGGTTTGCGGCACGTTGCCGCCTGCAAATCATAAATCAATTGTCACGCAGGCAACAGACTTCCTGCTGGTGACTGGGACAATGAAGGACTGGTGCCGGTCGATAAGCGACTGCCCGCGATGGTCGCTTTACGACCCAAAGGACGTTCAACGCTGGCGCTTACCCGCGCCGGAAGCGTCGACGTGGAGCGCGTGGTCAGGTGCGCCGGAGCATCTTGAGAACACGCTGGGGATCCCTCACTGAAAGACTAAACGTCGCTCCACTCCTTGATTTGATTACCAGGCGTGACGAAAACAATACGCGCTGAATTTCGGCTCGAACAATGTCCTCGTAGGGGACCACGACAGGGCCAATGAAACCAACTACTAAGAACGCGTCGTAGAGCGATAGACGGATGGCCGGGTAGTTGGCACCCATGAACAACCCGACTCTGCCGGAGCACATTTGTTCGTAAACCGGGACCAAGCCCCTCTCGATTGGGGCCCGGCGCCGTGCAGCGCAGGAGATGCCACAGAGACCCGCGGCGATCAGCGCAAGGATTGCTAGGATGAAAAGCCCGGAGTCCATCGGCGCACCGAACGGTTAGACGTCTCGTGGGCGAATCTCATTGGGTGTGGGTTACCGAATGTTCCACGTTTTTCCGGTCATGAGAAAGGCGATGAGAATGGCGCCCTGAGCCGCCACCACAAACCAATAGGCCCCCGGATTGTCTTGGCGAGTGATGCGCGGAAACCACCATGCACCTAGTGCTTTTCCAGAAACGAGTTGCCAGACCAGGACGGCGGTCAAAAACAACACCATCAAGTAATAGGTAAGGTTGCTCATCGCCTATCCGCGGCCGAACGCCGGCGTTGGGCCGTCCAACCCGCAGGGGAATCACGCGAAGTCGCCGGCGTTTCCATGACGTCCAACGTCGGGAGTTGTTGCGTATCTGAGGCCAAAACGCCCCGAATCCGCAGCGGCAATCTGCTACCGCACTCGCCCGTTCTCATGCGCGGCCCGGGTCAGCGCCGCTGAAAATAGCGCTCGAGCGCGCGCAGCAGAATGTCGATCGCGAAGCCGACGATGCCGATCGCGATCATGCCCGACATCACGATCGCAGTGCTGATGTTGCTCTGGCCTTTCACCATCAGATAACCGATGCCGCTCGAGGCGACGATGAGCTCCGCGCCGATCAGCGATTGCCAGCCGAGGCCGGCGCTGATTCTGAGTCCTGCGACGACCGAGGGCAACGAAGCCGGCAGCAGGACCTCGGTGATGACGAGCCAGCTGCCAGCGCCCAGAGTGCGGGCGGCTTCGATGTAGCGCTGTTCAACATAACGCGCGCCCCGGTATGTGTTGATCACGCACGGTGGAAACGCGCCCGTGAAAATCACGAGCACGGGCCCGCCGATGCCGGTGCCGAACCACAGCGCCGCGAACGGCACCCACGCGATCGGCGCGACGAAGCGCAACGCATCGAAAAGCGGCGTCACGATATGGTCGAGCCAGCGGAACCATCCCATCGCAAGCCCGAGCGGCACGCCGACCGCCACCGCCAGGCCGAATCCCATGCCGAAACGCCCGAACGAAGAAGCGAGATGCTGCTGCAGCGTGTAGCCGACGAAGGGCCGTTGGGTCAGCTCCCCGAACGTGTGCGCCACCGCGAGTGGCGACGGCAGAAAAAGTTGCGGCACGAGCCCGCTCGCCGCCGCGAGCGCCCACACCGCGAAGAATGCGCAAAAGCCCACGGTGGTGAGCAGGAAAAACGTGCGCGGGGGCAAATGATCGTTCATGCCGGCCTCATGCCGAACGCCATGGCATCGAATAGGCTTCGAGCCATTCCAGCGCCCACGTCATCAACACACCGGCCACCGCGACGCTCGCCATGCCGACCACGATCATCGCCGGATACAGATCGAGCCCGGCCTGATACAGCACGTGCCCGAGTCCGGCGATCGCGCCGATCAACTCGCCTGCCACCAACGTCGTCCAGCACGCCTGCAGCGACAGCCGCAGTCCCGTGAAGATGAGCGGCAGCGCACCCGGCACCAGCACTTCGCGCACCAGCATCCCGCGCGGCACGCCGAGCGTGCGTGCCGCCTCGATCAGATACGGCTCGATCGATCGGACGCCCGCGTAACTGTTGATCACAGCGGGCACGAACGCGGCGAACCAGATCACGAGCACTTTGGCCGCATCCCCGAGTCCGAGCCACACGATCGCGAGCGGAATCCAGGCCAGCGGCGGAATCGGCCGCAGCAACAGGAACGTCGGGTTGAGCAGCGCTTCGGCCCTCCGGCTCCAGCCCATCAGCATCCCGAGCGGCACGCCGATCGCCACCGCGGCCGCGAAGCCGAAGAGCACCAGCTTGCAGCTGTGCAGAAAATGGCCGAGCAGCTTGCTGTCGGCGTAACCGTCGATGCTGATCTGGCGCGCCGCGCTGAAAACTTCGGCGGGATTCGGGAAGAACGCGGGCGAGATCGCCTGCGTGGCGACAGTCGCCCAGTACCACAGCGCGGCCAGCGCGGAGAACGTCGCCACGCCGACCGCGGTGCGCGATCTGGCGCCGTTGCGGGAGTCCCCGCCGAAACCGCTCGCCATCGCCAGTTCAGTTCGGATTATTCGCGAAGGCCTTCAGCTTCGGATCGCGGTCGACCATTTTCATGTAATCATCCGTCACGTAGCGGCTTGCCGGGGGCACTTCCGGCATCGTGCCGCCGCTTTTCATGAACTCGGCGATCTGCGTCATCCACTTGTCGACGTCCGACGCGCCCGCGCCGCGATTCATGATCTTCAGCTGCCCCGCGAGATCGTACGTAGGCCGCGTATCGAATTCCTTGCGCATCGACGCCTCGCTGATCGTGACGCCGCCGATCTCGTAGAATTTACCCATCATCGCGATCGCCTCCGGACGGTGCGCGTTCATCCACCTCCACGTGCGCAGATAGATCGCCAGGAACTTCGCGACGTTCTCGGGCTGCTCCTTCGCGTAGTCCGCGCGCACGACGAGCGCCCCCGGCACGATCGCGCCGGCATCTTTGCCGGAGCAGATAACCCGGGCGCCGACCTTTTCCTCGAGCGTGTAGATGTTCGGCGCCCACAGCCCGCCGTAGTCGGCGTTGTTGGACGACATCGCGGAGATGATCTCGGCCTGACCCATGCTCTTGATCGTCACGTCGCTCTTTTTCAAGCCCCACTTGCCGAGGCAGGATTGAACCGCGTAGTCGCCGGTCGAGTTGGCGGTCAGCACGATGGTCTGGCCCTTGAGCGATTGCGGGTTCTTCAGCACGCTGTCCGCGGCCGTTTTGCTCGCCATCAGCGCGTTGCCGACCGACTCGTCGTTCGTGAGCCCGATCGTCAGGAGGTTATAGCGCACGGCGCCGAGGACTGCGGGCACCGAGCCGGTGCCGCCGACGTCCCACGACTTCGAGGCGGACGCGGCGATCTGCGGCACGCCCGCCGGGAAAGTGCTGAAAGTGGCCTTGAGCCCAAGCTCGCCCCACCAGCCCTTCTCGGTCGCTACGTAGAAAGGCAGCGACCAGTACAGCGCCGGCTGATAACTGACTTTGATTTCGGTCAGCGCCTGCGCGTGCGCTGCGGCCGCGCCCGCGGTGAATGCCGCTCCCAGCACGAGATTGCGAATGAATCTGAACATGGTGGTCCTCCTTTGGTCAGTGATTAACGTTATGCGGTGCCTGCTGTTCGCGCAATAGGCGCCAGATGCTCGTCCGCAAATGCACGAACGAGCTCTGATCCATGACGTCCTCGATGCGCTCGAAGCGGTCCCAGTTCTCCGCTTTGCGCACCGCCGCGACGTCGATGATCTCATGAATGCGGCCCGGTCGGCGCGTCAAGACGACGACGCGATCGGCAAGATACACCGCCTCCTCCACCGAGTGCGTGATGAAGAGCACCGTGCGCGGGATCACCCGCGACAGCTTGATCAGTTCCTCCTGCATCACGACGCGCGTTTGCGCATCGAGTGCCCCGAACGGCTCGTCCATCAGCAGCACGTCGGGCCCGAGCACGTAGCTGCGTGCGATCGCGACGCGCTGTTGCATGCCGCCCGAGAGCTGGTGCGGGTAGGCCGATTCGTAGCCCTGCAGCCCCATCAGTTCGATGTGGCGCGCGACTTCGCGCTTGCGCTCTTCCGCAGCGACCCCCTTGGCGCGCAGGCCGAACTCGATGTTGTCGAATACCGTCTTCCACGGAAAAAGCGCAAATTGCTGAAATACGACGGCGCGGTCGGGCCCCGGGCCGACCACCCGTTTGCCGCCCACCGCCACCGTACCCGCGCTCGGAAACTCGAGACCCGCGGCCATGCGCAGGCACGTGGTCTTGCCGCAGCCCGAGGGCCCGACGATGGTGACGAACTCCCGTTCGGCCACCCGGAAGCTTACCTCTTCCAGCGCCGGGAATTCCCGGCCGTCGCGTTTGAACACGCGGCTCACGCAATCGAAGACGATATCGCTCATTGGAATAGCGCCACGGCAGCGCCGCTGCAGCCGGCTTTCTTCGACACGAAATCGAGCATCATACCTAATGATTTATCCCGCCGAGAACCCGCCGTCCACGAAGATCGTCTGCCCCGTCACATAATCCGACGCGCGGCTCGCCAGGTAAATCACGGTGCCCCGCAAGTCGGCGAGTTCGCCGTTGCGGCCGACATAAGTGCGCGCCGCGTTTTCCGCCCAGCGCGCGGGATCGTTCACCACCGGCGCCGTAAGCGGCGTCGCGAAAAATCCCGGCGCGATCGCATTCGCATTCACACCGTGCCGCGACCACGCTTCGGCCTGCGCGCGCGTCAGTTGCAGAACCCCTCCTTTCGACGCGCCGTAAGCTCCGGAGTTATTGAATGCGCGTACGGCCTGCAGCGAAGCAATGTTGATGATGCGGCCCCATCGCCGCTCGATCATCGCCGGCGCAAGCTTCTGGGCCAGGAAGAAAGGCGCTTCGAGATTGAGCCGCAGCGTGGCATCCCAGTCCTGTTCCGAGATGTCGAGCATCGGTTTGCGGATATTCACGCCCGCGGCCGACACCAGGATGTCCGGCGCGCCGAACAACGTTGCGGCCCGCGCGGCGCAATCGCCAATTGCAACGCGATCGGTCAGGTCGCATGCCACCGCCGCGGCCCGGCCGCCCGTGGACTCGATTTCCTCCTGCGCCCGCGCGAGCTCGGTCTCCCGGCGCGCAACCAGCACGATCGACGCGCCGGCTTCGGCCAGCGTCTTCGCAATCGCGTTGCCGATGCCCGAGCTTGCCCCCGTTACAAGCGCAATTTTTCCCGCCAGATCGAACAGCGACCGGATCGACATCGTGCGCCTACGTCTTGACCGGCGTGCCGCGCTCGAAGCGCTCTGCTGGAAAATACTTCGCGAGCCGGTCGTCCGCGGTGCGCGCGTGCGCTTCCATGCCTTCGAGCCGCGAAATCCGGGCGGTGATCTGCGCGATTTGCCTGTTCGCCTCGCGCGACATGCGCTGCCACGTCACGGTCTTCAGGAATTTGTGCACCGACAGCCCGCCCGAATAACGCGCGGCGCCCTTGGTCGGCAGAATGTGATTCGGGCCGGACGTCTTGTCGCCGAACGCGACGGTCGTCTCCTCGCCGAGAAAGAGCGAGCCGTAGCACGTCAAATGCGCAAGCCACCAGTCGAGATCGCGCGCGTGCACTTCGAGATGTTCGGGCGCGTAGCGGTCCGAGGTCTCGGCGATCTCCTCCCGGCTGCCGCACAGCACGACCTCGCCGTAGTCGCGCCACGCCGCGCCCGCCGCATCGCGCGCGGTTGCCGGCAGTTTCGCAATCAGCTCGGGCACGAGCTGCATGACTTTCTCGGCAATCGGTTGTGAGTCCGTCATCAGCCACGCCGGCGACTCGTGCCCGTGCTCGGCCTGGCCGACGAGATCGGCGGCGACGATAGCCGGGTCCGCGCTCGCATCCGCGATGATCGCAATTTCGGATGGCCCGGCAAAGACGTCGATGCCGACTTTGCCGAAAAGCATGCGCTTTGCCTCGGCGACGAACTTGTTGCCGGGGCCCACGACGATGTCCGCGGGTCTGCCGGTGAAGAGCCCATACGCCATCGCGGCGATCGCCTGCACGCCGCCCAGCGTCATAATGACATCGGCGCCCGCGACTTTCATCGCGTAGAGCACCTGCGGGTGAACCCCCTGGTCCTGGTACGGCGTCGAGCACGCGATCACCGTCGGCACGCCGGCCGCCTTGGCGGTTGCGATGCTCATGTATGCGGATGCGATGTGCGCGTAACGGCCGGTCGGCACGTAGCAGCCGGCGACGTTGACCGGGATCAGCCGCTGGCCCGCGGTGACGCCCGGATGGACTTCCACTGAAAATTCACGGATCGAATCGCGCTGCGCGAGCGCAAACTTGCGCACCCGCTCCGTCGCGAATTCGATGTCGCGCTTGATCGCCGCCGGGATGTCGCGCGCGCGCCGCTCTATCTCCTCGCGGGTGACGACGATCTCGCCGTCCCACCGGTCGAGCTTGCGCGCATATTCGCGCACCGCCTCTTCGCCTCGCGCTTCGATCTGCGCGAGCATTTCCGCCACGACGCGCCGCGCGCTTTCGGTCGAACTCTCGGGCGTCCTGGTCGCGCGTTTCAGGAATTCGATGGACACGACTCACCCCCGTCGAAGACGTGATCGGCCGCCCGGAAGCCGGGCGCCGCAAGTGAGTCGGAGAATGGAGCAAACCGCGGCGAAAATCAACACGCCGCCCGCCTTCCGCGCGAGGCCGGCAGAATCCTTGCGCCCGGTCATGGCACTCGCGAAGTCTCCTGTCGGAGGGAATCGCTGTGATGGGACCACAGTACGGGGCGACATGCACGCTCGCGGGCTCCACGGGATCCTCTGTAAGTACATCGGCGTTACCATCGATGACCTCCCCGCCAACGCGCACCCAAGCAGAGCGCCGTGAACTCTCCGCGAATGTCCGCGTTTGGCGCCGTAAGCGGACGTTCGAATTTAAACCGAGACACTGCCCTTATTCGGCTTTCACCCCGGCGGACTTGATGACGCCGGCCCATTTCTTCGACTCGGCGCGCAGGAATCTGCCGAATTCTTCTGGTGTACTTCCCACCGGCTCGGCGCCCTGGGCGGCCAGCTGCTCGCGCACCTCGGGCAAGGCGAGCGTCGCCGCCAGCGTCTGGTACAACTTGCGGATCGCTTCTTTCGGAGTGCCGGCGGGCGCCACGACCGCGTGCCACGCGGACGCGTCGAGTCCCGGCATGCCGACTTCGGTGCACGCCGGCACGTCGGGCAACAGCGGCGAGCGTTTGGCTGCGGTGATCACCAGCGCTTTCAACCGTCCCGCTTTGACGTGCGGCAGAAACGCGGGGATGGTGTTGAACGCGAGCTGGATCCTGCCGGCCATGATTTCGGGCATCGCCTGCGCGACGCCTTTGTACGGGACGTGCACGATATTGATGCCGGCGACGGTCTTGAACATCTCCCCGATCAGATGCAGCCCGCTGCCGACGCCGGTCGAGCCGAAATTGAGCTCGCCCGGATGCGCCTTGGCATATGCCACGAGTTCGGTCACCGTGCTCACCGGCAGCGTCGGGCTCGCGAACAGCACGAACGGCAGGCTCGCGACCTGCGATACGGGAGCAAGATCCTTGAACAGATCGTAGCCGAGCTTCCTGTAGAGGCTGGGCCCGATCGAAAGCGGCCCGAGATTTCCGTACGAAATCGTGTAGCCGTCGGCGGTCGCCCTGGCGACGAGCTCGGTGCCGATCGTGCCGCCGGCGCCGCCGCGGTTATCGATGATCAACTGCTGGCCGAGAACCGTTTGCCAACGCAACGACACGAGCCGCGCGATGGCGTCGATCGACTCGCCGGCGGGAAACGGCACGACGAGCCGGATCGGTTTGTCCGGATAGGATTGCGCGAACGCCGCATGGCAGGGAAATGACCAGAGCAACAGCAGGCACAGAATTCTTGCGGGCTTCATTTCTCCTCCTCCGGATCCCTGTACGCTAAATATTGGCCGCAATCCAGTCCGCGATGTAGTCGATGCCCGCTTGCCGGTTGTCGACCTGGCAGTGCTCTGCGCCGCCTTCTTCGGGCGTAAAGATCTTGAGCGTCTTGCGCCGGGAGCCGGCCGCCTCGTAGAGCTTGCGCGCGTCGTCGACCGGCACTATACGGTCGTTGGCTCCGTGAGTGATGAGCAGCGGGCACGTGATTTTGCCGGCCACGTCCTTGAGCGAGAACTGTTTCGCGCGCTCGAGCGCAGCGTCCGGGTCGTTCACGCCGAGTATCCACTGGAACTGGAAGTTCGATTGCGCGATCCCGGTTGGACTGGCCTGCGCTTTGCGCATCATGTCGGATTGCCACGCGTGAATGTCCCAGTGCAGCGCGCCGAGCGCGACGCACGCGGCGTAGCGTTTCTCGAACGCGACCGTGCGCGGCGCGTAATAGCCGCCGAAGCTGTAGCCCATGATGACCACTTTTCTCGGATCGACGTCCGACCGCTTCGCTACATACTCGTAGGCCGCCGTGCCCGGCACTTCGTAATCGTGCCGCGCGTGGATGTTGCGCAGCCGCAGCGCTTCGCCCTGCCCGGGCCCGTCGATCGCGAGCGTGTGCATGCCGCGCCGCGCGAACTCGAGCCCCGCGAACAGCACGCTCATCTCCTTGCAGTTGTCCATGCCGTCGAACAGCACGACAGTCGGCGCGCGCGCCGCCACGCCCGGCGCTTTCATGAAATACGCGGGCAGCGTCGCATTCCCGTAAGGAACTTCGACGAACTCGATGTTAGGGTGGCGCCGCTTGAGGCCTTCCTGGTAGCAACGCAATGCTTTGCGATAGACGTCGAGCTTGCGTTCCCCCGGCGGCACGAAACGCTCGCCGGTGTAGTAATAATTGCCGGCACGCAGATAGTAGTTGCCCGCGGTGAAATGACGTCCCTCGGCGGCGGCGGTGTCGGCGACTGTTTCGAGCTTGCCCGCCATCGCGCACCACTCCTCCGTCCACGCAGCGGGCTCGCCCGCGCGCGCTTTCAGCCGCTCGCCGATGCGGTCGATTTCCCCGATCGCGACCGCGCCGTACGGCGCCATGCCCTTGCACACGAGGGCCGCGTTCGACCACATGAAGTTGCCCGGAAAATGATCGATCCAGCTGCCGCCCGGCGACATCACTCGCTCCTGTTCGGCGGATGCATCATGCGAGCTAGCCATAAATTCCGGACAACCCCGCATAGACTCCGAGGCCGGCGGTCAATGCAATCGCGGTGGCGACGACGAACGCATAGCCGCCGCCCAACCGGTAAGGCTCCGGCAGGCGGCGCGCCAGCAGATAGAGAAACCCCAGCACGAACGGCAACAGCAGCGCGTTCATCACCTGCACCGCGACGCTCAATGTGACCAGGTTCACGCCCGAGGCGACGAACAACCCGCTGGCGGCGAGCGCAATGGTGTAGATGCCGTAAAACCAGGGCGCTTCCCGGGGCTCGTTGTCCAGCGAATGCTTCACCCCCAGGATTTCCCCGAGCGTGCGGGCCACGGTGAGAGTCACGACGATCGTGGCGACCAGGGCGGAACCGGTCATGCCGAGCGCAAACAGGAGCTTGCCGCTGCGTTCGCCGAGAAACGGCGTGACGGCCTGCGCGATTTGCTGGACTGTGTCGAGCGGAGCATCCTGGTGGACTCGCCCGAGAGTGGCGGCGGTCGCGATCAGCACGGCGGCCATGATCAACTGCGTCACCACCGCACCCACCGCCGTATCCCAGCGCGCCGCCGGCAAATCGGCCGCGGTCAGCCCTTTTTCGACAATCGCCGACTGCTGGTAAAAAACCATCCAGGGCATGATCACGGCCCCGATATTGGCCGCGACGAGGTACTGATATTGCGGTTCGTGCCACGGTATCGCGAATACCCCGGCGAGAACTTCGGCCGCGTCCGGCTGCGCCCGCCACGCGACCAGCACAAATACGAGTTCGAAGGCGCCGATGGCAAGCGCGATGCGCTCGACCGACCGGTAGGAACCCGTATAGGCCATGAGCGTGAGGCCCGCGATCACCACCGCCATCGTGAGCCAAGCCGGGATTCCGAACAGCAGCCCCACGCCGGCCAGGCCGCTCAATTCGCTCAACAGCGCGCCGACGCATGCGAGCACCAGGGTACCAACCGAGGCCCATGCCCAGCCGCTGCCGAAGTGGTCGCGGATCAACTCGCCGTGGCCTTTGCCGGCGACGATGCCGAGACGCACCGTGAGCTCCTGCACTACATACAGGATGGGGACGAGGATGGCCTGCAGCAGCAGCAGGCGGTAACCCCATTGGGCGCCGCTTTGCGCCGCCGTGATCACGCTGCCCGCATCGGTGTCGGCGAGCATCACCACGAGGCCGGGACCCGCCACCGCCGCGAAGCGCGACCAGCGCGAGGATCCCAAAATCTTTGTCGAGGAAACCATCAGGAATTCGGCCCCGCGACTCCCATGTCACGGGTAACGCGAAAAATCATTTCGGTGGAATGATCGGCAGCAATAGATGAGACGGCATGTCGCCGCCGGCGTGGATTGTGTTCTCGGCGCCCGCGTTGTAATCGGCGTGGTAGTGCGTATACGGCGCGCTGCCGACGCCGTCGCGCGGCTGGATGTCGAGCCGCAGCCGGTGGCCTTTTTTCAGCACTATGCACGTCGGCCAGATTTCGACCTGGCACTCGACCGGCTCGTTCTCCTTCAGCCACTGCCGCTCGTTGTGCGCGTGATACGGCCGGTACGGCAGCGATTTCGCGGGATCGAGCTTGCGGTGCGAGGCGCGCAGGTAGCCCTTGGTCACCGGAATCGGCTGGCCGTGCTGCCCCACCTCCCAGCGGTCCTTGCCGTCGGGGCCGATGTTGCGGATGGTGGCGAAGATGTCCATGTCTTCCGATGTGCTCGACACCCAGAGCTTCAGCACGATCGGCCCGGTGATCTCGGTGTCTTCCGCCATCGACGGCGTCACGAACGACACGCCGGTGCGGCCGGCTGCGCCGTGCGTCGTCGACAGCGATGAGCCTGACGCGACGCCGGCGCGGGTCATGCCGCTCGCCGCATAGCTGAGCTTGGCCGGCTGCTGCGGCGGCGAGCCGACGAGCTGCCCTTCAACCGCGTCCGGCTGGTCGGCGGGCTCGCGCTCGATCTTCAGATGGAACTTCGTCCACCGTGTGCGCGCGAGCGGCCATTCGCTCTCGAAGCGGAACGGATACGGGCGCTCGCTGCCGCCGGTGCGGATCTCGATCTTCACCGGCGGCTCGTCCATGATGCCGGTGTCGATGCCCTTCAGCCAGTAATCGAACCAGCGCAGCTGGTCCATGCGCCCTTCCTCGGAATGGAACGGATGGAAGTGCGTGCCGGTATGCACGCGCAGCTTCTTGTGCTTCGACGCCGCGTTCATGTACCCCTCGGTATTGCCGCGCAGGTGCAGCGAGGTGCCGCCCCAGTTGCCGACGCTGTAGACCGGCACCGTGATTTTCTCCCAGCGCGCGCTCGCGAGGCGCCACCACTCGGAATCGAGGTCGTGGCTCAAGAGCTGCCACAGCATGTCGGGCTGGAACGCGTCGGGGTTGTAGCTGCGCGGCCGGCCGAGCAGATGGTGCGCGGTGTGGGTCGCGATCCAGTTGGCGACGAAGCCCATCGAGAAGATGCCGCCGTGGTAGCACTGGTCGCGGTACTGGTCCGCGCGCCCTTCCCACGGCATGATCGCCTTCAGCGACGGCGGCTGGAGGTTCGCCACGCGCCATTGCGAGCTCGCGTGGTACGAGATGCCGAGCGTGCCGATCTTGCCCGAGCACCACGGGCTTTGCGCGATCCATTCGATTGCGTCGTAGAAGTCGAGCGACTCCTGGTACGAGCTCGGCTCGCATTTCCCCGGTGACTTGCCGGTGCCGCGGGAATCCACCCGCACGCACGCGTAGCTGCGCGGGCACCACCATTCCGGGTTGACGGTCTCCCAGTTCATGTACGGGTTCGCCTTCTCCTCGAGGTCCGCCGGCGGCACCCACAGCTTGTCCTTCTGGTAGACGCTGATGTTGATGATCGCCGGCACGCGCTCGCCCGTGTCGGGGCGGAACACGTCGGCGTAAAGCATCGTGCCGTCGCGCAGCGGGATCGGCACGTCCTTCTCGACGATCAGCTGGTGGTCGCGCGGCTGGGATACTTTGGCGGGTGCTGCGGTCATTCGTCTTCTCCAGATACAGTCATCGTGCGAGGCGCACGCCGCCGCGAGCGGTTATTCCGCCACGGCGTCCTTGTCGGGTTATAAAGTAGCGGCTTGCGAACCGGCAATATAACATGCCATTATTCGATGCCGTTTCGCGCGGATCGAATAATTCGCCGGATACGAGCGGACGCAAGCGCCGCTCAACCCTGCGTTTCTTGATCGGGAGACATCACAAGTGTTCGCCAAGTTCTGGAAAATTATCCCGCTGCTTGCCATAGCCGCGACTATTGCGCAGACCGCGTCCGCGCTCGCGCAATCCCCGGCCGACCATCAGCACAGCTTCAGCGACGCGCACAAATGGGCGCAGGAATTCGACGACCCATCGCGCGACGCGTGGCAGAAGCCGCATGAAGTCATTCAAGCGCTCAAGCTCGCGCCGGACGCCGCGGTGGCGGACATCGGCTCGGGCACCGGCTATTTCTCGGTGCGCTTCGCGCACTTGGTGCCCAAGGGCCGCGTCTACGGCGTCGACATCGAGCCCGACATGGTGAAGTACCTTGCCGAGCGCGCGCAGAAGGAAGGCCTGGCCAATCTCACATCGGTCGCCGGCGCGCCTGACGATGCGCGCCTGCCCGGCAAGGTGGACCTGGTTTTCCTGGTCGACGTCTATCACCATATCGACAAGCGCGAAGCATACTTCCGCAAGCTGCGCGGCTCGCTCAAGCCCGGCGGCCGCGTCGCGATCATCGATTTCCGCATGGATTCGCCGTCGGGCCCGCCGAAAGGCGCGCGCATCGCGCCGGACCGCGTGAAAGCCGAACTCAAGAATGCGGGCTACGCGCTGGCCGAAGAACACGCGTTCCTGCCGAATCAGTATTTTTTGATCTTCAAGCCGGGCGCATAAAGCAAGAAGCTCCGGGCGCCCGCCCGGCCCTGTCAGAGAGAGGACAACCATCGTGAGAACGGTACTGACTGGCGTTTGCTTTATGCTTGCGTTTGCCCCGCTGCCGGCAGTTGCCGCCGACGCGCAGACTTACCCCGCCAAGCCGATCCGCATCATCGTGCCGTTTCCGGCCGGCGGCATCGCCGACGTGATGTCGCGCGTGTTCGGGCAGAAATTCACCGACTCGTGGGGCCAGCCCGTCGTCGTCGACAACCGCGCCGGCGCTGGCGGCAACATCGGCGCGGACCTCGTCGCCAAGTCGCCGCCCGACGGCTACACGCTCGTGATGGGCAGCATCGGCACGCACTCGGTGAACGTGAGCCTGTTTTCCAAACTGCCGTACGATCCGGTCAGGGATTTTACGCCGGTCGCACTCGTCATCAAGTCCGACAACCTGCTGGTCGTCCATCCGTCGCTGCCGGTGAAGACGGTCAAGGAAGTGATCGCGCTCGCGCGCGCCAAGCCCGGGCAGCTCGTCTACGCATCCGCCGGCAACGGCACCGCGGGCCATCTCGCTGGCGAACTATTCAAGCTGCTCGCGAAGATCGACATCGTGCACATCCCCTACAAGGGCAACGTCCCGTCGATCACCGACCTCATCGGCGGCCAGACTTCGATGACCTTCGCCACCCTGCCGACCGTGCTGCCGCAGGTGCAGGCGGGCCGGCTGCGCGCAATCGCCGTGACCGGCGCGCAGCGCAATCCGGCGCTGCCCGATGTCCCGACCGTGGCCGCAACGCTGCCCGGATTCGAAGTGACCAACTGGGTCGGCATCTTCGCCCCTGCGGGCACGCCCGCGGACGTCATCGCCAAGCTCAACGCCGAGATCATGCGCATCATGAAGCTGCCGGAAGTGCAGATGCGGCTCGACAACGAGGGCGCGAAATTCACGCCCAACACGCCGGCCGAATTCGGCGCGTTCCAGAAGAGCGAGATTGCCAAGTGGGCCAAGGTGATCAAGGAATCCGGCGTACACGTGGATTGATGTTGGCACGGGGGGTGTCGTGAAGGGTCGCCCATGCTGAAGCACGTCAAGGCGGGCGTCCTCGACATCGCCTATGAAGGGAATGGCGATGCGAACGGCAAGCCGGTCGTGCTTCTGCACGGCTTTCCGTACGACATTCACGCTTACGACGAAGTGACGCCACTGCTGGTCGCGGCGGGCTGCCGCGTGCTGACGCCCTATCTTCGCGGGTACGGGCCGACGCGGTTTTTATCCAAGGACACGCCGCGCTCGGGCCAGCAGGCGGTGCTCGCCCACGACCTGCTCGCGTTCATGGACGCGCTCGCGATCCCGCGCGCGGTGCTCGCCGGCTACGACTGGGGCGGCCGTGCGGCGTGCCTCGTCGCGGCGCTGTGGCCCGAGCGCGCGCGGGGGCTGGTGACGGTGAACGGCTACAACGTCCACGACATCCCGAACTCGGGCAAGCCCGCCCGGCCGGAAAACGAGCACCGGCATTGGTACCAATATTATTTTCACGGCGAGCGCGGGCGCGCCGGCCTCGCCAAGAATCGCCGCGAGCTCTGCAAGCTCTTGTGGCGGCTGTGGTCGCCCAACTGGCGTTTCGACGATGCGACCTTTGAGCGCACCGCGGCCTCCTTCGACAATCCGGATTTCGTGGATGTCGTCATCCACTCCTACCGGCACCGCTACGCGCTCGCGCCCGGCGACCCCGCGGTCGAGGAAACCGAGCGCCGCCTGACCGCGCAGCCGCCGATCACCGTGCCGACGGTCGTGATGGAAGGCGGCGGCGACGGCGTCATGGGCGTCGGCGGCACTGCGCACCATCGGAAGCACTTCACCGGCGCGTACGATCGCCGCGACATTCCGCTCGTCGGCCACAATCTGCCGCAGGAAGCGCCGAGCGAATTCGCGGCAGCGGTGCTGTCGTTGATCTGAAATACAAAAGTCAGGGACGGAATTGCGTTAGGCCCCTGCCCGGCGTAGCGTATGCACGAGGGACAAGGATGGCGTGCAGGACAATAGTAATAGCCGGCGTTAGGCGACTTAGTGCCAACTAATATCTGGCAACTAATTGTAGTTAGAAGCGGTTTAGTTTTGGGGATAACCGTGTTTCGACTGATCATGGCAGGTATTCTGTTCGGAATGACAAACTGTGTTTTCGGGCAACAGGACGCGACCACGATGGTCTTTCGCACAGACATGATTATGATTTTGGAATATAAGGCTGCTTGTGACTTGCGAGTCCCGGAAAGCATAATCGTCAATGAAAAAGCATTTGCGGAATCGCGCTTCGTGAATTTGAATATCCCGAATTTTCGCGACAAGCCGGAGATCGGAGTCTCTGCTTCACTTGATCCGATTTTGATTGAGATGCGAAAAGACATTCATAATGCGTTTGAGAAAATCGCGCCAAACGAACTAATCTCTTCATGTGCGCGATTCCCCGCTTCGTTGACGGAGATCGATCGGAAGTACCCTGACGATGTGCTTAAACCATATTTACAATAACGTGGGTTTGCTTCTAACTCATCAATCCAGAACAGACGTTAGTTAACAGAACCAAGGACTAGCGCATCACCAGCAAAGGAGGCGCCATGAATTTCCGTGACACGCTGCCGCGCAAAGGCATCTCGCGCAAGGAGATGCTGAAGCGCGTGGCGCGCTTCAGGAAGCTCAAGGGTTCCGACGGCGGGCTGCCGGACAGCAAGATGCCCGGCTGCGAGCGCGTTCTTTACAACGTGATCGGCTTCCAGCCGCCGAAGACCGAGCGCGGCGGCAAGCAGTCGCCGGTGGGGACCAAGGCCTCGCGCATGGCGGCGATCAAGATCTCCGAGGGCTTCAACCTTGGCTACTGCCGCGCGGTGCCGGGCAAAGGCCCGATGCTGCACAACCACGACACCAACGAGACCTTCATCGCGATGACCGGCACGTGGCGCGCGAGCTGGCTTAACAGGAAGGGCGGGCTCGAGCACGTGGACCTCAAGCCGCTCGACGTGATCTCGTTTCCGCCCGGCGCGATCCGCCGCTTCATGAACGTGACCAAGGGGCCGCGGGGCAAGGATTCGATCCTGATGTTCATCATCGGCGGCAACGCGCCGAGCTCCGAGTTCACCCACGAATCGATGGGGCAGCTCGAGCGCGCCGGCGTCTGGCCGCCCCGGCGTGGGAAATCGAAGACGCGGCGATAAGCGGTCGCGCCAGCCGCGACCACGCATCACTCGATGGTGATCTCGCCGATCATGCCCGCCCAGTCGTGGTCCGAGCAGGTCAGAGCGTAACTGCCAGGCTTTTGCGGGATGAAATAGACGTCCCGGGATTCATTCGGTTGCAGCACGATTTCCTGCTGCTCCGGGTCGAGCACCTCGGGATTCCTCATGCTGACCGCCTTGAAGAACGCGGGCGCGGTAAATTCGTGCATTTCGGTGCCGGTGTTGTCCAGACGCAGATGGTAAGCAACGCCGCGCCGGAAGCTCAACTTGTCCGGTATGAAGCGCTCGTCCACCAGCTCGACCCTGACCAGCCGGGCGGCCGACCAGTCGGCCTTCGCCGCATCGGTCGTGCCCGCGGCCGGCGGCGCATCGGCGCCGAACGCGCCAAGCGCGGCGGCCAGCGCCGCCCCGCCGCAGAGCAAAGCCACGGCGCGCGGGCGCCGGATTTTCTCTATCGAACAGAACATGGTCAGTCGCAGTCCGTCAATTGTACGATGGGCCACCGCTCAGCGTAACCCGCGTCAGTCCGCGCGAATGCCGGCCGTCTTCACGACCTTCGCCCACTTCGCCATTTCGGCGTTGATGTAGGCCGCGAATTCTTCCGGCGTATTGTCCATCGGCTCGGCGCCGATCGAATACAGGCGCTCGCGCGCGTCGGGCTCGCGCAGCGCGCGCGCGATCTCGGAATTCAACCGCAGCACGATTTCCCGCGGCGTGCCGGCCGGCGCCAGCAACCCGTACCACGAGTTCACCTCGAAGCCCGCGAGCCCCGCTTCGTTCATGGTCGGAATATCGGGCGCGCCCTGCCAGCGCTTGAGCGTCGTAACGCCGAGCGCGCGCAACCGTCCCGCCTTCACCGCCGGCAGGCCGGTCACGATGCCGTCGAACATCATCGACAGCTGGCCGCCCATCAATTCTGTATGCGCCGGGGCGAGGCCTTTGTACGGAATGTGCGTGATCTTCACGCCGCCCATCAGGTTCAGCAGCTCGAGCGCGAGATGCGACGCCGTGCCGTTGCCGGCGGAGCCGCAGGTGAGCTGACCCGGGTGCGCTTTCGCGAACGCGATCAATTCCTTGACCGAATGCGCGGGAATCGACGGGTGCACGACGAGCACGTTGGCGATGGAGGCGAAAAGCAGGATGGGCGCAAAATCCTTCACGGCGTCGAACGGCAGCTTACCATACAAGCTTGGGTTGACCGCGTGAGCAAACGCCGGTTCGAGCAGCGTGTAGCCGTCCGGCGGAGCTTTCGCGACGATCTCGGTGGCGATGTTGCCGCCCGCGCCGGGACGGATGTCGACGATGACCTGCTGTCCCCATTTTTCGGTGAGCTTCTGGCCGATCGTGCGCGCCGCGACGTCGCTCGGCCCCCCGGCCGCAAAGCCGACGACGAGGCGGATCGGCTTGCTCGGATACTGCTGCGCGAAAACGTCCGGCGCGCCCGCCAAGAGCAGCGCGGCGGCAGGCACTGCGCAAACAAGGAATGATTTCATCGCTTCCCCTTAAATGGTCAACGCCCGCATATCCGGGATTTTTTCCACCGCGGCGATCCGATCGAAGAGCCGGTCCGCGCCCGCCGCGGACGCCGCCGAAGTGACCGCGTTGAATTTTTCGCGCAGCTGCCCGCGGGTCAAAGGCTGCTGCGGCATGCCTGGAAAGTGTTGCAGTTCCTGCGTGAACTCTCTGCCGTCCTTGAGTTTCACGCTGACGCGGCTTGCGAGCGGATTTGAAGCGTCCGTTTCCTTTCGCAGTTCAACTTTGACGTTGCGGCACAGTGCGCGGATCTTCGGATCGTTGCGCGATTCTTCGGAGAACACTTTCGGATCGCGCGGGTCGCGGCAAAACGCGAGCGCGACGCAGAACGGCGTCGAGTACTGCGCCATCGTCATGTCCTGCGGCTCCGGAATGTTGTGGTGGCTCACCATTTTCTCGCTGCCGGCGACCGTGATCGCCGCGATGTCGTCGCCGAAAATGCCGTGCCTCACTTTGAGTTCCAGCGCGGCCGTGACCGGCACGTGCGCCGAGATATGGCAGGAATAGCGCTTGAACGTGAGCCTGAGGAGTTTCCACGTTTCGCCGAGGCCGGCGGTCATGCGTGCGGCATCGCCGTCGCGGCAGAATACGTTGAGATAGCCGAACTTGCCGTCGAGCACGGTCGCCGGGCCGCTGAAACCGTTCTTCGCGAGCGTCGCCGCCAGCACGCCCGACTCCGCCGCGCGCCCGAGATGCAGCCGTTTCACCATCCCGCCGCCCGATTTGGAGAATTCGAGCAAGCCCGACGCGAGCGAGCCCGCGATGCCGAGCGCGTTCGTCATCTGCTCCATCGAGAGCTTCAGGAGCCGCCCCGCGATCACCGCGCCGCCGAATGCGCCGGTCACGCCCGGCGCGTGGAACCCGATTTTCTCGGTCGACTGTTTCGCCGCGTCGCCGATCCGGTACATCACTTCGCCGCCCGCGATCCACGCCGTGATGAAGTCCTTGCCGCCCGCGCCGATTTCCTGCGCGACCGCGAGTCCCGGCGCGGTAAGCGATGCGCCTGGATGCACGCCCGTGCTCGGCTGCACGAGGCTGTCCATCTCGAACGCGTGGGCGAGCGCGCCGTTGGCGAGCGCGGCATACGGCGCATGCACCTTGAGCGGCGTGCCGAGGATCGCGCTGGCGCCGCCTTTCCCGTACTGCTCGGCGTAAGCAATGACGATCTTGCTCCACGGCAGCGTGGCGCCGTAAGTGCACGCCGCCACGGTGTCGATCACGCAATCCTTCGCGCGCTCGATGACGTTGGCGGGAATGCGATCGTACTCCAGCTGCGTCGCGAATCCGGCGAGAGTCTGCGCGGCGGTCGTCATCTTCGGTTTCCTTTCCAGTAGTTTCTTATGTTCCTCATTCCGCCTTGATTCCCGCGTGCTCGATCACCTGCCTCCACTTGCCGATCTCGGCGGTGATCGTGCGCCCGAGCTCCTCGGGCGTGCTGATGGCCACTTCGGAGCCGTCTGTCAGCAGCTGGTTCCTGAGATCGGGCGCCTGCAGCGCCTTCGCGGTTTCCTCGTTGAGCCGCGCGACGATTTCGCGCGGTGTCGCCCCCGGCGCGAGCAGTCCGTAGATCTGCTCGACCGAGAATCCCGGCAGGCCGGATTCCGCGATGGTCGGCACGTCGGGCAGCAGCGACGAGCGTTTGAGGCTCGTGATGCCGAGCGGCCGCAAGCGGCCGCTCTTGATCGCCGGCAGCGCCGGCAGCACGTTGCCGAACATGAGGTCCGTTTCGCCCGCGATGACGGACAGCGTGCCCGGCGAGCTGCCCTTGTACGGAACGTGGATCATCCGGATCCCCGCCATCGACGAGAACAGCTCTCCCGCGAGATGCGAGGGGCCGCCGGTGCCGGACGAGGCGAAGGTCAGCCGGCCGGGCCGCGCGCGGGCGAGCGCGATCAGCTCTCGCACCGATCTGGCCGGAACCGACGGGTGCGCAACCAGCGCGTAGCTCGTGTAAGCGACCAGCGAGATCGGCGCAAAATCCTTCGGCATGTCGAACGGCAGCTTGCGGTACAGCGCCGGCGCGGTGACCATCACGCTGCTCGTCGCGAGCAGCAGCGTGTAGCCGTCGGGCGGCGCTTTGGCGACGAGCTCGGTGCCGATGCGCCCGCCGGCGCCCGCGCGGTTGTCGACGACGAATTGCTGGCCGAGCGCCGCGCCGAGCCTTTGCGCGAGCAGGCGCCCGACGAGATCGGACCCGCCGCCGGGCGCGAAAGGCACGACGAGCCGCACCGGTCTCGCCGGATAGGTCTGCGCGAGCCCTACGCGGACGCCGCAGGCGCAATCCGCGGCACATGCAACCGCCAATACCACGCCAAGAGCCTTCAAGATGCGGCTTTCCTCGCGCCTAAGCGGTCTCAAGCGGCTTCGAAACGCTCAGGCTCTGCCCGCCGGCGGTAGGCAGGAACATCGACTTGCCGCCCGCGCCGCCAGCCACGATCACGATCAAGTCGTCCGCTTCGCACACGATCGGGACCATCGAGGCGTCGTCGTTCCGGTCGACGCACGCCGGGAACCGCGGGCCTTTCGACTTGCCGCGGTTCTTGACGAGGCCCCACGGCTGGCGCGCCAGCTCGAAGAGCGCCTGCTTCACGTCCCGCTTGCTCCAGCCGGCCGCCGCGATGTGGCGCGCGTGCTCGATGCCCAGCACGAGCACCGGATGGCCCTGCGAATAAAGATTGTTCACGCCGAGCGTCGCCATCGAAGACGCGAAAGTCCGCATGATTTCCCGCGGGTCGGTCTGGATGTTCTCGGTCATGCTGTGCGGCGCTTCCGCATTCACCACCGTCACCACGCTTTGCCCGGGATCGAACCCGCGCTCCACGTGCAGCGGCTCCCACGGGTTCGCCTTTTCGTACTCGGCGATGCAGTAGGTGTATTTGCCGGGATGCCCGGTCTGCGAGGCATCGACGTCGGGCCCCGCGCCGCCGATGTTGATCAGCACGAGCCGCAGCGCGCGGCCGATCGTCGCGTTCGCGCGCCAGCCCGGCCCGAACAGGCCGCGCCCGCAATTGATCTTCAGGCGCTCGGCAATCGGGCCGTTGACGATGATGAGAGGCGCACCCGCATGGGTCGTGGTCTGGCGGTGCGCGAGCCCGTACTGCGGCTCGGAAATCGCCTGCAGCGCGGCCACCACGACCGGCAGGTACTCGGGCCGGCAGCCCGCCATCACCGCATTGGCTGCGATCTGCCGCATCGTCGCCCGGCCCATCTTCGGCGGCACCACGCTGATCAGCTCGTCTGGAGCATGCGCGGGCATGCCGGCGAGCATCGCCTGCACGCGCGCCTCGGTGGGCGGCACGATTGGCAGACCATCTGTCCAGCCGCGCTCGTAGAAATACTCGTTGACGCGATCGAAGGCGTCGTTCGCGTCGGCGACCAGCGGGATTTCGGGCTTCATGGCGGGCTCGAGCGTGAAGGAGCTGACCTGCGCTAGCGCGGCATGACCGCAGCCGGGAGCGGATAGTGCTTGCCGGCGAATTCGCGAGCAAGCTCCGCCGCGGGCGTGGTCAGTACCCGCACGCACTGCGCGGCGATCTGCTCGCCTCTTTGCCTGATCAATTCCTGATCGCGGTCGCCGACCGGGTGCGGCACCACGACGATCGGCAGGCTCGCGTGGCCGGCGCCCTGCGCGGTGACCTGCGCGAGCGGCGCGAAAGCGGTGCTGATCACGGTGACCGTCGGGATTCCCAGGTCTTCGAGCTCGGCCGCGTCACGCGCGGTCCACGGTGTCGACGATCCTCAGTGGCCTACGCCGTTGATCACGGCGTCGCAAGCTGCAGCCATCTCGTTGAGAAAGGCCGCTGGCGTTCCCAGATAATCCTTGCGCCAGAAGCGCGTTTCGCGCACCCCGTACTCGCGCTGCAGGACGTCCGCGACCCCGCGCAGCACGATGTCGGCGAATTCCTTGCAGTTGTCGAGGATTCCGATCCGCGCGCCGCGGATCGTTTGCAGGCGCGGCGCGAGCTGCCGCGCCGCGCTGACCGTGTCCCCGGTCGGCACGTACACGGTCACGTCGGCAATTTTTTCGCGGTCATGCGTTTCCATGATTATGTCCTTGCCTCCGGCCCGAGCCGGCGAGTTTGTCATCGAACATCGATTCCATGCGGCCAATCGCTATTCTACAACCGGAACCGGCGCACGCATCCATGCCGCAAAACCGCATTCGGCGGAAGCGTCGATCAGACGACCGCCCGGCCCGCGCGTCGGGTCACCCACCTCCTATATAATCCCGATTATTCGAGACGGCTTGCGCAGCTCGAACAATTCGCCGGATACGAACGGACGCGAGGCACCGCTCAACCCGGCGCCCCTATGACACGGGACAGGAAATTCGGTATGCCCCTGAAAATAATCCTCACCGGCGACGTGAACCTGATGAACGTCACCGACCCCGCGGTGCCGTTCCGGCGCGTCGCGGCCGAATTCCGCGCAGCCGACATCGTGTTCAGCAACTTCGAGTGCTGCCTGTACGATCCGCCTGGCGGCCACTCGGTCGACCAGGAAGGCTTTTACGCCTCTCCCGCAACCGGCGGCGAAGCGTTGAAGCTCGCAGGCATCCAGGCGGTCGGCATTGCCAACAACGTGAACTACGGCGAGGCCGCAATCAAAGGATCGATTGCGCGGCTCGATGAATTAGGCATTCCCCACACCGGGGCCGGCGCGAACAGCGCGGCGGCGTGCGCGCCGGTAATACTCGAGCGCGGCGGCGTGCGCGTCGGTTTTCTGCAGCGCACTTCCGTGTACTGGCCGACGAACCACGAAGCGGGCGACCAAGCGACGGGGGTGGCGGTGATTCGCGGCCACACCGCCTATCAGTTGCCGCTGCACAAGACGCGCCCCGAGATTCCGCCGTGCAACCGACCCGGCCTGCCGCCGATCATCAAGACCTGGGCGGACCCGCAGTACTTGCAGTGGTTCAGGGACGACGTCGCCGCATTGCGCGCGAAGGCCGACATTGTCGTCGCGTCGTGCCATTGGGGACTGCACCAGGACGTGCTCGAATACATGACCGAGATCGCGCATGCGGCGATCGACGCCGGCGCCGACATCGTCGTCGGCCACGGGCCGCATTTTTCCCTGCCGGTCGAAGTCTACAAGGGCAAGCCGGTCTACTACGGCGTCGGCAGCTTCTCGTTCCACACCGGCCACGGCGGCAGGAAGCACGGCGATTGGGTCGGCATGCTCGCGCGCATTGCGCTCGAAGGCAAAACGGTGCAAAGCGCGACGTTCCAGTTCGTCCGGCACAACGACGCCAACGAAACCGTGCCGTGCACGCTCGCGAAAGAGCAGGCGATGCTCGACGACATCACGAAGCGCAGCGCGCCGTTCGGCACCAAGCTCACGGCGCAGGGCGACCAGGTATCGATCGCCCTGTAGCGCAGCCGCTCAGCAGCGCCGGCCCGGCGGCCCGGACTGCGCGAGCGCGGCATGCGCATGCTGCTCCGCGCGCAGCACGATCACCTTGGCGGCGCGCCCAGCGCGCCGCGCCTTCGTCCCGATTGCGTGCACCGCTGCGGCAAGCGCGCGGTAAATAGCCTCGTTGCGCGCGTGGTGGGCGTCGCGAATGAGGCGCTCCATCAGCTGCGGGTCGCGCATGGCTTTCTCGTAAGTAAGAATCGGGCCTTGTTGCACGGTGGTCGACGTTGCATGTTGCCGATTCATGATGGTTTCCTTGACTGCGACAGGTAAAGACGCGAGGTCGCGAGCCAGCGCTCGATTGCGCCCGGATGCCGCGGCGCCGACCGCATCACCAGCGCCGTGCGCTGAAGCCAGCGCTCCAGCATTCCGTCATTCCGCGGCACGGGCCGCGTCACCATCAGAGTGCCCGGGCCTTCAACGGCGGTCACCAGCGTCACGCCGTCGCGGTTCACGGTGAAGTCCTCGCCGGAGCCCACTATGTGGTCTTCGCTGTCGCCCTCCTGCGTGATCCATAAAGTGCCGCGCAGGCTGCACACCCGCGTGCCGCGCGCGTCCGTAAGCGGCAGCGCTCCGTAGCGCCCGAGCTTGAACGGCCGACCGTAGCCCTTGAAAGCAGAATTCGCGTGTTCCATAATGGATTCCTTTTCAGCATGCGTGTCACGGCCGACCGGCCGGCGCTGCATGCCTGTAAATATGCAATTTACGTGGGATATCGACAAACGATTGTTTTGCGGGTTATGCATGAGAATAACGCATGAATAAACGGCGCGATCTGCCCAACCTGGATCTGTTGCGGGGGTTCGAGGCCGCGGCGCGACACCTGTCCTTCACGAAGGCAGGGGCGGAACTCTTTCTTACCCAGTCGGCGATCAGCCGCCAGGTGCAGGCGCTCGAGGCGCAACTCGGCGTGCCGCTCTTCCAGCGCCGCACCCGTGCGCTGCTGCTGACCGACGCGGGCCAGCGCTATTTCCGGGTCGTCGGCGAAACGCTGGCGCGGCTGCGCGAAGCGACCGCGTGGCTTACGGCCGGGCAGCAGGCGACCGGCACGCTCACCGTCACCTCCACGGTATCTTTCGCCTCGCTATGGCTGGTGCCGCGGCTCGCGGATTTCCAGCGCCGCCATCCGGACATCACGGTGCGCATCGTTGCCGACAACGCGCTGCAGGACCTGCAGCGCGAGCGGCTCGACGTAGCGGTCCGCTACACCACCCGCCCGCGCGCGGGCGCGGGGGCGGTAAAACTGTTCGGCGAGCGCATGGTGCCGGTATGCAGCCCGCGGCTGCTCGCGCACGCGCCGCTCGAGCGTCCCGCCGACCTGGACAAATTCGTGCTGCTGCATTTCGACGACCCCGAGGGCCAGTCGCCGTGGCTGTCGTGGAACGTCTGGTTCGAAGTCATGCAAATGCCGCCGGTGAAAGGCAGTGGCACGCTGCACTTCAGCCACTACGACCAGCTGGTGCGTGCCGCGATCGACGGACAAGGCGTCGCGCTCGGGCGGGTGCCGCTGGTGGAGGAGCAGATTCGCGCCGGCGCACTGACGACGCCGCTCAAGGCGCGCCGCTATGCGGCGCCTGCGGCGGACCGTGCCTACTGGGTGATGGTGTCGCCGCTGGCGGCGGCGCGCAGCGAAGCCGCGAGGTTCGTCGCGTGGCTGCGCGAGCAGGCCGGCACGCCGCCGCTCAGATGACCCCGGATTCCCGCAGCGCCCGGATGCGCGCGGCGTCGTAGCCGATGTCCCGCAGCAGCGGCTCGGTGTGCTCGCCGAGCGCTGGTGCCGGTCGCGCCGGCGGCACTTCCCCCTCGCACCGCACCGGAGGAGCGACCATCCGGTAGGAACCCCGCGACGGATGGGGCAGCGTCTGCAGGCGGCCGTTTTCGGTCACGAACGGGTTCTCGAGCGCCTGCGCGAGATCGTTGACCGGCGCCGCCGGCACCGCGCCCGCAAAGACCGCGAGCCACTCTGCGGTCGTGCGCCGGCCGAGTTCGCGGTCGAGCAATTCAGTCACCAGGTCGCGATGCCCGAGGCGGTCGGCGAACGTGCGAAAGCGCGCGTCCGCGCCCCACTCGGGACGCCCGAGCTTATCGCACAGCGCCGGCCAGAATTTCTCCTTGTTGCACATGATGTAGATCCAGCCGTCGCGTGTGCGGAAGAGCTGGCACGGCGTGAGCGACGGGTGCGCCGAGCGCGGCAGGCGCCCGGTGACGACGCCTTCGTTCAGGTACCACGTCGCGATGTAGGACGTATTGAAAAGCGCGATGTCGAAGAGACTCACGTCGATGTCGCGCCCGACGCCGGTCGCGCGCGCCGCGGTAAGCGCGGCGAGCAGCGCGTAGGCGAGCCCGAGACCCGTCATCAGGTCCACGATCGAGAGGCCCATGCGCGCCGGCGGCGTGCCGGGCTCGCCGGTCAGCGAGAAATAGCCGGCTTCCGCCTGCATCAGGTAATCGAACCCCGGCCAGTCGGCGCGCGGGCCGGTTCGCCCGTAGGCGGAGAGGTGCGCGCACACGATTTTCTGGTTCGCTTCTTTTAGCCTGTCGTACACCAGCCCGAGCTTCGCCGGCACCGTGCCGCGCAGATTGGAGGCGAGTGCGTCGGCGCTGCGCACGAGGTCGCGCAGCACGGCCTGCCCCTCGGGACGGCCGAGGTCGAGCGTGAAGCTTTTCTTGTTGCGGTTGAAGCTCGCGAAGAACTCGCTGTCGCCGGGCGCGAAGAAGTACGGGCCGACCGCGCGCGACATGTCGCCGCCGTCGGTGGGGTTCTCGATCTTGATCACCTCGGCGCCCTGGTCGGCGAGGAACATCGTGCCGAACGGGCCGGCGCCGTACTGCTCGACCGCCAGCACGCGCACGCCACTGAGGGGCAGCACCGCTTGAGCCCTCACGCGGGGTGGCGCTTGACGAGGCCGCGCGCGATGATGATGCGCTGCAGCTCGTTCGTGCCCTCGCCGATGGCGAGCAGCGGCGCGTCACGGTAGTAGCGCTCGATGTTGAATTCCTTCGAATAGCCGTAGGCGCCGTGTATGCGCATTGCTTCGAGGCTGTTCTCGAGCGCCGCCTCGGTCGCGTAGAGCTTCGCCATGCCGGCCTCGAGATCGCAGCGCCGGCCCGCGTCGTACGCGCGCGCGGCCGAATCCACCAGCAGGCGCGCAGCCTCGACGCGCGTCGCCATGTCGGCGAGCTTGATCTGGATCGCCTGGTGCTCGGCGATGGCCTTGCCGAAGGTCTTGCGCGTTTGCGCGTAGCGCAGCGCCTCCTCGAGGCAGGCGCGCGCGAGCCCGGCGCCGCGCGCCGCGACGTTGATGCGCCCGAGCTCGAGACCGTTCAGGACCTGCTGCAGGCCGTGGCCTTCCTCGAGCCCAATCAGGTTGGCGGCGGGCACGCGGCAGTCCTCGAACAGCAGCTCGGCCGTGTCGATGCCGCGATAGCCGAGCTTCGGCAGCCTGCGGGCGACCTTGAAGCCCGGCCCTTTCTCGATCAGCAGCAGGCTCATGCCGCGATGCGGCGGGTTCGCGCGCGGGTCGGTTTTCACCAGCACCGCGAGTATTCCGCCTTCGGCGCCGTTGGTGATCCAGGTCTTGGCGCCGTTCACGATGTAGTGGCCGCCCTCGCGGCGCGCGTGGGTGCGCACCGCCTGCAGATCGGTGCCGCAGTCCGGCTCGGTCAGCGCAACGCCGCCGCGCAGCTCGCCGCTCGCGAAACGCGGCAGATACTTGCGCTTCTGCTCCTCGGCTCCGAAGCGCTGCACGGCCGCCGCCATGATGAGATGCGAATTGAAGAGCCCCGCGACCGACATCCACACGGCCGAGGTGCGCTCGCAGATTTTCGCGTAGGTCGCGGCCGACAGTCCGAGCCCGCCGTACTCGGGCGCGATGGTGGCGCCGAAGAGCCCGAGCGTCTTCAGCTTCTCGACGATCTCCGCCGGATAAGTGTCCGCGGCCTCGAGATCGTGCGCGACGGGGCGCACTTCGCGCTCGAGGAAGCGGTCGACGCTCTGCAGGATCAGCGCTTCCTGGCCGTCGTCCTCGCGCGGCTGCGGCGTTGCGCTCACGCTCAATCGTCCGCCGCGTGGCCGCGCCGCGGCACCAGCATCGAGCGCTCGTAGGTCATGAACACCGTGCCGTCGGCTTTCTTGCCTGTCGTGCGCACCGTCACGATGCCCTGCGTCGGGCGCGATTTCGACTCGCGCACCGCGAGCACCTCGGATTCGGCGTAGATCGTGTCGCCCGCGAACACGGGCGCGGTAAGCCTGACCTTGTCCCAGCCGAGGTTCGCGATGGCCTTCCCGCTCAGGTCGCTCACGCTCATGCCGGTGACCATTGCGAGCGTCAGGCAGCTGTTCACGAGCGGGCGCTTGAACTCCGTCTTCGCGGCGTAGGCCGCGTCGAAATGGAGCGGATGCGTGTTCATGGTGAGCAGCGTGAACCAGGTGTTGTCGGCTTCACAGATAGTGCGCCCGGGGCGGTGCTCGAATACGTCGCCGACCGCGAAGTCCTCGAAAAAGCGGCCGCAGGATGCGCGGTGGCGGCGCGCCCCGCCCGGCTTGCGCGCGGCCTTCATCGCGGCCGTCAGCGGCCGGCGGCCGCTACCCGGCGCGCGCCCGCGGCTTCCGGGCGCGTGAGCTGCAGGACCGTGCCGATGTCCTTCGCCTCATCGAGCGCGAGCAGCGCTCGCGCGAGCGCGTCGCGCCGCGGCGCTGAAAGATAGGGCGCCGCAAGCCCGTCGAACTTGGCGCGCAGCTCGGTCGCGGTCAGGAAATTCGCGGGCTCGCCTTTCGGCACCCGCACGTAGGTCTCGAACGCGCCGCGCGCGGTCTTGATCCGCACACTCGCGCTCATTTCCGCCGGGAAGTCGGCCTGCGCTTGCGGATCGACGCGCGTGCGTACCTTCTTGCACAGCGCGAGTGTGGCGGGATCGCCGAGATGGCGCGCGTAGTCGTCCCACGCGAGGCCGCCGCTGCGCAGCGCGACCGCCGCGCAGAACGCCATCGAGAACTGCCCGTCGACCACCGATTTGGGGGACTGCTTGGCCGGCTCAGGGTCGCCGATGATTTTCCAGCCCGGCTCGGACACGCCGACTGCGACCTCCTCGACCTCCTCCGCGCGGATGCCGTGCTGGCGCGCGAGCGCGACTATGCCGTCAAGCGGCGCATGGCTGTAGCGGCAGGACGGATACGGCTTCACTGCGATCTTCAGCGTCTCCCAGCGGCTGCCCAGTTCCTGCGCCACGCGCGACGCGTCGGCCGCGGGCGCATACGCATGCAGGAATCCCCACTTGCCCTCGACCGCATCGGCCGCGCCCTGGTAACCCGTGCGCGCGAGTGTCGCCGCGACGAGCCCGCACATCGCCGCGTGGCCAACGTGCGAACGCTTGGTCCACGCGCCGTTCACCAGGAACTGCATCGAGCCCGCGGCCATGCTGAGCACGACCCCGAACGCGTTGGCGTGGCCACCGGAGTCGAGATTGAACAGGCGTGCCGCAGCTGCGGCCGCGCCGAATGCGCCGCAGGTCGCGGTGGGATGGAAGCCGCGGTCGTAATGCGCCGCCGGATCGAGCGCCTGGCTCAACCGGATCTGCGTTTCGTAGCCGGCGACGATCGCGGCAATCAGCGCGGCTCCGTCGGCGCCGGCCATCTCGGCGGCGGCGAATGCGGCCGGCACGATGGGCGCGCTCGGATGCAGCGACGCTGAAGCGTGCGTGTCGTCGAAATCGAGTGAGTGCGCGAGCGTGCCGTTCAGCATCGCGGCGCCGGGAGGCGTATATCCCGCCGCATCGCCGATCACGGTGCAGACGCCGCCTGCCAGGCCGAGTTCGCGCGCGGCAGCCACCATCGCGGGCGTCGATTCCGCTTCGTGGCGGGCGCGCAGCGCGATGCCGACGAGATCGAGCACGAGCGCCTTGACGCGCTCACGCACTGCACCGGGCAGTTTCGCGTACGAAACGCCGGCGGTGAATTCGGCAAGCTCGCGCGTGATGGCACTCATGACGTCCTCCCCGGGATACCACTGGATAGTTTTACGGTGCAAGGCGAGCGGACATCATAAGTGAGCCGCGCGGGGCTGGCAATACGCGCATCAGCGGGCGAGCCCGAGCTCGATCAGCACGCCTTTCACCTCGTCGTACTCGATCTTCCACTGCCTGCCGGTGTCGGCGCTGTTTTTGTAGATGTTCTCGATCAGGTTCTCGGCGAGATCCTTCTTCCACTCGTCGGTCTTCACCAGCGCGCCGAGCGCCGCGTCCCAGAACCGGATTTGCGCGCGGCTCATGCCTTTCGGGCCGGCGAGTCCGCGCCACAACTCGAACGAGCTTGCGACGCCGAGTTCCTTCCACGTCGGCACCTGCGCGAATTCGCCGCCGATGCGCTGCGGCGCGCCGATGGCGAGCATGCGCATCTTGCCGGCCTGCACCTGCGCGAGCACGCTCGACGGCGCGCTGGCGGCGACGTCGATGTGACCGCCGAGCACCGCGGTCATCGTCTCGCCGCCCGAATTGAACACGACCGTCTTCAGCTTCCTGATGTCGACGCCGGCCGCCTTCATCGCGAGCACGAGCGACAGGTGCGTCGCGTTGCCGAGCGTCGTGCCGACCGCGATGCTGAGGCTCGCCGGGTCTTTCCTGAGCCGCTCGATCAGGTCCTTGCCGGTTTTGAGCGGCGAGTCGGCGCGCACCGTGACGCCGACGTATTCGGCGCCCATCATCGCAATCGGCGTCAGGTCGGCGGGTCCGATCGCGCTCTTGCCCGTGATGTGGTTCGTGAGCGTCGACAGTGCGTTGACTGCGAGGTAATGCCCATCGCCCGCGTGCTGGTTCAGGTAGCTCAACGCGATCGCGCCGCCGCCGCCCGGCTTGTTCACCACCGCCAATGGCGTCGCGACGAGCTTGTGCTCCTGCAGGATGCGCTGGATATTGCGGCCCATGAGGTCCTGCGGCCCGCCGGCGCTGGTCCCGATGACGATCTCAACCGCCTTCTCGGGCTTCCACGCCGGCTGCGCGTGCGCGCACGCCGCTGCTGCTGCCAGCGTGACGGCGACCGCGATAACAAAATGAAACTGCCGCTGAATGCGGAAAAAAGCCGGCACGAACGAAGTGTCTGTGAATACCATGGGCTTTATGGATTTCTGTTCCTGATTTTGACGGTGTTAACCGAAGTTTATCGGCGGTTGACTTCCCGCGGATCGGTCTACTTGCCGCAGATCTCGGCGCAGCGGGCCTTCGCATACTGCCAGTGGTTGAATCCGGCGACGCTGATCGTCTGGTTGTCGTCCCGGAAGATGCACGGCACTACACCGAAACCCTCGTACTGCGCGTAGAGCCCGTCGGCCGTCATGCCCGCCTTGTAATCGCGCAGCAGAAACTCGTCGATGAGGCGTTTCGATGCGGCGACGGCCTCCTCGACGGTTGCGTATTCGCCGATGCGCCGGACCTGTTTTTCGGGCTCCTGGAACTTGCTCAAACCCTCGACGAAGAATGTCATGCGATCATTCGCGGGAATCGAACCAGCTTCAATATGGTCATGCTGAATAGATTACTGCACAAGCCTGCGTTATTCAAACCGCAGCGGGCAGAACCGCCCGTCGCGTTGAGCGGTGTGGCGCATCCGCTCCAACGCGGCGACGTAATCCGGCACGATAGTGTCCCGCATTACGGTTATTTCTCGTCCATCACCCATACGCCGTTCCACTCGCCCTCGGGCGGATTGGCCTTGAGTTGCTCGCAGCGCCCGATGTAAATTTCCGACAGCGTGTCGCCGGGATGCAGGCGCAGCGCTTCGCGGAACGCGCCGATGGCAGCGTCCCATTTGCCGCCCCGGTATTTGCCGATCCCGTCCTTGAACTGGTTCACCACGTCCATCAGATTGGGAAAGGTCTCCTCGGTGTGGTAATCGAGTATCTCGTAGACCGCGACCGGCCTGGTCTTGCCTTTCACCACGACCATATCGATTTCACGCGTGCGGTAGGTGCCGCGCAGCTTCTTGTACGTGAATTCGCTGATCAGGACGCGCGCAGCGTACTGCTTGCAGGCGGACTCGAGCCGCGCGGCGAGATTCACGCCATCGCCGATAATGGTGAAGTCCATGCGCTTTTTCGAGCCGATGTTGCCGGACACCACGACGTCGGTATTGAGCCCGATGCCGATGTTGACCGGCTTCTTGCCCTCGTTCACCCGGGTCAGGTTCCACGCCCCGAGGCTGCGGATCATCGCCACCGCGGCGCGCACCGCGCGGTCCTCGTCGTCGTCGTGCCCCATCGGGATGCCGAACGCCGCCATGATCGCGTCGCCGATGAACTTGTCGAGCATGCCGCCCTCTTTCTGGATGCACTCGACCATGATCTCGAAATATTCGTTCAGCATGCTCACCGTCGCGTGCGGCCCGAGCTCCTCGGTCAGCGTGGTGAACCCGCGGATGTCGGAGAACAAGACCGTCGCCGTGACGCTCTTGCCGCCGAGGATTTCGGCGCCGGCCGAAAGCAGCTGGTCGGCGATCGACGGGTCCATGTAGCGCGCCATCGTGGATTTCATGCGCTTCTCGCTCGAAATGTCCTCGATCATGATCATCGAGCCGAGCCGCTTCTGCTCGACGCTGATGAGCGGCATGACGGTCACGTTGACCGAGCGTTTCTCGCCGGCGAACTCCATCTCCGCATCCATCGTGAGGTCGAGCGACTGGGTCTCCTCCACGCGCTTGAGCTTGTCCAGTATCCACGCATTCGAGCCGGCGAAAAAATCCTTGACGGGCTGGTTGATGATGTCCGCCGCGGACACGCGCAGGATGCGCAGCCCGGCCGCATTGCAGGTGACGATTTTTTCGGCATCGTCCAGCGTCAGCACGCCGCTCGACATCGACTCCAGCATGCTTTCGTTGTAATTCTTCATGTTCTGCACGTCGGCGAAGAGCTTGGCGTTTTCCAGCGCGATCGAGATCTGGGCGGTGAACGCCTTCAGCCGCGACTCGTCCTCGTTGGTGAACGGCCCGCCGCGCTTGTTGAGCACCTGCGTGACGCCGATGATCCTGCCGCGCTGGTTGATGATCGGCACGCACAGGATCGAGCGCGTGAAATAGCCGGTCTTCTTGTCGAACGCCGGATTGAAGCGCAGGTCGGCGTACGCGTACGGGATGTTGATGGTCTTGCCGGTCGTGAACACCGCTCCGGCGATGCCGACGTGGTTGGGCAGCCGGATCTGCATCGCTTCCAGGCCCTGGCCCACTTCCGACCACAACGTGCCGGTTTTCTCGTCGTTCAGGAACAGGGTCGAGCGCTCGGCGTTCAGCATGCGGGTCGCCTCGCCCATTACTTTCTGCAGCAGCGAGCCGATCTTGATGTCGGAGGTCACCTCCGACACGATGTCGAGGAATTCGAGTTCCTGCTTGCGGATCGCCTTCATGCGCTCGATGAACTGCGCGCTTTGCAGCGCGAGCGTGCCCTGCGTGGTCATCGCGACGAGCAGCTTCAAGTCGCTCCTGGTGAAATTGCCCTTCTGCTTGTTCAGCACCTGCGCGACGCCGATCACCTCGCCCTTCGCGGTGCGGATCGGCACGCACAGGATGCTGCGGGTCACGAACCCGGTCTGCTCGTCGATGGTGCGGTTGAAGCGCGGATCCGCGTAAACGTCGTCGATGATGACGCCTTCGCCGCTGGTGAAGACGTGGCCCGCGATGCCGCTGTTGTTGAGCAGCCGGATCTCGCGGTGGAAATTGCCCTGGGCGACGCGCGAATAGAGCTCGTTGGTCTCCGGGTCGTTCAGGAAAAGCGTGCCGCGCTCGGCGCTGAGTTCCGCGGTCGTCACTTCGACGAGCGCGGTCAGCACCTCGTCAAGCGAATCCACGCCCGCCATTTTCTGCGATATGCTGAGGAGCAGCTCGGCAAAGCGCAGCCGCCTGCCCTGACTCGCATGCGATGCCTCCGTGACCTTGCGCTGGGCAACCGGAGTGCGGAGCTCGGCGGATTTCCTGGATGGTGCCTGCATGTTTTTTCCGGGTTCGATGAAGTTGGCGGAAGCGGCCGGCGCCGGCTTCGCCGCGCCGCCGTTGCCGGACGATTTTCCGGTGGCTCGTTTTGTCATATTACTTCCTGGCGCGGTCCGCCTCCAGGGTTTCACGCAGCGCCGCCACGGTGGCTTTCAACTGCTGGATCTCGTCGTGGGCGGTGCGCACCGCGGCCTGCACGCTCCGGTCCTTGTCGACGCGCTCGAGTTCGAGGGCATCGCGCAAGGCGGAGGCGGTGGACTTGAGCTGGCCGATCTCGTGATTGGCGGCCACTACCGCCTCCTGCACGCTTTTGTCCTTGTCGATGCGCGCCTGCTCGAGCGCATCGCGCAGGGCGGCGGCGGTGGCCTTGAGCTGCACGATTTCGCTGTTGCTGGCGGCAATCGCCTCCTGCACGCTTTTTTCCTTGTCGATCTTGTCCTGCTCCATCGCCGTCCGCAGCGCGGCAACGGTGTTCTTCAGGTCGCGGATTTCCGTCAGCCAGGCGTGGATTTCCTCCTGGGTAACGGCGGTTGTCGGTGGCGGCTCCATGGGCGAGGCGCTAGGCTAGAACAGCTCACGGCAATAGTAAAGAACCCGGGCTGCCGGGTCCGCGCCAAGCCTGGAACGCTGGCCAAGATACCCGCTTCGCGTTACATTTCCCGGTTGCGGGCGCGCTTCGCGCCCTGCATCCACAACTACCCGAATAAGGACAGACCATGATCTATGAGGTGAGGACCTACGATATCAAGCCGCACTCGCTGGCTGAAGTCGAAAAGCGCTTCGGCGAAGCCTACGAGCACCGCAAAAAACTTTCGCCGCTCGCGGCGTTCTGGCATACCGAGATCGGCCCGTTGAACCAGATCATCCACGTCTGGCCGTACAAGGACCTCGAAGAACGCGGCCGCATTCGTGCCGCTGCGATCAAAGACCCCAACTGGCCGCCGAAAATCCGGGAGTTCATCGTGAGCCAGCGCTCGGAGATTTTCAATCCGCTGTCGGTCTCGCCGGAGATCAAGCCCGGCAAAATGGGCCCCTGCTTCGAGATGCGCATTTATACTCTTGCCGGCGGCGCCGAGGTGCCGAAGCTCGTGAAGCTGTGGGAACGGGGAATCCCGGAGCGCACCAAGATCAGCCCGCTGTGCGCGGCATGGATCTCCGAGCTCGGCGCGCTCAACCAGTTCGTCCACATCTGGCCGTACAAGTCGGTCGACGAGCGCAACGAGGTGCGCAAGAAAGCGCAGGCGACCGGCATGTGGCCGCCGTCGGTGCTCGCGAAAAAGGAAGGCCTGCCGCCCTACGAGATCATCAAGCAGGAAAACAAGATTGTGGTGCCGTCGGCGTTCTCGCCGCTGCAATAAAACTGCCGAAGTGAAGGGTGAAGGGTGAAAGAAACGCCGCTTTACCATTTCCGATTCCCTATTTCCCTTTCCCCATTCACTCATCCGGCCGGAACTTGGTCTCGGGCTTGAGGCCCTTGCGCCGCAGCTTTTCGCTCGCGCGCCCGTTCTCGAGATAGCGGCCGTCGACCGCGCGCTGCGCCGCTGCGTCCCACTGCGGCAGCCAGTCGCCGAGCGAATAGCCGTGCCACGGCGGCTGCGTCCGCAGTTTTGGCAGGCCGAGCCTGTTCCAGATTGCCATGGCGCGCTCCATGTACTGCTGCTTGGGCAGCGCAAGCGGCGGCATGTCGCCTTTCATCGTGGCATCCATCAGCAGCGTCGAATCTTCATCGTCGTCGCGCTCGCGCTTCGGCCCGTGGCCCTGGCCGCGATGCGGTAATGTCTGCACGTCCGCGACCGGGTTCATGCGGTAGGCCATCGCCCACAACAGCGCGTTCGCATTGTCGGGATCGATGTCGTCGTTGACCGCAACCGTGATCTTGCCCATGTCGGCCTTGAAGAATGCGGCTGCACGCAACGCGCGCCACACCTCGGTGCGCGGCGTGCCTTTCTCGACCGTGATCAGCGTGACGCGCAGGAGCCCGGTCAGCGGCTCGTGCAACGACACGCGTTTGACGCCACGGATGCCCAGTGCATCGCGCAGGTGCGCGAGGAACAACGGCTCGTAGGCGACGCGCTTGATGACGCTCGACTCGGAAGGCGCCACCTGGCTGATGTAGGAAGGAATGATCGGTTTCTTGCGGTGCGTGATCGCGGTGACCCGCATCGGCATGTTGAACTCCTCGAGCGCGACATGGCCGTGCGATTCGCCGAACGGCGCTTCGGGTTCGACATATTCGGTGTCGATCAGCCCTTCGATCACGATCTCGGCCTCGGCCGGCACGAGCAGGTCGACGGTTTTCGCTTTCACCACGTTGATCGGCGCGCCCGCGAGCCCGCCCGCGACATCGATCTCGTCGACCCCGATCGGCAATTTCTGCGGGCCCATGAACGCGACGTACGGCGGGCAGCCGAGCACGATCGCGCACGGCATCGTCTTGTCGCCACGGCTCTGGTGCTTGAGGTAATGCTGATAGCCGCCGGCGCCGCCGACGCGCGTCGCCATCCGCACCACCAACCGGTCCGGCGCCTTTAGCGCGGCGCGGTAGGTGCCCATGTTCTGCACACGGGTCTCGGGATCGCGCGTGATCACATTGGTAGCGGTCAGCGTCGGCGCGCTGTCGAAGCCCGGCGTCGAGATCGGGATCGGCAGCAGGTCGAGCCCGTGCCCCTCGCCTTCTAGCGCCGCGCCTTCGATCACGACTTCCTGGCACACCGCCCTGGTCACGACGCGCGGCGCAACGGGATGGGCAATCGCCCGGTCCCACTTCGCCTGAATCTCATCGACCGGCACGCCCATGCCGGCGCTGTAAATCGCGCGGTTGGCGGCGATCGCGCCGACCACCACCGGGATCGCATACTTGCGGCCGCGGCCGTCGGTGACATTGGTGAACAGGAACGCCTTGCGCTCGGGCTCGTCGAGCCCGCCGACGAACTGCCAGCGCACGAGCGGGTGCAGCTCCGCGTCTTTGTCGATCGGCTCGTCGACGGTCAGGAGCAGCCCGCGCTCTTTGAGCGTCTCGAGGTGCTCGTGGAGGTCGGGATAGCCGCGCTTGTCGACGGTCATGTGGAGTCCGGTCCTGAAAACGTGTGAGATAATCTGCTCTCTCGCGATGACGGATTTTAGGCTAAAAAACGGATAGCCACAGAGATCACAGAGCACACGGAGAAAATCGTACGAAACCACAAATGAGCACGGATAAGCACGGATAATAAAAACCAACAGCCATGAATATCCCGACGATCGGCGAAATGCGATCCATAATGACCGGTTATTTTCGTCCTGGTTTACCTCTGTGAACTCTGTGAACTCTGTGGCTGACGCTTTCCGGGGTTGAGCGTTGAAAGCAGCGCCATTCGATTACGTGCGCGCCGGCTCGGTCGGCGAAGCTTGCGAGCTGCTGCGGGAGTCTGGCGATGACGTCAAGCTGATTGCCGGCGGCCAGAGCCTCGTGCCGATGATGGCGATGCGCCTGACGCGGCCGGGCCGGCTCGTCGATATCAATGAAATTGCGGCGCTCAAATACATCGCCATCGAAGCGGATGTCGTGCGCATCGGCGCCTGCACGCGGCAGTGCGTGCTCGAGCGCGACGATGCGCTCGCCGCCCGCGTGCCGCTGCTGCGGCAGGCGCTGGCGTGGGTCGGCCACGTCCAGACCCGCAATCGCGGCACGGTCGGCGGCAGTCTCGCGCACGCCGATCCGGCGGCCGAGCTGCCGCTCGCCGCGCAGGTGCTCGACGCCAAAATGATGCTGCGCTCTACTGCCGGCGTCCGCAGCGTGCCGGCCGGCGAATTCTTCGTCGGACCGCTGACGACCGCGGCCGAGCCGCACGAATGTCTCGAGGAAATCCGCTGGCCGGTGTGGTCCGGGCGCCGCACGGCGTCGGTTTTCACCGAAGTGAGCCGGCGTCACGGCGATTTCGCGATCGTCGCGGCGGCGGCGCAGATTGCATTGGGCGATGACGGGCGCTGCGCGCGCGCGAGCTTCGGCCTGAGTGGCGGCGGCACAACACCTCTTGCATTTCCAAAGCTCGCCGCGCGCCTGATGGGTACCCGGCTGGAGGAAGCTGTCGTACAAAGCGTCGCGCACGATGCCGCGAGCGAGCTCGATCCCGGCAGCGACCTGCATGCGAGTGCCGGCTACCGCAAGCACCTGGCCGCCATACTCACCGCGCGGGTGCTGCACGCCGCGCACGCACAAGCAAGGAACGTGAAGTGAGCGAAACGCTGTATGCAATCGCGGTCGATGTCAACGGCACGCGGCGCACGGCGCGGGTGCCGGCGCGCCTTTCGCTCGTCGATTGGCTGCGCGAGGAATTGCGTCTCACCGGCACGCACGTCGGCTGCGAGCACGGCATCTGCGGCGCGTGCTCGGTGATGCTCGACGGCGAGCCCGTGCGCTCGTGCCTGATGTACGCGGTGCAGGCCGACGGCCACCGCGTGACCACGGTCGAAGGACTCGCGCATTCCGACGGATCGTTGAGCGTGCTGCAGGACAGTTTCTGCCAGGCCCACGGCCTGCAATGCGGCTATTGCACGCCGGGCATGCTGATCGCGGCGCAGAGCCTGCTCGACACCACGCCGCGCCCCACGGATGAGCAGATACGTGAAGCGATCGGCGGCAACCTGTGCCGGTGCACCGGCTATCAGCAGATCGTGGACGCGGTGCAACACGCCGCCGCGCGGCTCGCCGCAAAAACGTAGAAACACATTCTAAAAACATGTAACCGCCGATGAACGCCGATGAAAACGAAGATAAATGAAGCGGTAATGGGCAATGGGGAATGGGTAATTTCACCCTTAACTCAATTACTCATCACTCATCACCCAGTCGATCGGCGTTCATCGGCGTCCATCGGCGGTTGCGTCTTCTTTTTGAATTGGCATTTAACGTGAAAGCAGACAAGAGTCCCGGCGGTTTCCGATATATAGGAAAGAAGCGCCGGACGAAAGAGGACCCGCGCTTTGTCATGGGCCGCGGCCGTTTCGTCGCCGACGTGGCGCTACCGGGAATGAAGCATGTGGCACTCGTTGCCTCGCCGTACCCGAGCGCGCGAATAGTCTCGATCAAGACCGAAGCCGCGCTCAGGATGCCGGGCGTGCGCTATGTGCTGACCGGCGAGGAATTCTGCGCCGCCACCGATTCGCTCGCGATCGGCGTCGACGCGCCGAAGGTGACCCGTTACGCGCTCGCCAGGGACGTCGTGCGCTACGCGGGCGAATGGGTCGCCGCGGTGGTCGCCGACACGCGCGCGATCGCCGAAGACGCCGCGGAACTGGTGGAAGTCGATTACGCGCCGACGCCGCACGTGAACGACCCCGAGCTGGCGGTAAAGGCCGACAACCCGCTCGTGCACCCGGCGCACGGCTCGAACATCCTGTTTCACCGGCGCTTCGTGTGGGGACCCGTCGAGCAGGCATTCGCCAAGGCCGAGCATAAGCTTTCGCTGCGCGCAGTGTGGGGGCGCAGCTCGACGGTGCCGATCGAGACGTTCGGCGTCGCGGCGCAATGGGATCCGGGACTGCAAATCCTCGACATCTGGGCGTCGATCCAGATGCCGAAATTTCCGGATCAAACCGCGCGCGCGCTGAGGCTGCCGGGCAATGCGGTGCGCGTGCATTACGATGTCGACGTCGGCGGCAGCTACGGCGGCAAGCGCGGCATCAAGCACACGGTGCTCGCCGGCTATCTCGCGCGGCGGCTCGGCACGCCGGTGCGGCTGATCGAAGACCGGCTCGAGAACATGCGCGGCGGCGATGCGCACGGTCCCGACCGCATCTTCGACATGCAGGTCGCGTTCGACCGGGACGGCACCATCCGTGCGCTCAGGATCCGCGCGCTCGACGACGTCGGCGCGTACGCGGGCCGCGCGCCGCTGCAGCTCGGCAAACCGGTCTCCGCGATTTGCGGGCCGTACCGCGTCACCGCCGTGGAATACGAACCGACCTCGGTGATGACCAACAAGACGCCGCAGGAAGCGGTGCGCGGCTTCGGCCAGTCGCCGACCAACTTCGCGCTCGAGCGCACCATGGACCACGTGGCGCGCCATCTCGGCATGGACCGCATCGAGTTGCGCCGCAAAAACCTGCTGCGCAAGGATGAATTCCCGTACCGCATCCCGAGCGGCTCGACCTACGATTCGGGCGATTACCACACCGTGCTCGACAAAGCGCTCAAAGCGGCCGATTACCCGGCGCTGGTCGTCGAGCGCGATAAAGCGCGTCGCGCCGGGCTGCTGGCCGGCATCGGAATTTCCACGTGTCTCGAGCCGAGCGGCGGCAATTCCGCGTTCGAGCCGCTGTTCAATCCGAAAAACGACACGACGACATGGATGGACTCGTGCCTGGTGCGCGTCGATCTGTCGGGCGCGATCACCGGCGTGATGGGCACTTCGTCGGCCGGCCAGGGCCACGAGACGCTGGTCTCCACGGTGATCGGCGAGATACTCGAGCGCGACCCGGCGGACATCCGCGTCGTGCGCGCCGATTCGCTGTCGGCGCTGCCTTCGAACAGCCCCGTCGGCAGCCGCATGGCGATCATGCTGGGCGGCGCCGCGGCCGGCGCGGCGCGCAAGATCAAGGAGGCGCTGATCGAAATCGCCGCGCACAACCTCGGCTGCACGGCCGAATCGGTCGAGTATCAAGAGGGCAACGTCGCGGTGCGCGGCCACCCGCAGAAACACATGGCATGGGACGAGTTGATCGCCATCGCGCACCGCAAGTATCACCGGATGCCGCCGGGACTGGAACCCGGGCTGCAGGCGAAATTCGTGTGGGAAGTCCCCACCGGCGGCGCGTTGCCGACCGCCGACGGCGTGATCCAGATCTACCCGTGCTATGCGTTTGAAACACACATCGTATACGTCGAAATCGATCCCGCGACGGCCAAGCCGGAGTTGCGCAAGTATGTGTGCGGGCACGATTGCGGCGTGATGATCAACCCCGACATCGTGCACGGCATGACCTACGGCGGCATCGCCCACGGCATCGGCGCGGCGCTCTATGAAAAATTCGCCTATACCGACGACGGCCAGCTCGCGAGCGGCACCTTCATGGATTACCTGATCCCGAGCGCGCTAGAAATACCGGCTATCACCATCGTCGATCATTGCACACCCTCGCCGCTCACGACGTTCGGGCAGAAAGGCTCGGGCGAGGCCGGCTATCTCGGCGCGCCCGCCGCGGTAGCCGGCGCGATCAACGATGCGCTCGCGCCGCTCGGCGCCGGCATCGAGACGCTGCCGATGGCGCAGGACGACCTGTGGCATGTTATTCAAGGCGCCAGGTCGGCGCGTGATTGAGCGATTAAGCGATTGAGTAATTGAGAGTAAGCCAATAACCGCATCACTTAATCGCTTAATAACTGAATCACTCAATCACCGGCCACATCCCATGAAACCCATCGTCATCGACATCCACGCCCACTTCACCCCCAAACTCCTGTTCGAGCGTTTCGACGCGCACGCCGCGCAATTTTCCGGCGTGAAGCTGCTGCGCGAGAACAAAAGCGCGCGCATGCAGTTTCCGGGCACCGAGCTCACGCGGCCGATCATGCCGAAACTCTCCGACCTCGCCGACCGCCGCGCGTGGATGGACAGGAACGGCATCGATCATCAGCTCGTCGGCGGCTGGCTCGACAGCTTCGGCTACGAGCTGCCGGCCAGGGAAGGCCTTGCGTGGAGCCGCTTCATCAACGACTGCATGCGCGAGGAGCTGCGCGGCGAGCCGCGCTTCACGCCGCTCGCGACCGTGCCGCTGCAGGACGGCAAGCTCGCTGCCCAGGTGCTGGAGGAAACGATGGGCAAGGAGTTCGGCGGCGTGATGATAGGCACGCTGCCGAAAGGCAACGGCGGCGGCAATCTCGACGATCCGTCGCTCGATCCGTTCTGGGACACCGCGTCGAAGCTCGGCGCCGCGGTCTATCTGCACCCGATGTTCGTCTGCGGCGAGCCGCGGCTCTCGGACTACGACCTCGTGAACGCGCTCGGACGCCTCGTCGACACGTCGATCGCAGTATCGCGGCTGCTGTACTCGGGACACCTGCTCAAGTTTCCGGGCATGAAGTTCATCCTGTCGCACGGCGGCGGCACGCTGCCGTACGCGCTCGGGCGCCTCGCGCGCAGCCATCAGGCGTCGCAAGGCAAGGTCGCCGATCCGCGCAAAGGTTTCGCGACGATGTACTTCGACTCGTGCGTGTTCGACAGCGACTCGCTCGAATATCTCGCGCGCAAAGCCGGCGCGCGGCGCGTAATGCTCGGTTCCGATGCGCCGTTTCCGATCGGCGATCCCGAGCCGACCAAGGTCATCGAGAATGCGCACTTCACTGCAGCGCAGAAAAATGACATGCTCGGCGCAACCGCGCAGAGCGTATTTCGCATACGATCCGATTGCTGGCACAGGAGTTGACGATGAGAATCCTGAAAGAACAATCAAGGGACTGGCCACAGAGGACACAGAGTTCACAGAGGAAAGAAGAAAATCAAAGAGAAGAACCGACAGGCAAGGTTTGTTTCTTTATGCCGTTACTCTGTGATCTCTGTGGCTATTTGCTTTTGATCTTATCGGCATTTATCGGTGCGCATACAAGCGCACTGGCCCAGAATTGGCCGACAAAGCCGATGCGGGTGGTCGTACCGTTTACCGCCGCCAGTGCGACGGACACCATCGCGCGCATGGTGACCGAGCGGGTCGCCACGCAACTCGGCCAGACCATCGTCGTCGAGAACCGCCCGGGCGCCGGCGGCACGATCGGCGTCGGCGTCGTCGCCAGAGCGGAGCCCGACGGCTACACGATCCTCGTGCACTCCTCCTCCTTCACCGTCACGCCGTCGACCTATCCGAACCTGCCCTACAACACCGGGCGCGACTTCGCCGGCATCACGCCGCTCGGCAACCTGCCCAACGTGCTCGTGATCGCGCCGTCGAAGGGCATCCGCTCGGTCAAGGAGCTGGTCGCCGCCGCCAAAGCGAGGCCGGGCACGCTGACCTACGCGTCCGCTGGCGCGGGCACCGCAACCCAGCTCAACGCCGAGCGCTTCCGTCTCGGCGCCGGCTTCGACGCGGTGCACGTGCCGTTCAAAGGCACGCCCGAAGCGCTGACTGAAATCATGACCGGGCGCGTGGATTACTATTTCTGCCCGGTGATCTCGGTGCTGCAATTCATCAAGGAGGGCCGGCTCCTCGCGCTCGCCGCCGGCAGCAGCAAGCGTTCATCCGCGCTGCCCGATGTGCCCACCACGCTCGAAGCGGGAATCCCGAGCTCGGATTACAACTTCTGGGTCGGCATGATGGTGCCCGCAAAAACGCCGCGCGACATCGTGAGCAAGCTCTCCCAAAACACGTTGCGGGCACTACGCACGCCGGACTTGCAGGAGCGCATGGCTAAAATCGGCGCCGAACCAATGCTGATGACGCCGCCGGAATTCGATGCTTTCATCCGCCGCGAAATCGCGTCCAACGCGGCGCTCGTCAAGGCGGCGAAAATCACGGTGAACTGACTCGGAAACGGGGAGAAAGCTCAATGAACATCATGCCAGGCACTTGGCTGCGGCATGCAGCGTCCGTCGCGCTTGCCGGTATCGCGGCTTCGTTCGTTGCGACGCCGGTCGTCGCGCAATCCTATCCTGTCAAATCGATCCGCCTGCTCGTGCCGTTCGGGCCGGGCGGCGTCGGCGACATCACGGCGCGCGTGGTCGGGCAGAAGCTCGCCGAGGCGCTCGGCCAGCAGGTGATCGTCGACAACCGGCCGAGCGCCGGCGGCATCGTCGCGATGGAGCTCGTCGCGAAGTCCGAGCCCGACGGTTACACGCTGATGCTGCACAACAACACCAACGCGGTGGCCGCCGCGATGTTCAGGAAGCTGCCGTACGATACGGTCAACGATTTCGCGATGATCTCGACGCTCGGCGCGTTCTCCATCGCGGTCGTGGTCGCGCCGGACTCGCCCGTGCGGTCGACTGCGGACTTGATCGCGCAGGCGAAAGCGAGTCCCGGCAAGCTCAATATCGGCACCATCGCCATCGGCACCACGCAGTTCCTGTCCGCCGAGCTCTTCAAGTCGATGGCGAGACTCGACATGGTGACCGTGCCGTACAACAACACGGGCGCCGTGCTGACCGCGCTGAGGGGCGGCAGCGTGCAGGCCGGCTTCGATTTCCTGCCGGCGGTGATCGGTTCGGTCAGGTCGGGCGCGCTGCGCGCGCTTGCCGTGAGCTCGTCGGCGCGGCTCGCCGCGCTGCCCGACGTGCCGACGGTCGCGGAGAGCGGCGTTCCCGGTTATCTCGTCATCGGCTGGAACGGCGTGGCGGTGCCGGCGAAGACGCCGAAAGCGGTCGTCGAGCGCCTGAACCGCGAGATCGTCGCAGTAGTCGGCTCGCCGCAGATCAGGAGCCGCTTCCAGGAGCTCGGCGTCGAACCGTTCACGAGCACGCCGGACGCGATGCGCAAGTTCGTGGTCAGCGAAATCGCGAAGTGGAACGCGCTCATCGACAAGGCCAAAATTCAAAGGCAGTGAGGGGTAATGGGTAATGGGTAATGGGTAATGGGTAATGGGTAATGGGTAATGGGTAATGGGTAATGGGTAAACCGTTTTAGGCGAAGAACCCATCACTCATAACCGCCTTCCAATGAAAACGATCCTCCCTCCCGATCCGAATCCGGTCAAGCCGAAATACGTGCCGCCGCCCGGCGCATGCGACGCGCATTGCCACGTATTCGGCCCGGGTGCGCGCTTCCCGTACTCGCCCACCCGCACCTACACGCCGCCTGACGCGCCGAAGGAAAAGCTTGCCGCCTTGCACAGACATCTGGGCCTGAGCCGCGCCGTGCTGGTGCAGGCAAGCTGCCACGGCACCGACAACAGCGCGGTTCTCGACGCGATCGCATCGTCAAACGGTGCGTGGCGAGGCGTCGGCATGGTCTCGACCAATATCACCGATAAGGGGCTTGAGAGGCTGCATGTTGGTGGCATCCGCGGTGCGCGCTTCAACTTCGTCGCTCACCTCGGCGGCGCGCCCGACGTGAAGGCAGTCGAAAGCTTACTTCAACGCCTCGCGCCGCTCGGCTGGCACGTCGTGCTGCATCTCGACGCCGCGGATATTCTCACGTACCGCGATTTCCTGAACCGGCTGCGCATCCCGTTCGTGATCGATCACATGGGACGGGTCGTGGCGAAGCACGGTCTCGAGCAGCCGCCGTTCAGGCAGTTGCTCGGCTTGATGAAGAACGAACTTGCATGGGTAAAAATCAGCGGCGGCGAGCGCATCTCGTCGACCGGCAAGCCGTACCGCGACGCGATGTCGTTTGCACGCGCGCTGATCGAAGCCGCGTCCGATCGCGTCCTGTGGGGCACCGACTTTCCTCACCCCAACGTCAAAGTCATGCCCAACGATGGAGAGCTGGTGGATCTCTTCGCGGCATTCTGCGACGACGATGCCTTGCGCCGGAAAATCCTGATAGACAATCCGACTCGGCTGTACTGGAACGACGCACCCCGCGGGTGACGCCGGCCAGCCCGTCGCCGACCCTGTCCAGCAAGTTTTTGGCCTCGCCTCCAGTCTGCGCGCGCGGACGGGCCCGCTACTCGACCTTCAGATTGGCAAGCCTGATCGCCTCACCGAAGCGCTCGTATTCTTCGTTGATGAACTTGACGAACTCCGCGGGCGTGCTCGTCACCGGCTCGCCGCCCTGACGCTCGAGCAACTCGCGCGTGGCCGGATTGTTGACGGCCTTGACGAGCGTCGCATACAGCTTGTCGAAGATCGGTTTGGGGACCCCCTTCGGCGCCATCATCCCCGCCCAGCCCGTCGAAACGAAACCCGGCACGCCCGCTTCGCTGATGGTCGGAAGATCCGGCGTCAGCGGCGAGCGTTTCTCCCCGCCCGTCGCCAGCGCGCGCAGCCGGCCCGAGCGCACGTGCGCCATTACCGAGGGCCCGGGCGCAATCGTGAACTGCGACTCATTGCCCATGACTGCTATCAACGAAGCACCGCCTTTGTAAGGCACGTGACGCACATCGATACCGGTCATGTGCGTGAACAGCACGCCTGCGAGATGGCTCTGGAAGCCGGAACCCGCGTTCGACATGTTGAGCTTGCCCGGATTGGCCTTGGCGTATGCGATCAGCTCCTTCACGCTGCTGATCGGCAACGCCGGGTTCACGACCATAATGTTCTGGGTGATCGCGAACAGCGAGAGCGGCGCAAAGTCCTCGACCGGACGGTAATTGAGTTTCTTGTAGATCTGCGGCGTGATCACCTGCATGCCGGTCGAGCTGATCAGCAGCGTGTAGCCGTCGGGCGCCGAATGCGCGGCGATCTCGGCGCCGATGAGGCCGCCGGCGCCGCCGCGATTGTCGGCCACGACCTGCTGACCGAGCTCTTCGCCCAGACGCACGCCAAGCACCCGCGCCAGCGTGTCGACCGAAGTTCCCGTCGTGTTCGCGATGATGAGGCGGATCGGTTTGCCCGGATATGAACTTGTCGAAGCGGCGGCCGCATGTTCTGCTGCCGGCGCGACTATCGCCGCGGCGGTTGCCGCGATTATCGACAGGACAGCCGTGCCGTGCATGTCTCCTCCGCGAATTGTAGTGAAGGGATGACCCGGCGGCGGGCCGCTTTTATATTGGCGATCTTGACCGGGGCGCCGCGCGAACCATAGTATACGGCAGCCATCGAGAAGCGAGGTATGCCATGACAGTCGGTTTGGTCAATCACTTCAACATTGTCATTTCGCCTTCGCAAGGCGAAGAAACGCTGCGGTTTTACCGCGACGTGCTCGGCCTGAAGGAAGGCTTCCGTCCGAATTTCGGCCGGCCCGGCTGGTGGCTCTACGCCGGCGACCACCCGGTGCTGCACATCACCGTGCGGGACGTCGAGCCGACCACAGGCAGCACCGGCAGCGTCGACCATATCGCGCTGAATGCCACCGGTCTCGCTTCAATGAAGGCGAAGCTCAAGCAGCACGGCATCCCGTTCGATGAGCAGCGGGTGAGCGACAACACTGTGCACCAGATTTTTTTCCATGATACCAACGGTCTCAAGATCGAGCTCGATTACAAGCTGGACGAAGCCGGTGCCGGCTGAGCGCCGGGACGCCGGATATCCCGTGGCGCGACCATGCTCAATCGCGTAGGCAAGTACGAGCTGAAAAGCGTGCTGGGCAAGGGGGCGTCCGGCACGGTTTACCTCGCGGTCGATACGTTTTCCGACGCCGAAGTCGCCGTCAAAGTCATCGACCCGGCCGTGTTCAAGGATCGCGAGCAGGGGAAAATCGTCCGCACGCAGTTCCTGAACGAGGCTTCCCTCGCCGGCCGGCTCAATCACCCGCACATTGCCGCAATACTCGACGCGGTCGTGACCGATGACTCCGGGCACATCGCGATGGAGTACGTGCCGGGCGGGAACCTCTCGAAGCGCGCGGACGCGCAGAACCTGTTTTCCATCGAGGACGCGATCCAGGTCGGTTTCAAGTGCTGCAGCGCGCTGGACTACGCGTTTCGCCAGGGCGTCGTGCATCGCGATATCAAGCCGGCGAATATCATGGTGGTCAGGGATACGGACGTAAAGATCACCGACTTTGGCGCCGCCTACCTGCGCAAGAACGATACGATCGAGTCCATGATTATCGGGTCCCCCGGTTATATGTCGCCGGAGCAGATCGGCGGGCTGCCGCTGACCCACCAGAGCGACATGTTCTCGCTTGGGGTGGTGCTGTATGAACTGCTGACCGGGCAGCGGCCGTTTGTTGCGGCGACCGTGCCGGCGACGCTCGACAAAATCATGACCGAGGAACCTCTGCCGCCGAGCCGCGTGCGACCGGAACTTCCGCCCGAGCTCGACCGCATAATACTCGCGGCTTTGAAGAAATCCGCCGCCGCCCGCTTTCCGACGTGGGCCGAGTTCGCGCTCGAGTTGGCGAAGGTCGGGAGGTTGAGCGTCTACCAGCAGACCATCCGTGACAGCGAAAAATATGAGGCGCTCCGATGCGTCGAAATGCTGGCCAAGCTCGACGATGCCCAGATCTGGGAGCTGGTTCGCGCCGGCCGCTGGATGCGGTTGCCGGCGCACAGCGTGATCATCCGCGAGAACGACCCCGGCCAGAGCCTGTTCTTCCTGGCGAAAGGGCAGGCCAAAGCCACCAGGCAGGGACGCGTGCTCAATTTGATCGGGGCGGGCGAATGTTTCGGCGAAATGAGCTACATCCGGGGCGGCGAGATGCCGCGGCACGCGACGGTCGAGTCTTTGACCGAAGTGGTCTTTGCCGAATTCGAGAGCGCAGCACTGGAAAGCATGAGCGACAGCTGCCAGGTCCACTTCATGCGGGCTTTGGTGCGCACCCTGGTCGAGCGCCTGGAGCTTGCCAACAGCCGGGTCTCCCAGGCGTCCAGATAGCGCGGATCGTTTTCAGCGCACCGTTACGCGCCTCGATCCGCCACGGCGCGATTGCGCTTCTTGCTTTTTGCCGCCGGCGGCCGCTGGTTGCGCGCGCCGGGGCGCGGCGTCCGGCTTGGCCAATATCACGATCTGAGTCTGCGTGACGATCGCGACGATGCGCCCGTCGGGATTCCTGATCGTCGTCTGCCATACCATCGTGGTGCGGCCGATGTGCAGCGGGATGCACACGGCGGACAGCGCGGGGCCGTGGCCGGCGGCGAAAAAATTGGTCTTCGATTCGAGTGTCGTGGTGCGATAACCGGGCGCGAGATTGGCGACCGTCCCCGCGGCGCCCAGCACATCCGCGAACGCCATGATCACGCCGCCGTTTACGCGGCCGGTGCGGTTGATGTGGAGCTTCCTGATTCGCATCTCCGCAGTCACCTTTTTCCGGGAGAGCGATATGAGCCGCACGCCGAGCGCGCGCGGCGTGCCGCTCAGCAGCACGGGAGAAGTCGCGGCCGTTGCGGATTTACGCGGGCGCTGGTTTCGTTTGGTCATTCCTCATCCGCCGACAAACCCGCCAACAAAAAAGCCGGGGCGGCCCCGGCTTTCTTGCGGCGACCCGGTTTACTCAGAACCTGTACAGCAGGCTCCCTGAAAATACATCCACGTTTATCCGTCCGTTGAATCCGTCGCTGACGCGGTAGCGTTCCCACTCGCCGCGCAAGCCGATGTTCTTCGTGAAGTCGAATTCCATGCCGGCGCCGGCCTTGTAACTCGTCAAATTCTGGCTTGGGGCCGCATTGGCCGGGACCGCGGCCGCGCCGGAGCCGATGAACAAATCGCTGGTCTTGGAAGCTTGAACCCCGGCTCTGGCGAAAAGCAAAAAGCGGTCAGTCACGATCGGCAGCGTGCCGACGGCATCCAGATTCACCCCCATGTTGTTCCTGATGTCGCCATGCAGCGTGCCAGCCGGGGCCGTTATTGAGTCGACGCTGAATTTGCCCAGATTGAAGTAGCCGCCTTCGACTGCAAAGTACTGGTTGAACTGGTAACCGAGGAACGCCTTGTACTCGACTCCGTGGCCGTTGGTGGTCGTCGCGGCCGCGGTAGCGCCTGTCCCGATCAGCTCGTCATTGATGCTGGAATCGTTGTTCTTGGCCCGGGACTGGCCGGCGCCTATCCCGAGATACCAGTTTCCCGCCGGCTCGGCGGCCATGACGGCCGGAATCGCAGTGATCGCGGCAGTCACCAACGCCAAAGCTGAAACAATTTGTCCGGGTCGCATTTGTCCCCCTGCTGTCGGGCATTCGCTGTTGGCGGCCAGGCCGCCGGATCTGCCGATTACTGTGGCTTGAACGATAGTGTATCCGAATTCAGGGTATTTGCTCCAATTCAGGCGCCGGCCGCTCCCGCCCGCCCCTCGCCCCCGATTCGGCGGGCTGGAAGCGTGGCTGGCCGGCTCACCCGACGACGACGGTCAGCATCCCTATCGATGCGTTCTGGATGCCGTCGATCGCGAATGCCATCGGCTCGCGTTCGTCCTGCAGGCCGATGATATACAGCAGCGGCAGATAATGCTCCGGGGTCGGTATCGACAGGCGCGCGTCGTCGCCCATCTTTGCGTACGCCAGCAGCGGTTGATGATCGCGTCTCGTCAGATGGTCCCGCACAACATCGTTGAACCGCACCGCCCAATCGTATGCAGGCGCGTTGTCGCTCCAGTCCAGCGCGCGCAGATTGTGCACGACGTTGCCGCTGCCGACGATGAGCACGCCTTCGCCGCGCAAGGGAGCGAGCCGTTTGCCGAGCTCGTAATGGAACGGCGGCGGCCGCGTCGCATCGATGCTCAACTGCACGACGGGGACGTCCGCTTCAGGAAACGCGTGCGCCAGCACCGACCATGTGCCGTGGTCCAGGCCCCAGCTGTCGTCGAGCCGCCCGTCGAGCGGGGCCAGCAGATCGCGCACCCTCTGCGCGAGCGCGGGGCTGCCCGGCGCAGGATACTGGAACTCGAACAGCGCCTTTGGAAACCCGCCGAAATCGTGGATGGTCCGCGGCATCTCCATCGCCGTCACTGCCGTACCGCCGATGTACCAGTGCGCCGAAACCGCCAGGATGGCTGCAGGCCGCGGCATGGAGCCGCCGATCCTGCTCCAGGCTCCGGTATATTGGTTTTGCGCAAGCGTATTCATCGGGCTGCCGTGTCCGAAAAATACCGCCGGCATGCGTGATTTGCCGGAGGGCATCGCTCGTTGTCTGGAGTTACTTCAGCGCGATCGGATTGATCGGCGACCCCACTGCGCCGGTGATCGGCAGCGGCGGCCCGCAGAAGAGGAATTCGTAGACCTTGTCCTGCGCACAGTCCGCGGCGAGGTCCTTCAGGTAAAAAATCTCGCCCATCGTGATGCCGATCATCGGGATCACGATCCAGTGCCACGGCTGGAACGCTTCGGTGCTCTCGTTCGGGCGCACCTCGCAGCCCCAGGTGTCGAAACAGACCGCGGCGATCTCCTTGCGGTGTATCCAATCGCAGGTCTCGAAGCGCAAGCCGGGCGCGTCGCCCGCCGAGTAGGCGCCCCAGTCGCCCTGCGCGAGGCAATGCTCCATCTGGCCGGTGCGCACGATCACGAAGTCGCCGCGCCGCACCTCGACGCCCTGCGCTTTCGCGCACGCGTCGAGCTCGTCATTGCCGATGCCGTAGCCGTCCTCGAGATAGTCGCCGCCCAGGAAGCGCGGGATGTCGAGCAGCACGCCGCGCCCGACCATGCGGTCGCGGGTCTTATGGATGCCGTTCTTCTTCGCGCCCGTGGAATCGACGAGCCGCGCGTCGTAGCCGTTCCACATCTTGTCGCCGTAGAAAATATGTCCCAGCGCATCCCATTGCGTGCCGCACTGCAACGGCATCGAGACCATGTCGTCGGCGTAGCGGATCTTGCCCGCGTCCTGCGTCCCCGCCACCGCGTCGGTGCCGGTCGCGAGCATGGTGTGGATCGGATTGAAGCGCCCGCCCCATCCCGTGCGCTGCGGGCCGTTCGCGTTGAAATCGAGGCCGAGCGCGAACGCCTTGCCCTTGCGCACGAGCTGCGCGGCCTTGACGAGGTCGGCGGGCTTGACGTAGTTCAATGTGCCGAGCTGATCGTCGGGCCCCCATTTGCCCCAGTTCTTGAGGCGCTCCGCGGCGGTCTGGATCGTGTGCAAAGTGACGTTTTGCTTCAACGCGTTCTTCGGAACCATTTTCATCGGCGTTTCCGTTTTGGTTTTTGACATGGCCTGACTCTCCTTTGGGCATGGGTTTCCGATTATCCTCACCGCCGCGTCACGGCATCTTCCAGCCGATCCATTCGCACAGGCCGCGGCCCATGATCCACTCCATGTCGTTGGCGGAAAGCCACGGCATCTCTTCGGTGAACATGGTGACGCCTTGCCGGTAAGTGCACGGCAGCCGCGACAGATCGCAGCCCCAGAACATTCGCTTCGGACCGAACGCATCGTAGACGCGGCGGACATACGGGTGCAGGTTATGGAACGGGTATTTGCCCTTGGTGTAACACGGCAACGCGCTCACTTTCGCCGCGACGTTGGGACGCTTCGCGATCGCGAGGAGCTTGTCGAGATCGCGGAACGCGTCGTCATCGAACTTGCCGCTGGTAAGCGCGAGATGGTCCATCACGAGCTTGAGCCGCGGATAACGCTCGGCGACGCGGTCGATCAGATGCACCAGCGCATGCGGCACGAGCACGTAGATCGGCACGCCCGCCTGCTCGGCCTCCGCCCATAACCAGTCAACGCGGCCCTCGGTGAGCAGCTCCGTCAGCGGCGACCGGTGGAACGTGAAGCGCAGCCCGAGCATGCCGGGTTGCTTGCGCCAACCCGCCATCATGCCGCGCGAACCGGCCGCTTCCGGATCGAGCCGGCCCATCACCGCGATTCGGTCCGGATGCGCGTGCGCCGCCGCCAGCCCAAGGTCGTTGCGGTCCCCCTCCCACGACGGCGGGACTACGACGGCCCGATTGACGCCTGCTGCGTCCATTTCGCGCAGCAACTCGTCCTTTTCGAGCGGTACCGGGCGTTGCGCCTGGTGCCGGCCCTTCGGCCACGGCCGGGCGGGGGTATCGGCGCCCCAGATATGAACCTGCGCATCAACAATCAACATGCTGTTGCTCCTTATCGATGTTTCACAGGCGTGCCTGAGTATAGCGTGGCCGCCGCGCGGGCGACCGGGGCGCGAGTCCACACGTGATCGAGCGGCGACGCCTGCGCGCTATTGCCTAATGGCGGCAGCGAATACATGTCGAGTACGGCCCGCAGGACATTGTAGTGATCGATGCGCTGCGAATAAGCGCCTTTGCGCACCATCGGGCCGACGAAGATCGTCGGGATGCGATTGCCTTCGGTGCCGTCATCTTCGTCCCAAGTGATGATCAGGAGGCTGTTGTGAGTTGCCGCCCATCGCACATAAGCGTCGAGGTGGGTCTTCAGCCAGGCGTCTCCCCGGATAATCGTCTCTGGTTCCTCTCCATCGTGCATGTCGTTTTCCTGATTGGGCACGACCAGAGAAACGGTCGGCAGCGCCGAATAATTCGAGGGGAAACTGGTGATGGGCATGTTGACGCTGGGCGGGACATTGATCCCCTGCCAATCGACTACCGGATTATGTTTCCTCTGGTAATGCCCGTACACGCAACCGGTGTAACCGACCGCAGGCATCGATTCCGAATAAATCCCGAACGACAGCCCGGCCCGCAGCAAAGCGCTGGCGAGATTATCGCCGGTAAACATGTGCGGGCACGAATTGTCGGCGACATTCAGGGTCGACCCCGCAAACAAAGCCAGATAATTCGGCTGGCTGGGATGGGTGATCGCATACGATTGGGTAAACGACGCGCCGCGCCGGGCGAGCTGGCTGATATAGGGCGCGGCCATGTTCCCGATGATCCGCGAGTAAGCGCGGTTCTCCTCGACCACAATGACGACGTGGTCCGGGCGCGGCAGTTTCGAGGCGGGCACGCGATCCGCAGCGTGGGCGCCCGGATTGCCCAACGCGCAGAAAATCAGCGCTAGCAGGATGCGTTCCATTTGTCCTGTAGTAGTACGGCGGCGAGGGACAGAACCCCGTTCCAATCTAATAGCGTGAGAATAGGCTATTTTGCGTGTCGCGTCAGCGCCCGCGGCACGCGCCGGTTCGGTAAGCCCCGTGAAAGTTGTGTGACCATTTGTAAATCCGTGTAACGCCTTGTAAGTGCCCTTGGCGCACGGCGATGCCACGAGTAGCTTTGATGTCGCGGGTGATGGCATTTGCCACAACGTCAACTAACGGAGGTTTATATGATACGCAAAACTCTACTGGTGCTCGCGCTCGGCGCCGCATTCGGGATTTCGGTTCCATTCGCCCATGCGCAAACCACCTCATCGGGGTCCACCGGCTCATCGGGCAGCACCACCTCGTCGGGGGGCACCTACTCATCTGGCAGCACCGGCTCATCGGGGCACACCTACTCCTCGGGCAGCATCGGTCCATCGGGGTACACCGGCTCATCGGGCAGCACGACCTCATTGGGTAATGCCGGTTCATCGGGGCACACTGCTTCGTCGGGACAAAACGGCCAGCCGGGTTCCGGCAATACGCGCAACGACTATCGCAACGAGCGGCATGACGAACGCGACATGCACGCTGACCGTGGCGACCGCCGCGGCGATTACCGCGACATGAACCGCGACCGGCGCGATCAGCGTTGGGACCGCGCCGACCGCCGCGGCGACTACCGTGAGATGAACCGCGACCGGCGCGATCAGCGTTGGGACCGGGCCGACCGCCGCGGCGACTTCCGCGACCATCGGAACTTCGCCGACCGCCGCAATGAGTTCCGCGGCATGCAGAACCATCAGTTTGGCGGCGCGCAAAATAATCACTTCGCCGGAGCGCAGAACAATCGCTTCGCCGGAGCGCAGAACAATCGCTTCGCCGGAGCGCAAAACAGTCATTTTGCGATGGCGAGACCCGCGTTCGCAATGAACCGCGGGCGCCGTTGACCGGTCCCTCCCTGCCGGTCTGCGGTTACCTCGCTCCCCCGGGTTAATCCCCGGGGGATTTTTTTTGCCGCGCGTTTGCCTGGAAACATCAGCAGCCTGAAAGCCTGCTCGAGACCGCCCGCTGCCGTACATGCCGCTGCCGCAAGCACCAATCCGAGACGCGTCAGCCGGCAGCGCCGAGAAAATCGAGCACGAGCCGGTTGAATCCGTCGGGCCTTGTCTTCGAGGCCGCATGTCCCGCGTCGCGGTCGAGGACTAGCCTGGCGTCGGGAATCGCGCGCGCGAGCGCCTCGGAGAAGTAGCTCGGCGTGATGCAGTCGTTGTCGCTGCCGAGAACCAGAGTGGGCGCCTTGATGCGCGCAAGCCCGGCGCGGCGGTCGAAAGCGAGCAGCGCATCCATACGCGCCATCGACACCTCGACCGGCGACGGGTTGGCAAGCGCTTTGCGCTGCTCCTCCGTTATCTCCGCATCGTGGCTGTTGATCCACCATGCCGGGTAGAGCCACAACGGATGAAACAGAGCGTGCAATTCCGGACCGCCTTTGCGCAGCATTGCCTTCCGTCCTTCGAACAGCCGGCGAAAAAACGGGTCGCAGTGCGTCCACGTGCTGGAGAGAACCAGGCGCGCAACGCGCTGTGGGTGCTCGATCGCCAGGGTCTGTCCGATCGCGCCGCCGGTCGAATGGCCGACGACGTGCGCGCGCTCTATTTTCAGCGCGTCCATGAGCGCCGCGAGTTCGGCGGCCATCTGATCGATTGAAAAGGTACGCTGCAGGCGGTCGCTCGCGCCCGTGCCGCGCTGATCGTAAGTCACCACCCGGAAGTGCCTGGAGAACTCGGGCACCTGCAGCTGCCAGTAGCGCGCCATCCCGCTCAGACCCGTGACCAGCATCAGCGGGTGTCCGTCACCGGCAACTTCGTAGTAGATCTCCCCGCCCGCGAGCGCAATCTTCGGCATCGAATTCTCCCTCCTCGACTTTGTTACGTTTCTCGCCTCACCGGGGCCGGAAACCGATGTCGCGGATCAGCTTGCCGTACTTGGCGTAATCGCTTTTGATTGCTGCCGAGAAATACCCGGGCGGGATTGTTTCATGACGTTCCCGCGACCCGCGGTCTCAGGCGGCTTGCACCACATAGCCGGATGGCGTTCCCAACACGGTGGTCCGCTCCATGTGCCTGAGCTGGGTTTCGTCGAAATCGCCCAGCGCGCAATGCATCGTGCAGCGATTATCCCAGACCAGGATATCGTTGGCCTGCCACTGGTGCCGGTAAACGAATTCAGGCCGCGTGGCGTGCTGCACCAGATATTCGATCAAAGGGCGGCTTTCCTCTTCCGTCATGCCGTCGAAGGACTTTACTTTGTCGCCGATATACAGCGCCTTCCGGCCGGTCTCGGGATGCATGCGAACCACCGGCTGCGCGACCGGCGGGTTGATGCGCTTCTGCTCCTCGGCGCGCGGAATGCCGGTCTCGCTATTCGCGATCCTGCGCGTCCCCGACATGTGTATTCCGCGCAGGTCGGCGATCAGCTTCTTCATCCCCGCCGAAAGCGCCTCGTACGCCATGTACATATTGGCGAACATCGTATCGCCGCCGACTGCGGGCACGGCGATGCTCCGCAGCAATGATCCCATCGAGGGCGCGAGCGTAAACGACATATCCGAGTGCCACTGGCGCCCGGTGTACTTGCTGTCCGATGGCTCGCCGTTCGGCTTCGGTTCGTTGGTAACCATCAAAATCTCGGGGTGACGCGGATGACGGTCGCGCGGCAACGCGTCGTGCTTGTCGAGTTCGCCGAACCGGCGGCTGAATTCGATATGTTGCTCGCGGGTAACCTGCTGATTCCTGAACAGCAGGATGCCGTGCTCGAGAAACGCCCGATAGATGTCTTCGAAATCGCGCTCGCTCATCTTGCGCGAGACATCGATGGCGCAGACCTCGGCGCCAAGGCAATAAGACAGGGGGCGAAGCTTCAGGGCCATCGATCTTCTCCGCGCCGATGACTGCCGCAAGTTACATCCTGCACGATCGCACGGGAATCACCGGTTCAAACTTGCCCAGCCTTGCGCTTCTTGACGTGCTCGATGACGCCCTGCTTGCCGGCCTCGGTCTCCGGCTGCCAGGTGTTCGCGTGCTTGAGGTGCTGCTCTTTTTCCCAGACGTGCGTCGCATCGCCCATGTAGACGATGAACACTTCGCATCCGTCCGGATACTCGTACGGACCGTGTGGTATGTCCCAGCCGAAGACGTAGTCGCCGGGGCGCAGGTCCTTGCCGGCCACGCACATGCGGCCCTTGGTCACCAGGATCGAATGCCAGCTCTTGTGGGTGTGCGCCGGCTCGACGTAGCCCGGCGGAAACCGCTGCTTCATATCGAGGCGCTTCATCACCGGATCGTAGTTCAAAACCTTGACCCTGACCCCGGGCGGCAGCTTGAGCAGCCCGCGCACGTCGTCGCTTTCCCATTCGACCTCGTGGTCGTAAATCGCCCTGAACGTGTGGTCGCAGCCGTCCGCGGACTTGGCTTGTTTCAATGTCATTTCGCAAAATCTCCGAAAGGTTGATGGTGATAGATATGGCGGATAGGGAGTTTACTCCTTCCACTTCTCGTCTCCCGCCTTACGCATTTTCCATGGCCGCCGGCGCGCCGGCAATGCACCCTGACTCAACCGCCAGGAGATCGGTAAATTCGTTGACGGGCGTGTTCATCAATCGCTCGTGGTCGAGACACAGAGCGGCTATCGATCGCTGCCGCTCCGGCGGGAACCGGCGCGCGAGATTCTTCTCGAATTTTCCGATCAACAGCGGGATGCCTTCCCGCCGCCGGCGCGGATGGCCGACCGGGTATTCGACCTCGACCGGCCCGGCGCCGGTGCCGTCCTTGAACCTGATCTCGAGCGCGTTCGGGTTCGCGCGGCGCGCAGGATCGAGGTAGCTCTCGGTATAGCGCGGGCTTGCGCTCAAAGTCATGCGCGACCGCAGGCCGTCGATGCGTGGATCGGCCGCCGCTTCATCTTCGTAATCTTCCGCGGTGAGCCTGCCGTGCAGCAAGGCAACGGCGACCGCATATTGCAGACAGTGATCGCGGTCCGCCGCGTTGCGCAAAGGCCCCCGCTTGTCGATCTTCAGCAAAACCTGCTCGTGCGTCGTAACCATGATGCTGTAAATATCATCGATCCGCGCTCCCACGGCGGGGTGCAGCTGCAGCGCGCACTCGACCGCGGATTGCGCATGTATCACGACCGGACAGAGGATCTTGAATATAACGTTCTCCATGACGGAAGATCCGAACGCGCCGCCGTGTCGCAGCTCCCTGCCGCCGAGAAAAGTCTTGCAGAAGCCCCATTTCGGATGACTGAGCACCTGGGGGTAGCCGGGCTCGCCTTTCACCGCCATCATGGCGAGACGCACGGCGTGGCTTGCGGCGTCGGCCGCCGCCCAACTCTTCCGCGGGCCGGTGTTCGACCCGAAACGATGCACGCACAAGCTGCCGTCAAAAAACGCGAGCGACGTTGCGGCGACGATTTCCGCGCGGCTGCCGCCGAGCAACTTCGCGACGACCGCCGCGCATGCCGCTTTGGTCAGCAGCGGATGGTCGATACCGTATTCGCTCAAGGCGATTTCGGCGCCCAGTCCGCCCTGCAGTTCGTGCGCCTTGATCATCGCTTCGAGCACGGCTCCGACCGTCAGCGGCGGCTTGCCCGCCGAAATTCCCGCCCGGCTGAGGTAATCCGCGACCGCCAGGATGGCACCCACGTCGTCGGAAGGATGCGTGGTCTGGGTCGTCACGTAGGTATCGCTGAAGTCGAGCCAGCGCACCATGCATGCGATGTCGAATGCCGCCGTGACCGGATCGAGCTGAAACTGCGTTCCCGGAACGCGCGCGCCGTCCGCAACCGACGCACCTGGCACGACCGGCCCGAGCAGCTTCACGCAGGCGGGGTGGTCGAGCGCTTCCAGCGCGCAACCGATGCTGTCGATGAGGCAATAGCGGGCGGCGTCGTAGGCGGCACCGCTGCTCACCGCATAGCCGTCCACGTAATCGGCGATGTCGAGGAGCAGTTGATCGGTCGGAAGAGCATCAGCAGCCATTGGCGATTCCTCAGTCGATGCGGGCACCGGACTCCTTGACTAACGGCGCCCAGCGCGCCGACTCGGCACGAATTGTCGTGCCGAAGCTTCCTGCCGACGAGCCGACGGCTTCCGATCCATCCGTCTCCAGCAGCGCTTTGACTTCAGGAAAGCGCAAGACCGCGGCAATTGCGGCATTGAGTTTGCGTATGACGGCAACCGGGGTGCCGGCGGGCGCGAACAGCCCGTACCACGAGTTGACCTCATAACCAGGCAGCGTTTCCGCCACCGTGGCTATCTCGGGCAGCAGGCTGAAGCGCCCGGCGCTGGTGACGGCGAGCACCCGCAGCCGGCCCGTCCTCACGTGCGGCAATACCGGCGGTATGCTGGAGAATCTCGTCTGCACCTGCCCCGCCAGCAGATCGGTGATGGCGGGCGCCGACCCCTTGTATGGAATGTGGACCATATTCACTCCCGCCAGCTGGCAAAACAGCAACCCCGCCAGATGGGTCGACGCGCCGTTTCCCGACGAAGCGTAGTTGAGCTCGCCCGGGTGCGCTTTGGCGAACGCGATGAGCTGGGCGACTGAGAAAGCGGCAAGTTTCGGGTTGACGACCAGCAGGTAAGGCGACGTCGCAGCAAGCGTGATGGGGGCAAAGTCCTTGAGCGGGTCGTAAGGAAGCCGCTTATTCAGATGCGGCAGGATCGTGATGCCGGCATTCGTGTGCGCGAGCAGCGTGTAGCCATCGGGCGCCGCCCGCGCCACCAGCTCGCTGCCGATGGTTCCCGTAGCGCCGCCCCGATTATCGATGACCACCGGCTGCCCCAATCGTTCGCTCAACCGCGGGCTCATCGCCCTGACGACGATGTCGGTCCCGCCGCCGGGCGGGTACGGAACTATGATGCGGATGGGTTTATCGGGATAGGCTTGTCCCGGGGTTTGCGCGTGCGCCGGGCTGCCGCAGAGTGCGGCCATTATCAATACGGCATAGTGATCCCTCATTACCACTACCTCGACAGTTTGCAGGCGATGCGGGAACGGCGTCTTCCCTTCGCTGCCGATTTTACGCAATATTTCTGTCGCAGTGCTGCCGGCGGCAAGCAGTATCATCGCACCGATGCAGTCGAATAAAGGGCAGGTTTATGGGCGCTACCGCGGCCATCGCAGATTTTATTGCCAATACGTCCATGCGCGACTTGCCGCAGGACGGCGCAGAGAAGGCGAAAAAAGCCATCGCCGATACCTTCGCCGCGATCGTCGCGGGCGCGGGTTCCGAAGTGGCGGCGCCATTGCTTCGCTACGTCGGCGCGGCCCATCAACCGGGGCCGGTCTCCATCCTCGGCGCGGCTCTCACCGCTGCACCCGAAACCGCGGCTCTCGTCAACGGCGCCTTCGGGGCCGCGCTCGACTACGACGACGTTTTATCCATGATGCCCGCGCATCCCAGCGCCGTCATCGTATCCGCCATGCTCGCCAGCCTGAATGGACGAAGCGTCAACGGACAAACGTTCATCGAGGCTTACGTCGTGGGCGTGGAAGTCGGCGGCAAGATCGGGTTGGGCATCACCGGCGGGCATTATCACCGCGGCTTTCACGCGACGGGAACGCTGGCGCTTTTTTCCGCTCTCGCCGCGCTCGCGAAGCTGCATCGGCTCGACGCAGCGACGTCGCGCCAGGCGTTCGGCATCGCCGCTTCGATGGCGAGCGGCGTGCGGCGCAACTTTGGCACGATGACCAAGCCGCTGCACAGCGGGCTCGCCGCCCGCAGCGCGCTGACCGCCTGGCGGCTCGCCGATGCCGGGTTTACCGCCGCGCCCGATGCGCTCGAAGCGCCGGCGGGTTTCTTCGCGGCTTACGGCGTGCCGGAATCGGATGCGGAAATTACCGCCGCAGGATTGGGCCGGCCTTTCGTCATCGTGGATCCCGGGCTCGCCCTCAAGAAATTCCCCTGCTGCTACGCCTCGCACCGCGCAATGGACGGCCTGCTCGAGTTGCGCGCGAAGCTTTCATTCGACGCCCAATCCGTGGAGAAGATCGTATGCCGGATGCCTCCCGGAGGCATGCAAGTGCTCACCTATCCGCGTCCGGCGACCGGGCTGGAGGCGAAATTCAGCCTGCAGTATCCGCTTGCCGCGGGAGTGCTGGACGGCCAGTACGCGCTCTCGACTTTTACCGATGCCGCAGTACGCCGGCAGGCAATCGAGCCGCTTTACGCGCGCATCGAGGCTGCCGAAGATCCCGCGTGCCGCGGCGACGATCCGCAATTCGATAAACGCAGCTCGGGCAGCCGCGGTTTCGTCGAACTCGAAGTGCGTCTGCGCGACGGCCGGTCGGACCGGATACGAGTCGACAAAGCCCCGGGGTCGCCCGCCCGCGAGCTCGCATGGACCGATCTGCGCGCCAAATTCACGGATTGCGCCCGCCAATCGCAGCGAATCTCCGACCATGCGGCCAACGCGGCGTTCGAAGCGATCCAAAAACTCGAGCAAATTGAAAATATCGGGCTGATCACCGATCTTTTACGCTGACGAATGATTAGCGCGCCGAATACCACGAGCATGCCGTTCCACAATAAAATAAGGCTGTATTCCTGTTTTCCGCCATGAGCTGGGACCCGACCCAATACCTCAAATTCGCCGGCGTGCGGCTGCGCCCGGCCCTCGACCTGCTCGCGCGGATTCCGGCCGTGGCGCCGGCAACGGTGGTCGATCTCGGCTGCGGCACCGGCAATCTGGCGCCGCTTTTCCTGCAGCGCTGGCCGCAGGCGAAGCTGACCGGCGTGGACAGCTCGCCCGAGATGCTGGCCAAGGCCCGCGCCGATCATCCGCAGGCAAGCTTTGTGCAGGCCGATGTCGCGGCTTGGCGGCCGCAGCAGCCGGTGGACGTGCTCTACAGCAACGCGACGCTGCACTGGCTCGACAATCACGACGCGGTGATCCCCGGTCTGCTGTCGGCGGTCAAGCCGGGCGGCTGGCTCGCGATCCAGATGCCGTGCAACTTCGCCGAGCCATCGCATACCTGCCTCAACGACGCCATCGAGCTGGGGCCGTGGCGCGCCACGCTCGAGCCGCATTTGCGCCGCGCGCCGGTGGCCGCTCCACAGCATTACTGGCGGCTTTTGCACGACAAGGCGAGCGCGCTGGAAATCTGGGTAAGCGTATATCTGCAGGTGCTCACGGGCGAGAACCCGGTGGCGGAATTCATCAAGGGCAGCTGGCTGAGGCAGTTCCTCGCCCGCCTGCAGGAACCGGCGCGCAGCGCTTTCGAAAACGATTACCGCGCGCGCGTGCGCGCCGCCTATCCGGCCGAAGCCGACGGCCGCACGCTGTTTCCGTTCCATCGCCTGTTCATCGTGGCGCAGCGCGCCGGCTGATCCGGTTCCGGTGCGCGCCTGACACCCGGCGCAAAATCCGTATTCAGAACTTGAACAGCCGTTGCGGGTTGTCGACCAGAATCTTGCGCCGCGCCGCATCGGCCGGCGCCCACTGGCCGAGCAGGTTGAAGAGCCCGACCGTGCCCACCTTGTCGGCGAACGAGAGATGCGGATAGTCGCTGCCCCAGATGATCCGGTCGGGGGCCGCCTCGATCAGCGCGCGCGCGAGCGGCGCCGCATCGGCGAACCCGGGGGCGACCGACATCCGGTACACGCCCGTGAGCTTGATCCAGCACCGTCCGTCGCCGTGTCGCAACAGATCGAGCAGTTGCTGAAAACCCGGTTGATCGACGCCGTTGCGCGCGAGGTACATGCCCATGTGCGCAACCGTAAAGTCGCACTTCAGCTTCTTCAGCGTGGGCATCAGCTCGGTCGTGAGCCAGCCCGGGGTCAGGAAATCGAGCTGCCAGCCGAGCTCGGCGCAGCGCGCATGCAGGCGCTCGATGCGCGGCAGCATCGTTGCCGCGAACCCCGCCGCCTGCGGCTTGACCGGCGACACGTTGATGCGCACGCCGCGTACGCCCGCCGCGTGTAATCGCGCGATCTCGGCATCGGGCGCGTTCTCGTCGATATCGACGATGCCGCGGCATGTTCCGCCGACTTCGCGCATCGCATCGAGCATGCAGGCATTGTCACGGCCGTACGCGCTCGGCTGCACGAACACGAAACGCTCGAACCCGAGGCGGCGTGATAGCGCGAGATACTCCTCGAGCGGCGCGAGCGGCGGCGGGTAGCGCAAGTCGCTGCCGTAGGGATAGCGCGCGGCCGGGCCGAATACGTGGAAATGACTATCGCAGCTCAGCGGCGGCGCCTTGAAAGCAGGCTCGCCTTTATCGTGTAGCGACAACGTGCTCTCCTTTCGGGCGAGCTTGCGATTGGCGGGCGAGAGCACGCCCGAGCACGCGGCAGGCTTGCCACGCGGTGGCCTTGATCGACGACCATACCGGGCGCCCGAATTCGTCCTGCAGGCCATCGAGGATCGCAAAGGTCGGCAGCTGCGAGCACGCAATAAAGAGCGCGCTGCAGTCGGCGTCCATCGCTTCGCGGGCCCGCGCCGCGACCGCGGCCGAGTCGATGGCGCCCAGCTCATCGACGCTGGCCGCCCCGAAGCTGCTCAGATTCCGCACCCGGATATCCGAGTGCGCGAGGAAAGCCTTGAGCCGTTCGTTGACGAGGTCCGAATACGGCGTCACCAGCGCGATGCTGCGCGCATCGTCGTGATGCAACGACGCGACCATGGCACTCGCGGTGGTCACGGTCGGCTTGCCGGTGATTTCGGACAACGAACTCGAAATCTCCGCATCACGAGCGGGGCCGGCGAGAATCCCGGCGGCGGTGCACCCGTAGACAACCAGATCGACGTTCTGCTCGGCAAGCGCCGCCGCCATCGCCTTCGCCTCCGATACGTAGGCGGGGATGTCGGACAAAGTCAGAGTGCCTTTGCCGCGCGGGATCCGCAGCCTCGTGCAAGCGGTCCCCCGCGGCAGCCATGCCAGGAGTTCCGGTTCCATCGTCGTGTTGTTGCTCGGCACCATCAGTCCGATCCGCAACGCCATTGTCATTGCCCTCGCTGTCCTTGCTGCCGCCTTGCCGCGCGACCGCCCCGTTCACTCCAGCCTGATGCCGGCGTCGCGCGCGAGCCTGCTTTTCTTGTCCACCTCGGCCTTGACGTATGCGGTGAATTCTTCCGGCGATGCACTGGCTTTCAGCTCGACGCCGCGGTCCAGGAAACGCTTGTGCAAAGCCGGCATGCGCACGATCTTCGCGACTTCTTCGTTCACGCGCACGAGAATTTCGTGCGGCGTTCCCGCCGGCGCCACCAAGCCGTTGAATGTAATGTCCTCGTAGCCCGGCGCGCCCGCCTCGTCCATGGTCGGCAGATCGGGAAACAGCGGCGAGCGTGTGCGGCTCGTCACGGCCAGTGGGCGCAGCTTGCCGGCTTTGATGTAGGGTTCCGAGGTGCTCACCTGGTCGAACATCAGCATGACCTGTCCGCCGATGACGTCGACGATCGCCTGCGCATTGCCCTTGTAGGGCACGTGCAGCATTTTGACGCCGACCTGCCGGCTGAAGAGTTCGGTCGCCATGTGCCCGGTGCCGCCCGGGCCCGACGTCGCGTAGGTGAGTTCCCCCGGCCGCGCTTTGGCGAGCGCGATCAGTTGCTTCAACGAGCGCACCGGCAGCGCGGGGTTCACGACCAGCACCTGCGGCACCAGGCAGGTCAGCGTGATGCCGGTGAAGTCCTTCAGCGGATCATAGCCGGGGTTGGCCACGATCGACGGCACCATGGCAAAGGTGTTGGCGACGGCGAGCAGCGTATAACCATCGGGTGCGGTCTTGGCGACGAGCTGGGTACCGACCAGGCTGCTCGCGCCGGGGCGGTTCTCGACGATGACCTGCTGCCCGAGGTTTTCGGCAAGCTGCTGCGCGAGCGAGCGGGCGACGATGTCGACGTTGCCGCCCGGCGCCAGCGGCACGATGATGCGGACCGGCCGCGCGGGGTATCCGCCTGCGGTCTGGCTCTGGGCGCCGGTCGCGTAAATCGCAGCGACCACCGCTATAACAATACTCGTTATTTTCATGCTTGCACTCCTCCGGGGGTGACGCGGGTCGCGCCGCTCGATGCGGGCATCTAGTCTAGCGGAATTTCTGTCTCAAAGTAGAATGCTGGGTTCGCTGACAATTCCGGACTACGCTGGCGAGTAGAGGAGATTCGATTTCATGTCTGCGGTCGTCGCTAAGGGTACCACGGCCGTGCTGGCCGAATGGGCCGCGGGTTTCCGGCTGGAGGATGCGCCGGACGCAGTAGTCGACCGCATGAAGGCGCTGGTGCTCGATCTGCTGCGGGTCGTCGCCGTGGGCGCGCGGTTGCCGTGGAGCCGTGCGGCAAGACGGCTCGCATTGGAACTGGGGGGCAAAGGCAACAGCAGCATCCTGCTGTCCGGCGATCGGCTGGATGCCGCGCGGGCGGCGTTTGTCAACGGCGCCTACGCGCACGCGTGCGATCTCGATGATACTCACGTCGGCTCGATGCACCATGCGGGCGCCTCCATTCTGCCCGCGGTCCTCGCAATGGCGGAACGCGAGGATGCGAGCGGCCGGGCGCTGCTGGCGGCCGCCATCTGCGGTTACGAAGCTTCCCTGCGGATCGGATTGGCTACGCAACCTTCATTGTTCCATCGGGGATTCATGGCGACGCCGACGTGCGGCGCACTCGGGGCGGCGCTGGCGGTGGGCAAGCTGCTCGACTTTAATCAGGAGGATCTCGCAGGCGCGCTGGGAGCGGCCGGCGCGTATGCCGGTGGCCTCGCGCAGTTTTATCACTCCGGATCCTTCATCAAGCGGCTCAACGGCGCGCGCGGCGCCGAGTCCGGCGTGATGGCCGCGCTGCTGACGCGGGGAGGCATCTGGGGGCCGCGCGACATCCTCGAGGGCGAGGCCGGATTCTTTCGCGCGTTTGCGGAGAAATCCGATCCGGCCCAGGTCACGGGCGATCTGGGCCGCAATTTCCGATTGCTGGAAGTGAGCACCAAGATCCATGCCGGGGCGGGCCGGTTGCAGGCTTCCGTTGACGCGGGCCTCGCTCTCGGCTTCGAACACGGCCTGCTGCCCGAGCAGATTGCCGACGTCGAAGTGGGCATCCCCAAAGTGATTCAGGGCAGGCTGACCCAACTCGATCCGCCGGACCTGCAGAGCGCGCAACTGAGCGTGCCCTTCAGTCTGGCGGTGGCCCTCGCCCTCGGCCGCACGCGCGGCGCCCAGGCCGCGCTGCGCCGCGAGGACTATGAGAGCGCTTTGCTCTCGCCCGCGGTGCGGGCTCTATCCGGCCGCGTGCGCTGCGTGCTCGACGCCGAGATCGAGGCCGGCACCAACACCGAAGAAGTGCCGTCCCGCGTGAGCATACGGCTCGCCGATGGGCGCGCGCTCGTGGCCAGGGTCGAACATCCGCGAGGAAGCCCCCATTGCCGGATGAGCTGGGACGACCTTTCCGCTCTATTCAAGGACTCGGTCGCGGACGCCCTTACTGCAACGTCGCTGTCGAGGGTCCTCGATCTGGTGGCCAGGCTCGATCGCGGCACGCGCCCGCGAGATATCACCGCAGCGTTCGTCGCGGCTCCGGGTTGGCTCGATGCCAGCAACTGAAGTATGTAAGTTTCTGCAAGCGCAATGAAACCGCCGATGAACGCCGATAAACGCGGATAGAGCCAAAACCAAATGCCTAAACGTCGCCTATAGAAAGCACAGCAAAATGAATGCTTCTAAACTTTCTGCTTTTTTATTTTCCTCTGTGGTCCGATTCCTGATTTTCATCGGCGTCCATCGGCGTCCATCGGCGGTTGCAGTATTCGCTGCATTCGCGTGCGCAACCGCGCTGCAAATCGCCGCGGCGCAGCCCTACCCCAATCGGCCGATCCGGCTGATCGTCCCGTATCCGCCGGGTTCGAGCACCAACGATATCCTCGGCCGCGCGCTTGCGGCGCGCCTGTCCGACGCGCTGGGGCAGCAGGTGGTGGTTGACAATCGCGCGGGCGCGAGCGGCAACGTGGGCTCCGAAATGGCGGCGAAAGCCGAGCCCGATGGTTATACGCTGCTGATCGGCGTGGCCGGGCCGCTCACCGTCGGCCCGAGCGTGTATTCCAAGCTCGGCTACGATCCGATCAGGGACTTGGTGCCCATTGCCAGGTTTGCGACGATCCCCTATGTGATGGTGGTCAATCTGGCGCTGCCGGCAACCACCATCAAGGAACTGATCGCGCTCGCGAAGAGCCGGCCCGGCGAGCTGAACTTCGCATCGAGCGGCAATGGCGGCTCGCCGCACTTGTGCGGCGAGTTGTTCAAAAGCATGGCCGGCATCGACATGGTGCACGTGCCATACAAGGGCGGCGCGCTCGGGGTGATCGATCTCCTCGGCGGACGGGTGCAGATGTTTTGCACGGGGCTCACCGCGATGACGTCCCAGATCAAGGCCGGCAAGGTGCGAGCGATCGGAATGGCCACGCTGGAGCGCTCGGCATTGATGCCGGAGCTGCCGACCATCAGCGAGCAGGCGCTGCCCGGATTCGATATGAACTCGTGGAGCGGCGTGATGGCGCCGGCGAAAACCCCGCAGCCCATCATTCACCGCCTGTACGTCGCGATCGCCAGGATCGTCAACACCGACGACATGAAAAACTTCATGCTGAGCCAGGGCGCCGAGCCGGCGCTGATGGATCCCGTCCGGTTCGGCGCCTACATCAAGGCGGAAACCGCCAAGTGGGCGAAGGTGGTCAAAGCGGCGCACGTGAAGGTGGATTAGATCCCATCTCCAAAAAACACGGAACCGCCGATAGACGCCGATGAACGCGGATAAGACCAGAAAACAAGTGAATCGGTAATGGGTAGTGGGTAATTTCACTCATCACTCATCACGCGTTTGGGGCTTCTGGGGTAGTAGCTCAGGGTCGGGGTCGCTCGCCAAGGTGGATCAGGCTGATTTCCTACTTGCACGCAGCGGGATTATGTCTGCTCCCGGCCAACAGCGGACATCCGCCGGGGGCAAGACCCTTCCCCGGCAATGGCTCGCCAATCTGCTGTCCTTGGCGTAAGCGAGCATAATGGGCTAGCAGATTCAGGGCGTTGAATTGAATATGCGAAATGGCCCGTGGATTGACGATGCGAATCTCAAATCCAGTCCTATCGGGACGAATCGTACGTAACGCGCAGAGGGCCGCATGGAATACGTGGTAGTTCCCATCGCTGAAGAACACATCCCCGGCTATCGCGCGGCGTTCGACCAGGTCGCGAAAGAGCATCGGTTCCTGGATTATCTGGAAGCGCCGCCGCCCGCGGCCGTGCGAGATCTCGTTTTGAGCAATATTCAAAACAACAACCCTCAGTTTGTGGCGCTCGCCGACAAGACTGTCGTTGGCTGGTGCGTCATTGTGCCGAAGCCGCAACCGATCTATCGGCACGCGGGCGTGCTCGGCATGGGTATCGTCGAGGGCTATCGTGGCCGCGGCATCGGGACGGCGCTTATTCGCGCAACGCTCGACGCCGCGCGGCAGCGAGGGCTGAAACGCATCGAGCTGCAGGTCAGGGAGAACAGCCTTTCCGCAGTGGCCCTGTTCGAGAAGTCGGGCTTCGTCAAGGAAGGCGTAATGCGCAAGCAGGCGTTCATAGACGGAAACTACGAAAACAGCCTGTTGATGGCGCTATTGTTCGAACCGGCGTAACGCATCTAAACGGAAGGGTCCATGACTCGTTTCCAGTGCGCAATCATCGTCGCCCTCGCAATTTAGGCGCTCTCGCTGGGCGACTATAATCGATTTATGGAATTGTTCCTGCCCATCGCGCACATGGATGTAAATATCGTGCTGGTCCTGATGTACGGCGCCGTGGTCGGTTTTTTGTCGGGCCTGGTCGGCGTCGGGGGTGGCTTTCTGATTACGCCGTTGCTGATTTTTACGGGCGTTCCCCCGATCGTCGCGGTATCGACCGGCGCAACGCAAATGGCCGGCACCGCGGCCGGCGCAAGTTACATTCAGTGGCGTTACGGGAACATCGATTTCAAGATGGCGCTCGTGCTTCTGGCCGGAAGCTGGCTGGGTGGAGGATTCGGGGTTTACCTCGCCAACATGCTGGTGCGTGGCGGTCAATTCGGAAATGTGGTGACTTTCCTTTATGTGGTGCTATTGGGATTCATCGGCATCAGCATGCTGATCGAATCACTGCGGGCCGTCGTTCGTGCGGGCGCGCCCGCTGCGCTGGTCCCCGACGAAACCGCGGCTCGACCAACACGCATGCAAACGCTCATCGACGGTTTGCCATCTCAGATGGAATTCCCGATCTCGGGAGTCAGAATGTCGGCGTTGGTGCCGCTCATGCTGGGCGCGGGTGTCGGTATCCTGACCTCGCTGATGGGAGTGGGAGGCGGGTTCATCATGGTTCCCGTGATGATTTACTTGCTGAAGATGCCCACCAAGATCGTCGTCGGCACATCGATGTTTCAGTTGCTTTTCACCACCGCCGCGGTCAGCATCATGCAGGCCGGGGTAAACCATTCGGTCGATCCGTTTCTGGCTGGCACGCTGATCCTCGGCTCGGTCATCGGGACCACCTACGGAGCGCGGCTCGGTGCCCGCATGCCGGCGGAGAAGCTGCGCCTGATTCTTGCGTTGGTGGTTGTCGGGGTGGCGATCAAAATGGTGATGATTCTGGTCATTCCACCCAGCGAGGTTTATGAAATGGCCGTAAAGGTGCGATAAATGAAGCGCTCGTTGCGATTAATGGCGCTCGCGGGTTTCGTGCTTCCATTCCTGGCGTGGGCCGACGGCGCCATTGTGATCGAGCCCGAGACGGACCACGTCGACATCACGGCGGATTTTGCCGGAGCCGATGTCAAGACCTATGGCGTGATCGACGGGCCGGGCGACCTGATCATAAAGATCACGGGCCCGCAGCAGGACGTCACGCTCTCCCGCGAAACCAAATGGGGGCCGTTCTGGATCGGCGGCAGCAAAGTTGACGTAGCGGGAGCACCCAGTTTGCTTTATCTCTACGCAACGAAGCCGATTGCGTCGATCCTCCCGCCGGCCGAGCAGGACAAGTACCGCTTACGGCTC
>Ga0209415_10000363_pt1 | contig 82251 bp, 70 predicted proteins | sample PeaSoiSIISIP2007_FD_187696 | JGI IMG/M metagenome (GOLD analysis project Ga0209415, IMG submission 187696) | Peat soil microbial communities from Weissenstadt, Germany - SII-SIP-2007 (SPAdes) (version 2) | ecosystem: Environmental > Terrestrial > Soil > Wetlands > Peat | place: Germany... | reverse complement strand
GTCTCGATCCAGGCGCAGGTCCTGAACCTGCTGCGCGAGCTGCAGGTCGAGTTCGAGCTCTCCTACCTCTTCATCTCCCACGACCTCGGCGTGGTGCACCACGTCTCCGACGACGTCATGGTGATGTACCTGGGGCGACCGGTGGAGCAGGGTCCGAAGGACTCGATCTTCCGCAAGCCGCTGCATCCCTATACGCGGGCGCTGCTCGCGAGCACGCCCAGCGTCGAGAAGAAACGCGAGCGCATGGTGCTGACGGGCGAGCTCCCTTCCCCGCTCAATCCGCCCGCCGGCTGCGCCTTCCACACGCGCTGCCCCTTCGCCCGCGAGCGTTGCCACGCCGAGCGGCCGGCGCTCCGCAAGGTCGGCGACCGCGATGTCGCCTGCCACTTCGCGGAAGAGTTCGCTTAGAGTGTGCGCCCATAAACGCGCTGTGCCGCACCGTGCGTCGTCCGCTTTGGAACCGCTAGCGGTCCTCACTCGCCGCAGGTGGCACTTCCGGGATGTGCCACGAGCGGTCATCCCGAGATCTGCGGCGAGACACCCCACAATAGATTGCACCGGGCTCGGGCTTATCGCAGCTCACCATTCAGTCACTGCTCCGGCATAGTCGTAATACTGGCCTGCAGCTTCTCGCCCGGCCCTGGCAATCACTCGCCGCATACCGGAAACGCTCTGCTCGCTCGACAGGTCGCCCTCGAAATTGGTCATGCGCGTCGATACCCGCCCCGGCCTCAGCAGGGAGGTCGTCCGTGAGAACACCCGAGCGCCACCGGCTCGCCACCGCGACGCAGCTCGCGGCGGTCGACATCGAGCACGCTGTCGCCGAACGCGAAGACCATAGGTGCTCCCGGTCGCAATCCCAAGCCGGCCCGGCCGCAGGCCCGGCGCTTCTTAAGGAAAAGACAAGCTTGCCTTAAGGGTAAATGAAGGCGCGGGTAAAGTCTTCCGCGGCGATCCCCGGCATCCTCCCGCCATCGTGACATGCCGCCCAAGCGGCAGAAGCGGAGGCAGACGATGACGACGATCGCACTCAATACCCGCCCCATCACCCGCGTCGGGCTTCCCGTATTCGCAGGAGCCGCCGTTGCGGCCGTCGCCCTCGCCCTGAATGCGGCGGGGCGCGCGCACCCGGCGCAGCTCCACGCGCTGCTCGCGCTCATGCCGAGCGGCTGGATGGTCCTGCTGGGCGCAGCGTCGGGGGCGGGCGCCGGGTTGCTCGCCGGCCTCATCGGCATCGGTGGCGGGATCGTCGTCGTACCAGCCGTCTATTATGGGCTGGTCGCCTCGGGGCTGACGGCCGATCAGGCGGCGCATGTCGCGATCAGCACCTCGCTCGCGACCATCCTGCCGGCGGCGGTGGTCTCGTCCTTCGGGCATTGGCGCGCCGGGCACACCGACATCTCCTTCCTGCGCAGCTGGGGCCCGGGGGTCGTTGCCGGCGTCGTCGCGGCGCAGCTCGCGGCGCCGCATCTGCGCGGCAGCCTGATGACCGGCGCATTCGCCCTGCTTTGCCTCGTCTTCGCGGCGCGGTTCGCCTTTCCGAGCGGGTTCCGCCAGGTCACCGAACGGCCGCCCGGCGGAGTCTTCTGCGGCCTCGCCGGGCTCAGCATCGGGCTCTTCTCGGGCCTCGCCGGGGTCGGCGGCGGGATCATGACCAACGTCGTCATGCGCCTTTCGGGCCTGTCGATGCACAAATGCGTGGGCCGTGCCGCGGCGGTCGGCGTCGTCGTCAGCGTCCCTGCCGTCATCGTCGCCGCTCTCGGTCCGGGACCGCACGGGCCGACACAGCTCGGCAGCATCGACGTCGCAGCCTGGGCGCTCATCGCGCCGACGCAGGCCGCGGCCGCGTGGTTCGGCGCGCGCCTCGCCCGGCACATCGGCGGCGACAATCTCAGCCGGGTCATGGCGGCGGCGCTGCTCGCCACCGGCGCGGTGATGCTCCGCTCGAGCCTCTAGGGGAGACGTGACAATGCTTGCAATGGATTGCACGGCCAGCCGGATGGCACTGATCGATCAGCCGCCGCTATGGCCGCCGAACGAAGTCCGCCGGCGCGGGCGCCGGTTCCGGAATACCGGTGGTGTGTCTTGGCCGTGGGCGGCGCTGTTCGTGGTGCTGGCGCTGGGGCAGCTGGGGATGGCCTTCTGCCATCCCGAATTGATGCCCCAACTCTCTTGGTCGACGTAGCCGCGTAGAGTTACAAATAGACCGGCGGCGAACAGCAAATATGTTCGCGCTTATTCGAAGGGGCAGAAGAACGACGTTCGCGATGCTGAGGCGATTCGCGTCTCGGCATCGCCTATGATCGGCTCAATTCTGTTTCGGCACGCAGCTGCCAAAGCACTGCCCGCTGAGAGCGAGCGAGTTCGATCGCTGCGCGAAGGGAGCATTCCGCTTCGGCGTGTCTGCCGCGGGCACGCAATATTCCCGCCTCAATCAGTCTAAGCTCCGGTTCGTGCGAACGTTCGTTCGTAATCGCAATCTCGGCCAATGCCTCGTCGATTTGCAATGTGGCTTGCGCGAGGTCTCCGCGTTGAAGCTCGACGCGCGCAACCTCTCCCAGCCAGAAGGGAACCAGATATCGGGCATGTGTCGACCGATAAAGGCCAATCGCTCTTTCCAAACCGTCGATCGCAGCTTGATGTCCACCGCGCAGGCTCTCCGCTATAGCGAGCGCGCCTACGCCGCCGGCCAGATGAAACGGGAATGAATGTCGTTCACTCAAAGCAACCTGTTCGCGTCCGACGCGCTCTAGGTCCTCCCAATGGCGCCCGCGCGCGTGCAAGAAGATGGCGGAATGGAGCACCATCGCCAGCGAGTGCGCATGGCCCGTCGCTCGCGCCGCGTCCAGCGCGGCTCTGATTTCATCCAGAGCAGCGTCACCATCGCCGAGGGCCTGCCTCGCCCAACTCAGGAACCCTGTAATGGTCGACCATCGATCGCTCTGAAACTGGAGCGCGATGTCGCCCGATTTGCTGCTTTCCACATGGGACCGAGCGGTTTCAAGGTCGGCCAGGGCGCGCGACCATTCACCAACGAAGGCATACGCCATCCCGGCCATCTGGTGGCTGCAGATGAGCGTCTCGACATCGCCATCGGATCGAGCCTGCAGATCGGCGGCAAGCCGAATTGTGTCCCAGTGCTGCCCGTTTGCTCGCTGATAGACGCCAAGTCCGTACATGACCGGAAGAAGAAGCTTCCGATCATTGATTTTGGCGGCAAGAGCCGATGCGCGCTGGTAAGCAGCGCCGGTCTCTGGCGCAGCGTAGCCGCGAAGCGCGGTATATGTGTTTCCGAGAGCGCTCTGATAGAGCAACTCCGTGCGATCTCTTGCTAGGGTCGAAGGAATTTGCTGCAAGGCGTCGAGCCCCCTGCGCAAGTGTGCTACCGCCTCGATATTCGCGGATCGGGCGCGGGCCAATTCACCCGCCCGGAGCCAGTACAGGACAGCCCGTTCCGGACTGGAGGCCGCAGAAAAATGATGCGCCAGCAGTTCGGGCTGGCCCTCGGTGATCTCCGGAAATTGGCTTTCGAGCGTCTCCGCGATGCGGGCATGGAGGGTGCGACGCGGCTCGCGCAACGATGTACCGTAGGCCGCGTCCTGCACGAGCGCGTGCTTGAACATGTAGTTTGCGTGCGGCGCCACGCCGTGCCGGAACAACAGACCTGCAGCAACGAGATTGTCGAGCGCAGAAATGAGCTCGTCGTCCGGCTTGCGCGCGATCGCACGCAGGACACCATGAGAAAACTCCCTGCCGATCGCAGCACCGATCTGCGCCACCTCCTTGGCCGGGCCACCGAGCCGGTCGAGCCGCGCCATCAGCGACGCGTGCAAGGTCGCCGGTACGGCGAGCGCCGGTGACCGCGTCGACGCCAGCACCGCGGCTACTTCGCTCTCCGCCTCCAACGCCGCCTTGGTGATCTCCTCGACGAACAACGGAATGCCGTCGCTGCGCTCGGCAATGTCGTGCAGCACGCTCTCGGGGAGCGCCTTGTCGGCCACCCGGTGAACCATAGCGGTCACCTCGCGCTCCGACAGGCGGTTGACGGTGAGCGCCATCACATGCGGCTGCCCGATCCACGGTGCTGCAAATTCCGGCCTATGGGTGACGATCAGCAGCACCCGCAGCGCCTTGATCCGCTCCACCGTCCGGCCGAGCGCTTCAAAGCTGGTGGGGTCGATCCAGTGCACATCCTCGAAGATCATCAGCACCGGTTCGGACCGCGACAGCGTTTCCAGTTGGGTCACGAGCGCTTCGAGCGTCTTTTGCCGCCGTTGCGGGGGGTCGAGCGCCAGCGGCGGATGGCGTCCATCGTTTGGCAACGACAGCATCTCGGCAAGCAGCGCGGCATCCTGTGGCGAGGTTAGGGTCGGCGCGAGCAGCGCATCGAGCTTGTCGAGCCGCGATGACGGTGCATCGTCACGCGCAAGACCGGCCGCGCGCTCCATCTGGCCGATGATCGGATAGAGCGCGCTGTCGGTATGTTGTGGCGAGCAGAAGTAGCGCAGACGCGTGTGCGGCTCCGCGGCGACGGCGTCCAGCAGCGCCACGGTGAGCCGCGACTTGCCGATCCCCGGCTCGCCCGAGAGCAGCACGGCCTGACCCTGGCCGGCCTTCGCCCGCGACCAGCGCCGCGATAACAGCTCCAGCTCCTCTTCCCGGCCGATCAAAGCCGTCAGCTTGGATGTGTGCATCGCCTCGAACCGGCTTTCCACGGAACTCGGCCGCAATGCCTTGAAGGCGCGCCCCGCCTCCGCGACGCCTTCGAGGTTCTGAACGCCCAGATCCTGCAGCTCGAACAGGGCACCGACCAGCCGTCGGGTGCTTTGGGCAACCACCACCGTGTCCGGCGCTGCGACACCGTGCAGCCGGGCTGCAATATTCGGCGTCTCGCCGGCGATATCCGGCGCTCCTCCAAGACCCGCCGGGTCGCCGACCACGACCAGCCCGGTCGCAATGCCGACTCGCGCTTGCAATGAGATGGGCGAGTTGAGCGCCGTCACGGCAGCGATCAGCTCCAGCCCAGCACCGACCGCGCGCTCGGCATCATCCTCATGCGCCTGCGGATAGCCGAAGAAGAGCGAAGCGATGTTGCCATGCGTGTAGGCGACAAACCCGTCGTACCGGCGCGCCGTATCGGCGACGCAGCCGTGATAGTTGCGCGCGATCTCGCGCAGATCCTCGGGGTCCGTGCCCCCCCGCCCGCCCGCAGCAGCAACTCGCAGGACACAACGGTAAGCTGGCGCCGTTCGGCCGCAGCCGCCTTATTGCCGGACGGCGCCGCGCTTTGGGACGCGGCCGCCTCCTCCGCCGGCACCGGTACTTGCGGTGCTTCCCGCACCTCCCCCACGAAGCGAAAGCCCTTGCGCGGCAGCGTGCGGATCAGGCGCTGCCGCTCGCCGCTGTCGCTCACTGCGGTTCGGGCCGCGTTGATGCGGGTGGTGAGAGCCGACTCCGAGACGATCCGCCCGCCCCACACCGCCTCGATCAGATCGTCCTTGCTGATGACGCGATGCCGATTGGCGACCAGATACTCCAGTATGTCGAAAACCTGCGGCTGTACCGCAATCAGGAGAGAGCCCCGGTGCAACTCGCGCTGACCCGTATCGAGGACGAAATCTTCAAATGAATACAGCAACTTACTATCACCCGATTGGCCCGCGGGTTACACCATTGGACCTGCGTGCGCCGCAAAAATCAAGGAAACGGTAAGGGAATCTTAAGCCCGGCTGAAAGTCACGACCGGCGCTCCTTCTCATACTCTCGACGATCGCGGGCGATGGGGTTGCATCGCCTTCGGGGTGATTGCGCAGGAAGCCATCGCTACAACGATCGACCTGAAGGCCCTCTCATGCTTTTGAATCTCTCTATGATTCGGCCCGATTTCCTCGAAGCCGGTGCGTCCGGTCCTCTCGTCGTGCTTGTCCACTCCGGGGCGTCGGGCGCGCGCCAGTGGCGGCGGCTGATGGACGATCTCAAGGATCGCTATCGCGTCCGCGCCGTAAATCTGTTCGGCTACGGCGCGACGCCGCCGTGGCCCGCCGACGCGACGCAGTCAATCGCGGATCAAGCGCGCCTCGTCGAGGACGCGATACCCGCGGACGTCGATAAAGTCTGTCTCGTCGGCCACTCGCTCGGCGGACTCGTCGCGATGAAGCTCGCAGCGCGGGTCGGCGCCCGGGTGACCAAGCTCGTCCTGTTGGAGACCAACCCGTTCGATCTGCTACGGCAGGCCGGCCGGCGTGAGGCCTTCGCAGAGGCCGTGGCGTTGCGCGACTGCGTCAAGACCTGCGGCGCAAGCGGGCAATGGGAGACCGCGGCCGAACGCTTCGCCGACTACTGGGGCGGCGTCGGCTCCTGGCAAGGAATGTCATCCGAGCGCCGCGCTGCTTTCGCGCAAGCGCTGAGACCGAACTTCCATGAATGGGATGCAGTCATGGGCGAAACGACGCCCGTCGAGGAATGGGCCCGCACGCTGCCGCGTACGACGTTGGCGGTGTACGATCCCAGCACGGTGTTGCCAATCCGGGAGATCGCCGCGATCTTGCGCGCGGCCTGCCCGGCCTGGCGGCACCAGCAGGTGCCGGGCGTTGGACATATGGCGCCGCTGACACGGCCGGACGTGGTCAATCCGATCATCCGCTCATTCCTTGATGCCTGATGCGCAATCCACGGGGATTCGAGGGGCGAGCTTGTTCCTAGAACGCCAACTGCCATTGCACGATCCTGTGTGAGGAGCCGCCCAGTACGACGAAGCCGCGGACGGCGCAAGTCCGCCTTGGGTCAAGATGCGAAGAATGGGAGCCTCCGCACCGTGTCTGCTTCACCGCTGACACCGGAAGTGCAAACGGCGCTTCCCACGCTCATGACTGCACGACCTAGTTCTCGGGCCGCCAGCGCAGCAGATACCGCTCCAGCCGGTTGATGCCGAGATCGATCAGCAGCACCACCGCTGAGGTCAGGATCAGGCCTGCGAAGACGCCGGTGGTGTCGAAGACGCCCTCGGCTTGCGCCACCACATAGCCGATGCCGCGAGCGGAGCCCAGGTACTCGCCGACCACCGCGCCCACCAGCGCGAAGCCGATGCTGGTGTGCAGGCTCGAGAAGATCCACGCCATGGCTGAGGGAAGGTAGACGTAGCGGAGCAGCTGGTGCTCGCTCGCCTGCAGCATGCGCGCGTTGTCGCGCACGACCGGGTTCACCTCGCGGATGCCCTGGAACGTGTTGAAGAACACGATGAAGAACACCAGGGTCACGGCCAGCGCCACTTTGGAGGCGATGCCGAGACCGAACCACAAGATGAAGATCGGGCCCAGGATCACCCGCGGCAGCGCGTTGAGGATGCGGATATAGGGATCGAACACGCGCGCGAGCAGCTCGACGCGCGCGAGCGCCAGGCCGCAGGCGACGCCGAAAACGGTGCCGATCACGAAAGCGAGCAGCGCCTCGATGAGGGTCGTCGCGAGGTGCGGCCAAATGAACCCCGAGACGATCCACTTCACTATTTGCATGGCGATGGCGGAGGGCCGGCTGAAGAAGAACGGGTCGAGCGTCTCGGTAGCCACCGCCGCTTCCCAGCTTCCCATGAGCGCGGCGAAGACGCCGATCTGCAGGGTCAGCACATAGAGGCGATTCAGCGGCTTCCTGCCGGTAGTGGCGACGCGCTCCCGGCCGCTGCTCTCGTTCGCGCTCATCGGTTACCCGCCGCGTAGGATTGCCGGACCTCGTCGCGCAAGTCCGACCAGATTCGTCTGTAGAGCTGCATGAACTCCGGATTGAGGCGGATCTCCGCGACGTCGCGCGGACGAGGCAACGATACCTCGTAGTCGCCCTTGATGCGCGCCGCCGGACCCGCGGAGATCACCACCACGCGGTCGGCGAGGGCGATCGCCTCCTCGAGATCGTGCGTGATGAACAGCACCGTTTGGCGGCTTTCCTGCCAGAGATCGAGCAGCTCGTTCTCCATGATCTGCCGGGTCTGCACGTCGAGAGCTCCGAACGGCTCGTCCATGAGCAGGATTCGGGGATCGACGATCCAGCTCTGCGCCACGGCCACGCGCTTGCGCATGCCGCCGGAGAGCTGGTGCGGGAACCGGTCCTCGAATCCCTTGAGTCCGACGCGCTCGATGAAGTGATTCGCCCGCGCGGTCGCCTCCGCCTCCGGCACGTTGCGGAAGACGAGCCCCAGCCTCACGTTGTCGAGCACGGTGCGCCAGGGCAGCAGCGCATCCTGCTGGAACAAGTACGTGGCGTCGCGGTTGATGCCCTGGAGCGGCTCGCCGAAAATGCGGGCGCGCCCCTCGGGCGGCATCAGCAGACCCGCCGCCACATTGAGCAGCGTGGACTTGCCGCAGCCGGAGGGGCCCACGATCGCGACGAACGTGCTCTCGGCGATGTCGAGCGAGATGTCGCGCAGCACCGTGTGCACCTCGCCGGCTGGCGTGGGAAAACGCACGGTCACGCGCTCGAAGGCGACGGCGGGAGTGCTCATGGCTCCTATCGCCCCGCATCCGGATTCGGCACCGGGATGCGAAGCGTCGGCCGGAACCGCGTCTCTAGTTCATCAAACCCAGCTTCTTGCCCGCGGCTTCCGCGAATTTGTTGTCGTAGGTCTTGGTGATGTCGATCTTGGCATTGGCGATCTCGGGATCAGAGCCCGCGAACACCTCCAGCACCGCCTGCGCGCCTTTGGGGTCCATCTTCCCGTCGATCGAGTACTGCGGCATCGTGTTCTTGAGCGCGGCGAGATAAAGCGCCTTGTCGCTACCCACGAGATTGTCCGGCATCTTCGCCATGATCTCCTCGGGCGTGTGCTGGTGGATCCACTGCAGCGTCATCACGATCGCCTCGGCCAGCGCCTGGGATTCCTTGGGGTGCTTCTCGACCCAAGCGGTCTGGGTGTAGAGCGCGCCCGCGGGATAGGCGCCGCCGAGCACCGCCAGCGTGTCCTTCTCGCTTCGGGTATCGCTGAGGATGCGGATTTCCGGATGCTTCATCTGCAGCACCGTGGGTACCGGCTCGACCAGCACGCCGGCGTCGACCTGGTTCTGCTCCATGGCCGCGACCGAGGTGGCGCCGTTGCCGATGCCGACCACCGAGGTCTGTGAGGGGTCCTCGCCGTCCTTCCGCAGCAGATATTTCAAGAAGAAGTCGGTCGACGAACCAGGCGCGCTCACGCCGACCTTCTTGCCGACGAGATCCTTCACGGACGTGATGGTCGAGGAATTGCCGGGTGACACCATCAGCACCAAGCCGGGAAAGCGATCGAACACCACAATCGATTCCAGGAATTTGCCCTTGGCCTGCAGCTCGACCGTGTGGTCGTAGAAACCCGAAACCACATCGGAGCTGCCGCCGAGCACCGCCGTCAGCGCCTGCGACCCGCCCTTGAAGTCCGCAAGCTCGACCTGGACGCCCGCCTTCTTGTAGTTGCCGAGTTCCTCGGCGAGCATGGTCGGGAGGTAGCAAAGGCAGCTCCCGCCGCCCACCGCGATCTTCACGGTAGGAAGGTCGTCGGCGCGTGCCGAGCCGGCGGCGCCGAGCAACAGCAGAGCGCTCGCGGCAAATAAGCCCCAACGCCAACGGCGGCCCATCGCGGGCTCCGATTTGCGTGCGGTCATGGGTGTTTCCTCCTTGGATTTCTCGGGGCGCCGTCGGGACGCCATGGGCTAGACTTGCCATATTCCGTCGCGCCACGCCAGCATGCGCACGGCCATCGCCGACGCATTCCCGCTCACGAGGAAGGCACCCATGCCCATCACCCTCCTGCCCACGACCGTGGTCGGCAGCTACCCGCAGCCGGATTGGCTGATCGACCGCGGCGCGCTCGCGACCCAGGCGCCGCCCCGAGTCCGATTGGAGACGCTCTGGCGCGTCCCTAAACCGTTGCTCGAGCCGGCGCAGGACGACGCCACCGTCCTGGCGATCCGCGACATGGAGCGCGCGGGTATCGACATCGTGAGCGACGGCGAGATGCGGCGCGAGAGCTATTCCAACCGCTTCGCGACCGCGCTCGACGGCGTCGACATCGACCATCCCGGCGAGGCGCTGACGCGCAGCGGCAAACTCCAGCTGGTGCCGCGCGTCGTGGGTCCGATCCGCCGGCGCCACGCCGTCGAGGTGCGCGACGTCGAGTTCCTCCGGCGCAATACCGACCGACGCATCAAGATCACCCTGCCCGGCCCCTTCACCATGGCGCAACAGGCCAAGGACGAGCACTACAAGGACGAGGCCGCGCTCGCGATGGCCTATGCCGACGCGGTGAACGCCGAGGCGAAGGACCTGAAAGCGGCTGGCGCCGATGTGATCCAGCTCGACGAGCCCTACATGCAGGCGCAGCCGGAGAAGGCCCGCGAGTATGCGGTTGTCGCGATCAACCGCGCGCTCGAGGACGTGCCGGGCCCCACCGTGGTGCACCTCTGCTTCGGCTATGCCTATATCGTGCGCGGCAAGCCCAGCGGCTACTCGTTCCTGCCCGAGCTCACGCAAACCCGCGCCGACCAGGTCTCGATCGAGGCGGCGCAGCCGAAGCTCGACCTCGGCATTCTCCGAGATCTCGCGCCCAAGACCGTGATGCTGGGTGTGCTCGATCTCGCCGACCCCGCGATCGAGACCGCCGAGACAGTGGCGGACCGCATCCGCGGTGCGCTCGAATTCGCGCCGCCCGAGCGGCTCGTGCCCGCGCCCGATTGCGGCATGAAGTATCTGCCGCGCGCCACTGCCTTCGGCAAGCTCAAGGCGCTGGCGGACGGCGCCGCGATCGTGCGGCGCGAGCTGCAGGGCCGAGCTTAGCGTCTCTTTAACCCACGCAGAGGCTCAATCACGCGCCTGCGGCCCAAAGAGGCCTCGAGGATTTGTCGCAATTCGGAGCGGCGGCCATGCTGGTTGCGATGTTCACCACTTTCGCCGCGAGCCGGAAGGAGCCGCTCGCCGACATGGTGGGGCGCGTGCATGCGGGCTTCCTGGCGGCCGGCTTTGGCGAGCCCACTGTCCGTTTCACGTTCTCCGATCCGCCGGCGGCGAGCCCCGAGATGACCGTCGTTCAGACAACAATGGGAACCAAGCCGGTGTCGAGCATCGAGCGCGTGCTGAAGCGGTGGCCCGAGCTCGGAAAGTTCGCGCGCGACATCGGCTCGGGCACCGCGCGCGGCGTCAAGACGCGCATCCTGACGAACCTCACGCCATCGGGCGTGATCGAGCCCGTAGATTTCGCGGTTCTCAAGGAGATCGCGCAGGGCGTTCCGAGATCCTTCCCGTTTCGCGGCGTCAGCTTTCATTTCTCCGCCGGGGGATTCTCCGAAGGCGCGCCGCTGCCGACGGTTCCCGACCCGCGCACGCTTGGCATGCTCATCAGCGCCGGCGTCGATATCCGCACGGGCACGCCGATCACCGGTGGCGTCACCGTGCAGGATTCATGGTGGGTGAACGGCCGCCAGCGATCGCTCCAGGCGATGCGGGTTGTCGAGGCCGACCCCGCCGCGCAGAAGCTGCCCCCGCCGCCGGAGAGCGTCGCCGCCGTGCTCGCCGCCTGCGGCAAGGCGCGCAAGACCATCCAGATTCCGCTCGTGCTCCCGCCAGCCGGCGCGACACCGGAGCTGATCGTGCCGGTGGGCGTCGTGGCAAAGGAGACGGCGGAGGCCATCCGGTCCGTGGTGCAGGCCTATCGCGCCAAAATGACCGAGCTGCTGGAGGCGCTGCCGCACGACCTGCCCCATGAGGTCGAGGCCGGGACCGAGACGGTGTCGCCCAACACGGGCCTGCCGTCGACCGGACCCAAAAAACCCGATCTCATTCGCGCCTTCGCGCCACTGGGCTATGACTGTCGGGGCGAGAGCGGCACCCTTGCGCTCCAGCGCCGCACGCCCGGCAACCTCGCCGTGACGCTCCATCTCGACGTCGGCACCTGGTTCAGCTCGGTCACGGCGAGGATGCAGGTGATCGGCCTCAAGGACGGGAAGGGCTTCAGGGCGCCGCTGAGCCTTCCGGTGTCGCGGCTCGCGGTTCGCGGCGTCGAGCTCCCCGGTCAGTTCCCGATCGGCAACGCCGAGCGCTGGGGCAAGATCGTGGACAATCTCGCGACGCTCGTGGCGGCGCTCGACCGCAGCTTCGTGCCGGAGATCGAGGCGATCACCGGCCCGTCGCCGGCGTGGTTCAAGCCAGAGGCGACGAGCTAAACCGAGAAGTACTTCGCCTGCGGGTGCGTCACCACGATCGCCGAGGTCGATTGCTCGGGGTCGAGCTGATCTTCCTCGGTGAGGCTCACGCCGATGGCGTCGGCGCCGAGCAGCTTCAGCAGCGGCCGCTGGTCCGCCAGATTGGGACACGCCGGATACCCGAAGGAGTAGCGGCTCCCGCGATAGCCTTGGCTCAGCATGGCCTCGAGCTCCCGCGCCTCCTCGCCGGCGAAGCCCAGCTCGGCGCGGATCCGCTTGTGCACATATTCAGCCATCGCCTCCGCCATCTCCACAGAGAGGCCGTGGAGATAGAGGTAGTCCTGGTAGCGGTCCTCGCGGAACCATTCCTGCGCCACCTCTGTGGCGCGATGGCCGACGGTGACGACCTGGAGGCCGATGATGTCGCGCTGGGGGTCGCTCACATCGCGGAAGAAATCGGCGATGCAGAGACCGCCGTCCTTGTTCTGGCGCGGGAAGGTGAAGCGCACCAGCTCCGTCGTGCCGTCCTCGGCGTAGAGGATCACGTCGTTGCCGGTGGCGGCGCACTTCCAATATCCGTAGACCGCTTGCGGCACCATGATGTCCTGCTGGATCACGGTATCGACCAGGCGCTGCAGGATCGGGCGTAGCTCCCGCTGCGCCCAGGCCTTGAACTCGTCGAGGGTGCGGCCCTGCTTCCGGTAGCCCCAGTGGAACTGGTAGAGCATGCGCTCGTTGAGGAACGGCACCAGCGCCTTCACCGGTACGCGCGCGATGGTGCGCGCGCCCCAGAAGGGCGGCGTCGGCACCGCGAGATCGTGCGTCAGCTCCGTGCGCCGGAGCCGGATCTCCTCGAGATCGACGGGGCGCAGCACTTTCGCGTCGGCGGCGCGGCCGAGCTTCCGCTTCTCGTTGACCGGCTTGTTCTCGGCCTTCGCCTTGAGCTCGGCGAGATGCTTGTCGAAACCGCCGCTCATCACCTTGTCCATGAGATGCAGGCCGTCGAAGGCATCGCCGGCATAGGCGACGCGGCCGCAGGCATAAGCCTTGACGCAATCCTCCTCGACATAGCGGCGGGTCAGAGCGGCGCCGCCTAGCATGACCGGCACCGAGAAGCCGCGGCGCGTCATCTCCTCGAGGTTCTCCCGCATGACCACGGTCGACTTGACCAGCAGGCCGGACATGCCGACGGCATTGGCCTTGTGGTGCTCCGCGGCCTCCAGGATCGAGGCAATCGGCTGCTTGATGCCGAGGTTGACCACGCGATAGCCGTTGTTGGTGAGGATGATATCGACGAGATTCTTGCCGATGTCGTGCACGTCGCCTTTCACGGTCGCAAGCACCACCGTGCCCTTCTGCTGTCCCTCGACCCGGTCCATGTGCGGCTCGAGATAGGCCACGGCCTGCTTCATCGTCTCGGCCGATTGCAGCACGAAGGGCAGCTGCATCTTGCCGGCGCCGAACAGCTCGCCGACCACCTTCATGCCGTCGAGCAGGAAGGTGTTGATGATGTCGAGCGCGGGGTGGCTCTGGAGCGCGAGCTTCAGATCCTCGTCGAGGCCCAGCCTGTCGCCATCGACGATGCGCTGCTTCAAGCGCTCTTCCACCGCCGCGGGCCGCTCCTTCTTCGCGGCTTTCGCGGCCTGACGATTCTCGAACAGCGCGATATAGGCGTGCAGCGGATCGTAGCCGGGGCGACGACGATCGTAGATCAAGTCCTCGGCGATCCTCGCCTCCGCCTCGGGGATCTTGTGGAATGGCACGATTCGGGAGACGTGGACGATGGCGGCGGTAAGTCCGCGCTTCAGCGCGTGATCCAGGAACACCGAGTTGAGCACGTGTCGGGCCGGCGGATTGAGGCCGAAGGAAATATTGGAGAGGCCGAGCGCGATCTGGCAGTCCGGCAGCTCCGCCGAGATGCGCTCGATCGCGTCCAGCGTGTGGAGGCCGAGCTTGCGATCGTCCTCGTTGCCGGTGCAGATGGTGAAGGTGAGCGGATCGATAATGAGATCGGAGTCCGACAGTCCGAACCGGCCGCACGCGAAGTCTCGCAGGCGCTTGGCAACCGCGACTTTCCGCTCGGCCTCCTTGGCCATCCCCTGCTCGTCGATGGTGAGCGCGATCACCGCGGCACCGAAGCGGCGGGCGAGCTCCATGCGTTTCTCGGCGGGCACCTCGCCGTCCTCGAAATTGATCGAGTTGATGACGGGCTTGCCGCCGTAGAGCTTGAGCGCGGTCTCGAGCACGCCGAGCTCCGTCGAATCGATCACCAGCGGCGCCGTCACGCTGCCGCGCATGCGGCGCACCGCCTCCGTCATGTCGGCGATCTCGTCGCGGCCGACGAAGGCGGTGCAGAGGTCGAGGGCGTTCGACCCCTCCTTCACCTGCTCGCGCGCCATCTCGACGCAGCCGTCCCAGTCGCCCTTCTCCTGGCGCTCGCGGAACTGCTTGGAGCCGTTGGCGTTGCAGCGCTCGCCGATCGAGAGATAGGCGTTCTCCTGACGCAAGGCGACGGGCTGATAGAGCGAGGCGAGCGAGGGCACCCAATAGCGCTTGCGCTCGACCGGCGTCGGCCGCTTGCCCGCGGTTCCCAGCCGCTTCAGCACCTGGTCGAGCGCCGCGATGTGCGCGGGCGTGGTGCCGCAGCAGCCGCCGATCAGATTGACGCCGTCCTCCAGGATGAACCGCTCCTGCCACTGCGCCAGCACCTGGGGCGACAACGGATAATGCGCCTTGCCGTCGACCAACTCCGGCAGGCCCGCGTTGGGCTGCACCGAGATCAGGCCGGGCCAGCTTTCGCCGAGCCATTTCACGTGCTCGGCCATCTCCTGCGGACCGGTCGCGCAGTTGATGCCGACCAGCGGCACCGCGAGCGCGTCGACGACGGTCGCCGCCGCTGCGATGTCGGCGCCCACCAGCAAGGTGCCGGTGGTCTCGACGGTCACCTGCACCAGGATCGACGTCTCGGTTCCGGCCTCTGTGCGAGCGCGTTTCGCGCCGTTCACCGCCGCCTTCAGCTGCAGGGGATCCTGGCAGGTCTCAATCAGGATTGCCTCGGCGCCGCCGGCGATCAGGCCCGCGGCCTGGATCGCGAGCGCGTCCTCGAGCATCTGGTAGTCGACATGCCCCAAGGTCGGGAGCCGCGTGCCCGGTCCGACCGAGCCGATGATGAAGCGCGTGCGGCCGTCGTCGGCGAACTCCTCGCGCACTTCCCGCGCCAGCTCGACCGCGCGCTTGTTGAGGTCGAAGGCGCGGTCCTGCAAGCCGAACTCGCCCAGCGTGATCGGCGAGCCGCCGAAGGTGTTGGTCTGGATCGCGTCCGAGCCCGCGCGGAAATAGCCGCGATAGATCTCGCGCACCAGGTCCGGCCGGCTCTCGTTCAGGATCTCCGAGCAGTTCTCGTGGCCCCAGAAATCGCGGTCGACATGGAGCGCGCGCGCCTGGATCTCGGTGCCCATCGCGCCGTCGCACAGCAGGACACGGTCCTTGAGATAATCGAGAAGATGAGCCACGTGATCCCCGTCCTATTCCACGTTTGCGCCGACGGCCGATGGCATCGGCGCCCGCACGCCCAGCATGTGACAGATCGCGACCGCGAGATCGGCGCGGTTCAGCGTGTAGAAATGAAACTCCCGCACTCCCTCGGCCTGCAGGAGCCGGCACTGCTCGATCGCGATCGAGGCCGCCACCAGCCGCCGCGTCTCCGGGTCGTCGTCCAGCCCCTCGAAGAGGCCGCTCATCCAGGCCGGCAGGGTGGCGCCGCATTGCGCCGCGAATTTCCGCGTCTGCGCCACGTTGGTGACGGGCAATATGCCCGGCACGATCGGCACGGCGATGCCGCGGGCGCGCGCCCGCTCGACGAAACGCAGGTACGCCGCGGTGTCGAAGAAGAATTGCGTGATCGCGCGCGCGGCACCCGCGTCGATCTTGCGCCTCAGGTTGTCGAGGTCGGCCTCGGCGCTGAGCGCCTCCGGATGCGTCTCTGGGAAGGCCGCCACAGTCACCTCGAAATCCGCCACCCGCTTCAAACCAGCCACGAGGTCCGCGGCATAGGCATAACCGCCGGGATGCGGACTATAGCGGCCGCGCTCGGGCGGCGGGTCGCCGCGGAGCGCAACGACATGGCGAATACCGGCTTCCCAGTAGTGCGCCGCCACCGCGTCGATCTCCGCGCGCGTCGCGCCGATGCATGTTAGGTGGGCGGCGGGCTCCAGCGGCGTCTCCCGCCGGATGCGCACGACCGTCGCGTGGGTGCGCTCCCGGGTCGAGCCGCCCGCGCCATAAGTGACCGACACGAAGCGCGGCGCCAGCGGCTCCAGCCGCTTCACGGCCTGCCAGAGCTTGGCCTCCATCTCCGCGGTCTTGGGCGGAAAGAACTCGAAGGACACCAGCGGACGCTGCGCGCCCTGGAGCCACATGGGATCGGCGCCGAGCAGCGCTTCCCGCCGGCCGTGCTCGCGGGCAGCCGGACTCATGACGAGATCCGCTCGCCGAGGTCGCCCACCGCACCGACGGCGCGACGCTGCTGCGGCACCGCCAGGCGCCGCCGAGCCGACCAGAGCGTCACCGTCAGCGGATCGCCCGGCAGGTGCGCGATCGGTCCGGGATCGAAACCGGCCTCCTCGCACCACTGCAGAACTTCCTCGTCCGCGAAGCCCAGGCGACGGTGCGCCTGCTCCGCGCGAAGCGCCTCGACCTCGTGCGGCGCGAAATCGACGATCGCGAGCCGGCCGCCCGGCTTCAGCACCCGCGCCGCCTCATGCAGCGCCCGCCGCGGGTCTTCGGCGTAGTGCAGCACCTGGTGGAACAGTGCGGCCTCGAAGCTCTCGCTCGGCAGCGGCAGCTGATACATGTCGCCCTGGCGCAGCGAGCAGTTGCGCAGGCCCGCGCGCTCCAGGTTGACGCGTGCCACCGCCAGCATCTCTCGGGAGAGATCGACGCCGACCGCGTGCTCGACGCGCGGCCCGAAGAGCTCGAGCATCCGGCCGGTGCCGGTGCCGACATCGAGAAAATCGCCGATGCCGTCGGTCGGCAACAAGGCGAGCAGAGCCGTCTCCACCTCGCGCTCCGCCACATAAAGCGATCGGATCTTGTCCCATTGCGGCGCGTTCGCTCGGAAGAAAGCCGCGGCGGCAGCCGCGCGCTCGCGCTTCAGCGCCTCCAGACGCTCGCGGTCGAGCGCCGCCACCGGGTCATCCTCCGGCAGGAGCCGCCGCAGGGCTTGGGCGAGCTGCGCTCCCGCGCCGCGGTGGGCCAGGCGATAGAAGGCGAACGCGCCTTCCCGGAACCGGTCGAGCAGGCCCGCCTCGCACAGCAGCTTTAGATGGCGCGAAACCCTGGGCTGGCTCTGGCCGAGGATCCCCACGAGATCGCTCACCGTGAGCTCCGCCTCCGAGCACAGCAGCATCAGCCGAAGCCGGGTCGGCTCCGCCACCGCTCGCAAGCCCGCCAGAATAGCGTCCACAATGTCCCCATCGAAGAGCAGATGGCGATATAAGGATATCTTTATGCGAATTGCAATGGGCAATAGCCCATGTCGGCCGATCGCTGCCTGGCGCTGGCAAAGCCTTTGGTGTGCTTAGGTCTTTCTTACTTATCTTCCGCGTCACTGGCGCCGGTGTGGGTTTTGTGATAACCGAATCGGCCTTGGCGGCAATCCGGTACGGAGCACAGGGGGTGCTCTGGCCTACCGGAGGGCATTGGGGCAGCCGCCGCAGTGGTCTGAGCAGGGGGTCGTTCGTCATGTCGAGTCGTCGTGCCTTCATGGGCTTCGCGGTCGTGCTGGCTGCGGGGGTTCTGGTCGCGCCCGTGGCGCAGGCTGCAGCGTCCAAGGAAGCGGAAACCTTCATCAGCAATCTCGCGAACGAGGCGCTCAAGGACCTCAGCGACAAGCTGCCCGAGCAGGAGCTCGAGAAGCGTTTCAAAACCCTGCTGGACAAGAATTTCGACATGCCGCGCATCTCGCGGTTCGTGCTGGGCCGCTACTGGAACGGCGCCACCGACCAGGAGAAGCAGGACTTCCAGAGCCTGTTCGAGGCCTATGTGGTGCGCGCCTACTCGATCCGTTTCAGCGAGTATTCCGGCGAGACGGTCAAGGTGACGGGATCGCAATCGGAGAGCGCCGACAACAGCGTGGTCGCCAGCCAGATCGTTCAGCCCGACGGCGCGCCGCCGGTGCACGTCGACTGGAGGGTGCGCAAGAACGGCGACGAGTTCCGCATCGCCGACGTCAGCGTCGACGGCGTCAGCATGGTGCTCACGCAGAAGCAGGAATTCGCGGCGGTGATCGAGCGGAACGGCGGCGGCGTCACCGGCCTCAACAAGGCGATCCAGGACAAGCTCAGCAACACCAACACCGCGCAACAGTAAGCCGGGCCGCGGCGCGGGCTCAGGCCCTCGTCAGCGGCTTGTAGCGGATGCGGTGCGGCTGGTCGGCGGCGGCGCCGAGCCGGCGTTTGCGGTCGGCTTCGTAGTCCTGATAATTCCCCTCGAACCACACGACCTGGCTGTCGCCCTCGAACGAGAGCATGTGGGTGGCGATGCGGTCCAGGAACCAGCGGTCGTGGCTGATCACGGCGACGCAGCCGGGAAACTCGACGATGGCATCCTCCAGCGCGCGCAGCGTATCGACGTCGAGATCGTTGGTGGGCTCGTCGAGCAGGATGACGTTGGCGCCGGACTTCAGCATCTTGGCGAGATGGACGCGATTGCGCTCGCCGCCCGAGAGCTGCCCGACCTTCTTCTGCTGGTCTGAGCCGCGGAAATTGAACAGCGAGCAATAGGCGCGGCTCGGCATCTTGCGGCGGCCGAGATCGATCTCGTCCTGGCCGCCCGAGATCTCCTCAAACACGGTCTTGGCGGGTGCCAGCGTATCGCGCGACTGGTCGACATACCCGAGCGTCACGGTCTCGCCGAGCCGCAATGAGCCGCGATCCGGCTTTTCCTGTCCGGTGATCATGCGGAAGAGCGTGGTCTTGCCGGCGCCGTTCGGGCCGATGATGCCGACGATGCCGCCGGGCGGCAGACGGAAGCTCAGATCCTCGATCAAGAGCTGGTCGCCGTACGCCTTGGCAAGGTGCTCGGCCTCGATCACGAGGTCGCCGAGGCGCGGGCCCGGCGGCAGCACGATCTGCGCGGTTTCCGGAGCTTTCTCGCGGCTCTGCGCCACCAGGCTTTCATAGGCCTGGATGCGCGCCTTGCTCTTGGCCTGGCGGGCGCGCGGGCTCTGGCGCACCCATTCGAGCTCGCGCTCGAGGGTGCGCTGGCGCGCGGCTTCCTGCTTGCCTTCCTGGGCCAGCCGCTTTTGCTTCTGCTCGAGCCAGCCGGAGTAGTTGCCCTCGTAGGGAATGCCGCGGCCGCGGTCGAGCTCGAGGATCCAGCCCGCGACGTCGTCGAGGAAATACCGGTCGTGGGTCACGGTCACCACCGTGCCCGGGTATTCCGCGAGGAAGCGCTGCAGCCACGCGACGGACTCCGCGTCGAGATGATTGGTGGGCTCGTCCAGCAGCAGCAGATCGGGGCGCTGCAGGAGCAACCGGCAGAGCGCCACGCGGCGACGCTCGCCGCCCGAGAGCTTGCTCACATCGGCATCGCCGGCCGGACAGCGCAGCGCATCCATGGCGATCTCGATGGTCCGGTCGAGCTCCCAGCCGTTGACCGCGTCGATCTTCTCCTGCAGCTCGCCTTGCTCGACGAGCAGGTCGTTCATCTCCTGGTCCGAGAGCGGCTCGCCGAGTTTCGCGCTCACGGCCTCGAAGCGCTCGAGCAGCGCCTTGGTGCCGGCCATGCCTTCAACAACGTTGCCGGCCACGTCCTTCGCGGGATCGAGCGCCGGCTCCTGGGCGAGATAGCCGACCTTGGCGCCCTCGGCCGCCCAGGCTTCGCCCGCGAACTCGGTCTCCACGCCCGCCATGATCTTGAGCAGCGTCGACTTGCCGGCGCCGTTCGGGCCGAGCACGCCGATCTTGGCGCCCGGCAGGAACGACAGCCAGACGTCCTTCAACACCTCGCGCCCGCCCGGATAGGTCTTGGAGAGACCCTTCATCACATAGATGTACTGGTAGGCGGCCATGCGAGAGGACTCCGGGAGTGACGGCGGCTGCGAGGGGGTTGGGGGTAGCCATCGCCCCCGGAGGCGTCAAGGTCTTTGTGGCGCGCTAGGGCGCGAACTCGAGCGAGCAGCCCAATGATCGTGTCAGCCGCTGAGGGCGAACCCCTCGTAGCCCCTCGCGGCGATTTCGGCGCAGATCTCCCGATACCGCGCCATTCCGCCCGCATAAGGCATGAAGACTCGCGGCTTGCCGGGCACGTTGGCCCCGAAATACCAGGAATGCGTGGCCAGCGGCAGCAGCGTGGCGTTCGCCGCCGCGTTGACCTGCTCTAGCCATTGGTCCGCCGCCTCGGATCTGGCTTCGATGCATTGGAGTCCATGTTCGCGCATGTGCGCGATGCAGTCGGTGATCCATTCGACATGCTGTTCAATCGCGACCGGCATGTTGCAGAGCACGGACGGGCTGCCCGGACCGGTTACGGTGAAGAGATTGGGAAAGCCGGCGATCTGCAGACCGAGATAGCTGCGCGGACCGACGCGCCATGCGTCCCTCAACGCAATGCCGTCGCGGCCGGTTATCTCGAGCTTCAGCAACGGGCCGGTCATCGCATCGAACCCGGTGGCGAAAACGATGATGTCGAGATCGAACGCGGCATCGCGCGTCGCGATCCCAGTCGGCGTGATGCGCTCGATGGGCGACGCGCGCAAATCGACCAGCGAGACGTTTGCGCGGTTGAAGGTCTCGAAATAGCCGGTGTCGATGGGCGGGCGCTTGGCCGCGTAGGGATGATCGATATCCGACAGCGCCGCCGCCGTCTTGTCATCCTTCACGATCTCGCGGATCTTGGCGCGGATGAACGAAGCCGCCGTGTCGTTCGCCGCCCTGTCGACCATCAGGTCCTGGAACGTGGCGCGGAACTGCAGGCCCCCCTTCTCCCAGGCCGCCTCGTAGAGAGCCTGGCGCTCCTCCGGCGTGACGTCGAAGGTCAACCGGTCGGAGATGGTGAAAGCATGGCCGTTCGTGGTGGCGCGCATGACGCGCCTGATCTCGGCAGCGTTCGCCTTGACATAGCGCTTGAACTCGGCGGTCAGCGGCGCGTTGCGCGCGGGCACGCTGTAATTCGCCGTGCGCTGGAAGACCGTGAGATGGGCAGCCGTCTCGGCGATCACCGGCGCGGCCTGGATGCCGGTGGAGCCGGTGCCGATCATGCCCACGCGCTTGCCGGTGAAATCCACGCCGTCATGCGGCCATTGCCCGGTGTGGTACCAGTCTCCCGCGAAGTCGTCGAGGCCGGGAATGTTCGGGATATTCGCCGCGGACAGGCAGCCGACGGCGGCGATCAGGAACTTCGCCGAGAGCGTATCCCCGGCTTCGGTGGTCACAAGCCATCTATGCGTCGCCGCGTCGAAACGGGCCGCCGTCACGCGTGTACCGAAGCTTATGTCGCGCCGAAGGTCGAAGCGGTCCGCGACAAAGTTCAGGTAGCGAATGATCTCCGGCTGCTCCGGATAGCGCTCCGTCCATTCCCACTCCTGCAACAGTGCGTCGGAGAAGGAATAGCAATAGGAATGACTTTCGGAATCGCAGCGGGCGCCGGGATAGCGGTTCCAGTACCAGGTGCCGCCGACACCGTCGGCCGTCTCCAGCACGCGAACCGACAAGCCCAGCCGGTCGCACAGGCAGAGAAGTTGATAGAGACCCGCAAACCCCGCACCGACGATCAGCGCATCGAACGTGCCCGTCACCGCCGACCTTGGTGTCGCTGAGTTCGTCTTGACGCTCGTCATCGATGCCAATGTCTCTTCCCGTTCAATGTTGCCGGCATAATGTCCTTCGTACCGCCCTCGATTGCCCGCGCACGGCTCGCCAATGGCACGGTGCCGTGATATCACACCGGCTAGTTTTGAGGAACGCATGACGGTCGATAACATCTTCGATCCCTCCCATTACGCCGATGTGCGGCGGCCCCTGGCGCAAGCGCGGACTTTGCCCAGCTGGTGCTACACCTCGGAGGCGTTCCACGAGCGCGAGATCCAACGGATCTTCATGAAGACGTGGAATTTCATCGATCGCATCGATGCGGTTCCCAATCCCGGCGACTATATCGCCGTCGATACCTTCGCGGGGCCCGTCATCGTCCTGCGCGATCGCGGGGGCAAACTGCGCGCCTTCGCGAACACCTGCCGGCACCGCGGCTCGCGCCTGCTGGTCGGCGGCGGCAATTGCCGTGGCATCGTCTGCCCCTATCACAGCTGGACCTACGGCTTGGATGGCGCGCTCCTGGGCGCCAAGGGCATGGAGCGGACAGCCGGCTTCGATAGGAGCCAATACGGCCTCAAGCCGATCAGGCTGGAGACCTGGGGCGGCTTCATGTTCATCAATTTCGACGCGAATGCCGAGGGCTTGCTCGAGTCCCTGGGCGAGCTGCCGCAGAAATTCGCGAGCTACAAATTCGACGACATGGTCTGCACGCGGCGCAGCGAGTACGAGCTCGCCTGCAACTGGAAGCTCATCATCGAAAACGCTCACGAGGACTATCACACCCAAACCGTGCACCGGACCTCGCTCGGCAACCAAGTGACCGAGCCGGAATCGAGCCCGGTCGGCAACTGGGATGCCCTCTTCCTGCCGCTCGCGACATCGGTTGCCGTCCTGCCCGGCGAGCTCGCGCCATTCCCCCATATTCCTGGTCTCGAGGGAAAGCTGGCGCACGGCACCTACTTCACGCTGCTCTATCCCGCCACACAGTTCGCCTGCGTGCAGGACTGCATGTGGTGGCTGAGGGTGACTCCCGTGAGCGCGATGGCCTGCCGCCTGAACGTCGGATTCTGCTTTCCGAAATCGACCGCGGCGCGGCCCGATTTCGCGCAGGAGGTCGAGGCCTATTACCGGCGCTGGGACATCGGCATTGCCGAGGACAACAGCACGGGCACGCTTCAGCAAGCGGGTCTACGCTCGCCTCTTTGCGAGCCGGGACCGCTCTCCTGGAAGGAGCCGAAGGTGCAAAGCATCGCGCTCTGGATCCTCGATCGCGTCTTGGATGAGCCGCAGGCGCTGTCGCCGCGTGCCGCGGAGTAACGCGACGAAGCAAGCGCGATTCCCGGAAACCTCCAAGGACCGGCTGACGCGCACGCCTGGCTGATCCGAGAGCTCGCCATAGAATATATATCCGGCGCAACTTTCGGCGTATGCCATCCGCTCGGGAATGGCGCTACGCGTCTGCGGACCGATCGACCGTCGCATCCACCTGCGCGATCAGCTCGGGCGGCAGAGGTCCCGCGGCGGCTGCGGCGATGCATTCCTCGAGTTCTCCCGGATTCTTTACGCCGAGGACAACCGTGTCGACGCCCGGGATCGAGAGCGCATAGCGGTGCGCAATCGCCGCCGGATTCTCTCCAAGCTCGACGCACAGCCGTCTGAACTTGGCGGCGCGCGCGTAGTCGCGGACCTCTTCGTGGTCGGGCGGCAGATCGCGGTCGATGGCGGCGGTGAGGGCGCCGGCTTGCACCGCGCGGATGCCCATGACGCCGACGCCGTTGGCTTTCGCCGCCGCGATCACCGCGCGCGGCTTGGCGGGACCTTCGAAGAATTTGAGCGAGCCCGGCGAGTCCAGGAGATTGGCGATGCATTGCACCGCCGCGGGCGCGGGACGATCGCTGAGGAGCTTGATGATGGTATCGGGATGCCCGATACCGGTCAGACCCCAGGCGCCGATCAGGCCTTCCGCCTTGAGACGCTCGAGCACGGGCCGGACGGTACCGACGAAGCGCGCGTAGGGTGTCATGCGCGTCGCCGCATTGGCGTGCCGCCGCATCGGGTGGTCATCCGGCACCACGTTCGAATGCAGGAGGAAGAGATCGAGACGCCTCAGGCGCAAACGCGCGAGGCTGTCCGCGATCGATTGGCGCAGCCGCGTCTCGACTTCGGCCGCGGGCGCATCGCCGAGCAGGCATTTGCTGGTGACGCGCACGCCGGCGGGGAGCCGGCCGCCGAAGGCCTCGCCCACGATGCTCTCCGCCTTGCCGTCGCCGTAGCGGGGTGCCAAGTCGAGCAGGTTGATGCCGGCGTCGACGGCGGCACGAACCGTGGCGATGCACTCCTCGTCGGTCGTGGCGCCCCAGAGCATGCCGATGCCGCCGCCGCCGAGGGTGAGCGCGCTGACCGACGGCTGAGAGCCGAAAGGATGCAGCTTCATGAGATGGTTCCTTCCAGGTGTGCGCGCCTAATTACCAGCAAGGTAGTTGCGTGGCCAAGGCACCATCACCACGATCGGGCGATCGCCCTCGCTCAATCGGTGGATCCCGCCATGAAACTCCTCTATCAGACGCATTCGCCCTATGCCCGCCAGGTGCTGGTGCTCGCCCATGAAACCGGCCTCGCCGACCGGCTGGAGGTGTGTCATCACGAGACCAGCCCGACCCGGCGCAACGAAGCGGTGTTCGCCGTCAATCCCTTGGGTAAGGTGCCCGCGCTGGTCCTCGACGACGGCCTCGCGCTCTTCGACTCCGCTGTCATCTGCGACTACCTCGACGGCGTGCATGGCGGACCCCGGCTGATCCCGCTGTCGGGCCCCGCCCGCTGGCTGGCGCTGCGGCGGCAGGCAATAGCGCATGGCATCGCCGATGCCGGCGGCGCGGTCCGCCAGGAGACCGAGCGGCGCCCCGCGCCCTATCGCTACCCGGCGATGCGCGACGGCCAGGCCCAGAAGCTGGTCGCGGCCTACGATTTCCTGGAGCAGCAATCGGCGCTCGACGGCCCGCTCGACATCGGCCACATCGCGCTGGCGACGGCGCTGAGCTGGATCGAGTTCCGCAATCTGCCGGGATTCCGCGCTGGCCGTGGGCACCTCGAAAGCTGGTATGATCGTTTTGCAAGACGCCCGTCGATGCTGGCAACGCCGCTCGCGGGCGAGGTCGTGGACTAACGCGGCGGCGCTTCCACCGCGGGCGCGGGCACGGCGGCGCGGGAGCGGCGGCCGAACCAGCCGCGGATCACCACGTAGAACGCCGGCGTGAAGATCAGGCCGAAGCCGGTGACGCCCAGCATGCCGAAGAAGACCGCGGTGCCCAGCGACTGGCGCATCTCCGAGCCGGCGCCGGTGGCGATCGCCAGCGGCACCACGCCCAGGATGAAGGCGAAGGAGGTCATCAGGATCGGCCGGAGCCGCGTGCGCGCCGCCTGCATCGCCGCCTCGAAGCGGTCGTGGCCCTGCGCCTCGGCCTGACGCGCGAACTCGACGATCAGGATCGCGTTCTTCGCGGCGAGCCCGATCAGCACGATGAAGCCGATCTGGCCGAGGATGTTCACGTCGAAGCCGCGGAGCAGTAATCCGCTCACGCCTGCGAGCAGACACATCGGCACGATCAGCACCACCGAGAGCGGCAAGGCCCAGCTCTCGTATTGCGCCGCGAGCACCAGGAAGACGAAGACCACCGACGCCCCGAAGACCAGCAGCCCCGTGTTGCCCACCAATTTCTCCTGGTAGGCGAGCTCGGTCCACTCGTAGCCGAAACCGTCGGGCAGGCGCTCGCTCGCCAAGCGCTCCATGGCCGCCAGCGCATAGCCGGTCGAATATCCCGGCAAGCTGTTGCCCTGCACCTCGGCGGCGGGATAGAGGTTGTAGCGCGCGACGCGATAGGGACCCGTGATGTCGCGGAAGGTCGCCACGGACCCGATCGGCACCATCTGGCCGTTATTGTTGCGGGTTTTGAGATTGGCGACGTCGCGGGGATCCTCGCGGAATTGGCCATCGGCCTGCGCGGTCACGCGGTAGGTGTGGCCGAGATAATTGAAGTCGTTGACGTAGGCGGAGCCCAGATAGACCTCGAGCGCCTCGAACACCCTGTCGGCGGGCACACCCAAGATCTCCGACTTCACGCGATCGATATCGGCGTAAAGCTTCGGCGTGCGCGTGTTGAAGAGCGAGAACACGCCGGAGAGGCCGGGCACCTGATTCGCGGCGCCCACGATGTCCTGGGTCGCCGCCTCCAGCGCCTGCAGGCCGCGGCTGCGCTTGTCCTGCACCATCATCTTGAAGCCGCCGGCATTGCCGATGCCGCGCACCGGCGGCGGCGGGATCACGATGATGAAGGCCTCCTGGATCGTCGAGAGCCGCGCGCGCAGGCTCGCCAGCACGCGGTCGGCGGAAAGCCCCTTGCCGACCCGATCCGCGAACGGCGCGAGCGCCGCGAAGATCGCGCCGGCGTTCGGCGCGTTGGTGAAGGTCGCGCCGTCGAGTCCGGCGAAGGGCACGGCGTGGATCACGCCCTCGGTGCCCAGGATGATCTTCGTGGCGTTGCGGACCACCGCGTCCGTGCGCTCGAGGGAGGCGCCCGGCGGCAACTGGATCACCGTGATGAGATAGCCCAGGTCCTGCTGCGGGATGAAGCCCGTGGGCGCGCGCTCGAACTGCCAGCCCGTGAGGCCGATGAGGCCGGCATAGACCACCAGCACGATGGCACTCCGCCGGACCAGCGCGCCGGTAAAGCCGCCGTATCCCGAGGACAAGCGGTCGAAGCCGGCATTGAAGCCGCGGAAAAAGCGCCGGATCGGCGCCCCCAGCGCGGATGACGCCGGCGGATGCGCCTCGTGCGGCTTGAACAGGAGCGCGCAGAGCGCCGGGCTCAGGGTCAGCGAGACGATGCACGAGATCACCGTGGCGGACGCGATGGTGACCGCGAATTGCCGGAAGAACTGGCCGGAGATGCCCGTGATGAAGGCCGCCGGGATAAACACCGCCGACAGCACCAGGGCAATGGCGATGAGCGCGCCGCCGACCTCGTTCATGGTCTCGTGCGCGGCATCGCGCGGCGACATGCCCTCGCGGATGATCCGCTCGACGTTCTCCACCACCACGATGGCGTCGTCGACCACGATGCCGATCGCCAGCACCAGCCCGAAGAGCGACAGGTTGTTGAGCGAGAAGCCCGCCGCCGCCAACACCAGGAACGTGCCGATCAGCGAGATCGGGATCGCCACGATCGGGATGATCGAGGCCCGCCAGGTCTGCAGGAACAGGATCACCACCACCACGACCAGGATCACCGCCTCGCCCATGGTGCGGAAGACTTCGCGAACCGATTCCGCGATGAACTGCGTGGGGTTGTAGACGATGTCGTACCTGAGCCCGGGCGGGAACGCCTTCGCGAGAGTTTGCATGGCGGCGAGCACGCGGTCGGCGGTGGCGAGCGCGTTCGACCCCGGAAGCTGATAGATCAACAGCGGCACCGCTTGCCGGTCGTCGAGATAGCCGTTGGCGTTGTAGTCCTGCGCGCCGAGCTCGACGCGCCCGACATCGCGCACGCGGGTGACGCGGCCATTGGCGTCCGTGCGCACGATGATGTTCTCGAACTGCCGCGGATCGGTGAGCCGCCCCAGCGTCTCCACGTTGATCTCGAAGGCGCCGGATTTCGGCACCGGCGGCTCGTTGAGCACGCCCGAGGCGACCTGCACGTTCTGCCCCTGCAGCGCCGTCACCACGTCGCCCGCGGTGAGGCCGCGGGCCGCCACCTTGTCGGGATCGAGCCAGATCCGCATGGAATAGTCGCGGGCGCCGAACACGCGCACGTCGCCGACGCCGTTGATCCGCGCCAGCACGTCTTTCACCTGCAGCGTCGCGTAGTTGGAGATGTAGAGCTGGTCGCGCGACGCGTCGGGCGAGCTCAGATGGATCACCATCATGAGGTCCGGCGAATTTTTGCGCACGGTGATGCCGACACGCTGCACCTCCGTCGGCAGCTGGGGCTGCGCCACCGCCACGCGATTCTGGACCAGCACCTGGGCGATATCGAGATCGGTGCCGAGCGCGAAGGTCACGGTCAGCTGGAGATTGCCGTCGCTGGTCGCCTGCGACGTCATGTAGAGCATGTTCTCGACGCCGTTGATGCCTTCCTCGAGGGGCGTGGCGACGCTATCGCTCACCACCTGCGCGGAGGCGCCCGGATAGTTCGCGCTGATCACGATGGTGGGCGGCGCGATGTCAGGGTATTGCGCCACGGGCAGCGAGAAATAGGCGATGCCGCCCAGCAGCGTGATGAAGGTCGAGACGACCATCGCGAAGATCGGACGGTCGATGAAGAAGTGCGAGAGGTTCATCGGGGGCGCGCCGGCTCAGTTCGCCTGCGCCTCGAGCTCGATCTTGCCGGGTTGCGGCGTCACCTTGGCGCCGGGCCGCGCGCGCACGAGACCATCGATGACGATGCGGTCGCTCGCGGCGAGACCCGAGCGGATGATGCGGAGATTGTCGTAGATCGGGCCGGTGCGCACGACCCTGGGTTCGACGGTGCCGTCATCCCGGACCACCATCACTTCCTTGCGCGACTGATCGGTGACCACGGCGGCATCCGGTACCAGGATCGCTTCATAGGGCTCCGAGCCGGGGATCCGGATCCGGCCGAACTGACCCGGCGTCAGAAAGAGATCCGGATTCGGGAAGATGGCGCGCACGCGAATGGTGCCGGACAGCCGGTCGACCTGATTGTCGACGAAATTGAGCTTGCCCTCGTGCGGCCAGCCCTTCTCGTCGTTCAGATGCAGCGCGACCGGGACCGAATTGTCGCGCGTCGACTTCATCAATCCCTTCTCGGTCGCGCGCTGATAGGCGAGGTAATCGGCCTCGCTCATGTCGAGATTGAAGTAGATGGGATCCAGCGAGACGATGGTCGTGAGCAGCGTGGTGCTGCCGCCGCCCTCGCCGCCACTCACGAGGTTCCCGATGCTCACGAGATGATTGCTGATGCGGCCCGAGACCGCAGCCGTGATGCGGGTGAACTCGACATTGAGCTGCGTGGAGCGGATCGCGGCCTTCGCCGATTCGACGGCGGCGGCAGCCACCTTCAATTCGGAAACCCGCTGGTCATAGTTGCTGACGGGCTCGAAGCCCTTGTTCTTGAGCTCCGAGGAGCGCTCCAATTGCCGCTGCGCGAGGTCTAGCTGGGCGTTCGCCTGTCCGAGTTGGGCCTGCGCCGCCGCCAGCGTCGCCTCATAGGGCCGCGGGTCGATCACGAACAGCAAGTCGCCCTGCTTGACCATCTGACCGTCCTCGAAATGGATCTCGGTCAAATAGCCGCTGACGCGCGCGCGGACCTCGACGTAGTCGACGGCGGCGAATTGCCCGGTGAACTCGTCCCACTCGGTGATTTGCTTCTGCAGGGGCGTGCTGACGGTGACGGTGGGTGGAGCTGGCGGCGCTTGCGCGTACCCCTGATTGCCGGCCCCGATGGTCATGACCAGCGAGAGCGATCCAGCCGCCGTTAGGGCGATCCTTGAGAGAGTTCGACACCGCACCTGCCCCTCCGATGGCTGTAACGCCTATTTATTGGTCGATCCCGGCCGGCGTGCGCTCCAATACCGTACCTATGCCGGGTCGGCTCGAATTCCACCGTGCCGGAAAATATGGTGCCGCGGACTTCATAAGCCATGCTCGCCGGTCATGTCAGCCCCTTATCCGAAAACCCCACGGGTCTGCGCAGGGAGCGGCGTTTGGACCGGCCGGGCCGCCGCGCCATAATGCCGGCGACCAAGGATAAGGGCGTGGAGCGATGGGCGATTTCGCCGAGGCTTTTCACACCGCTGGACGACTGATCCTCGAGCGCGATCCCAACCTGATCGCGATCGTGCTGCTGTCGTTGCGGGTGAGCCTGGGCGCCGTGGCGCTCGCGGCGATCATCGGGCTGCCGCTCGGCGCGCTGCTGGCGCTTTCGCGCTTTCCCGGCCGGGCCGGCGTGGTCATCGTCCTGAACGCTTGCATGGGATTTCCGCCGGTGATCGCCGGCCTCGTGCTCTATCTCCTGCTGTCGAGGGCCGGGCCGCTGGGCAGCTGGGGGCTCCTGTTCACGCCCACGGCGATGGTGATCGCCCAGTGCGGGCTCGTGACGCCGATCATCGCGGCGATCGCCCGTCAGCTCATCGAGGATCTCTGGGCGGAGCAGCGGGAGCAGCTGAAATCCCTGGGTGCGAGCCGGCTTCGCGCCGCCGCGACGCTGCTCTGGGATGCGCGGCTCTCGCTCGGCACCGCGGTGCTCGCGGGCTTCGGGCGCGCCAGCGCCGAGGTCGGCGCCGTCATCATCGTCGGCGGCAACATCTCCGGCGTCACTCGCACCATGACGACCGCGATCGCGCTCGAGACCAGCAAAGGCGACCTGTCGCTCGCCCTTGCGCTCGGCCTCGTGCTGCTGACGCTCGCGCTCAGCGTGAACAGCGCGGCGCAGATCGCCGGTGAGGCGCTTCGCCGGAGCGCGGGCTAGCCCCTATGCACGGCTCACCCTCCATCCTGCCGCTCCGCCTCGAGAACCTCGCGTTCACGGTCGGCACCGACCGCCTCATCGACGGCATCAGCGCACGTCTCGATGCGGGGCCGCGCACGGTGATCCTCGGACACAACGGCGCGGGCAAGAGCTTGTTGCTGCGTCTCTGCCACGGGCTACTGGCGCCGAGCGAAGGCCGCGTACTCTGGTCGGATCACGGTCTCGGCCAGGACTGGGTGCGTCGGCGGCAGGCCATGGTGTTCCAACATCCGGTCGTCCTGCGGCGCTCGGCGCGCGCGAATGTCACCTATGGCTTGGCGCTCGCGGGCGTCTCGTGGCGGGACCGCCGGAAGCAGGCCGAGGAAGCGCTCGCCGAGGTCGGGCTCGGCGAGCTGGCCGATCGGCCCGCGCGGGCGCTGTCCGGCGGCGAGCGGCAGCGGCTGGCGCTGGCGCGGGCTTGGGCTTTGCATCCGGAGGTACTGCTCCTGGACGAGCCCACCGCGAGCCTCGATCCCGCGGCGACCCGCGCGGTCGAGACCGTGATCGCGGCCTTCGACATGGCCGGCACCAAGATCATCATGACCACCCACGATCTCGGCCAGGCCCGGCGGCTCGCGGATGAAGTCCTGTTCCTGCACAAGGGCCGACTCCTGGAACACGGGCCCGCCAGCGAGTTTTTCGAGCGGCCGCGCACCCCCGAGGGCCGCGCCTATGTCGCGGGCGACTTGTTGTGGTAGTCAGCGCGCGCGACCAAAGGAGACGACGATGAAGCGATATCTCGCGCTGCTGGCGCTCGTCATCGCGGGGGTCAGCTCGATATCGGCTGCGACAGCGGCCGACGAGAAATTCATCACCGTCGCCTCCACGACGTCGACGGAGAATTCGGGCCTGTTCACCTATCTGCTTCCCGCCTTCACCAAGGCGACGGGTATCGAGGTGCGGGTGGTGGCGGTCGGCACCGGGCAAGCGCTCGCGCTGGGGCAACGCGGCGATGCCGACGTGGTGTTCGTGCACGATCGGCCGGCCGAGCTAAAATTCGTCGCCGCGGGCGGCGGCGTCGGGCGCCGCGAGGTCATGTACAACGATTTCGTCATTGTCGGACCGGCGGGCGATCCCGCCGGGATCGCCGGACTCATGGACTCGGTGGCCGCCTTCAAGAAGATCGCGGCCGCGAAGGCGACCTTTCTCTCCCGCGGCGATAAGAGCGGCACCAACGAGGAGGAGCTCAGGCTGTGGGGCGAGGCGGGCATCGACGTGACCCAGCAGCCGGGCAGCGATTGGTATCGCGACACCGGCTCCGGCATGGGCGCCACGCTCAATACCGCCGCGGGGATCGGCGGCTACACTCTGACCGACCGCGGTACTTGGCTCAGTTTCAAGAACCGGGCGGACCTCAAAATTCTGGTCGAGGGCGATAAACGCCTTTTCAATCAGTACGGCGTGATGCTGGTGAACCCCGAGCGCCACCCGAATGTAAAGCGCGAATGGGGACAAGCCTTCATCGATTGGCTTACGGCGCCCTCGGGCCAACAAACCATCGCCGGCTACAAGATCAACGGCGAGCAGCTTTTCTTTCCGAATTACAAGCCACCCGGCTCTTGAGCGCGGCGCCTCCGCCGGAGCCTTCGCTCCGGCGGAGCACGCGGCGCGCCCTCAGGGGACGCGATGCATCCGCAATGACTGCGGGGTGAACTGATAGATTATAGGGCCGTAGGCCGGCTTCAGCTCGGGCGCGCCGTGCACGTGGTGCATGGATAGGTCGACCGGATCGAACGTATAGATCACCGGCCCGGGCGTGGTGGGCGTGTTCCAGCCGGGCGGATAGACCGCGTGCCCGGAGGCAAAGACCGGCCGGGGCGCAAGCACCTCAAGCGCGAACGCGGCAATTCCCAGCGCACCGAGGTAAGTACGGATTCGAGCCATGGCTCATGTCTCCTGCTGAAGCGGAGGCCCGCGCCTGGCGCGCCTCCGCGCTTGTTCACTTCGGGCTAAAGACCTGGGATCGGCTCCTTTCATTCCCGGCGTCCCGCGCTCGGCGGACCCAGCCATTGAGCGTGACGTTTCCGGCACGTACGATTGCCAATCGCCGGATGTCGCGATAGTGTAATTTATCGGCGGAAAAACACGTCAAGAGGGCAATCTCTGCGCGGCTATGCACGAATCCGGTCGGGAGTGGCTCGGCTGATACCGCGTCTCAAAAAATACATTACGGGGAGGTAAAATGGCTCTGTCGTTTCTGGACAAGAAGCACAGCATCGCTCCGCCGGGTTACAGCCGCTGGCTGATCCCGCCCGCGGCGCTCTGCGTGCATCTCTGCATCGGTCAGGCTTACGCGTTCAGCGTGTTCAACTTGCCGATGACCAAGCTGCTGGGAATTACCCAGTCGACGCCGGACGATTGGAAGCTGACCGATCTCGGCTGGATCTTCAGCCTCGGAATTTTCTTTCTGGGCGTGTCGGCCGCCCTGCTCGGCCGCTGGGTCGAGGAAGGCGGGCCGCGCCAAGCCATGTTCACGGCCGCGCTCTGCTGGAGCGGCGGGTTCGTCCTCTCGGCGATTGGCGTTTACATCCATAACCTTTGGGTCATCTACTTCGGCTACGGCATCCTCGGCGGCTTCGGTCTCGGCATCGGCTACATCTCGCCGGTCTCGACCCTCATCAAGTGGTTCCCGGACCGTCCGGGCATGGCGACGGGCATGGCGATCATGGGCTTCGGCGGCGGCGCGTTCATCGCCTCGCCGCTCTCGGTTTGGCTGATGCCCCAGTTCACCACGGCGACCCATGTGGGCGTTGCCGAGACCTTCCTCGTCATGGGCGCGATCTACTTCTGCTTCATGATGGTGGGATCGGCGATCGTGCGCATTCCGCCGCCCGGCTGGAAGCCCGAGGGCTTCGTGCCGGCGGCCGAGCCGAAGAAGCTCGTCACCACACAGAACGTCTTCGTTTATGACGCATTGAAGACGCCGCAGTTCTGGCTGATCTGGTGGGTGCTCTGCCTCAACGTGACCGCGGGTATCGGCGTGCTCGGACAGGCATCGGCAATGAGCCAGGAAATGTTCCCCGGGCAGGTGACGGCGGCGGCGGCGGCGGGCTTCGTCGGCCTCATGAGCCTGTTCAACATGGGCGGCCGGTTCTTCTGGGCATCGACATCGGATTTCATCGGGCGCAAGAACACCTACTTCATTTTCTTCGCGCTCGGAACCGTGCTCTATGCGGCCGTTCCCTATACGGGAGCGATCGGCAGCGTGCCGCTCTTCGTGATTTGCTACGCGGTGATCTTCAGCATGTATGGCGGCGGCTTCGCCACCGTGCCGGCGTACCTCCGCGACATGTTCGGCACGCGCTACGTCGGCGCCATCCATGGCCTCCTGCTCACCGCGTGGTCGATGGCGGGCATCTTCGGGCCCGTGCTCGTCAACTACATCCGCGAATACAATATCACGCACGGCGTCGAGAAAGCGCAGGCCTACAACGTCACCATGTATGTGATGGCGGTGCTGCTCGTGATCGGATTCCTCTGCAACCTCTCGCTCAAGGCGGTGCATGAGCGCCACCACATGAAGCTCGAGGAAGCCGAGGACTTCATCTAGGGAACGGGAGAAACCATGAGCGACGACGCATCCGGAAACGGCCTGAAGCTCGTCCTCGCCTGGGGCTTCGTCGGCATTCCCTTGGCGTGGGGCGTGATCCAAACGCTGATCAACGCGCTCAAGCTGTTCCAGTAAGCTGCCCGAGTTTCCGCCGCGGCACGTCATGCGTGCCTCGGCTCTTCTTTGCGGACAGCGCGATCTATTGGGACTTGGCTCCGCACGTTGCGAAGCTCGCACAGACATGATCGAGCCGTACCGACACCGGCAGGAAACCGATCAAGACCCGTAGCGACAGCGGCAGCAGGCGCTCGTCGTTGCTCAGCGTCAGATCGACCGGCCGCGGCGCGCTGTCGGGATCGCCGTCCTCGCTGGTCTCGCCCTTGAATCCCGCGATGGGCTTGAGCATCAAGCGGAGCCGGATCGTGTCCTCCTCTCCGCCCACGGACACCACACGGACCCCGACGTCGAACCTCCGCGCATCGTCGAAGACGCGGATCGTGAACTCGTCGCCCGGTTTCGGCGGCTTCACCCGCAATTCCTGGCGAATGAATGCCAGCGCTGCGATGGGATCGATGACGTCGCGGCGGTGCATCTCGGGGAGCGGCGGCTTGCGGCTCGTGTCCTCGGCGGTGCGCTCGGCAACGATGGCGCCATCATGCTCGACGAAGCGCAGGCTCGCGTGCTGGTCGTGCCGCTTGCGCAGGTCGTAGTGCGCATCGTAGCGCGCGGGCGCAGCCGTACCGTCCTCGGCGAGACGGCCTTCCCCCACGGTCTCCGTGCGAAACCTGGTGAGGAAGCGCGGCAGGCCCTGAGTCTCGATGCGGATCTCGTCACGGTAGTCCGATCGAGTTCCCCCGAGGTCGAGCCGCACCTCCGCCGCCGGCAGACCGGCCCAGGTCGCGCGGTAGAAAGCGGCGAGCTCCTCGCCGTGGACAGCGCCGGCGAAGCTGGGTAGGACGAAGGCGAGCGCGAGCCCGACCGCGCGCCGAGCAGTGTGCATGTCTCAGTATAGCCAGTCCGAACCAGCGCCGCGAGTTCCGGCGAGGGGTCGACCCGATGGAGTTTCTTGTAGCGAGCCCGCTCCCGGACTTAGTCTGGACGTCGAGCCAAGACCCCACCAAGCAAGGAACCGGCCGCGTGATATCGACAACGACCCCGATGCCGCGAAATCTGGCGCCTCGCTATTACGTCGATCCCGAGGTCTACCGAAGCGAGCGCGAGGCCATCTTCGCCCGGCATTGGCAAGTGTTGGGACCGGCCGCGCAAGTGGCGGAGCCTGGACAATATCTCGCCGTCGAGATCGCGAATTGGAAGCTGTTCGTGCTACGCGGGCAGGATGGCGTGCTGCGCGGCTTCCACAACGTGTGCCGGCACCGCGGCGCGCGTCTCCTCGAGGAAGGCTCGGGGCACTGCCAGACCTTGCGTTGCCCCTATCACCTCTGGGCATACAATCACGATGGCGCGTTGCGCGCGGCGCCGTGGTTCGGAGACGATGCCGGCTTCCGGCTCGACGACTGGCCGCTGCAGCGCATCTCCGTCGATACCTGGCGCGGTCTGCTGTTCATCGCCATCAAGCCGGCCACGGGCCTGGTCGAGCAACTCGGCGATCTCCCGGAGGAAGTCGCGGACTTCCCGATCGAGAGCTTCCAGGCAGTCGCCGGCGAGCGCTTTCTCATGTCTTCGAATTGGAAGACCTACACCGACAACTTCGTCGAGGGCTACCACGTCCCCGGCATTCATCCCGCGTTCAGCAAGGTCATCCAGTTCGACAAATTCGAGACCGTGGCGCGTCGCGGCCTGGTGCGCATGACGGCGCCGCAACGCAGCGGGTCGATCTACGGCGGCAAGTGGCTCTGGATGTGGCCGAGCTGGACGCTCTCGGTATTCCCGGGCGGCATGAACACGAGCCGTATCAATCCGATCGGCGTCGGCGAGACCGAGCTCGTCTACCACTTCTACTTCGCGGACACGTCCGACGCGACGGCGGCCGCGCGCGCGCAGACCATCTCGACCAATTGCGGCATCGTGCGCGAGGACTTCGGAATCTGCGAGCACACGCAGCGCAACTACGCGTCGGGCGCCTATGTGCCGGGACCTCTCAGTCCCCGGCACGAGCAGTCCGTCGCCTATTTCCAGGGCAAGGTGCTGGAGGCGCTGCGCGGGCGAGACGCAAGAGCCGCGGAGTGAGATCGTAGACACCGAGGAGCCGGGAAGCAGCGGGAGAGAGCGCGCCCATGCGATCGACAATCTATGGCATCGCCATCGCGCTCGCCACTGCGGCCCTGCCGACCGCGGCGCAGGCGACCGGTCCGAATGTCAAAGAGACGCTGGCGCAATGCAGCGCCAAGCGCGGGTCGCCGGACTGGCTCAGCTGCGCTGCTTATGTTGCCGGGGTCAGCGACGCCATGATGACGAACGCGGCAACGATCAAGACGTCCGGCGATCCGAAGCTGTTCGATGCACTCGCCCCGTTTTCCATGTGCGTTGCCGGCGACATCGTCCCGACCTATGGCGATCGGCTCGAGGTATTCAAGCACTGGGCGGAGACGCACCCTGAGCTTTGGGGAGAGCCGACATATTCCGGCGTGATGTCGGCGATGAGAGAGACGTGGCACTGCACCCCCGCGCTCCTGCAGGACCAATCAAACTGACTGACTAGGCTATGCCGCTGTGTGGGGACCACTCCTTCTCCCAGTTCCCACATGGATCGTTTGGATGCTTTTCGTGGCTATCCGCCCAGCGCGGCGGCACTCAAACTGAGACAGTGCCCATTTCCGGCGCCAATTGCCCGCGCTCCGTCCAGGCGATAGGCTCTCTCTGGACCAGCGCCTCTCGCGAGAGGATGACCCGGTCACCTAACAATCGAGGGAGGCAGACAATGGAAAAGCCAACCACCAAGCGCACTAAAATCGGGCGCCGGACGATGCTGAAGTTCGCGGCGGGCGCGGGCCTCGCGAGCGCGAGCGGCATTGCTCTCGCTCCGCAGGCTCGGGCCGCAGATACGACGCTCGCGATCTGGACCGGGTTCCCGGAGCTGCAGCCCTTCTACGAGGCGGTGGCGAAGGCCTATTCGAGCGCTCACCCCGAGGTCAAGTGCACGGTCTTCAGCACGTCGTTGCGCGAGACCGAGCAGAAGCTGAGCGCCGCGGTGCCGACGGGCACCGGACCCGACGTCTACGACATCGGCACCAACATCAGCGTCAATTTCATCGAGTCCGGGCTGATCGACCCGAACCCGGCGGACATCGACAAGTATTTGAAAGGCGGCGCCTGGAACAAGTTCGTGGTCGATTTCTTCACGCTCAACGGCAAGACCTACGGCCTGCCCCTCATGGAGGGCAGCAAGGCCTCCATGTTCTACAACAAGGCCATGTTCAAGGAGGCCGGCATCGCCGGGCCGCCCACCACCATGGCGGAGTGCGTGGAAGCCGCCAAGAAGCTCGTGAAGTTCGACAGCACCGGCAAGATGATCCGCAGCGGCATCAGCCTCAGGCTCTCGGGCCAAGGCAGCGGCATCACCGAGAAATTCCGGTATCTCCTCGAGGGCGCTGGCGCGTCCGTGATCGTCAAGACCGCGAGCGGGAAGTACCACAACAACTTCGACAACGACACCGGGCGCGCGGCGCTGCAATGGGTCGTTGATGCCGTGCAGAAACACAAGATCGACGATCCCAAGGTGCCGCACGACGCCGCCGCCTTCGCCGCGGGCACCACCGCGATGCTGTGGCGCGAGGCCTGGGTGATCGGGGAAATCCACGACAAGGCGCCGACCCTCGACTACGGCGTGGCACCGATTCCGAAGTGGACGGCCTCCAGCCCCAACCGGATGCTGCTGCAGCCCTGGGGCGTCTACGTCAACGGCAAGAGCGGCAACAAGCCGGCGGCGTGGGAGTTCGTGAAGTTCCTGACCAACCCCGAGAACTCATTCCGGATCACCGATATGACCGGCTGGGTTTCCGAGCGCGAGGACGTGGACTGGAAACCGCTGCTCGCCAAGACGCCGCAGTTCGAGGTGTTCGTCTCGCCGCCCAAGGGCATGGACTATTACGTGGAGCCGATCCTGGCGCCCTGGGACGAGATCCAGTCGAAGATGGCGGACAAGCTCGTCGCCGCCTACATCGATCCCGCCCTCAACGGCAATCCCGCCAAGGTCGCGGACGCCGTCAAGGCGATGGCGGCGCAGACGGACCAGCTCCTCAAGGACGCGGATATGTATAGCGCCAGCTGAGCGGCGGTATTTCCCGCCAATCCTCACCTCGAGGGGCTTGCACCGCCCCTCGAGGCGGAGGGTGGGAAAGACCCCGATAAGTCTTGACCCGACGTGACATGAACGCTATAAGCGTTCATACGGCGAGCCGGGAGCAAGTCCGGATGGACCACGAGAACCCTGGAGCAGTTCGCGCATGGATGGAATCCGTGCGTCCTTCGACGCGCTCCCTGCGGTCGCTTGCTCAGGATGAGCGTTTTCTTTGTGCATCAATTATTTCCCTCATCCTGGGCAAGGGCCGTCAGGCCCGCGTCGAAGGACGCACCCGTGTCCGTGCGCGCGGGAACCGCTCTAAATTTTGCGAAACGAACCCAATCCGACACTTTCGGGGAATCCCGGCCGAACGCTCGGGGCGTTCGCGCCGAAAAAAATCAATTCTGCAAATCAAAGCCAATTTTTCGAACGGAATCAACGACCGAGCACCGCGGCAAAGCCAATTGAAAGCCAATCCGAAGCCAATTTCTGGAGCGGTCTCCGCGCTCGCGGGCGCCGGGCGGGCTGAAGGGACGCGCCATCGTGCTTGAGCAAAGCATCGCAGCGGGCCGAGCAGATTCGATCCCCTCGCGTTGGAGCCGGTTCCGGCGCAATCGCCAGGCCCTGCTCTTCTGCTACGTGGCACTGGCGCCGGTGCTGGCGCTGTTCTTCTACGTGCGCGTCCTCCCGATCATCGAGAGCGTGGCGCTGAGCTTCTATCGCTGGGACCTGATCAAGCCGGTGAAGCCCTTCATCGGTCTGCGCAACTACGTCGATCTGCTGTCCGACGAGAATTTCCGGCTCGCGCTCGAGAACACGCTCATCTACTCCATCGCGACCGTGGTGGTGAGCACGCTGCTGGCTCTGCCGCTCGCGGTTTTTCTCGCCCGCAAGGGCTGGATCGCCGCAGTCTACCAGACGATCTACTTCCTCCCGGTGATCACGCCGCTGGTGCCGATGGCGATCGCGTGGCGGTGGATCTACGACTACAACTACGGTCTGTTCAATTACGTGCTCTCGTTCTTCGGCATTCCCGCGGTGCCGTGGCTTACCAGTCCGGACATCGCGCTCTGGGCGGTCATCATCATGAGCATCTGGAAAGGACTCGGTTACAACCTGATCCTGTTCCTGGTCGGCATCCGCAACATTCCCGAATCCTACTTGGAAGCGGCCAGCCTCGATGGCGCTTCGCCCTGGCAGCGCTTCTGGCACGTGACGCTGCCGCTGCTGAAGCCGATCCTGCTCTATGTGCTCGTCACCGCCACGATCAATTCGTTCAACGTGTTTACGCAGGTCTACGTGATGACCTTGGGCTCGCAGGCCTCGCCCGGCCAAGCCCTGCGCGTCCTCGTCTTCGACATCTGGCAGAACGGATTCCAGTTTCGGAAGATGGGTTACGGCTCCGCCGAGGCCATGGCGCTCACCTTCCTCGTGCTCGGCTTCACGATGATCCAGTTCCGCTTGGTCCGGAGCCAGGAGGAATAGATGCGTCGCAGGCGCAAATCCATCGGCGCGCGCCTCCTGACAGGGTTGGCTCACGCGATCCTGCTGCTCGGCGCCGTCTTCATGGTTTTGCCGATGCTGTGGATGCTCGCGACCTCCTTCAAACCGGCGCCGGAGATCGCGGTCTGGCCGCCGGTTTGGCTGCCCCAGGCGCCGACGCTCGCGAACTACTCCGGCGTCTTCGAGACCGCGCCCTTCGGCCGCTTCTTCGCCAACAGCGCCGGCATGTCAGGGGTGGCGACCCTGAGCGTCGTCGTCACCTCGCTTCTGGCAGGCGCAGTCTTCGCGAAGTACCGCTTCCCCGGCCGCACCGCCCTCTTCGGCCTGATCATCGCGACCGCGATCGTGCCGTTCGAGAGCTACATGATCCCGCTTTATCTGCAGCTCAACGCGATCGGTTGGATCAACACCTATCAGGGCATCGTGCTGCCGACGCTGTTCATGAGCTTCGGCATCTTCCTGATGCGCCAGCATGTGGCGTCGGCGATACCCACCGATTACCTCGAAGCCGCGCGGATCGACGGCGCCTCGGAATGGTGGATCCTCGTCCGCATCATCGCGCCGCTCTCGGTCTCCGCCTTCAGCGCGATCGGCATCTTCGCCTTCATTCAGGCCTGGGCGGCCTTCATTTGGCCGCTCCTGGTCGCCAACGATCAACTGCTCTTCAACATGGAAGTCGGCCTCACCGCCTTCCAATTCAAATTCAGTACGGACTACGGCAAGCTCATGGCGGGCTCGGTGATCTCCACGCTGCCGATGCTGATCGTGTTCCTGATCCTGCGCCGGCGTATCATCGAGAGCGTGGCGTTGACGGGCATCAAGGGCTGAGACGGGGTCGGTCCCCGCCAAAATCGGGGAGCGCCTACGGCACCTTTCCGATGCTCGATCGCGGTGCTAGCATCCGCGCACTGGTCGGTTGCGCCATTTATGGGCACCGAGACAGGGGATCCAGTCAACAACAACCGAGAGGAGGCGGGTATGTCGCAGCGAAGCTGGAGCATTCTTACCATTGCTTTCATAAGCGTACTCCTGGCACTAGGGGTCGCGCCGATGGCGGCGCAGGCCGCGGGGCCGGTGAAGGACGAGTTGGGCGTCGTCACGATCCCAAAGGGCGCGCCGATCGTCATCGGCGGCATGTGGGTGATCTCGGGGGCCGATACGGCGCTCGGCACGGATTCCAAGCGCGGCGCCGAGATCGCGTTCAAGGAAGCCGGCAACAAGATCCTGGGCCATCCGATCAAGTTCACGGTGGAAGACGATCAGTGCAACGCCGAGGGCGGCCAAGCCGCCGCGACAAAGCTCGCCGCCAATCCTGCCATGGTGGCGGTTCTGGGCTCCGCCTGCTCGAGCGTCTGCACGCCGGCCGCGCCGATCCTGTGGAAGGCCGGCATCGTCGAGCTCGGGACCGCGTGCTCCGCGCCCTCGCTGACGGCGGCCGACCGCAAGCCCGCTTATGACGGATTCGTACGGACCATCTTCAGCGACATCGACCAAGGTGCCGCCGATGCGAAGTACATCTTTACCGTCCTCAAGGCGAAAAAGATCGTCACCGTCCACGACGGCAGTCCCTACGCTCAGCAGCTCACCGTGGTGACCGCGACCAACTTCACCAAGCTAGGCGGCACGGTGCTGTCGCAAGAGGCGATCGCGCCCACCGACGTCGACATGCATCCGCTGCTCACGCGCGTCGCGACCGAGAAGCCCGACGTGCTCTACCTGCCGGTCTTCGTCGCCGGCGCCGCACAGATCGTGCGGCAGGCAAAGGAGATCCCGGGGCTGGAAACGACGAAGCTGGTCGGTGGCGGCTCGCTGATGGCGCCGGACCTGATTGCGGCGGCGGGCACCGCGGTGGTCGGTTTCCAAATCGCTTATCCCGATCTGACCCCCGAGGCGATGGGCAAGGGCTATAACAAGTTCATCGATGAATATAAGAAGGCCTACAACGAGGGCCCGATCTCAGGCTTCCACGCCCAAGCCTATGATGCGGCCGAGCTGCTGATGAAGGCGCTCCAGAAGGTCGCGGTCACGGATGCATCCGGAGCGACCCAAATCGGCCGCAAGGCACTGCGGGACGCGGTCTTCGCCACCAAGTTCGACGGCGTTTCCGGGCCGATCGAGTGCGACGCGCACGGCGAATGCGGCAAGTTCCATCCGGCGGTCTACGAGTACACCAACGCCGATCCCAAGACCTTCTCGATCGGCACGAACCCGAAGAAGGTCTATCCGTAGGCAACGCAAGACCCTGAGCAGGGAGCAGGTGGCGATGCCACCTGCTCCCTGTGCCTATTACGGGGCGTCGCTCCCTCGCTCCCGGCGCGCCTCGACCTCGCTATAATCGCGGGTTACGCTGCCTTGCGCGGCATCCCCAAGGGGATGCGGGCGAGCCGTTGTTCGCTCATCAGGAGTATCCGATATGCAGCTGGCACCGCTGGTCGATCGCATCGCGAGCAAGGGCGCGGCAGCCTGGCAGATCCATTTCGACGCGCTGCGCAAGCGCGAGACCGGCCAGGACGTGATCCTGCTCACCGTGGGCGACCCCGACCAGGCGCCGCCCGCCGCCATCATCGAAGCGACCATCGCCGCGCTCCGGCGCAGGCGCACCGGCTATTCGCCGATCGTGGGCTACCCGGAAGTGCGCGCCGCCATCGCCGCGCGATTCCAGCTCCGCACCGGACAGCCGTGCACGGCGGAGAACGTGGTGGTCGTACCCGGAGCCCAGGCTGGACTTTATTGCGCGCTGCAATGCCTCGTGGGCGTGGGCGACGAGGTCATCGTCGGCGAGCCGCTCTATGCCAATTACGAGGCGGTGGTGGGCGCGGCGGGCGCGCGCATGGTGACGGTGCCTCTGCGTCCTGAATCAGGCTTCCATTTGGACCTTGAGGCCTTCGCGCGAGCGATCACGCCCAAGACCAAACTGGTCTGGATCAACTCGCCCCACAACCCCACCGGCGCCGTGATGACGCCGGCGGAGCTGGAGACCGTGGCGGAAGCGTGCCGGCGGCACGATCTCTGGTTGCTCTCGGACGAGGTCTACGAGGATCTCGCCTTCGCCCGGCCGCACGTCAGCCCGTGGAGCCTGCCGGGCATGGCGGAGCGGACGGTGGTGGTCTCGAGCCTCTCCAAGTCGCACGCGATTCCCGGCTATCGCTTCGGCTGGATCATCGGCCCGACGGTGCTCGCCAAGCCGCTGTTCAACCTGCTGCTCTGCATGCTCTACGGCGGACCGCCCTTCATCCAGGATGGCGCGCTGGCGGCGCTCAAGTCGGAGCTCCCGGAGGCGGCAAGCCTGAGCGCCGACTATCGCAAGCGCTCGGCGCTGCTCGCGGATATCCTGGCCGAGGCGCCCCAGTGCAAGGCCATCCGCCCGGAAGGCGGCATGTTCGTGCTGCTCGACGTCCGCGGCACGGGCCAGGGCTCGGAGGCTTTCGCCTACGGTCTCCTGGAGCGGGAGAACGTCGCCGTCCTGCCCTGTGACGGCTTCGGCGCGAGCGCCGTGGGCCATCTGCGCATCTCGCTCACCGCCGACAAGGCCCGCCTCGCCGACGCGGGCCGCCGCATCGTCCGTTATGCCCAACAGATCGCGCTCCGGAACGAGCCGGCGCGCGCCTCGGGCTAATCGGCGTAGGACGGATCTTTCCGGTCGAGGAGCCGCTTCATCTCCTCGAAGTGCGCGAACGCCATGTCCTTGTAGGTGTGCCAGCCCTGCGCCGTCTTCTCGGCGAGCGCGGGCGGCATGACATTGAGCTTCTGGCCCGTCGAATAGGCGAGCACCATGGTCTGGCAGGCTTTCTCGAGGTAATAGAGCGCGTCGAAAGCCTCGGCGACCGTCGAGCCGGCGACGAGCACGCCGTGGTTTCCCATCATCATGACACTCTTGTTCCCGAGCGCCCGCGCCAGCCGCTCGCCCTCGGCGTTGTCGTCGGCGATCCCGCCGAAGCCGAGGTCGATGTGCGTGCGGTTATAGAACCGCGCGGTGTTCTGCTCGATCGGCTTGATCTCGGGGTCCGCCAACGCCGCGAGCGCCGTGCCGTAGGCCGGATGGCAGTGCAGCAGGCAACGGGCATGCGGGACGTGAGCGTGAATGTTGCCGTGGATGCACCAAGCCGACGCGTCCGGCGCATCTGGGCGCTTCATGGTATCGGGATCGTCGACGTCGACCAGCAGCAGGTCGCTCGCTCTGATCATCGAGAAATGCTTCCAGCGCGGGTTCAGCAGGAACTTGCGCCCGTCCGGCGAGACCGCGAGGCTGAAGTGGTTCGCCACGCCCTCATGCCAGTTGAACTCGACGGCGAGCCGAAAGGCGGCGGCGAGGTCCACGCGCAATTGCCATTCTTCGGTGTCCCGGACTGGCTTGGCCTTAAGATTCGCGACTGTCGACACCGCTCTCCTCCTCTGGCTATCCGACCGGGCCGCAGCATACGCCGATTGCGCTCCAGGGTAAAAGCGGCGGCGCTGCGGGGCTGCCCCGCCAGTATAGCGGGCGCCACACCGGAATCGGCAGACCGATGACTACCCCGCCGTGCGGCCCTTCAGGAGGCCGACAAGCGGGTTCGGCTTCGGCGGTGCGATCCGCCGCAAGGTGTTGGTATCGCGGTGGTCGAATGGCGGTGTCTTACCCCGAACCGCCAGATCGGTGCGCGTCACATAGGTCCAGCTACCGTCACCGTTGAAGGTAATGTCGATGCTGTAATAGTCGGTGCGAAAAGCCGCTTCGAGGAAAGTGGTCGAGCAAATCCCGAACCGGGTATCGCCGCGCCGCGCCTCGACCGAAACGCGGTCATCGTCCGGCTTCGCCGTTCCGCCCGCCAGCACCACTTGCCCACGTGGTATGGCGATTGTCTGCATGACCAGCCCGGTGGCCGGCTCCCACAGCCAATAGCCGACCTGATCGTGGAAGGTAGTGGCTTCCTCCGGCGTGTTGATATGGATGTGGTAGCGAAGTCCATAGAGGAGTTGAGGACCGTTGGTCTGCGGATCGATCGGCTCCATCAGGATATGCTCGCGGAACACGCGCCGTTCCGGGCCCTCGGCCTTGGGGTTGATATCGACCCCCTGGTCGGACTGCCACTCGCCGGCGAGGCGACGCAGCGGGCCAAGATTGGCCAGCGTATCCGGTGAGTAGTCGGGTTCCGTGAAGATGTCGTCGGGGATGTTCGGCATCGGGGTTGTCCATCGCTAGCTGAACCCATCGAGACTGCGCGCTCGGTCTTGCGATGACAAGCCGTAGTCCGTCTGCCGTTGGCGGATACCCGCTAATAAAGCGGCGTCGCACCCAGGTCAAAATAGACCCAATAAGGCCAAAACCCCGGCAGCGTGTGCAGCGGCTGCAGGTAGCGGACGTGCCGCTCGGGCTCGGTATTGGTGATGCGGAAGCGAGGCTCGGGACCCTCGTGGACGAGCCGAGAGGCGAGCGTCTCGCCGGGCGCCAGCGCGAAAGGCCGGCGGCAGCACGCTTCGTCCTGGGCGAGCACCAGCGGCCCGTAAAGGATCGCCACGCGCCGGGGATGCTGCGGATCGATCGGCGCCATGCGGAGCGTCATCGGGACTCGGACGACGACGGCATCCCGCGGATGCCATTCGCGCTCGATGATGGCCCAGCTGTTGGGCTTGGCGGCGACCGGCACAGGCGCATCGTTGACTGTGACCGACAAGCCCTCGCACCAACTGGGCACCCGGATGCGCAACGCGAAACGGCTGGGCCGCGCCATCTCCAGGCTCAAGCGGCTGCTGTCGGTGTCGGGATAGCTGGTCTCCTGGCGCAGGCGCACCTCTTGCCCGTCGTGCCGCCAGGTTGCTTCCGACGGCACGAGCAGGTTGATGTAGACCCCATCGGCATCCCGGAAGTAGATGATGTTGTGATAGTCGGCGACGGTCTGCCAATAGGTGCCGGAGCAGCACGGCCACTCGTACCAGTAGAACTGCTTGATCCCGCCGGAGATCCGGTAATCGCCGTAGTAGAACGTTCGGCCGTCGGGCTCGGTCGGCAGCGCCGCGCCGATGCCGTTGTAGAACGCCGTCTCGATCCAGTCGCCGAACCGCGCCTCGCCCGTGAAACTCATGAGGTAGCGCGAGAGCTTGAACGCGGCCCAGGTGCCGCAGGGGATCTCCGCATGGCCGGCATAGAGGTCGAGCGACCGGCCGAGGCTGCCGTCGGGCGGCATCAACCGTTCGTCCGGCCCGAACCCGCCGGTCGCGTAGCATTGCGTGCGGAGCAGAAAGTCGTAGGCATTGACGCAGACACGGAGATAGCGCTCGTCGCCGGTCGCCGCGTAGGCCATGGCGGCGCTGCTGAAGGAGTTCACGTGGCTGTAGGCATGGACCGCGACGACGTCTCGCGGCTCGGACGTGCGCTCGAACTTCCGCCAATAGTCCTCGTAGAGCCAGACGTCGGCAAAGTCCTTGAAGAGGCCATTCCCGCTCGCGAGGTGCGCGCGGTAGAGGTTCTCCGGCAGCGTGTACCACTCCGAGGTCCGGCCGGGGCCGATCCCCTGGAAATCGAAATTCTCCGCCGACCGCCGCGAGCGATCGAAGGTCCGCGCGGCCCATGCGGTGGTGCGCGCGAGGAGTGGCAGCGCCGAGGGCAGATCCGCATAGAGGTGAAGGTCGACGAGGCCGCAAGCGAGCTTCTCCCAATCATAGGGGCGCATCCGCGCGTCGCTATCTGCCGAGAGCGTCTCGGTCCAGCCCTCGAGCAGCGCAACCGCTTTCTCGCGGAGCCCCCGGTCGCCGGTGGCGCGGCTCATCCGAGCCATGCCGCTCAGCAACTGCCCGAAGATCACCGAGCTGGTCTGGGAGCACCAGCCGCGCATGTCCTGCCCCGGCGCCGGCAGCCCGGCATTGCGCCGGAAGCCCTTGAGGATGTTGTCGTTGGGGATCGCGCCATAGACCTCGCGGGCGCGCTCGACCTGCGCTTGAAACCGGCTCGGCAGCAAGCGAACGCCGTCGTAGTCGAAGGGCTGCAGCTTCTGGGCAATCATCCGGGCTCCTCCATTAGGCAGTCGCGGCGGCCCCCTTTGCGAATCCCGAGGTAAAGACGAACCACCTCGGGGTCCGCGAGCAAATCCGCCGCCCTCCCCTGCATGCGATTTTGTCCCTGTTCGAGCACATAGCCATAGTCCGCGATCGCCAGGCATTGGCGCGCGCGCTGCTCGACCATGAGAATGGAGACACCGAGGCCGCTGATCGCCTTCACTTTCGCGAACACCTCATCCTGCACTCGTGGAGCAAGGCCAGCCGACGGCTCGTCCAGAATCAGCACCTTCGGATCGGACATGAGCGCGCGCGCCAATCCGAGCATCTGCCGCTGACCGCCGGACAGAGTCGCCGCGCGCTTCGGCAGCATGACGCGCAGCTGCGGCAGAAAGGCCAACACGGCCTCGAGCTGCGCCTGGAACCTCTGCGGAATCGGCCGCGCGCCAATCTGGAGATTCTCGAGCACCGACATGTCCGGGAACACATTAGCGAGCTGCGGCACCATGTTGAGGCCGAGCGCGGTGATCTCATTCGGGCGCAGCCCCGCGAGATCGATCGCTCGGCCTTCGGGTCCCGCCAGCGTCACGGTGCCGCGCCGAGGCCGAAGGAGGCCGTAGATCGTCTTCAGCAGCGTCGACTTGCCGGAACCGTTGGGCCCGATCACCGCGACGATGCTTCCACGGGTCACCGCGATGGATACGCCGTGCAATATGTCCTCGTCGCCGTAGCCCGCGCTGAGATCTCGAACGACGAGGAGCGGCTCTCTCACGGCGCACTCGCCGGCGCGAACCGCCCCAGATAGGCCTCGATCACGCGCTCGTCGCGCTGGATCGCATCCGGTGGACCCTCGGCGATAACGCGTCCTTCGTCCATCACGATGACGCGGTCGCTGATCGACATGACCACGTCCATGTCGTGCTCGATCACGCAGAACGTGACGCCGCGCTCGGCGCGGAGCCGGCGGATGTGCTCGACGAGCTGCTCCGCCAGCACCGGCGCCACGCCCGCCATCGGCTCGTCCAGCAGGATCATGCGCGGCTCGACCATGAGCGCGCGTCCGAGCTCGAGCAGCTTGCGCTGGCCGCCCGATAGAGTCCCGGCATAAGCCTCGGCGAGCGGCAGCAGCCGCACGAGCTCGAGGAGATCGAGGGCGCGGCGATGCACCTCGAGCTCGCGCACCGCCACGCGTCGCGGCGCGAGCCAATTCAGGCTCAACCGCTCGCCAGGCTGGTCCTTGCCTGCGAGCAGCATGTTATCGAGCACGCTCATGCGGGTCAGCACGCGCGGCGCCTGGAATGCGCGCACGAGCCCCGCGCGCGCCACGAGGTCGCCGCGCAGACCCTCGATCCGCCGTCCGGCGAAGCGGATCGCGCCCGCATCGGGCTTGAGGAAGCCGGAAATCACGTTGAAGGCCGTGGTCTTGCCGGCGCCGTTGGGTCCGATCAAGGCCGTGATCGAGCCTTCGTCGACGGCGAAAGAGGCCTCGTCCAGCGCGGCTACACCGCCGAAGGACCTGCTGAGACGCTCGACCTCGAGGAGCACGGCGCTCATTTCTCCAGCAAGAGCTCTCGGCGATTGCCCAACATGCCCTGGGGGCGCACGGCCATCAGCAGCACCAGGAGGAAGCCCACCAGGAACAGGCGCAAGAACGCCCGCGAGCCCGAATCGATGAGCGACAGCGGGAAGAAGTTGAGGAGGCGGGTCCCGGAATAAAGCAAACTGAACACTACCGCGCCCACGGGTATCGCCAGCAGGCGGTTCATGCCGCCCAGGATGACGATGAGATAGGCGTAAAACGTAAGCGTCGGCTGATAGTCTTCCGGGCTGAAGACGCCGATCTGCAAAGCGAGCAGCAAACCCGCGACCCCCGCCAGCACCGCGCCCAGGATCAACGCTTGCATCTTGAAGGCAAACACGTTCTTGCCAACCGCGGTCACGGCGTCTTCGTCCTCGCGTATCGCCTTGAGCACGCGGCCCCAGGGCGAGCGCTCGCAGCGCCAGAGCACCAGGACGAGCAAGCCCGCAAGCAGCCAGACCAAGATCGCGGCCGCCGCATCCCGGCTCACGCGTGTGCCCACGACGCCCGACAGATTGCCTGCGAGGCGGTCGAGGAAGGCGAGCCAATCGCCGTTGTAGAGTGCGATCTGGCCCGGCCCCAGCAAGCCGATGGAACCGATCGGACCGCCCGTGAGGTCCGGCAGATTCATCGCGAGATAGCGGATGATCTCGCCGCCGGCGACGGTGGCGATCGCGAGATAATCCGCGCGCAATCGCACTGTCGGTATTCCCAGAACCAGCGCGAGAAGTATTGCGCCGACGAGGCCCGCGCCCGCCGCCAGCGGCATGGGCACGGCGTAGCGCACCACCAGGATCGCCATGGTGTAGGCGGCGACCGCCATAAAGGCGACGTGACCGAAATTCGGCAATCCCGCGAGCGAGAATTGCACATAGAGGCCGAGCGAGAAGACGGCGTAAATGCCGGCGATGATCGCGACGAAGGTCCAGAATGCCGGGTTCAAGAAATCCATCAGAGGACCCTCGCCCGACCGAACAAGCCCTGCGGCCGGTAGAGCAGCAGCCCGATCAGGGCGACGAAGGCCAGGATCGGCTTGAAGCGCGCCTCCAGCCCGCCCGCGAGCCCGCTCCAGGTCGAGAGCTCCATCACGAGGCCGAGCACGAGACCGGCGACGAGCGCGCCGTAGGCGCTGCCGATACCGCCCAGCACCACGGTCGTGAAGATCAGGAACAGGATCTCGAAGCCGAGATTCGGATCGAAGGCGCCCTGCACGGCCGCGAACATGATGCCGCCGAGCCCGGCGAGCCCGCCGGCCAGCATCCAGACGTAAGCGCCGATGCGGTCGACATCGATTCCGGAGACCGCCGCCAAATCGCGATTGTCGGCGACCGCGCGCATGGACTTGCCGAGCGGCGTGCGAGCCAGGAAAAGCGCCATCGCCGGCGCCACCACCACCGTGATGGCAATCGCGACCGCCTGTCCCGGCGAAATCCGCACCAGCGCGAGATCGAACACCGCGCTTTGGTCGATGTCGTACTGGCGGATCTGCGGCCCCGCCACCATGAAGACGACGTTGCGCAGCATGAGGCCGATACCGACGGTGATCAGCGACATTGCCACCAGGCCGCGGCCGCGCAACGGCTTCAGCACCAGGAGATGGACCGCAAGCGCCAACAGCGCTGTTGCTCCCACCGCGCCGAGGGCGGAGACCGCCAGATTTTGCCCGAGCCCCGAATTGAAGACCAAACCCATGTACGCGCCGAAAGTGAGGTACTCGCCATGGGCGAAATTCGCGACGCGGTGGATGCCGAACACCAGCGACGCGCCCACGCCCGTCAGCGCGAGTATCGTACCGGTGATGACGCCGTTGAGGATCAGCTGCGCCAGCTCATGCAGGCTCGCTTGCACCGTAACTGAATCCGGCTGATACGGACGGTTCCTCGCGCGCCTTAGGGCTGGAACTTGATCGTGCTCACGACCGCGGACGTGCCATCCGGCTTGTGTTGCCAGATGTCATAGGCGGTCGCGGTGACCCGGCCGGTTGGTGCGAACTGAATAGGCCCGGTGGCCCCGATGAAATGCACCTTCTTGCCGTCGAGCACGTCCTTGATCGCCTGGTCGAGCTGCTCGAAGCTATAGGGCGTGCCGGGATCGTTGGTCACCGACACCACGTGCTCGCTGATCTTGAGCGGATCCGACGATTTCGCCTCCAGCGCCGCCAGCAGCGCGACGAATACGCTGTCGAAGGACTCCGCGAGGAACGCCTGGAACTTCACGCCGGGCTTCGCCTTCTGCTCGAAGAGCGCCCTGAAGGCCGGGAACGACGTGCCCGACGACGCATTGGCGATGGTGGCGCGCATGCCCGGATAGTTCTTGCTGCCGCGGCTCGCGCAGTCGTTGAGCGTATCGGAGCCGAAGCTCTTGGCGGGATCCCATTTCCCCGTGCGCGTCAGCGGCAACGCCAGCTTCTCGAAGGTCTGGCAGAAGTCGATGAATAGCCAGCCGTCTGGGTCACCCTGCGCGACCTCTTGCGCCTCGCTATCGAGCGTCGGCTGCTGGTGGTTGTAGATCACGAATTTCGGAATCGTGCCGCCGCCGGCAAGCCACGCTTCCTTGAACACGTTCGAGAGATTGGTGCCGTAGGCGTCGTTGCGCGCGCCCACGTTGATCTTCGCGCTCTTGCCGAGCGCGTCGGCGATGATCTTGGCGAGCACGCGGCCTTGCACGTCATCGGCGGCCACCGGCTGCCAGATGAGCGGCGTCGGTCCGGTATTGAGCTTGGTCAGCGCCGGGCTGGTCCCACCCGTGAACATCAAGACATTGTTCGGGATCGCGACGGCCGTCGCCGCGGCGGAGGTAACGGAGCTGTAGAAGTCGCCGATGATCACGTTGACGCGGTCGATCTGCACCAGCTTTTGCGCGGCCTCGACGCCCGCCTGCGCGTTGCCCTGGCTGTCCTGCGAATCCGCGAGCACCACGGAGATGCCGGGGAGATTGAGTGACTTCAGAGTCGCAGCAGCCTGATCCACGGCGAGGCGCGCGGCCTCGTTCCAGCCTTGCCCGCTGGGCGCGGGATCGCCCGTCAACCCCGCGAGCACCCCGTATTTGAGGGTGAGCGACACATCGGCCGCGCTGGCCGGTTGGCTCGCGCCGAGCATTGCGACCAAGATCGACGCGAACAGCACAGAAAAGCTTTTCCACATGGCTTCCTCCCCCAGGCGGGCACTGCGTCAATTTCCAATCCGCACCCCGTCGCCAGCGCCATTGTGTACGAGAATTGAGGCGGGTGGCAAAGTGAACCGCCTCTGGCCCACCGCACGTAAGGAGTGCAAGGCCACCGGCTCGTTGCCGCTCTTGAATCGTGCTAGCACTCCCGCATGACTGATTCTCTCCAAGCTCGCTTTGTCGGCCGCTCGGTCCTCCGGCGCGAGGATCGGCGGCTTCTGACGGGACAAGGACAGTTTATCGCCGACATTGTCCTCCCCCGCATGCTGCACGCGGTATTCGTGCGGAGCCCCGTCGCCCATGCGCGCATACGGGCCGTCGACATCAGTCGCGCGGCATCGGCCCCTGGGGTCGCGCTGGCATTGAGCGGCGCGGAGCTCGCGCGTCTTTTGCCGCCGGTGCCGGATTCTCAACTATCGCTGCCCAGCAAGTGGCGAGCCCTTGTCGAGCACAAGCTGCACAACCCGCAGCAGTCACTCCTGGCAATGGACAAGGTGCGGCACGTCGGCGAAGCGATCGCGGTCGTGGTCGCGGAAAGCCACTATGCCGCCGAAGACGCCGCCGAGCTGGTGCAACCGGACTTGGAGCCCCTGCCGGCGGTGGTCGATCCGGAAGAGGCGCTGCGCGCGGGCACGCCGCTGGTGCATGAGCGGCTCGGAACGAATCTCATCGGCGAATTTTCGATCGGAAAGGGCGCGATCGAGACCGCATTGGCGCGCGCGCCCAAGCGCCTACGGCGCCGGTTCTACCATCATCGCTACAGCGGCGTGCCGATGGAGTGCCGCGGCGTCATCGGCGTCCACGATGCCCGGACGGATTCGATGACCATCTGGTCCTCGACGCAGGTCGTGCACTGGGTGCGGCGCGAAGCAGCGAACATTCTCGGGCTCTCGGAGTCGCGCGTGCGCTGTGTGGCGCCCGACGTCGGCGGCGGCTTCGGCGTCAAGGGGCACGTCTATCCCGAGGACCTCTTGATTCCGTTCCTCGCCCGCAAGATCGGACGGCCCGTCCGTTGGATCGAGGACCGCCGGGAGCACTTCCTCTCCGCGACGCATTCGCGCGATCAGATCCACGAGATCGAGATCGGGTTTGACGAGGGCGGTCGCATCCTCGCGCTTCGCGATGAATTCATGGCGGATTGCGGCGCCTGGAACCCGATCGGCGCGGGCATCATCTACAACACCGCGGCGCACCTGCTTGGGCCCTACAAAGTCGAGCACTTCGCCGCGAGGGCGAAAGTGGTGGCGACGAATAAGGTTCCGAGCTCCGCCTATCGAGGCGCGGGCCGGCCGGAAGCGAGCTTCGCGGTTGAGCGGAGCATGGATCTGGTCGCGGCCGCCGTCGGCTTGGAGCCGGCCGAGGTGCGGCACCGGAACATGGTACGTGCCGACGAAATGCCGTATTCGGTCGGCATTCCCTATCGCGACGGGCAGCCCATCGTCTACGACAGCGGCGATTTCCCGTCAGGTCTTCGACAGGCGCTGGACGCGCTCGGCGGCACCGAGGCTTTTCGCGGACGCCAGCGCGAGGCTCGGAGCCAAGGCCGCTACCTCGGCCTCGGCATCGGCTGCTATACCGAGGGCACGGGCGTCGGGCCCTTCGAGAGCGCCACCGTGCGGATCGATGCCTCCGGCAAGGTGTTCCTCTCGGGCGGCTCCTGCCCGCAGGGCCAGGGCATGGAGACGGTCTTCGCCCAGATTGTCGCCGATGCCTGGTCGGTCACTCCAGACGACGTCGTCGTCTCCTTGGCCGACACGGCCGCCATTCCCATGGGATTCGGCACGATCGCGAGCCGGAGCACCGTCACGCTCTCCGCCGCTATCCACTATGCAAGCGAACGGCTGCGCAAGAAGGTGCTGGCGATCGCCGCCCATCTGCTGGAGTGCTCGCCCGCCGATCTCGAGCTCAGAAACGGCGGCGTCGGCATTGTCGGCGTGCCCGCGCGCACGATCTCGCTCGCGAAGATCGCGCAAGCCGCGCGTCCCGGCTGGGATCACGGCCGTCCCGACGGCGTCGATGCGGGTCTCGAGGACACTTTCCATTTCGAGCCGCAGACGGTCACCTGGTCGAACGCTACCCATGCCGCCATCGTCGAGGTCGACATCGAGGTGGGGCGCGTAAAGATCGAGAAATACGTGGTCGCTCACGACTGCGGCAACGTGGTCAACCCCATGCTGCTCGAAGGCCAGATCATCGGCGGCGCCGCCCAGGGCCTGGGCGGCATCCTGCTCGAGGGCTTCGCCTACGATGCGGAGGGCCAGCTCCTCACGGGATCCCTGATGGACTACGCGCTGCCCAGGGCAGACGATATGCCGGATTTCCAACTGATCCATCTGCACTCGCCCTCGCCGCTCAATCCGTTGGGCGTTAAAGGCGTCGGCGAAGGCGGTGCGATCGGGCCGCCCGCCGCGATCGCGAACGCGGTCTCGGACGCGCTGGCGCCGTTCGGCGCCGAATTCAACGAGACGCCGCTCAAGTCCGAGCAAATCGTCGAGCGCGCGCGACAACCAAAGACCGGAGACCTACGATGACCGTTGCCCGCCATGCCCGACCGCCCGAGCTCGAGGGCGTGCCGATCGCGGAGATTTTACGCCGTTACGTCGGGCGGTTCCGCGACCGCAAGCCCGATTGGAACGCCTTCGAGGACGCCAAGCAGGAGGGCTACAAGCGCGCGCAGCACCGCTTCATCGGCGGCGGCGGGTCGGGCAAGCACAGCGATCCCACGGTGATCCCGCCACGCGGTTTCACGCTCAGCATCATGTATGTGCAGCCGGGCCAAGGGAACGCCGCGCACACCCACGAGGTCGAGGAGGTCTTCTTCGTCCTCGACGGTTTCCTCACCGTCTTCCTCGAGGACGAGGCGGGCGGCAGGGTCGAGACCAGGCTGGGCAAATGGGAGTGCATTTCCTGCCCGCCCGGCGTGGTCCACGGCTACGTCAACGACAGCCTCGAGCCCGTCTACTTCCAGGTCATGCTCGGACGCGCCGCGCCTGAGACCATGGGCTACGCCGACGACGACCTCTACCGCCGGCGCGATCGGCATCTCCGCCAAGGCGACTGACCACCCGCGGATCGCCTCGTCACTCGTAGATGATCACGCCCATCGGCGTCGGGTTGAAGCCGTTGCAGGGGTTCCGCTCCTGCGGACAGTTCGAGAGACCCACGAGGAGATCCATCTCCGCGCGGAGATCGTAGAAATCCCCAGAGACGCTGGTGGGCTCTCTGATCTCCATGCTGCCCTTCTCGTCGACCTCGACGTTCATGAAGGGCACGAAGGCATTCGGGATGTCGCGGTAGTTGAATCCCCACGGACCGAGGGCTTGCGCGAGATTGCCCCGGCAATTGAGCGTGTTCGGCACGCCGTAGCGAATGTGATTCAGCTCCTCGCTGCACATCGGCCCATAGGCATAACTCAGCTCGTTCGAATAGCCGACGATCGTCATCATGGGTCGGCAGATGATCGAGTAGATCACGTTCCCGGTAACCAGCTCGCGCCGCTTGTTCAGCAACATGGTGTTGCCGAGATTGAGGCACTCCCCGCGGTCCCTCGAGTTGAAGCAGACGACGTCCGGCACCTGCTTGCCCTCGAGGTCCACGTGGCGGAGCACTTGTCCCGCTTTCATCTCGAAAGCGGCATAGCCTCGCGCCGGCATCACCCACTCCTTGATGATGCGCCCCGGCACGGCGTGCTTGTGCATGGGGTCGTTCGAGAGTGCCATGGGAGCTCCTCAGCTCGGCATCAGGCCGGGTGCATAAAGCTGATCCGGCGTGACCGCGGTCTCGATCTTCAACGCGGTCCGCGCGAGCTCGATGGTCCGCTGCAGCCGGTCGGGCGTCGCAGCACCGTACCCGTGTTCCTTGACGTAGGCGGTCTGCATCGTGTCCGACGCGGCCCGCCATTGCTCGAGGATCAAGTCGGGATCCATCGCGGGATTCTGCGTCGCCATGGATTTCGCGGCTTCCTCCGGATTTGTCATCGCGTACTGCACGGATTTCACCGTCGCGGCCGCGAAGGCCTTCACTTCCGTCGGGTTCTGCGCGATGCGATCCGGTGATGTGACCAGGAACAGCCCGAAGACGTCGTAACCCCAGTTGCCGAAGGCCGCGAAATTGACCTGCTTGCCCGCCGCTGCCGCCGCCCTGCCGAGGGCGGGACGATCGGCATCCATCGCGGCGGCGATGACGTCGACGCGGCCGCCGAGAAGCAGCGAAAAATAGGTGCCAGGATCGGCCGCCACCCACTGCAGCTTAGAGGCGTCGAGATTGTGCAGGTTGTAGATGATGGGAATCACCACGCGGGAGGAGTCGGTCACGGCTGCCGCGATGGTCTTGCCGATCAGCGACTCCGGCGTCGGCAGCGGCGAGGTCGACGCGACGCCGTTGGCGCTGATGTCCATGAACACGCCGAAGCCGCGGACTTTGGCGCCTTTGGCGATGCTCTGCACCAGGAAAGAAGCGTCGGTGATCGCATAATCCGCGCGGCCGGCGTCGACCGCGGTGTTGACGAATCCGCTGCCGGTCGTCGGCTGGACCTTAAGATCGAAACCGGCGTCGCGATAGAAGCCCTTCTCTGTACCGATGAAGAACGGCGCGTGCCGTCCGAACAGCGCGTAGTTGGTGAGAAACGTGATGGGCTTTACCGCGGTCCCTTGCGCGCGAACGGCGCCTCCAGCGGCCAGGCTCAAGCCTCCCGCCGCCATGCCCTGAAGCCATGCTCTCCTGCTCAGCATTTTCACCCCTCCCTTGGTTCAGCGCGACCTCATTGAAGGCCGCCAGGATAGAAACGTCCGCTCGAAAAATGCGACTGCGCCGATGCCCGCCATCGCCAGCGCGGTGATCGACAGCAACGCCGCAAATACCAAGGGTGTATCCAACGTCATTTGACCGGACATGACGAGATAACCCGCCCCCCTATTACCGCTTATGAACTCGCCCACCACCGAGCCGACCAGCGACATGGGAAAGGCGACCTTCAGCGCGTCGGCAATATGCGGCGCCGCGTGCCACAATCGGACCTTCACAAATATGCGCCTGGCGTTTCCGCCGAGCAGGCGCGAGAGATCGAGCATGTCGGGTTCGATCTCGCCGAGCCCCGTAACGCTGTTCACGAAGATCGGAAACAGCGCCAGCAGGAAGGCGAGCACGATTTTGGGCTCGGTGTCGAGCCCGAACCACATCACGATCAACGGCGCGATGGCGATCTTGGGAATGCTGTTAAAGGCGGCCAGCACGGGCAGCACGACCGCGCGCAGGCTTCGCGCATAGACCACAAGCAGTGCAAGCAGCACGCCGACCAGCAAGGCAGCCGCCAAGCCCAATAGCGTGGTGCTCGCAGTCTGTCCCAGATGCTCGAGCTGTACCGCGCGCGTCTGCCAGAATTTCTGCGCGATCGCCGTAGGGACCGGCAGCACGTAGGCGGGAATCCGCGCCCAGGGCGCGCCGAACTGCCATGCCAGCAGAATCGCAACGAAAGCGAGCGTCGCCTTGCCGGCGTTCTGCCCGGCTTCGTTCATGATCCGCGCCCCAGTTCGAATTCCTCGCGCACGGCGGCCGCGAGCTCGACGAAGCGGCTGTCCCGGAGGGTCGCGAGGGTGCGCGGCCTTGGCAGGTCGATCTCGAGCGTATGCGGCTTCGCCGCATCGCCTCGGCCGCGCATGATCACGATCGCATCCGACAACAACACAGCCTCGGAGATGCTGTGCGTCACGAACAGAACCGTGTACTCGCCGAGATCGCAGAGCCGGAGGAGCTCGAAACCCATCCGCTCGCGAGTCATCACGTCGAGCGCGCCGAACGGCTCGTCCATGAGAAGGAGCCGCGGATGCAGCAGGAGAGAGCGGCAGATCGAGACGCGCTGCTGCATGCCGCCCGAGAGCTCGTGCGGATAGTGACCCTCGAAGTCCCGCAAGCCTGCGAGCTGAATGAGTTCCCGCGCGCGCAGCCGGTATCGCTCCGCGCGCTCGCCCCGCATCTCGCACGCAAACAGCACGTTGTCGATCACGTTGCGCCACGGCAGCAGGACCGGCGCCTGGAACACCATTCCGGCATCGGCCAACGGACCCTTCACCCGGTCACCCCAAACGGTCACGGTTCCCGCCGTCGATCGGAGCAAGCCCGCGATGATCCGCAAGGCGGTCGACTTGCCGCAGCCGCTCGGCCCCACGATCGAGACGAACTGGTGCGGTCGAACCTCGAAGGAAAGTTCGGCGACGGCGGTGGTAGCGCCGAAATCCTTCCGCACGCCCCGCACCTCGACGGCAAGCCCCGCTCGCTCGGAGACTCCCGCGGGAGGATCCACCGGCGCGAGCGAGGCTAAGGGTCGAGCCGCCTGCAACATCGAACTGCGTCGGTCCTAGGGCCTGCCAAATACGCGCGCTTCGAGCGCGGAGGGGTCGTCGGCCGTCCGGATCGTATCGACCGACGTCGAGAGATCCGGCTTTTCGCCCTCCTTGTACAGTCCGTGGGCGTTCTTGCGCACCAGCGGATCGCACGCGGGCGCGTGCGCCTCGACCAGCGTGACATCCGCCCCCGACTTGTTCCACGCCCAGTGCAGCGCGTTTCGCGGTATGCGGGAGAAGTCGCCCTTCTTCATCAGGAACGCCTCATCGTCGACGAAGACCCAGACCTCGCCCTCCACGACGTAATTGATCTGCTCGCAGTCGTGCCGGTGCGGATTGGAGTGATAGCCGGGACCGCGCGTCGCGACCATGAGATTGCAGTCGTTTCCATATACCATCTTGGTGGCCATGCTGCCGCCTCGAGTTTGCAGCACGTTCTGGCCGTCCTTGACTTCATGAGCTCGCGCAAGCAGCGCCATTGTCGTCTCCCTTGGGTTTGACCGGTCAGCGAGCCGAATTTCGAGCTATCCCCTGGACACCGCGAGAGCCGCCTCGACGATCGGTTGGTAGCCCGTGCAGCGGCAGAGGTTGCCGGAGATCGCCTCGCGAATGGCGACGGCATCGGCGGCGGGCTCGCGCTCCAGCAACGCGTGCAGCGTCAGCACCATCCCGGGCGTGCAAAAACCACACTGCAAAGCGTGGTGCCGCCGGAAGCTTTCCTGCAGCGGCGTCAGCGCCGCGCCGCTCAGCCCTTCGATGGTGGTGACGTCGAGACCCTGCGCCTGGACGGCGAACATCAGGCAGCCGCGGATCGGCTGCCCGCCGACCAGCACGGTGCAGACGCCGCAGACGCCATGCTCGCAGCCGAGATGCGTGCCTGTCAGGTTCAATTCCGTCCGCAGAGCCTCGGCGAGGCTCTGCCGCGGCTCGACCGTGATCTCCGAGCCGCGCCCGTTCACGGTCAAGGCAACCGTGCATCGCTTCATGGCGCGGGTACTCCGAGGCCGGGCGCGCCGGCACGGGCGGCGGCCAAGGTCAGAGCGCGGCGCACGAGCACGGGCGCGACGTCTCGGCGATAGCCGCGGCTTGCGTGATGGCTGTGCAGCTCGATCGCGTCGGCGGGAATGCGCCCGGCCGCAGCGGCGAGCAAGCCCGAGCCCGGCCGCTCTCCCAAGAGCCGCTCCTCGCTTTCCGTACAGCGCACGGGAGCGCCTGCAACTCCGCCGAGGACGATGCGCACTGCGTCGCATCGTCCGTCGTCGGCCAGGCGTAGCCGCACGGCCGCGCTGATCACGGCGAAATCGCCCTTTCGGCGTGCAATCTCCAGAAATGCATGTCCTTCGGATCCCACGGCGGGTATACGGATCTCCGTCAGCAACTCGCCGGTCTTCACCGCGGTCTCGAACGCTCCCGCAAAGAACCGATCCGCCGGCACCCGGCGCTCGCCGTTCGGGCCAGAGATCGTCAGGACCGCGTCCAGCGCCATCATGGCCACCGGCAACTCCGCGGCCGGATCGGCGTGAGCGAGACTGCCGCCGATGGTTCCTCGCGCGCGCGTGGCGGGATGGCCCACCTCGGCAAGCGCTTGCGCCAGCAGCGGGAGCGCCGCGCTCAGGTCCGCCGCGGCCAAGGCCTCCGCCTGCCGCGTCATGGCGCCGATGCGCACGGCCTCGCGATCCACCACGATGCCGGAGAGCCCGACAATCCGGTTGAGATCGACGATAACGGTGGGCCGCGCCAGTCTGGCCGCCATCATGGGCACCAAGCTCTGCCCGCCGGCGAGAGGTCGCGCCTCGTCTCCGTGACGCTCGAGGAGGGCGATGGCGTCGTGGAGCGCGATCGGAGCAACATAATCAAAGGGTGCGGGCTTCACGGCTGACCGCGCTTCGCGGCCGCCGACAAGACGCGCTCCGGTGTAATGGGAAGAGCGCTGATACGAGCGCCACCACCCAGGGCCTGCGCCACCGCATTGCCGATTGCCGCCGCCACACCCGATGGCCCCACCTCGCCGACGCCCTTTACGCCGAGCGGATTGGTTGGGGACCTCACCCTCTCGAAAACCAATGCGGTGATCGCGGGGACCTCGTGCACGGAGGGCAGGAGATAGTCGGCGAGAGTGCCGGATTGCAGCTGTCCGAATTCGTCATAGACGAGCTCCTCTAGAAGGGTCCCGCCGATGCCCTGTACCACGCCACCGACAATTTGGCCCTCGACGATCGCGGGGTTGAGGGCGCGACCGACATCGCAGCCAACGACGTACCGCTCGACTTTGATTTGACCCGTCTCGATGTCGACCGCAACCTCCGCGGCGTGGACCGCGAAGACGCTCGTTCCGCTCGGCACCGCGCGGACGTAGGCAACGGCCGCGAGTCCCTCGTTGTCGGCGATCAGCGTTTCCTTGGGCGGCCGCAGCAACTCCGGGTTGCCCGGCGACAACATTCGCGCGATGGCGCCGAGCGCCAAACCGCGGCCGGGAACCCCCGTCACCTCGATGCGGCCATCCCTAAGCTCGAGATCCGTTTCGGCGACCTCCAGCTTCTCGGCAGCGGCACGGATCGCTTTCGCACGCACCTTCTGTGCCGCCTCGAAGAGCGAGGCCCCCGCCATCACCGCCGCTCGGCTCGCGTAAGTGCCTCCGCCGTGCGGGATCAGCGCGGTGTCGCCGTGGCGGACTCGGATGCGCTCGATCGGAACGCGGAGAACTTCCGCGACCACCTGGGCCAGCGTCGTCTCGTGACCCTGCCCCTGGGAGGTGGCGCCCGTCACGACCTCGACGTTGCCGTCCGCGTCGATCTCGACCCGGCCACCCTCGAACGGGCCGAGCGCTGAGGGCTCGACCAAGAGGGCGACGCCGCGGCCGCGGCGGATCGCGCCCTCCGGCGCGGGTGCCGGCGCTTTGTCCCAGCCGAGCTCCGCGACCGTGCGCGCAAAAATATCTGGGAAATCGCCGCTGTCGAAGACGGTCGGCCGGCGCACGCTCTCGGTGCCCACGAACCAGGGCATCTCGCCGGGACCGATCAGATTGCGCCGCCGGACCTCCAGGGGATCGATGCCGAGCTTCCCGGCCAGGAGGTCGATCGCCCGCTCCCGCGCGAAATTGGCTTCGAACATGCCGGGCGCGCGCAGCGTTCCCGAGGGGGTCTTGTTGGTGAGGACGGCGGTCGCCTGGACCCGGTAATTGCGGATCCGATAGGGGCCCGGAAACGACGCCGATGCATGCGAGGGTACGACCGCGCCGTGGGTTCGGATATAGGCGCCCAGATCCGACACCAGGCGCACGTCGAAGGCGAGCAGACGGCCGGATGCGTCCGCTGCCGCCGTCACCTCGAACCGGGACTCCCGCGAATGATTGATCGCCGCGAAATGCTCGACGCGATCCTCGATCCAGCGCACGGGCCTGCGCAGGCGCAGCGCGAGCCAAGGGATCAGGAAGTCCTCGGGATAGAACTCGCCCCGCACCCCAAAACTGCCGCCCACATCCGGCTCGATCATGCGGATCTCGGAGTGCGGCATCCGCAGCATGTCGGCCAGCGTCGCCCGATTGGTGTGCGGCACCTTGGTCGGGCCATGGATCTCGAGGACTCCGCGAGCGCGGTCATAGGCCGCCAGCAGCCCGCGGGTCTCGAGAGGCACGCCCGTGTGCCTTTGCACCGTGAAGGTCTCGCGCACGACCGCCGCGGCGGCCGCCAGGGCCGCGTCCACCTTGCCGATGTCGAAGTCCCATTCGGCCGCGATATTGCCGGCGGCGAAGAGCTGCGGCGCCCCCGCCGCGCGCGCGGCGTCGGCGCTGGCCACGGCCGGCAACGGCTCGTAGTCGACGACGAGGCTGTCGGCCGCGTCCTCGGCCGTGGCGCGATCCCGGGCCACGATCACCGCCACGGGCTCGCCCACGTATCGCACCACCGCGCGCGCAAGCGGGAATTGGAGAAATGGCTCCAAGTCGCCGTGGGTCGGGATCCGACAGGGGATCGGCGGCAAATCCGCCGGCAAGTCTTCTCCGGTGACGATGGCCTCCACTCCGGGCAACGCCATCGCGGCACGGATATCGATTGCGCGCAACCGCGCATGGGCGTGCGGACTGCGGATCAGATGGGCCTCGACGGCGAAGGGAACGCGAATGTCCGCGACATAGCGGCCCTCGCCTCGCAGGAACCGCGCATCCTCCACCCGCGGAATTCGGGCACCGATCATGCGGCCTCAGGCAATCGACGGCTCCAGAATCCGGCCGCTGTCGACGACCGCCGTGCCGTCGAGCTCAAGCCGTGCATGGCGGAGCGCAATATCCATGTGGATCGAGGCGGCGTTGCTGCCACCGAGATCGCGGTTCTCGCCGAGCGCAAGCAAGACGCCGCCATAGATCGATCGCGCCTCCGCGCCCCCGCCCCCATCGGCGCCGCGCGAGCCCAGAATGTCCCAGCGGGCACGGTGATCCGTGCCCCAGCCGATATGCGCGAGACGTCGGTTCGTCTCTCCGCCGCGCGCCAGGAACTCGCGCATCATGATGGCGTCGGCGCCACCCTCGATGGCGACGGCGACACCGTGCTCGAACCGCACCGTGATGGCCTCGGCGACGTATCTCTCAAGCGGGAACAGGATGCTCGCAGGACCGACGACCAACGTACCCTCGACGGTTTCCTCGACCGCTGTCGTCGAGACCATTCCGGTCGGCCAGTGGTCCCAGCGTCCCGGGCTGTCCGCCATCCCGTACTGCAGGTGGACCCGGCGGTCGCCCTTTTCCATGCGGAGCTCGGATCCCGCTGCGGTGACCACGCCGAGCCGCCGGGCGGACGCGAGGCGCTCGCCGCCGCGCAGGCTGCGCTGTCGCACCGCCGGATCCGGGAATAGCCGCAGGAGACAGTCGTCCGGTTCGCGGACGCGGAGAATGCGCGTGCCGGACCCCAGGATCTCCGCCTGATCGGAGGAATAGAGCATACCGGCGGTCGAGACATCGACCACCAGACTGGCGCCCGTCATGATCCGCTTGATCAGCCGCGAGGGTCGCGCGCGACCGCCGCCTTGGCCGAGCTCCCGGGGTACAACGGGCTGCACCACCTGAAGCGCTTCCGCCCCGAGATCCTTCGCGGCCGCCAGAAACGCCGCGGGGTAATTGGGATTGGTGAGCGTGTCCCCATAGACGACGACAGTCTCGTCGGCCGCAACTTTCGACGCGCGCAGACCCTCGCGGAACAGCGTAACCAGATCGGCGGGGGCGTTCGGCCCGGTGGGAAACCGGATCACAAGCCCCTCCTTGCGCTAACGGCGACCGGCGGCATGATCAATCAAAGGGAGCAGTACACCAGGGGTACCTAATCGTCTACGATGGAAGTGGTCTTAGCTATAACCGAACGGAATATCGAGTGAACCAAAGGCAGATCGAGAGGTTCATCGACGTCGCCGAGAGCGGCAGCCTCAGCCGGAGCTCGCGCCGCATGCACGTCTCGCAACCCGCGCTCAGCAAGAGCCTTCGCATGCTGGAAGATCAGGTCGGAGCGCAGTTGCTGAACCGCGGCCCCCGCGGCGTGCGCCTGACGGAGTTCGGCACGGTGTTTTACAAACGAGCGCGGAGCATCGCGGCGGAATTCCGCCGGGCGACCGAGGAGCTGGGCAACCTTCGGGGATCGACCGCGGGTGCCATCGCGATCGGCGTGACACCCGGTCCCGGCGTGCTCGATCGCGTGGTGCCGAAGGCGGTAAGCCGGGTGGCCCGCCGGCGGCCGGAGCTGAAAGTGCAGATCCGCAGCGGAGCCCTCTCGGAGCTCCTGCCCGCGCTCAATTCCGGTGACCTCGACGTGCTCTTCACGGTGCTGGACGAGCGGGTGACCGGGCCCGACCTCCACTGCAGGAAGGTCTTCGACGATCACTTTGCGCTGGTGGCGCGCCCCGCTCACCCGCTTTTTGCGCGCCGGCGAATCGCGCTCCAAGATCTCCTGGCGTATCGCTGGGCGCTTCTGGAGGACGCGGTTCCAATCTGGCATGTCCTCGAGAGTATCGCCTCCGAGCTCGGCGTCGCCATTCAATATGCGCCCATCGAAAGCAACTCGGTGGTCTTCATGCGCACGGTCGTCAGCGAGAACGATTTCATCGGCGTGCTGCCGAGCTACGCCGCGGCGCTGTCGCCGGAACTCGCTTTTCTTCCGCTCGAGCGGATCGCGGAGAGCCGGGTGCTGCCTCGGCTCAGTCGGCCCATGGGACTCATTCACCGCGCGGAAACGACGCTAACGCCTGTGGGGCGCGCCATCCTGCGAAGCATCGCCGCGGTGTGCCAGGAACTCGGTCTCAATCAAGCCGGTTCCTGACGCGACGCTCCCGAACATATTCCTAGTGAGGAGACTGCATGGAAATCGACGCTCGGTCGCTGAGCCAGGATGCGACGTACAAGCTCATGATCGGCTCCGTGGTGCCGCGCCCGATCGCCTGGCTTACGACCATATCGCCGTCGGGGCTGGTGAATGCCGCGCCGTTCAGCGCCTACACGATGGTATCGACGCGGCCGGCGATCGTGATCGTGAATTGCGCGCGCCGCGCAGGCGTATCCAAGGATACGGCCCGGAATGCCGAAGCGACCGGCGGCTTCGTCCTGAACGTCGTCAGCGAGGACCTGGCGAGCCTCGTGCACAAGACTGCCACAGTCTATCCCCCCGACGTCAGCGAAACCGACGCGCTCGGCATCGAGCTCATCCCCAGCCGCCGAGTATGCCCTCCACGGATCGCCGTGGCACCGGTGAACCTGGAATGCAAGCTCCTGCAGATCCTGGAGTTCGGCGAGGAGCATGATCAGAACTTGGTCGGCGAGGTCGTTTACTTTCACATCCGCGATTCCATTTTTGCCAACGGCAAGATCGACCAGACGCGGTTGCGGCCGCTGGCCAGGCTGGGCGGACCGACCTATGCGCGGCTCGGCGAATTCATCACGATGCCGGTCGAGACACCCGCGCAATAGACCTATCATTCCCGCATCTGGTGGCATCCGATCACATATTTCCACGAGTAATTGTATAAAATCACTTTAACTGTCATATATGAATGGACTAACCCGAAGAACTCGTATTCTCTAGGCTGGAATCCTCAAAACAAGCGAGGCTGCGCGATGTCGTTTCTTGAAAAGGTGAAGCCCGTCAAAGTTCAGGTGTTGGGGTCCCGACTCACGCCGGAAGAAAAGTGCAGGGCGAAGATGATCGCTCTAATCCGGAAACAATCGGCTCCGAGAAAGACCAAGCGAAGCTGGTTCATCAACATCGGGGATCAAGAGTTCTTCGCGCCACGCTATGCCAACGTGAACATCGTCCAGCGCATGACCGGCGGACGAAAAAACGCTTACCCCGTCTACAGGTCGCGGAAGACTACTCTGCAGTTGTTCGTGAAGGACATTCAGGCGGGAAAGCTCGACCCCATCATGCTGGCGATCGCTCAAGAGCGGTCCAAGCAGTTGACGGGAAAGCGGCGCAAGAAGTAGCTCTGGTCGATTACAGAACCTGATTGCGCAGCGTCGCCTCGTCGCGCCAGAGGCGGTCGAGGTTGTCCTGCAGGATATCGAGTACGTTTTCCTCGTAACGGCGCGTCTCGCCGGCCGTGTGCGGCGTGATGAAGACGTTCTCCATGCGCCAAAGCGGAGATTCCGGCGCGAGTGGCTCCTCGACGGTGACGTCGATCGCGGCGCCGGCGATCTGTCCCGCGGTCAGAGCCTCCTGCAGAGCCGCCTCGTCGACGCAACGCCCCCGCGCGACGTTGATGAGATAGGCCGAGCGCTTCATCCGGGCGAGCGCCTCGCCGTCGATCAGCTTCTCGGTCTCCTTGGTCAGCGGGCAAGTCAGCACCACGAAATCCGCCTCAGGCAACAGCGCCTTCAACTCGCTCGTCGCATGGACGGAGTCCGCGTCGCCCTTGCCGAGCGCAGGGTCGCGTCGGAGTCCGATCACGCGCATATCGAAAGCCTTCGCCAACCGAGTCAGCCGCCCGCCAATCGCTCCGGTGCCCACGACGATCATGGTCTTGCCGCCGAGCTCGTCCTCTCTGATCGCGGGGTCGCCGATCATGTCGCGCCAGACCCGCTTGGCCTGATTGTCGCGCGCCTCGGGTAGCCGTCGCGTGAGCGCAAGCATGAGCGCCATCGCGTGCTCGGAGACCGCGCGCGCGTTCACGCCGCGGGCGCTAGCCAAGCGAATACCCCGGGCGGACAAAAGCTCGCGAGAGAACTGGTCGGTTCCTGCCCCGATCGACTGGACATAGCGAAGCTTCTTGGCCCGCTCGATCAGGTCGTTGCGCCAGAGGCCGGAGATCACCAGGACATCCGCCTCGGCGATCCGGTCGTCCAACTCGGCCCGGCTCCACGCCTGGAAGCTCCTGATCCCCGAGCACCGCCGCTCGAATAGCTCCTGGAAATGATAGGCAACGTGCGCAAAGCAAAGGGTCAATTCGTGCTTGGCTGGGATCATCGATCTTGCTCCATGGGCGCCGACACGCGAAGTGCGGGTTAGGACGAGAATGCGCCGTCTTCTGGCGCTTGTCATCGCCACGCTGCGTGCTATGGATTGGCCTCGGAGACCCCGCGTGCTTCATGACGTACGGAGGATGACATGGCCGAGACCGCAGCAGCGCCCGTTCGAGAGAGTTCCCGCGGCCGAGCCGCCGTCGCGGGCGAAGCCCCGGCGCGTCGCATCACCGGCGTTCTCTCGCCTGTGGTCACTCCGTTCAAGACGGACTTGTCCGTCGACATGGACCGGCTCGTGCGGCATTGCCGCTGGCTCGTTTCGCAGAATTGCGGCCTGGCTGTCTTCGGAACCAACAGCGAGGCGAACTCGCTGAGCGTCGAAGAGCGGCTCCTTTTGCTCGACGCGCTCATCGATGCGGGAATCGATGCGCGCGTCATGATGCCCGGTACCGGCTGCTGCGCGATCACCGACTCTGTCCGGTTGACCGCGCATGCGGTGAAGCGCGGCTGCGCGGGCGTGCTGATGCTTCCGCCCTTCTATTACAAGGGCGTGAGCGACGACGGCTTGTTCAGGAATTTCGCGGAGATCATCGAGCGGGTCGGCGACACGCGGCTCCGGGTTTACCTCTATCATATCCCGCCGGTCTCGCAGGTGCCGATCACTCTCGCCTTGATCGAGCGCCTGCTCAAGGCCTATCCCGATACTGTGGCGGGGCTCAAGGACAGCTCCGGCGATTGGAGCAACACCGAGGCGGTGCTGAAGGCGTTTCGCGGGATCTTCGACGTGTTCGCGGGATCGGAGGCGTTCTTGCTCGCGAACATGCGCAACGGCGGTAAGGGCTGCATCAGCGCCACCGCGAACATCAATCCCGCAGCGATCCACGGGCTCTACGCCCATTGGGAAGAGGGGGACGCGGATCAGCGCCAGGCCACGCTCAACGACCTGCGGTTCGCCATGCAAAAATTCCCGATGATCCCGGCGCTGAAGCATACGGTCGCCCGGTTCGCCGGCGAAGCCGCGTGGAAGACCGTACGGCCGCCCCTGACGCCGCTCACGCGGGAGCAAGGGGAGGCATTGGACGGCGAGCTCGACAAGCGCGGTTTCACGATGCCGGGCTGGCCGCTTTAGGCAAAAAGCGCGACGCGTTTTCCTTCTCGCCCCGCCGGGCCGTCGACCCCATTTGGACGGCGCGGCTGATGGCGTATGCTGATCGTCGCGTGAGCGCTCCTCCAGGCTGAGCGACCGGAGCCGCCAGATGGACACCCTACTCGTCACAGGCGCGGCCGGGCAGATCGGCTCCGAGTTGATTCCGGCCCTGCGCGAGAAATACGGCGCAAGCCGGGTGATCGCGAGCGACATTCGGATGCCCGCCTCGATAACGACAGCGGAGGGGCCATTCGAGCACCTCGACTGCACCAAGCCGGACCAAGTCCAGGAAGTCGTGCGCCGCCATGGCGTGCGGACCATCTACCACTTGGCCGCTATGCTCTCCGCCATCGCCGAGGACCGGCCCCAAGCGGCCTGGACCTTGAACATGGGTGGCCTCTACCACGTGCTCGAGGTCGCGCGGCAATACCGGTGCTCCGTGTTCTTTCCAAGCTCGATCGGCGCCTTCGGTCCGACCACGCCGCGCGACCGGACGCCGCAGGACACCGCGCAGCGGCCAACCACGATCTATGGCGTCACGAAAGTCTCCGGCGAGCTGCTCTGCGACTATTATGCCCGCCGTTTCGGCGTCGACGTGCGCGGGGTGCGGCTACCGGGCCTCATCTCTTATGTGGCGCCGCCCGGCGGCGGCACCACGGACTATGCGGTCGAGATTTTCTATCAAGCGATACGCTATCGGCACTACACCTGCTTTCTTCGCGGGGATACCGCGCTCGACATGATGTATATGCCGGACGCGCTCCGAGCGATCCTGCAGCTCATGGAGGCGGATCCGAGACGCCTCGGTCACCGGAACGCATTCAACATCAGCGCCATGAATTTCGCGCCGGAACGTCTCGCGGTCGAGATACGCAAGCACATACCGGAGTTCGTACTGGACTACGACGTCGATCCGATCCGCCAGGCGATCGCCGATTCCTGGCCGCGATCCGTGGACGACAGTGCCGCCCGAGCCGAATGGGGCTGGGCGCCGGCCTACGACGTCGCCGCGATGACCAAGGACATGCTGGAGAAGCTCGGGACGAAGCTCAAGCCGGCACGATGAGCCGGAAACCTGCAAGGGAATGGGCCAATGCCGCACGAACGGATGGATTCGATTCTCCAGGGCGAGCTGAGCCGGCTCGACTCGGAGGGGCGCCGCAAGGGCCGAGAAGCGGTGGTGACGCGCGTGCTCCCGCCGAGCGGTGATCACGGGCCGCGCTTCCTGATCGATGGCGAAGGCGACAAGCCTTTCCTGCGGATGAATTCCAACGGCTATCTCGGCCTGTCGCTGCGGGACGAGATCATTGCCGCGGAACACCGGGCGGTCCGGCATTTCGGCACGGGTCCCGGCGCGGTGCGCTTCATCAGCGGCACCTGGGCGCCGCACTTGGAGCTCGAGCAGGCGCTCGCCGCTTTTCACCGGCGGGACGCGGCGATGCTCTTCAGCTCGGCATACGCGACCGTGATGGGCGTCCTGCCGCCGCTGATCACGCCGGATACCGCGGTCATCAGCGACGAGCTCAATCACAATTGCATCATCAACGCCATCCGCCTCGCGCGGCCGAGGGAGAGATACGTCTATCGCCACCTCGACCTCGCCGAGCTGGAGGCGCGGCTCCAGGCCGCGGCGACCTCGTGCAAGCGCGCAATCATCGTCACCGACGGTATCTTCAGCATGCGCGGCGACCACGCGCCTCTCGCGGAAATTCAGGCCATCGCTCGCAAACACGATGCGGCGTTCCCTGAGAACGTGATCGTCGTGGTTGACGATTCCCATGGCGTGGGCGCGTTCGGCACGACCGGACGCGGCACCGAGGAGCATACGGGTGCCGCCGCGGATATCCTGATCGCCACACTCGGCAAGGCCTTCGGCGTCAATGGCGGTTACGTCGTAACCAGCGGCGCGGTGATCGATTACCTGCGAGAGACGTCGCCGTTCTATGTCTATTCAAATCCGATCGCGCCGGGCGAAGCGGCGGCCGCGGCGAAGGCGGTGGCGCTGGTCGACGGCCCGACCGGGCGCGATCTGCTGAAGCGCCTGGCCGAGACGGCGCGGCGTTTCAGGGAGGGTTTGACCCGCCTTGGCTTCGAGACCATCGCGGGCGACCATCCCATTGTGCCGCTGGTGGTTCGCGACTCTCCGCGGACCGCCGCGCTGGTGGAGCATCTTCGGGAGCATGGCGTTCTCGCAACCGGCCTCGGCTTTCCGGTCGTTCCGCGCGGCTCGGAGGAGGTTCGCTTCCAGATCAGCGCCGACCACACGCCGGCCGACATCGACGCAGTGTTGGGCGTTCTGAAGGATTTCGGGCACCGCACCTAACTATCCTCGAGGGCACAGGGTTGGAGCACCACGGCAATGCCTTCGGCGGCCCTCGGGGGCCTGCCTGCTCAAAGGCCCCACTTGCGTATGAACCAGACTTTCACAAGGTGCGTGAGTACGGCGTAAGCCACTAGCATTGCCGCGACGAGCGGCCAGTAGAGCCAGGGAAGAGGCGTGAAACCGAGCGCCGAACCGGCCCAGGTGAAGGGCAACATCATCCCGACCGCACAGATGATCACCGTCGTCGCCATGAGAGCGGGGCTTGCGCGGCTCTCGATGAACGGCACCCTCGCCGTCCTGATAATGTGGATTATAAGCGTTTGGGTCAGCAGAGACTCGACAAACCATCCAGTTTGGAACAACGAAGGATTGCTCCAGGCATGGAAGACGTACAGCATCATGCCGTAGGTCGCGTAGTCGAATATCGAGCTCATCGGCCCGATGAAGACCATGAATTTGAATATGTTGCCAATATCCCATTGGCGTGGCGATCTTAGGTATTCCGCATCGACATTGTCCGTCGGAATCGTCGTCTGTGAAAAATCATAGAGTAGATTGTTTGTCAGAACCTGGATGGGCGCCATCGGCAAGAATGGCAAGAATATGCTCGCTCCGAGCACGCTGAACATGTTCCCAAAATTCGAACTCGCGCCCATCTTGATGTATTTCGTGATATTCGCGAATACCTTGCGACCTTCGGTTACGCCTTCCTGAAGGACAAGGAGGCTTTTCTCGAGCAGGATGATGTCGGCGGATTCCTTGGCAATGTCGACCGCCGTATCCACCGAGATCCCCACATCCGCAATCTTCAAAGCCGGGCTATCGTTGATTCCGTCGCCAAGGAATCCAACCACGTGTCCCTTGGCGTGAAGGGCTCGGACGACACGTTCCTTCTGCGCCGGCGTCAACTTTGCGAAGACCGTGGTGCGGTCGGCGATATCCGCGAGCTCGACGTCGCTCATCTGGGCGATCTTGCCGCCGAGCAAGATTTCGCCTGGGTCCAATTCAACTTCGTGGCAAATCTTGCGCGTAACGATTTCGTTGTCGCCGGTAAGTACTTTGACGCGAACGCCCTTGAGCGCCAGCGCCGCGATAGCCTCGCGGGCACTCTCCTTCGGCGGATCGAGAAAGGCGATGTAACCGAGGAGGGTGAGATCGGTCTCGTCCTCTACGGAGTAGGTTGCCTTTAACGGGTCCATCTCCTTGTAAGCAACCGCGACAACGCGAAAACCGTCGGTATTAAGCAAGATCGTTTGTTGTTTGGCCGCCTCAAAATGGGTTTCGTCAAGCCGTCCTTCTTCCGAATCAAGTGAGTAACGTGAGCATACCGCGAAGATCTCTTCGACGGCGCCTTTGCAGATGAGAACATGCTTGCCGTCCTCGCGCGCCACGACGACCGAGAGACGGCGGCGCGAGAAATCGAAAGGGATTTCATCGAGCTTTGAATATCCACCGCCGATGCCTAGCATCTCCTTGAGTTCGACATGCGCCAGAACGGCTTTGTCGAGCAAATTCTTCAGCCCTGATTGGAAGTGGCTGTTCAGAAAGGCGTACTGAAGCACCCGTTCGGAGTCCCGTCCTTGGATGTCGAGATGCCGTTTCAGGATAATTCTGTCTTGCGTCAAGGTGCCGGTCTTATCCGTGCACAAGACGTCCATCGCGCCGAAGTTCTGGATCGCGTGAAGGCGCTTCACGATCACCTTCTTGCGCGACATGGCGATCGCACCCTTGGCGAGGTTCACCGTGACAATCATGGGTAACATCTCGGGCGTGAGGCCGACGGCCACCGCCACGGCGAAGAGCAGAGCCTCCAGCCAATCGTGCTTGGTTAGGCCATTGATGAGGAAGACTGTCGGGACCATGACAAAGATGAAGCGGATCATCAACCAGGTGAACTTGTTGATGCCTTTGTCGAAGGCAGTCGGAATGCGCTGTCCGGCGATCTCGTGGGCAAGCTGGCCGAAGAATGTTGTCGAGCCCGTCCGCAGGATTACGGCGGTCGCGTAGCCCGACACGACGTTCGCGCCCATGAAGCAGAGGTTTGGCAGGTCGAAAACATCCTCGCAACCGCCGTTGCTTGTCTGGGCATGCTTCTCTGCGGGCATGGCCTCGCCCGTAAGGGCCGACTGATTGATGAATAGGTCCTTGGCTTCGAGCAAGCGCAGGTCGGCTGGTACCATATCGCCCGCGGACAGCCGCACGACATCGCCCGGCACAAGTCGCTCCATTGGAATCTCGGAGAATGGATCGTCCGATTGACTGGGCGCGCGCCTTACGCTCGCGGTGATGTGAACCATGGCTCGCAGCCGGGCCGCAGCTTCATTTGATCGGTGCTCCTGGATGAAGGCCGTCATGATCGCCAGGACCACCATCGCGGCGATCACAACCGCGGCGCGGACGTCTCCTAAGAAATAGGATGTCGTCGCCAGGGTCAGCAACAATGCGTTTAATGGGTTGCGGGCGCGGCCCCAAAGCTCTTCCAGGATAGTCGGCTTGCGTTCGCGGGCGACGAGATTGAGCCCGAATTTCCCTAGGCGTTCGGCAGCCTCCGTCTCAGACAGGCCTTCTAGGGCGGATCCAAGCCTCGCGCAGGCTTCGTCAGGCCGAAGCCGGCTGACTGTCGCGAGCAAACCATCGCGCGCGACTGGTTCTGCGCCGGTGCGATTGGTCTTATGTATCGGTTTTATCGGCTGCGAGAAGGCGTTCATGCGCCGCGCCACGCATCGAAAGTGTAGTGCGCCGACATAGCCCGGATTCCTCGCCGTTGAGCGTGATCTTCCGCCTCGTTGTCGCGGACATAGACATCATCATGTTCCAGATGAGACCGGCCCATGACGAAGGGCACCTCGAGGCGCCAGAAGCGCCGCCAGGCGATTCCAATAAGAACTACGCGGAGAACCAAGCGCCCAAGCGTCAGCAGCATAGCAGCGAGATCGCGCCAGCTCGGGAGCCGCTGGTGCCATACGCCGCGCCTCGACACCCCAGCGTGGTGCTCCAACGGCGCTGTCTCCCTATGCGTGGCTGCTCCCTCCGCGACACATCGTGAACGAGATTAAGGAATTCGAGCGGACCCATATTGACCTGCATCAACGCGCCGCACCGCGCCGCTGATAGGTTGCCCGTCGATGGCCCATGGCCTCGATCCCCGGCGGCTTCGCCAGGAGATGCAGCGATGATCCCGGCGCAGAAATTCGGACTTCTATCGGATCCAGCGGCGATCCGATCCCAGTTTCCCGTGCTTGCTCGAGAGGGGCTCCATTATCTCGACAGCGCGGCGACGGCACAGATGCCAGAATCCGTGATCGCGGCGCTCCAGCGATTTGGCACGACGCTGCGGGCCAACGTTTACGGCGGTGTCTACAAGCTCGCCCGAGAGGCGCTCGCCGAATACGAGGCTGCCCGCGCCGATGTGGCGCGGTTCCTCGGCGCGGCCTCGCCGCGCGAGGTCGTGTTTACCTACGGGGCGACCTCAGCGCTCAACCTTTTGGCCCAGTCGTTCGGCGAGCGCCTTCGCGAGGGAGACGAGATCGTCCTTTCCATCCTCGAGCATCACAGCAACACGTTGCCATGGCGCGCACTTGCCCGACGCCGAGGAGCGAAGATCCGCGTGCTGCCGATGACGCCCGACGGCAGGCTTGATCTCGCGCGTCTGTCGGAGTTCGTCACGCCGAAATGCAGGATCATTGCGGTGACCCACTGCTCGAACGTGACGGGAGCGCTGACGGATATCGCCCCCGTCGTCGCCGCCGCTCGCGCGGCGGGTGCCGCCGTGGTTCTCGACGGCGCGCAACGGGCGCCGCATGGGCCCCTCGACGTGCAGAAGCTCGGCGTCGATTTCTACGCGTTCTCTGGCCACAAAACCTTCGGCCCCACAGGAATCGGCGCGCTGTGGGGTCGCGATGAGCTCCTTGCGAATATGCCTCCCTTCATGGTCGGCGGCCAGATGATCCGGCGCGTTACTTTAGATGACGCGGAATTCGCCGACCCGCCGCGCCGCTTCGAGGCCGGCACCCCGCCGATCGGCGCGGCCATCGGGCTCGGCGCCGCGATCCGCTGGATGGAGCAGCTCGATTGGAGCGCCGTCGCCGCGAACGAAGGGCGCCTCACGGAAAAGCTTCTCGACGCGCTGTCGAGCTTCAAGCGCATTCGCGTGGTAGGACCTGTGACGACCCAGCGGCGGCGCGGGGTCGTGTCCTTCACCGTGTCCGGCATGAGATCCGAGGAGGTTTGCCGCGCGCTCGACGCCCATGGATTGGCGCTGCGGCACGGCCATCATTGCGCGCAGCCCCTCATGCTGACGCTTGGGATAGAGGGAACGGCACGAGCCAGCCTCGCTCCCTATACGACCGAGGACGATATCAATCGCCTCACCGCGGGTCTTGCCGAGATCGCTCGCTGAGCGCGATCATGCAGTGATCGGCGCGGATTGCCGCGCGAGCCTATTGCGTGCATCGTTGGGGTCTTCGACCGGGGGGCGGACGCTTGCGGGAGAAAGAGCTTCGTCTGGCGCTGATCTTTTTCGGCGGAGTGTCGCTCGCCGTCTACATGCACGGCATCAGCAAGGAACTCCTGAAGCTTATCCGCGCTTCCAGCGCGCTGCACGCCATCTCGGATCGCTCGGTGCGCGCGAAGGCGTCTTTCTTCGATAGTGCCGACGCAAAGGATCCCGAATTCGACACCGAGCAGGTCTATTTCGAGCTTCTGCGGGAGATCGGCCGCAGGGTCGAGCTGCGCGTCGTCATCGATATCATCGCGGGCGCGTCGGCGGGAGGGATCAACGGCACGATGCTTGCCCGCGCCCTGTGCCACGATTTGCCGATGGGCGCACTGCGCGACCTGTGGCTCGACAACGCGGACGTCACGGAGCTCCTCGATCGGGAGGCCCGCGCGCGACGGTGGAGCAAATGGTTCATGATGCCGCTCGTCTGGGGCCTGAGCAGAGCGGGTCTCTTGGAGCCGATCAACGATGCGGAGGCGCGGCGCAAGCTCTTGCTCTTTGTCCGCTCCCGCTGGTTCAAGCCGCCCCTGGATGGTCTACGCATGGGCGAGCTGATGTACGACGCGATCACCGCGATGGGCGCGCCCAAGCACGCTCGTGCCTCTTTGCTGCCGTCCGGTCACTATCTCGATCTGTTCGTCACGCTCACGGACTATTACGGATATCAGCAGCTGATCCAGATCCACGATCCCTCGCTGATCCATGAGCGCGAGCATCGGCACACCCTGCACTTCGTCTATCGACGCTGGCCGAGCGGTGACGTCGAGAGCGATTTCGATCTGGCGAACGCGCCAGCGCTCGCCTTCGCCGCCCGCGCCACGTCCTCGTTTCCCGGCGCGTTTCCGGCCGCCCAGGTCACCGAGATCGATCGCATTCTCGCGCAGCGGGGCCACTCATGGCCCGGGCGAGAAGAATTCCTCACGGGCAATTTCGAACGCTATGTGCGCGCGAACATCGATCCCGCGACTGCGGCCTTCATCGACGGCAGCGTGCTGAACAACAAGCCGTTCCGAGAGGCCATTCTCGCCATCCGGGGACGCCCGGCCTACCGCCAGGTCGATCGGCGGCTCGTGTACATCGAGCCCGACCCTGTCCAACCTGCGGCGCCGGTCAGCCGCAGCAGGCCCGGGTTCTTCGCCATGCTCAAGGGAGCGCTCTCGGACATACCGCGCAACGAGCCGATCGCGGACGAACTGAGCTGGGTGAGCGACCTGAACGATCGCGTCCGGCGCCTCAAGGCGATCGTCGAGGCCGCGCGGCCGCAGATCACCGCGCTCGTCGCCGCTGTCGTCGATGTACCTCTCGATCGCCGTATCACGGTCGATCAGCTTCGGGTCTGGCGCGAAAGAATGACGGTGCAAGCGGCGCGGGATGCGGGCTTCGCCTACGAAGGCTACGTCCGGCTGAAGCTGGCATCGGTTCGCGCGTTCATCAGTCAGCTAATCGTGACCTTGCGCGGTGTCACGCCAGAATCGCCGCTCGGCCGCGCTGTCGTGGAGATCGTCGATGCCTGGTGCGTTCATGCGGGCGTTACCTACGACACCAATCATCGCGAGGCGCTCTCGACCGAGGCAATGCGGTCACCCGCCGGGCTGCCCCGCTGGGTCAAACTCCTGCTTGCCTTCGACGTCGACTTTCGCAAGCGCCGCTTGCAATTCCTCATCCAGGGGCAGAATCGCCTCTACCAAATGCTCGACGATCGCGGCTCCGAAAATCATGAACCCGCGGCAATCGATCGATTGAAGCGCGACTTCTACCTGTGTCTCGAGGCGCTGCGCCGGCGCGAGTCCGCCGATTTCTTCAGCGCATCCACGCGCGACATGGCCGAAACCCTATTCCCGACGGCACCGACCGCCGCGCAAGCGAAGCAGCTCGCGGGCTATGCGCAAACCTTCGTCGATCACAATGCGAGAGCGCTCAGTGCACTCATCGATCGTCTGGCCACCGAGATCGATCTCGATGCCGGCACCGAGGATATCGAGCGGCTGCTGTCGCGCATGGATCCGGCCGAGTGGCGGCCCGCCGCGCGGCGCGAAGTGCTCGTCAATTTCCTTGGTTTCGCCTTCTGGGACATATTGACTTTCTCCGTCACGAACTGGCGCGATGTCGGAGAGTTCGACGAGGTGCGCGTCGACCGCATCAGCCCGGCGGACGTCCGCACGCTCCGCGAGATCGACGCGGCCGGGAACCTCAGAGGCACCGGGTTCGCGCATTTCGCGGCGTTCCTCTCTCGGGGCTATCGGGAGAACGATTATTTGCTGGGGCGCCTGCACGGCGTCGACCGGCTGATCGACATCGTCTGCGACGCGGCCGGCATCGAGCACCGGTCGGATTCGATCGACATCGCCGCCCTGAAAAAACGCGCATTCGAGATTGTTCTCAATGCCGAGGAGAAATCCTTGCCGCAGAGCCGCGACCTCGTTGCGAAGCTGCGCCGCTCCATCGCGACGATCAGATAGGGACCTTGATTCCCCGACCCGGGGAACTCGCCCTGCCGCGTTGCTCTTCATGCGGTCGCACTCCGCCGTGTACGATCTTGCGACCGGTTGCGACGTCAACTAGGGTTCTGCGCTCACCGTCTCCATAATTCGGGCTCGGGCACCACGGGCCATCGGCACACTGGTAAAATCCCCGTTGGCGGAGAAACCGCTGTAGAACCCCGAAGGGTGCTGAGATGAGCATGCAGAAGATTTTCGTCAGGCTCGGTGAGGCCGAGGGCGTGGCAGAGCTGTTCAGCGATCTTGCGCCCAAGACCTGCGCCGCGGTCCTGAACGCCATGCCGATGACCGGGACGATCAATCATGCGAATTTTTCCGGTGAAGAGGTTTCATTCCCGACCCGTGGGTTGCTGTGGGTGCGCGAGAATCAAATTCTGGACTGCCAACCCGGCGATCTCGGGTATTTCGTCCAGGGACCTGCAATCTGCATCTACTACGGTGCGCTGCGCGTGATCAGTCCGGGTAGCGTGTTCGGACGGATCACCACGAATCTGCCGCAGGTTCAGGAGGTGGCGAGGCGTTCTTGGAAGGAGCCCGGCATTCGCATTTCCCTGCACGTCAAGGACGGCTGAGATGGCGGGCTCAACGGGTCGGCTCGACGATCTCGTCGCTAAGATCGAAGCGGCAACCGCGGCCCTCCACGCGGGCGAAGGGGAGGATGTCAAGCGCGTCAAACAACTGCGCGGAGCCATGGGCCAGTCTTTCACGACGACCGTCTTCGCGTTCCAGCAGGCGAGCAGCGTAAAGGACGGGATCGCATTCGTTGCCGCGCTGGCAGAAAAGTTTCCGCGCGAAAGCTGGATCGCGACGGTAGCGGCAGAGCAATTCCGGCGCCCCGTCAACACGCTGCGAACCCGATACGCGCTCCTCGATACCGCCGCGCTTCACGAGGAGGCCGCCCATCTGGGAAGCACCCTTGATGGAGCCGACGTACTTCGACTGGCGCGCACGCTGATCGTCTACTACGCATTCCTGCTGCGGCGGCTGCGTGACCTCCTGCCCTTTTACGAATTGTCCGTCGCGTTCGAGGGGCACAGGCTCGTCGCCGAGCGAGCGGCGATCTCGCCAGTGGGCAAAGGCGTCGACGATGCAGACGGACCAACCGCCCTCACGAGCGATGCCGGTCATAGTCTGAGAAACTGACGTGACGGTGCCTACGAGCCGAGCCGGCATATGAGGCGGTTGCACCAACGCACCACCGACGCTCGTCGTTACCCCATCGACATCCGTTGGAACCGCTTGGCCCTGCCCGGCCTCGCTCTGCTCGCGGCGGGATTCCTGGCGCCGCTGCTTCTGCTCGCGATCTACAGCATCTTTCGCGACGGACCTTACGGCCAAATCGTGGGCGATGCCACTCTCGCCAACTACGCCGCGATCCTCTCCGACCCATTTTATCTGAAGGTGCTAGGCGACACCGTCCTGCTTGGACTCCTGGTCACGGCGGCATGCGCCTGTCTGGGTTATCCCCTCGCCTACTTCCTCGCGCGAACGAGCTCGCGTTGGCGTCCCGTGCTGCTGTTCCTGATGATCACGCCACTGATGATCAGCAGCGTCATTCGCAATATTGGTTGGATCCCAATCCTGGGTGATCACGGCGCTCTCAACACCCTGATGCTGACCATTGGGGTCATTGGGCGCCCGATCGCGATGATGAACAACTTCACCGGCGTGGTGATCGCCCTCGTCCATGCGTTGCTGCCGTACATGACCCTTCTGCTGATGACCGTGATCCGGGCGATCAGTACGGACCTCGAGTACGCCGCCAGAAACCTCGGGGCGTCACCATGGCGATCGTTCTGGATGGTGGTATTCCCGCTCAGCAAGCGCGGTCTCGGCGCCGGATGCGCCCTGGTGTTCTCGATCGCCGTCAGCTCTTATACGACCCCCACTATTCTGGGTGGCGGACGAGTCCTGGTGATGGCGACCTTCATCGCCCAGCAGATCCAGAGCGTGATGCACTATGCTTTCGGCTCGGCTCTGGCCATCGTGCTTTTCGTCGCCGCCGTCGGGCTCTCGGCGATTGCCTCCAAGCGGCTCGAGCAGAGCGGAGTGTAGCCGAGTGCGCGTCTTATTTCGGCTGCTGATCGCCTGCATCTATATCTTCCTGATCGCGCCGTTCCTGTTCGTCGCCATCTCCTCGGTCGGCGATTCCGCGATGCTGTCCTTCCCGCCCCACAGCTTCACATTGCACTGGTACGGGCAGATTTCGCCGAAGCTGGTCGACGCCTTGAAGGTGAGCGTGCTGGCCGCATTGGCGACGATGACGATCTCGAGCGGACTCGGCCTGTGGGTCGCGCTGGCGATCGCGCGCGGGCGAGGCGCTTTCGTGAGCTTTCTCAAGGTCGTCTCGATTGCTCCGCTGTCGGTGCCGCATCTGGCGATCGGTATCGCGCTCTACCAGACGGTGCTGTTATTGTGGGATTATTCCGGCGTGACGCTCGCCGCCACGTTTCCCGGACTCGTTCTCGGCCATAGCGCCATCGCGCTGCCTTTTGTCGTCCGAGGCGTCCTGGCGGGACACACGCACCTTGATCCGGCGCTCGAAGAGGCAGCCCTCTCGCTCGGCGCAACGCCGACCGCAGCCCTCTGGAGAGTAACTCTTCCGCTGATCAGGCCGGGGCTTGTCTCTGGGGCATTCCTTGCATTTCTTGCATCATTCGACGACGTGCCCATCGCCCTCTTCATGGGCGGCGGCACCGATTCGACGACCTTCCCGCTGCAGGTTCTTGCCTCGCTTGAATTCAGCTTGAAGCCCGATATCATGGCCATATCGACGCTCGTTGTCGTGGCATCGGTCACTCTGATCATCGCGCTGGACTATTTCTTCGGCCTCGAGCGCTTCTTGCACGGTCAATCCGCGGATTAGGCACCAGCGTCACCGCGAAACGACGAGTGCCCCTCTGGAGCGAACGTCTCGCTGCGGGCGAACGGCCCTCACTCAAAGAAGAGGATTCTCTTGATGGTGAGATCGGAGGCACGGCGAGGGCCGATCGGGGCAAAGTCGTTCGCGCTCGGACTGTTGTTGCTGGCGAGCCCGATGGTGTCTCTCGCGAACGCCGAGGATGTGACGTTGCGGATCACCACCAATGGCGGGGATTTCGAGCAATTCGAGAATCGCTATCTTGCGGAGCGGTTCACCGCCGAGACCGGCATCAAGATCGAGTGGGTCGAAGCCAACCCGCCGGATGAGCTGCAGAAGCTCATTGCGAGCCGCGGGCGGCCCGTGCCTTTCGACGTGGCCCAGCTCGACGACAAGACGCAGCCCGAGGCGATCGCCGCCGGCACTCTCGCGAAGATCGATCCGGCGATCGTCACCAACCTCTCCAAGCTCTACGATGCCGCCAAGCAACCCGACGGATACGGACCGGCACGTCTCTTCTGGTCCTGGGGCCTTCTCTACAACGAGAAGGCGTTTCGCGAAAACGGCATTCCCGCCCCGACCTCCTGGGAAGACCTGTGGAACCCGAAGCTCGCCGGCAAGATTGCGATCGCCGACATCACCGGACCCGGCGGCGTCGACTTCGTGCTGAAGGCGGCGCAGCTGGCGGGCGGAAACGAGGCCAATCTGGTGCCAGGGCTCGAGAAGATCGCAAAGCTGAAGGTTCAGTCGTTCTTTTCCTCCTCCAACGATATCCGCACAAAATTGCTCTCCGGCGATGTGTGGGTGGCGCCGTGGAACAACGGGCGCTCCTGGGCCCTGATCGATTCCGGATTTCCCGGAAAGTTCATCTATCCCAAGGAGGGCGGATTCCTCCATACCACGACGGCCGACGTTGTCGCCGGGACGAAGCATCCGCGGGAGGCGCAGCTCTTCATCAACTATAGTCTCGATCCGTTGTTCCAGTTGGCCATCCTCTATTTTCCCTATGGCCCCGTGAACAAGAGTCTCGATGAGGTTCTGAAGGACTATCCGGACCTCGCGAAAAAGGTTCCAACCGGCAACCTTTCCCAGCTCTCTGTCCCGAACTGGAACGCCGTTTTCAGCAATTACGCGGCGCTGGTCGATCAATGGAACCGGATCGTCAAATCGCGGTAACGGTTCCGGAGCGGCCACGAACTGCTGCGCTACAGAAGGTACACGATGATCACCCGCGGAAAGAGAACCTATGGGGTGCTGCTGCCGCATTTCGGACCGCATGCGAGCACGGATTTGCTCCTGCGATCGGCGCATCGAATCGAGCAGCTCGGCTTCGACGCTGTTTGGGTGCGCGATCATCTGATCTACGAGCCGCGCCCCTACGACGACCCCGACACCACGCATTTCGAGCCTTTCGTGGTGCTTTCGGCGCTCGCGGCCGTTACCAAGCGACTCGTGCTCGGTACGGCAACGCTCATCCCGCATCGCCATCCGATATACGCCGCGCTGCTCCTGGGCACGCTGCACCGGTTCGTGGGGGATGGACGCTTGATTGCAGGATGGGGGCTTGGCGGACACGACGTCGATTTCGAGTCGATCGGGATGGGACATTGGGATCGCCGTAAGGTGCTACCGGAATATATCGACGCGCTGCGGCGGATCTTGAGTGGAGACAAAGTCGACTTCGACGGTGAGTTCTACAAATTTCACGATGTCGAGATCGGCCCAGTCCCAGGCAAGAAGGCCAACCTTCCGATCTGGTATGGCGGCGCGAGCAAGGCTGCCGCCAGACGCGCTGTGGAATTCTGCGATGGCTGGATCGGCTCTCGGCTGCCGGCGCGCGACGTGCGGGAGCGCGTGCAGCGTATGGAACATCTCTCTGCACAGGCCGGCAAACCACGCCCGGTCGTCTGCGCGATTCCGTATATGAGCCCGGGGCGGACCGTCGAACAGGCGGCGCAAGCTTTCAATATGAAAGAGCTCTGCCGAGCGATGACTAAGCAGTGCATGCCGCCTCCGTCCGGTGAGTTCCGGACTCTCGATGACCTCGACGGCGCAGCCATCGCAGGGCCTCCCGACGTCATCCTGCAACGCATCCGCCGATTTCAGGACACGGGGGTCGACCATTTCGTCTTCGATTTTCGCACTCGATTCTCCGAGTTCGAGGAGTGCGTGGAGATGGTGGGTTCCGAAGTCCTGCCGCTGCTCTATCGAGATGACGGGCGGGCACCGCCGATCTGACTGGGGAACCAGAGCACGCTCACCCCATGGATTGCTCGGGCTGCGTTAGACCTAGGGCAGCGATCGGCCGACAGTCTGCGTACGCCGGTTGGATCACCGTTTGCAGCAGAAAACCGGGCTATCGCTGCGAGGCCGTGTTGGCATTGCGAGAGAGCTGGACTGCGTGGTGGGCCCGGCAGGATGGCCCGGAGTCAATCTGAGAAACCCACACCACGCCTGAATGCCTTGTATTTCAGTGGCTTCTGCGACCTTCCCAGTGGGAAAAGAGGGTGGTAAAAACCATGTCCAGGATGCCGCATATCTACCCGCACACAAAAAGTGGCGTTTTCTTTTACAAGCTATGGGTTCCGCGGGAACTCCAGGCAGTCTTCGGCAAGCGTTGGGTTAGGGTCAATCTCGGCATCAAGGATCGTAAAGAAGCCGAGCTGC